>Ga0187805_10000242_pt1 | contig 16953 bp, 27 predicted proteins | sample NC_wetland_sal_i_6_FD_132965 | JGI IMG/M metagenome (GOLD analysis project Ga0187805, IMG submission 132965) | Wetland sediment microbial communities from Neuse River Estuary, North Carolina, USA - Control_5 | ecosystem: Environmental > Aquatic > Freshwater > Wetlands > Sediment | place: USA...
ACGTGCTGGGCAAGATCAAGCGCATGGGCCGGTTCGCGGGCAAGCGCCGGGACTTCAAGAAAGCGATCGTGACGCTCAAGGCCGGGGACAAGATCGAGTATTTCGAAGGCGGTTGACCCTCCCCGGGCCGCCCTTTGGCGGCCGGGCATGGGCGACTTTAAGGGGGGCGGCTTAACGCCCCTTTCAAGGGACGGCACGATGAAGGGCCCCGGAAGGGGACCATGGAAGAGGCGGCCGGGCAGCGCCACGGCCAGGAGAAACAGCGATGGGTATCCGCCGTTACAACCCGACGTCGCCGGCCCTGCGGGGCATGAGCGTGTCCACCTTCGACGAGATCACTCGCCCGGCGCCGGAGCGCTCGCTGGTCGAGTCCCTGCGGCGGCGGGGCGGCCGCAACAACCAGGGCCGGATTTCCACCCGGCACCAGGGCGGCGGGCACAAGCGCCGGTACCGCGTCATCGACTTCAAGCGGGACAAGTTCGGCATTCCCGGCAAGGTGGAGAGCGTCGAATACGATCCCAACCGCACCTCGCGCATCTCCCTGGTGGTCTACGCGGACGGCGAAAAGCGCTACATTCTCACGCCGGAAGGGCTGCAGGTGGGCGACACGGTGGTGTCGGGCGAGAACGCGGAGATCCGCGTGGGCAACGCGCTGCCCCTGAAGAACATCCCCCTCGGCACCCAGGTGCATTGCGTCGAGCTGCGCGCGGGCAGGGGCGGCCAGCTGGCCCGCAGCGCCGGCACCTCGGTGCAATTGGCCAACAAGGACAAGGGGTACGCCCAGGTGCGGCTGCGCTCGGGCGAGTTCCGCACGGTGCGGCTGGAGTGCCTGGCCACGATCGGCGTCGTGGGCAACGCGGAACACATGAACATCGAGATCGGGAAAGCGGGCCGCACCCGGTGGCGGGGTGTCCGCCCGACCGTCCGCGGGGTCGCCATGAACCCGATCGACCACCCGCACGGCGGGGGCGAGGGCAAGACCTCCGGCGGCCGGCACCCCGTCAGCCCGTGGGGCACGCCGACGAAAGGGTACCGCACGCGCAACAACAAGCGCACGGACAAGTACCGCATCCGCCGGCGCGCCAAATAGGGGCGCCTGCGGGGCCCCGGGCGCTTAGGGGAGGGGGGGCCGGGACGTGAAGGCCGGGCGGGCTGCCGCTCTTTGCACGACAAGAGAGGGTTCGAAAGGGAGGTTAAGGACGTGCCGCGATCGCTCAAGAAGGGTCCCTTCGTGGACGACCACCTGCTGAAGAAGATTCAGCGGGCCAAGGAGACCGACGACCGGCGCCTGATCCGCACCTGGTCGCGCCGCTCGGTGATCGTGCCGGAGTTCGTGGGGCTGAACATCGCCATTCACAACGGCAACAAGTTCATTCCCATCTTCGTCACGGAGAACATGGTGGGGCACAAGCTGGGCGAGTTTTCCCCCACGCGGACCTTTCGCGGGCACACGTCCAAATCGGACAAGAAAGCCGCCCTGGCGAAGCGGCCGGCGGCGCCGGCCTGAGGCCTCGATCGGGCAGGAGCGGTTCGCCCCGCCCGGCGCTTGAGAAACCTGCGGGCGGACAGCGCGAAACGGCAGGCGCGGGTGCAACGAACGCAACGGAACGGCAACGGGCAACGCGGGATTCAAAGGCCATGGCTGAAGCGCAAAGCGAAGCAAAGCCGCTGTACCGGGCATCGCTCAAATCGGTGCGCATCTCTCCGCGCAAGGTGCGGCTGGTGGCGGACCTCGTGCGGGGCAAGAACGTCGTGCAGGCGTTGGGCATCCTGGACAACCTGCCCAAGCGTTCCTCGCCGGTCGTGAAGAACCTGCTCAAGTCGGCGATCGCCAACGCCGAGCAGGCCAACGCCTCCGGGTTCGAGGTGGACAACCTGAAGGTCAAGGTCGTCTACGTGGACGCGGGGCCGACGTTGAAGCGGTACCGGCCGCGGGCGATGGGCCGCGCCTCCCCCCGGCGCAAGCGCACGAGCAGGATCACGCTGATGGTGGGCTGAGGCGGCGGAAGGCGAAGCCGGGGCCGGCCGGCGGCGAACGCCGGGACGATCGCCGGGTCAACGGGCCTAAGGGCGCCGCACCGGCACACAAGGACAGGAGAGCCGTGGGTCAAAAAGTCAATCCGATCGGACTGCGCCTGGGGATCACCCGGAGCTGGACCGGCAAGTGGTACGCGGACAAGAAGGAGTACGCCAACCTCCTGGAGGAGGACTTCCGGCTCAGCAACCACATCAAGAAATCCCTGAAGCACGCGGGGATTTCCCTGGTGGACATCGAGCGCTCCGCCCAGAAGGTCAAGGTGACGATCCACGCCTCCCGGCCCGGCATCATCATCGGGCGCAAGGGAGAGGCGGCGGACGCGCTGAAAGCGGACCTGATCAAGCTGACGCGGCCGCAGCGGGACGTGACGGTCAACATCAAGGAGGTCAAGCGCCCGGAGATCGACGCGAAGCTGGTGGCGGAGAACATCGCGAACCAGCTCGAGCGCCGCATCGCCTTCCGGCGGGCCATCAAGCGGGCCCTGGCCTCCGCCATGCGGATGAACATCCAGGGCTGCAAGATCATGGTGGCCGGCCGCCTCAACGGCGCGGAGATGTCGCGCACCGAGTGGGTGCGGGAAGGCCGCGTGCCCCTGCACACGCTGCGCGCCGACATCGACTACGGCACCGCCGAAGCCCTGACCACTTACGGGCTGATCGGGGTCAAGTGCTGGATCTACAAGGGCGAGGAGTACAACCAGCCGCGGGCCATCCGGCGCCGCACCGGCCCGCCGGGCCCGGGCGCCCCCGCGCAGGCGAGGACATGATGCCATGCTGATGCCGGCCAGGACCAAGTACCGCAAGATGATGAAGGGCCGCATCCGCGGGTACGCGGAGCGCGCGAGCGGCCTGGCCTTCGGGTCCATCGGCCTGCAGGCGACCGAGGGCGGGCTGCTGACGGCGCGCCAGATCGAGGCGGGCCGGCGGGCGCTGACCCGCGAGATCCGCCGCCGCGGCAAGATCTGGATCTGCGTGTTCCCGGACAAGCCGATCACCCGCCGTCCCGCCGAGGTGCGCATGGGCGGAGGCAAGGGGGCGGTGGACCACTGGGCCGCCGTCGTCAAGGCGGGCAGGGTGCTGTTCGAGATGGACGGGGTGGAAGACGAAGTGGCGGTCAAGGCGCTGCGCCTGGCCTCCTACAAGCTTCCCCTCGGCACCACCATCCTGAGGCGGGAGGCCTGAACGCGAAGATGAAAGCCGCCGACATGCGCGCCCTGTCCCGCGAGGAGCTCGCGGGCAAGCTGGCCGGATGGGAGGACGAGCTGTTCCGCGCCCGCTGCAACCTGGCCGTGGGCCAGCTCACCCAGACCCATCAGATTGGCGTCCTGCGCAAGATCGTCGCGCGGGCCAAGACCCTGTTGAACGAGAAGAGCCGCGATGCCGCAAGCGCCGAGTAACGCCGCGCCCGAACGCCGCAGGCGCAAGGTGCGCCAGGGCGTCGTGGTCAGCAACAAGATGGCCAAGTCCATCGTCGTGCGGGTGAGCCGCACCATGCGCCACCCCATCTACCAGAAGGTGATCCAGCGCTCCAAGAAGTACATGGCGCATTGCGAGGACGCTTCGGTGAAGACGGGCGACCTCGTGCGGATCATGGAATGCCGGCCCCTGAGCCGCCACAAGCGCTGGCGCCTGATCGAGGTGCTGCAGCGCTCGGAAGAGCTGGAGCAGCTGCCGGAAAGCGCGCTCAATCCGGCCGTCGCCCGCGGCGCGGGCGCGCCTCGCGCGGCGCCGGCCGGGAGCGCGGAGGGGAAAGACGAGCCGGGCGCGCCTGAAGCCGGGGGGCCGCAAGGGAAAGGGCAGTCATGATCCAGATGCAGACCTGGCTCCGTGTCGCGGACAACACCGGAGCGAAGAAGCTGATGTGCATCAAGGTGCTGGGCGGCTCGAAGCGCCGCTACGCCACCATCGGCGACGTCATCGTCTGCTCCGTGAAGGAAGCGGTGCCCAACGGGCGCATCAAGCAGGGGGAGGTGGTGCGGGCGGTGGTGGTGCGCACGGCAAAGGAAGTCGGCCGGCCCGACGGCTCGTACATCAAGTTCGACGAGAACGCCGCCGTGCTGATCGACGCGAAGAAGGAGCCGCTGGGCACGCGCATCTTCGGACCGGTGGGCCGCGAGCTGCGGGCCCGGCAGTTCATCAAAATCCTCTCCCTGGCCCCCGAGGTGCTCTAGCCCAAAAGCCCCGGGATGCGGCGGGCCATTCCAAGCCCGGCGCAACGAGCGAGACTGGAACATCATGAAGCGAGCGGTGCAGGAACCATTGCGCAAGAGCCGGTTCAAGAAGGGCGACCAGGTGCACATCATCGCCGGGAAGGCGAAAGGCCGGGTGGGCGAGGTGCTGCGGGTGGACCTGAAGCGGCACGTCGTGTTCGTCAAGGATGCCGCCATGCAGTTCCGGCACATGAAGCCCCGGCGGCAAGGCGAGAAGGGCAGCATCGTGCAGATGGAAGGTCCGGTGCACATGTCCAACGTGCTGATCCACTGTCCCACGTGCAACCGGGGCGTGCGCAAGGCCCATACGGATCCGGCCATGTGCAAGGCGGACCAGGCCAGGCGCGAGAAGGCGGTAAAGGCATAGGCGGATAGGGGGCGCGCCCTTCGAGCGGCGCGCCGGGAAACCCGTCCCGTTACGCGGAGTGCGCGGCCCCTGTGCGGGGCTGCCTTCCTTGCAGGGGACGGAAACCATGCGCGGCCGGGGCCGGTTCCCTTTAAAAGAGGGATCGGAGGCGACCCGGCGGCGGCAGACTTGGAGGGACGATGGCCGCGTCCAGGCTGCAAGAGCGCTACAAGCAGGAAGTCGTTCCGGCTTTGATGAAGGAGTTCAAGTACCGGAGTCCCATGCAGGTGCCCGGCATGGTCAAGATCACCGTGAACATCGGCGCCGGGGACGCGGTGGCCAATGCCAAGGCGCTGGAGTCGGCGGTGTCCGAATTGACGCGCATCACCGGGCAGAAGCCCATGGTGACCCGCGCCAAGAAGTCCATCGCCGCCTTCAAGATCCGCGAGGGCATGCAGATCGGCGTGATGACGACGCTGCGCCGGAAGATGATGTGGAACTTCCTGGACCGGCTGATTTCCGTCGCCTTGCCCCAGGTGCGGGACTTCCGGGGCCTGCCCCGCCGCTCCTTCGACGGGCACGGCAACTATACCGTGGGCATCCGCGAGCAGATCATCTTCCCGGAGATCGGCTTCGACGAGATCGACAAGATCCGGGGCATGAACATCTCGCTGCACACGACGGCGAAGACGGACGAGGAAGCGCTGCGGCTGCTGGAGCTGATCGGCATGCCGTTCCGCAAGAACTAGCGAGGACGAGGGGCAAGCGCATGGCCAAGAAGAGCCAGGTGGCGAAGCAGAAGCGGAAACCGAAGTTCAAGGTGCGGGCATACAACCGCTGCCGCTATTGCGGCCGCTCCCGCAGCTTCATCCGCAAGTTCGGGATGTGCCGGCTGTGCTTCCGCAAGCGGGCGCTGGCCGGCGAGCTGCCGGGCGTCACCAAGGCGAGCTGGTAACGGCGCCCAGGCCCTTTGCACGCGGGCGCCGGACGGAGCCGCGGGCGGACGGGCTTTTCAAGTCGTGTCCCCGCGGCGCAAAGGGCGGGCGCGGGCGGAACGGCCGGGCCGCCAAGGAGAGAGACCGATGTCGATGACGGACCCGATTGCGGATTTCCTGACCCGCGTGCGCAACGCGACGATGCGCCGGCACCCCACCGTGGAATGCGACGGCTCCAAGATCAAGGCCCAGGTCGCGAATATCCTGAAGAAGGAAGGCTTCATCACGGACTGGCGGAGCTTCAAGAACGAGCGGGGCCACCAGCGCATGGAAGTCCAGCTCAAGTACGACGGCCAGGGCGCCAGCGCGATCCGCGGCATGAAACGCGTCAGCACGCCCGGGCTGCGGCGGCACGAGGGCTACCGGGACCTGCGTCCGGTGTACAGCGGGCAGGGAATCGCCATCGTCACGACGTCCGCGGGCGTCATGACGGATTTCGACTGCCGGGAACGCAAGGTCGGCGGCGAAGTGATCTGCTACATATGGTAGGGCGCGCCGGCGCGGGCCGGCCCCCCGAAGCGCCCGGGGGCGGCGTCCCGCGATGCTCCCGCCGGCCGCGCCGCCTTCTTCACCGTGTGGAGAAGGGGCCGCAAGGCGAGGCTGGGCCGCGGTGCGGCCGGATGTAAAACGCGAAGGTGGAATTTCCCATGTCACGTATCGGCAAGAGACCCATCCCATTGCCCAAGGGCGTCACGGCCCAGCTGCAGGACCGGCTCGTCATCCTGAAGGGTCCCAAGGGCGAGAGCCGCTTCCGGATTCCCGAGCCCGTCCAGGCGGACCTCAACGCCGAGAGGATCCAGCTGCTGGCGGACTACAAGAACGACAGGGACGCGAGCCGCCTGATGGGGACTTCCCAGTCGGTCCTGAAGAACATGGTCAAGGGCGTGGCCGAAGGATTCGTCCGCAAGCTGAACCTGGTCGGCGTCGGGTACCGCGCCTCGGTGCAGGGCGCCACCATGGAACTGACGCTGGGATTTTCCAGGCCCATCCGCTTTTCCATTCCGAAGGGCGTGACCGCTCAAGTGGAGAACAACACGGCCATCACGCTGGGCAGCCACGACGCCGTGCTGCTGGGACAGACGGCCGCGACGATCCGTTCGCTGCGGCCGCCCGAGCCGTACCAGGGAAAGGGCGTGATGTACGAAGGCGAGAGGATCAAACGCAAGGCCGGCAAGACCGGGAAGAAGTGATCTTGGGCCCGCGGCCGGCGCCCGCCTGAAGGGCGGCACGCGGCCGGGAGGACCCTGCAGGGCGAGGGTGGCTGGATATGGCAAAGCTGAGCAGCAAGAAAGACCGGCGGCTGAAACGCCGGTTCCGCATCCGCAAGCGCATCAGCGGGAGCGCGGAACAGCCGCGCCTGAGCGTGTTCCGCTCGGGCAGGCACATCTACGTCCAAGCCATCGACGACGGGGCGGGCCGGACGCTGGCGGCGGCGGGCACCACCGAGAAGGACGTGGCCGGGACGATCAAAGGGTCCACGGCCGACGTCAAGGCGGCGGCGGCCGTCGGCAAGGCCATCGCGGAGCGGTTGCTCAAGCTGGGCGTCAACGCCGCCGTGTTCGACCGGGGAGGCAACCGGTACCATGGCCGGGTGAAGGCCCTGGCGGAGGCGGCGCGCGCAGGCGGCCTGCAATTCTAGCGGGAGAACCACGGGAGATCGGCGGTGACGGAGCAAAGAGGCGAGAAGAGCGAGCTGACCGAGAAGGTCATCAAGATCAGCCGCGTGGCCAAGGTCGTCAAAGGCGGACGGCGGTTCAGCTTCAGCGCGCTGGTCGTCGTGGGCGACGGGCGGGGCCGCGTGGGCTATGGCCTGGGCAAGGCCAACGAGGTGACGGAGGCGATCCGCAAGGGGATCGATCAGGCCACCAAGGCCATGAAGCCCGTGACGATCGAGGGCCGCAGCATTCCCCACGAGGTCAAGGGCCGCTTCGGCGCCAGCAATGTCATCCTGCGGCCGGCGGCGGCGGGCTTCGGCATCATCGCATCCGGGCCGGTGCGGGCCGTGGTGGAGGCGGCCGGCATCCTCGACATCAGCGTCAAGTCCTTGGGTGCCCACAATCCCCACAACGTGGTGAAGGCGACGCTGAACGCCCTGCACGCCCTGCGCTCCTACGAGGACATCGCGGCGATGCGGGGTGTGTCGGCCGAACGGATGCGGCAGGCGCGCCTGCTGTAAGCAGGGTGGAGGCATGGCGGGCCGGGATGCAGGCCCGCCCGAACCGTAGATGCGGACGAGGCGTCATGGCGGAAGCGAAGAAGCCGAAGGGCGGGGCCGGAGCGGCAAAGGAAGGGCCTAAGCAGGCGGCGCCCGTGAAGGCGGGAGCCGCGAAGGCCGGCGCCAAGGCAAAGCAGGAGCAAGCGGCGCCGCCTCAGGCCCAGCCTCCCAAAGCCGCAGCCGCCCAGGCGGAGGTTCCCAAAGCTGCGGTTCCTCAGGCGCCGCCTCCCCAGGCGGAGGCTCCCAAGGCTGCGGCTCCGCAGGCACAGGTTCCCAAGGCCGCGGCCGCCAAGGCGCCGGCTCCCAAGGTTGCTGCACCTCGGGTGCCGGCTCCCAAGGTTGCGGCTGCCAGGGCCGGCCGCGCCGCAAGCCCGGCTCCGGGGCCGATAGTGAGGGTGCGCCTCGTCCGCAGCGGCATCGGAACGCCGAAGGATCAGCGGGCGACGCTCAAGGGCCTGGGCCTTTCGCGGCTAAGCCAGGAGCGGGAGCTGCAGGACACTCCCGCGCTGCGCGGCATGCTGGTCAAGGTACGGCACCTGGTGTCCGTGGACGGCCAACCGGCGGCATAGCCGGGCCGGCCGCGCGGGTGCGGGGTCGCGCACGGGCTCGCCCGCCCGGCAGCGACGCGGGACGGCATCGAATCGGGGCGGCAATCGCGAAGGACGGTCATGAAGCTGCACGAGCTGAAAGCGCCGCCGGGGGCCCGGCACCGCCGCAAGCGCAAAGGGATGGGCCCCGGCAGCACGCTCGGGAAGACCGCCGGGCGCGGCCAAAAGGGCCAGTATGCCCGCAGCACGGTCAACCGGCACTTTGAGGGCGGCCAAACGCCCCTGTACCGGCGCCTGCCCAGGCGCGGATTCAACAACGCGGACTTCCGCCGGGAATTTCGCATCGTCAACCTGGGCGACCTGGCCGTGCCGGCCCTGCAAGACATGCAGACGATCGGGGTGCAGGAGCTGGTGGCGGCAGGAGCGATTCGGGGCGGCGACCTTCCGGTCAAGGTGCTGGGCGACGGGGAGCTGAAGCGAGCGGTTACGGTGGTCGCCCACCGGTTCAGCAAGTCGGCCAAGGAAAAGATCGAATCCGCCGGCGGCAAGGCGGTGGCGATCGAGGCGGCGGCCGGAAAGGCTGCCGGCGCAACGGCGGCGGACGCCAAGAACCCGGGCAAGACCTGAGGAGCGACCCTAGCATGTGGCAGACGTTTCAGAACGCCTTCAAGATCGAAGAGCTGCGCAACCGGATCCTGTTCGTCCTGGGCATGCTGATCGTCTTCCGGATCGGCGCCCACATCCCGACGCCCGGGGTTGACGGCGCCGCGCTGTCGGCGTTCTTCAAGGCCAATGAGGGCACGATCCTGGAGTTTTTCGACATGTTCTCCGGGGGCGCGCTGCAGCGCCTCAGCGTGTTCGCCCTGGGGATCATGCCGTACATCAGCGCGTCCATCATCATCCAGCTCTTGACGGTCGTGTTCCCGTACCTGGAGCGCTTGACGCGCGAGGGCGAGGCGGGCCGCAAGAAGATCACCATGTACACCCGCTACGGCACGGTGGCGCTGAGCGTGGTCCAGAGCCTGGGCATCGCGGTGGGGCTGCAGAGCATGTCGGCGCCGGACGGCTCGCCGATCGTCCTGGCGAGCATCAATCCGTGGGGCTTCCGCATGCTCACGGCGATCACGCTGACGGCGGGCACCTGCTTCCTGATGTGGATCGGCGAGCAGATCAACGAGCGCGGGATCGGCAACGGCATCTCGCTCATCATCTTCGCCGGGATCATCACCCAGATGCCCAATGCCGCCCTCAACTCGTACCGGCTGGTCGAGGCCGGGCAGCTCAACGTGATCGTGCTGGCGCTGGTGGTCCTGGTGATGCTGGCGGTCGTCTTTGCCGTCATCTTCATGGAGACGGCCACCCGCAACATCGCCGTCCAGTACGCCAAGCGGGTTCAGGGCAACCGCATATTCGGCGGGCAATCGAGCCACCTGCCCCTGAAGATCAATTCCGCGGGCGTGATTCCCCCGATCTTCGCCTCGTCGATCCTGGCGTTTCCGGCGACCATCACGGGCTTCATCCAGGTTCCCTGGGTGCGCGCCATCTCCTCCCAGCTCACGCCGACGGCGGTGTTGTACAACGTTCTCTACGTGCTGATGATCTTCTTCTTCTGCTTCTTCTACACCTCGATCCAGTTCAACCCGGTGAAGATCGCGGACGAGATGAAGAAGTTCGGCGGCTACATTCCGGGCATCCGGCCCGGCCAGAAGACCGCCGAATACATCCAGCACGTGCTGGCGCGCATCACTTTCGGCGGGGCCGGATACCTGTCCGCCATTTGCGTGCTCCCCGTGATCCTGTTCACGCAGATGAAGGTGCCCTTTTTCTTCGGCGGCACGGCGCTGCTGATCGTGGTGGGCGTGGGCCTGGATACCGTCCGGCAGATCGAGGCGTTCCTGCTGAACCGCAACTACGACGGGTTCCTGAAGAAGAGCAAGCGGCGCACGGGCATGCGCACGTTGCGCCTGTAACAAGGTCTTCATGAGACTGATCTTCCTGGGCCCTCCGGGGTCAGGAAAGGGAACGCAGGCCAAGCAATTGGCGAGCCGGTTGAAGATTCCCCAGCTTTCCACGGGCGATCTGCTCCGGGCTGCCGTTCACAGCGAGTCGGCGCTGGGGAGGGAAGCGCAGAAGTACATGGACGCCGGAAAGCTGGTGCCGGACGACCTGGTGATTCAGGCGCTGCTCGCCCGCATGCAGCAGAAGGACTGCGAGCAGGGGTTCATCCTGGACGGGTTTCCGCGCACCTTGAACCAGGCGGAAGCGCTGGACAGGGCGTTCCGGGTCGAGCGCATGGGGATCGACGCGGTGATCAGCCTGGAAATCGACGAGAGCAGGCTGCTCGAACGGCTGGTCGGGCGGCGGGTCTGCCCGAATGGACACGGAGAATGGCACGTCCGGTTCCGCCCGCCGCGGAACCCCGGGGTATGCGACGTCTGCGGGACGCCGCTGGTGCAGCGGGAGGACGACCGGGAGGACAAGGTGCGCGTCCGGCTGGCGGCCTATCGGGCGGACACGGAACCCTTGAAGAAGTTCTACTCGGATCAAAAGCGCCTCCATCCCGTCCAGGCGGACGCTCCCGTGGCGGCCGTGGCGCAAGAGATAGAGACAATGGTCGGGAAGTTAAGCTAAACTAGTCGGCTGGGCACCCTGCGTTGGACGGGCAGCGGGGGCGGCGCACATCAAGCCCTGTTTTCTTGGCGGAGCGGGAGCCTTGCCCAAAGAAGACAATATCGAGGTGGAAGGGACGGTGGTCGAGTCGCTCCCCAATGCGATGTTTCGCGTCGAGTTGCCCAACGGCCACAAGATCCTCGCCCACATCTCCGGAAAGATGCGCATGAACTACATCCGCATTCTCCCCGGCGACAAGGTAACGGTGGAGATGTCGCCCTACGACATGTCGCGGGGCCGCATCACGTATCGGGCGAAGTAAGCGCAGCCTGCGGGAAAGCCCTGCCCAAGCGGCAAGCCCGCCGGGCCGCCGGCGCACCCCGGAAGAGAGGACGCGATGAAAGTGCGATCGTCCGTCAAGAAGATCTGCGAGAAGTGCAAAGTGGTGCGGCGCCGGGGCGTGTTGCGCGTGCTGTGCGAGAACGCGAAACACAAGCAGCGGCAAGGCTAAAGAAGGCCGGCCGGCGTGCCGCGCCGGCGCGGAACAGGGACTTTCGAGGGAGCCCAGCCCCGCTTGAAAGGGGGCGGGTTCCTGCACTGCCAAGGCAAGGAGTGAAACGTGGCGCGTATCGCCGGGGTGGATCTGCCCAACAAGCCGATGCTGGTGGCCCTGACGTACATCTACGGGATTGGCCGCCCCACGGCGCTGAACATCCTGAAGAAGGCCCGCATTCCAGAGAGCCTCCGGGCCAACGACCTGACCGACGTCCAGATTTCCCAGATCCGGGAGATCATCGAGAACGAGGTCAAGGTGGAAGGGGAGCTGCGGTCGGAGGTGCAGATGAACATCAAGCGCCTGATGGACCTGGGCAACTACCGCGGCTTGCGGCACCGGCGCGGCCTGCCCGTCCGGGGGCAGCGCACCCGCACCAACGCGCGGACGCGCAAAGGCCCGCGCAAGGGCGCGGGCGTCATGCGGCCCAGGGCATGACGGCGGGCATTTCACGGCCGGCGAAAGCGGGGCGCCCGGCAGGCGGCACGGGGCCGCAAAGGGCGCGCTAGACCGACAACGGGGCGGAATCCACGGGAGGCTGGAGCGGACATGGCAAAAGGCAAGCGGGCGCCGGGCAAGAAGCGCGACAAGAAGAACGTGCCGGTGGGCATCTGCCACATCCAGGCCAGCTTCAACAACACCATCATTTCCTTCTCCGATCCGCAGGGCAACGTCCTTTCCTGGAGCAGCACGGGGACGGTCGGATTCAAGGGCAGCCGCAAGAGCACGCCTTTCGCCGCCAAGACCGCGACCGACGACGCGGTGAAGAAGGCGAAGGAGCACGGCCTGCGCCAGGTGGAAGTGGAGGTGAAGGGACCGGGCACCGGCCGCGAAGCGGCCCTGCGGGCGATCGCGGCGGAAGGCATCAAGGTGACGACGATCCGTGACGTGACGCCCGTACCGCACAACGGATGCAAGGCGCCCAAGCTGCGCCGCATCTGATCTTCAAAAGGATTCGCGTCCGGACGCTCCGGCAGGGCCGGTACGGCCCCAAGCGCGGCGGGAGCCGGACAGCGCACGAACCAAACAGGGCGAAGCGGCATCTCGCAACTGGAGAAACGACATTGGCTCGCTATCTGGACTCGGTGTGCCGGCTGTGCCGGCGGGAAGGGCTGAAGCTCTACCTTAAAGGCGACCGCTGCTACACGGACAAGTGCGCCATCGAAAAGCGCAGCTATCCGCCCGGACAGCACGGAGCCGGCTTCCGCCAGAAGATGTCGGACTACGGGCTGCAATTGCGCGAGAAGCAGAAGGTCAAGCGCATCTACGGAGTCCTGGAGCGGCAGTTCCGCCGCTTTTTCGAGACGGCATCGCGCGCCAAGGGCATGACGGGCGAGAACCTGCTCATCCTGCTGGAACGGCGCCTGGACAATGTCGTCTACCGGATGGGCTTCGCCTCGTCGCGCAACGAGGCCCGCCAGCTCGTGCGCCACGGCCACATCACGCTCAATGGACGCAAGGCCGACATCCCCTCCATGCTGGTGAAGACCGACGACGAGGTGAGCGTGAAGGCCAAGAGCCGCACCAACGCGCACGTCGTGGCCGCCATGGAGGCCGCGCGGCGCAAAGGCACGACGAGCTGGGTTCAAGTGGACCCGGCCACGTTCACCGGCAAGGTCCTGTCCGACCCCAAGCGGGAAGAGCTGACGCTGCCCATGCAGGAGCAGCTCATCGTCGAGATGTACTCGCGCTAGTCCCAAGGCCCGGTTCCGGCACGCTGCATGTTGGGTTCCAGCCCCGACTTTTCGCCCTACGCAATCCGCAGGAGAGATCATGTACACGAGGAATTGGGAAACATTGCAACGCCCGAAGCAAATCGAGGTGGATAACGAGACGTACACGGACCATTACGGGCGGTTCACCATCGAGCCGCTCGAGAAGGGCTTCGGCATCACCATCGGGCACGCGCTGCGCCGCGTGCTGCTGTCCTCGCAGCAGGGAAGCGCCGTCATCGCCGTCAAGATCGAGGGCGTTTCCCATGAATTCGAGGCGATCACGGGAATCCAGGAAGACGTCGTGCAGATCCTGCTGAACCTGAAAAGCCTTCAGCTCAAGCAGCTGGAGGAAGGCCTGCACGAGCTGGAGCTGGTCGGGGCCGGACCGGCGCGGCTGACCGGCGCCGACATCGTCACGGGCGGCAAGGTGGAGATCCTCAATCCCGACCAGGTCATCGCCACGCTGGACGAAGGCGCCTCCCTGGAAATGCGCATGTACGTCAACATGAACCGGGGCTACGTCACGGCGGAAGAAAACCAGGAACAGGGCCTGCCCGCCGACGTCATCTACCTGGACTCGGTGCACACGCCGATCAAGCGCATCAACTACGAAGTGCAGCACGCCCGTGTCGGCCAGAAGACCGACTACGACAAGCTCATCTTCGAAGTCTGGACCAACGGGGCCTTGAAGCCGGCGGACGCCCTGGCCTACGCCGCGAAGATCCTCAAGGAGTACCTGAACATCTTCATCAATTTCGACGAGGAGCCCGAGTACGAGGAGTCGCACCACGAACCGGTGCAGCTGACGGGCTTGAACGAGAACCTGTACAAGCCGGTGAGCGAGCTGGAGCTGTCCGTCCGCTCCATCAACTGCCTGCAGAACGCCAAGATCGAGACGATCGGCGAGCTGGTGCAGAAGACCGAGGCGGAGATGCTCAAGACCAAGAACTTCGGCCGGAAATCGTTGAATGAAATCAAGCACATCCTTGAGACGATGGGACTGAGCCTGGGGATGAAGCTGGAAAACTTCGATCCCAAGGCCCGGCCCGCCCCCGCGCCCGCCACCACCGAGTACGCTTAAAGAGCCCGAGGACGTCATGCGTCACCAGAAATCCGGCCGTGCCCTGGGCATCAAGCCGGCCCATCGCCATGCCCTGATGCGAAACGCGGTGACCTCCCTGCTGGAGCACGAGCGCATCCGCACCACCTTGAGCAAGGCCAAGGAGCTGCGCAAGCCGCTGGACCGGATGATCACCCTGGGCAAGCAGGGCGACCTGAGCGCGCGGCGCCAGGCGTTGGGCTTCGTCAAGACGAAGGAGGCGATGAAGAAGCTGTTCGGCGAACTGGCCGAGCGGTACAAGGAGCGGTCGGGCGGGTACTCCCGCATCCTGGCCCTCGGTCCCCGGCGGGGAGACGCGGCTCAGCTGGCGCTGATCCTGCTGGTGGACGGACCCGGCGATCCTTTCTCGGGGGGCAAGGCCAAGCCGGCCGAGCAGCGGCGCCGCAGGCGCAGGGCGGAACCGGCGGCGGAGCAGGCCGCCGAGCCCAAGGCCGCGGACACGAAGCCTGCCCAGCCTGCGGAGCCTTGAAGCCCGCCGCGCTTCAGGCTGCAACACCGGAATCACCTGGGTCGCCCCGGCGAGCGCGTGCAGTCCGCGCCACACCGCTGGCCCCTTTCCGCGGGAGAGCGGGCGGCGGCCTGCGCGGGCCCTTCCTCGGGTCACTCCCGCGCGCCGGCGACATCCAGGATCGGCTCCAGCACCTTCACGGCGCGGTCGTAGTCCGCCGCGTCGCAATACACGTTTTCCACCCTGAACAGCTGGTTGTAGCGATCCAGCAGCACGCTGGCCTGGTGCAGCGGGCGCGTCCGGGTGCGGCCCAGGACGGTTTCCTGCAGATAGACGGGAAAGCTGTGGGGGTCCCGGCCCAACGCCGATAGCGTGCGCTGCTCGCGCAGGTGCACCACGGGCAGCTTGGCCTCGGCGAGCGCGTCGAGCACCCGGCGGCGCAGCGCGCTGTCCTCGGGCTCGTGCAGCTCCAGCACGCGCCGCAGGGGGCGGCGGTCCACGATGCGCGAGGTCCAGCGCTCCTTCCTGGCCGCAAAGAGCTTCGCCAGCACGACATCCTCGCGCGCCGCCATGAAGTTGTCGATGGTGCCGTCGATTTCCAGAGAGATCTCCCCCTCGCGCACCGCCTGGGTCAGGCAGTGCTCGAAAGCCAGCAGGGTCTTGTGGAAGTAGACCTGCATGGCCATGTGGAAGCGCGCCATGAGGAAGTTCTCGAAGGTGTAGATGCCGCTCTGCTCCAGCGCCATGACGCGGCCCCTGGGCGTCTCCACGCTCGTCAGGGATTGGATCAGCCTCTCCAGGTCGAAGTTCCCGTAGGCGACGCCCGCGAAGCGCGCATCGCGGCGCAGATAGTCCATGCGGTCCGCGTCGATCTCGCCGCCGATGGTCTGCTTGAGCAAGGGATACAGGTTGAGGCGCGCCGGGCTCCCCACGCTCGTCAGCGCGGGGGTGGGCTGGACGGCCTGGTCGATGAGCGCGCAGATGTCCTGGGCCTCGTCCAGCGGCAGCAAGGCGGGGGCCCGCTGCGCGAGCGCGTAAACCAGGGCCACCGAGACGTCCTCGTGGGTCGCGCGCGCGTCCAGATCCAGCCGGGAGTACCAATGGCGCGGCATCTCGAGCGAGCGGCGCGGCGGAAGCAGCGGCTCGAAGGTGTGGGAGAAAGGCGGATGTCCCAGGTCGTGCAGCAGTCCGGCCAGGCGGGCCACCTGGCGCAGGCGCTCCCGCTCGTCGTCCGCCAGCACGGCTCCGGTGTCGCGCTCGACGCTGCGGATCAGCCGGTCGAAGACGCGCCCGGCCAGGTGCATGACCCCCAACGCATGGCTGAAGCGGGTATGGGTCGCCCCCGGAAAGACAAACTGGGCCAGGCCGAGCTGGGAGACGCTGCGCATCCTCTGCACGAAGGGGTGATTGACGATGTCGCGTTCCCGCCCGTTGAACGGAATCGAGCCGTGCAAGGGGCAGCGCACCTCGTAATCGGCGCCGGACGATCCGTTCATGGCCCGCCTCGCCCGAAGCATCGCCGTGGGCCCGCACATGCGGAGGCGGGATCGGGTGAACGGGCTTGGCGCGCGCGGGAGCGGGCGGGAATTGACATTGCGCGGAGGCCGGTGGAGTCCGGCCGTGCCGCTCCTGTGCGGCACCGAGCCGTCGGCGCCTCGCGCAAGCGCGCGGCGGCCGCGCTCGAGGGCCGCACGCGGCGCTTCTCATTGGAGCGGGAAGGCGGGATAATATGTTGTGACATCGTGCTGCAAGGCTACCATAACTGCATTGACGCCAGGAGCATCATGGACGCAACAGGCCTGAAACTCGAGATCGAGTACTGCGGCCACTGAAACTATCTGCCCAACGCGGCCCGGGTGGCTGCGGAAGTCAAGAAGTCGATCGGAATCGACGCAAAGCTGGTCGAGGGCAGCGGCGGCATCTTTGTCGTCAAGGCCAACGGAAAGATCGTCTACGCGAAGGAAAAGACGCACCGCTTTCCAGAAGAAGGAGAAATCACCCGGCTGCTCCAGGCAGGGTGACCAACCGTCCTCCGCGGCACTTGTGAAGGCCCGCGAGGGAGGCTATAAACGGGGACGAAACAAGTTCCGGCGCGGCGCACCCTCAGCCCAGACCCAAGCCTATGACCATGGTGATTCACGACCGCGAGCACGACG
>Ga0187805_10000243_pt1 | contig 16936 bp, 13 predicted proteins | sample NC_wetland_sal_i_6_FD_132965 | JGI IMG/M metagenome (GOLD analysis project Ga0187805, IMG submission 132965) | Wetland sediment microbial communities from Neuse River Estuary, North Carolina, USA - Control_5 | ecosystem: Environmental > Aquatic > Freshwater > Wetlands > Sediment | place: USA...
ATTCTCGACCGTGATCGCTGCGGCCGCCGCTGGACTGGGAATCCTCTTCATGTCCTTCACGTGCACCAGCGGAAAGCGTCCGGGAAAGCGTTTGAAGTAGTCCCGAGGGTCTTGGCCGGCCACGGTGATCCAGCAAAGATCCAGTTCCATTTTCAGCACGTTCGGGTCGCATTCTTCCAACAGAATGTCGTAGGGTCGCTTTCCGTTCACTGGAGTAAATTCGAACCAGTGGTTGTGGTACGCAAGCTGAATGCCCGCTTTCCTGCTCACTTCTCCCGCGCGATTAAAGGTCTCGGCTGCTCGCTTCCAACCGTCGGGTTGCTTGCGAAGCTCGTCGCCGATATCAGGATTCACGATGTACTCGTGGCCGATGATCTTGCTGGCTTCGATAACTTGCGGCCACTTTTCGCCAAAGCTGTCAAAGTCCACGTGGTTTGCGGGAGCCGCTAAGCCATGCCGGTCGAGCGCGGCGCGAACCTCGCGGGGAGGATGATCGAAATATCCGGCAAATTCGACTTCGCGATAGCCGATGGCAGCCACCTTGGCCAAGGTGCCCTCGAAGTCTTTTTGGAGCGCGTCGCGAACCGTGTAAAGCTGGACACCGATCTTCTCGATTCTTCGATTCTCCGCAGCCCAGGCGAAGGCCGAGGACAGAAGTGCGGCTGCGCCGGTTCCAAGGAAACGTCGACGATCCATAGGCATTCTCACGGGCTCAGCTTGGCCGGGGGGCGAAAAAGGACAACACCTCGTGCGCTTCCGATGCCCTGCATCGGAAAGCGTCCTTAGAATTGCAGTTTCAAGGCGAGCTGTCCGATGCGCGGGTCGCGCGCTCCTGACACTTGGCCAAAGTTACTGGCGACGAAGTTGCCCACCGGAGCCAGGAACTGGGCATGATTAAAGACGTTGAAAAACTCGGCGCGGAACTCCAGAAAGGTGCGCTCCGCAAGCTTCGTTTGTTTGTGCAGGGCCATGTCCCAGTTGTTGATGCCGGGTCCATGGAAGAAACTGCGATTGGAATCGCCCGGCACCCCAAGCACCATCGCAGAGAAGACTGACGTATCGAAATACTGGCTGTTGTTGGTGCGGGGATTAAAACGATGGATCGGCTGTCCGTTGTAATTGGGCAAGTCCAGAGAGTGGATACCCTGACCGTCACAGCCGCACAGAGAGCGGTCATCAGTCTCCTGCAACAGGATGGGGAAGCCGGTAGTGAATCGGGTGACGCCGACGATTTGCCATCCGTCGACCAGTTTATGTGCCAGACTGCCGGAGTTGGAGGCCCATCGTCCGAACGGAAAATCGTAGGAGTAGCTGACTACAAAATTGTTGGTAACATCGAACGTGGAAAGGCCGCGACTCAAACCAGCATTGTAAGGATTCACCGATTCGGTAAATGTAGAGGCATCATCGAAGGATCGCGACCAGGTGTACGCTGCCAGGAAGCGCACCGCGCCCACTTTCTTGTCCAGCGTGACTTGCAGCGCGTTGTAGCTGGAATTGCCGTTGGTCGAGTTGTACGGGTTATCCGAGAAGTCGAGCTCGCCGAGGCTGAGATATTTTCCCGAAGTGACGGAATAGGGCCTCGTGCCGTAGACGGTTTGGGTGGCGCTGATTGGATAGATCGTGTCCTCTCCGAAGGGACCACATGCCGCAATCGCCAGACACGTTTTTGGATTTCCAGGATTGAATTCCTGCAACTGGAACAGGTGTCGGCCCTGCGCGCCGACGTAACCTACTGTCAGGATGGTGGAGTTACTCAGTTGCCGCTGGATCGTGAGGTTAAAGTCCAGCGAATACGGGGTCACGTTGTGGATGTTGAAAGCAGAGGACAGACCGATCGGCAGAAATGGCGCAAAACTGCCATCTGACGCCGGCTGTACGAAAGGAAATCGCTGCCCCGGGTTGCCGCCTGTGGTCCGCGCGTCAAACGGAAGGCTCAAGATGGGCAAAGACGGGCTCACGTAGTAGAAGCCGAACGGGGCATCGCCAGTCTCGAAGTCTCCGCCGGTGGTGTCGATGGTCGTGTAAAACTTCCCGACCGCGGCACGAATGCTGGTTTGGTTTGGGCCACCGAGGATCTTTTTCCAGAACTCACTTTCCGGCGTCGGCACATATGCAATACCCAGCCGCGGAGCGAAATTGTCCCAACGGGTGTGGCCCAACGTGGAAGGGATTCCCTTGTCGCCCGGGAAAACCCAACCGGTGGGAGAGTTGATGAAAACCGTAGACTGTTGTCCGGGAACGAACGCCTGGATGCGGTTTTGGCTGTCGGCCCACGGCTGTGCAAACTCCCAACGCAGGCCGTAGTTAATCGTTACGTTCGGCCGTGCTCTGAAGCTGTCTTGTGCGTATATCGCTCCCGACTTGGCCCGAGCATCGAGGAACTGGCGGCTGCTCTGAATGTACTGGTCTGGAGCGCCGAGTAGGAAATCGGCAAAATCAATTCCGGTTTCCGTCCCGTTGAAAATGAACTGACCGTTGGGTACGGGGCCGCCTCGCCGATACCACTGGTGGTGAGCAAACTCAGCCCCCATCTTCACGGTGTGCTTTCCTACCGTCCAGGAGAAGCCGTCCTGCACCTGCCAATTGTTGTTGAAATTGCCATCGGTGATCGCGGCACCCATGGTCAAACCCAAACCGTTCATGATTACGTCTGGCACGCCCTCAATGGGCGGATTTGCGGGGATGATGCCGTTGCCGCCTTCGGTGAAGCCCCAAGTGCTGACTTTGCCCAATCCCTGAACCGGAGTAGGCCCAGGATAGGCAATCCGGTGATAGCTGACATGCGCCTCGTTTACCTTTGTCGGCCCCAGGAGCTTGGTGTTGCTGATGACCACTAATTGTGCCCGCGATGGTAACGTGTACCCAAATCCAGGTACGTTATCAAAGGTGCCGTCTGTATTGGGGGCGCCCAGTGGCAGGTTCAGCTTCGCGTCGTCGAAGTGGTAGTAAAACGACCAATAGTCGCTGGAACTGGCGGTGAGATCAACTCTCACGCCCCACTTGTCATCCCGCACGTGTTCGCCGTAGGCGCTGCTAGCAAAGCCCGGGAATGAGCTGTTGCCGGCGTAGCCGCCAGGAGTCGGAAAGAACTGCAGCAGCCCGGTTGCCGCCGGGTCAAACGCTGTGGTCGGAATCATTCCGCCAGGAAATACACAGGTGCCGGCCTGGCCGTCAGCAATCGTATTGCAGCCGTTGGCGAAATACGGCTCCCCTGGATTCACAGTGTAGCCCAGTCGGCTGGTCAGGATCGCCGCCATGTGCCCGGGCAGGTTATCGCCGCGGACTCCGTTTGATTTCCCGCCTAAGGCAGGATTCGCCAGGAGCACGGCGACAGGCGCCGACAAATCGCCTCCCTTTTGGGCTGTCGACGGTACCAAAACGTTGCCTGACGAGAGTCCTTCGTTCTGGCGCGTTGCCTGGTAGTCGCCAAAAATGAACAGCCTGTTCTTGCGCAGCGGACCACCGGCCGTGCCCCCAAACTGATTGCGCTGCAGATTGCCGCGCGTTGCGTTGAAGAAATTCCTGGCGTCGAAGTCGGTATTTCGCAGAAATTCGAAGGCGCTCCCATGGAAGGAGTTTGTCCCCGACTTGGTGATCACGTTGACGACCGCGCCCGAGAAGTGGCCGAATTCGGGATCAAACGCGCTTGTCAGAAGCCGGAATTCCTCAATGGAATCAAGCACGGGAATGACACCGGCCCCGTTCGAGCCGTTGTCTTCCGCGATCGCCCCATTCACCATGAACGAATTGGCATTTTCCCGCTGGCCGTTCACCGACAACTCTCCCATCGACAAATTGCCAGACGCCGCGATTACGGGCTGGAAAGGGCTCGGGTTGCCTTCGGGGACCACACCGACCTGCAACCCCAAAAGGTCAAGGTAGCTGCGTCCGTTGAGCGGCAGGGCCTCGATCTTTTGATCTTGGATTACGTCGCCTATTTGGGTGCTGCTGGATTCCACCTGCAATGGGGAGCCGGTCACGCTGACATTCTCGGTCACGCGGCCGACGCGCAGCGTGAAGTCGACACGATAGCGTTGGTTTACCAGCAGACGCAAACCCTTCTGCTCACTCTTCTCAAATCCTTGGGCCTCGACCGAGATACTGTATCCATCCCCCGCAGGGATAGCCAAGAATTCATACGTTCCGGTCCGGTCCGTGGTAGTCGAACGACTAAACCCAGTATCCGGGTTTTGCAGAAGCACTTTCACACCGGGTAGGGCACTTCCACTCGGGTCTGCCACAACCCCGAGAAATTCGGCGCTTACTTGTGCCCACAGCACAGGTGCGAAGAGGCCTATAAGCAGTCCGATCACAATCCTGGCGCACACGCGTACGGGACGTCCGCCGGAAATCGGCGACGTTAGACTCCCCATCCAATTGGTGGTCATTGTCTCCCCCGGGACCTTGGTGGTCACACCGCTGGGCATTGGTAGGACCATCTGGGTATACGCGCGCCTGTCGAATTTTGTCAAGATTTTTTGGTGCGGAAATATTGCTGCGAATAATCGACTCCACGCCGAACGTCAGCAGACGAAGCCCGGATTAGCATGGATCAAAGCGAAGACCTGTTTTCGCGGAAAATGGGGCAAGACGAGCGGAACAAGATCTTGCCGCCGCTTGCCCCTGTCTCGCCCCATGTACACTCGAGTATTTGCGAAGACCAGGCCGTGGCTCAGAACATGCTGTTCTGATTGGCCGATGTTTCGGGAACGGCTTGGCAGACATCCCAATGCTCGACGATCTTGCCGCCCTGGACTCGGTAGATGTCAACCACTGCGACCTGGGCGGGTCCGTCAATGGCAGCCACATGAAGCGCAACCAGATCGCCCTCAGCAATGACGCGTTTGATGCTCTCTTTGTGGCCTTGGTGATCCTTCAGGTAATCGACGTATTCATCCACCATCGCCTTCAATCCGTCCGCTATGTTGGGACGGTGCTGTTTGATTCTTTCGCTCACGTATTTGGCGGCGACATCCAGTTTCTGATTCACGTAGAAATCACGATAAAACTTCAGTACAAGCTTTTTGTTCTTGCTCGTAATACTTCCTTGGGATGTGGCTGGTTTGACCTTTCTTGCTTTCTTGGTTTTCATTTTCCTCCTTTTTGCTGATTCGATCGGCATTGGAAGCTGGAAGGGGCACCAGTGTAGCGCAGTCGTCAAGTCACAGGACCGGGTGTGAAGCTGTCGACCGATGCGTTTAGTCGAGACTGTTGTCTGAACCGTGGCACGCGAAGTGCGTTGAGAATGCATCCTTGGAAACATGGCGTATAGTGTTCTCTCCGGTTGAAGTCGCGTTGATTCCTCAGAATCTTGTTGCTGTCGAAGAGAAGGGGTCACGGCCGATGAGCGATCCACGCCTGCTGCAAGACATCAAGAATCAGGGCCAGTCCCTTTCCCACGTGCTGGCGTACCAGTTGGCTGAAGGGCGGCAGGCTCTTTCGGAGGCCTCCGCGCTACTTCGAGCCGCGCGGAAAATTGTCGTTACTGGGATGGGGGCTTCGCTTTATGCCTCGTGGTATTTGCAGTACCAGTTGGCGGCGCTGGGATTGAACTGCATGGTGGCTGACTCCGGCGAGTTGTTGCACTATCAACAGCGGCTCTGCTCAGACGCGGTCGTGGTCCTGGTCTCACGCTCCGGCGAAAGTGTCGAACTGATCAAGCTCCTGCCTCAGATTCGAGAAATCTCAAGCCACATCATTGCAGTTACAAACGACCCGAAGAGCACTCTTGCCACCGGCGCAGACATCGCGCTGATGATCGGCAGCTTCGACGATGAGAGGATGGCGATCCAAAGCTATACCGGCACTCTTCTTGTTTTCGCGTTGTTGGCAAGCGTCGTTGGCGGCGAACTGGGCCAGGTTCAGGACGAACTGCTGCAGGTATTGGAAACGATTGCAAGCTTGTTGTATCGCGACCTCAACGTGGCCGAATACTGGGATGGATTTCTTGAGCCTGGATCTCCTATCTTCTTACTCGGTCGGGGACCGTCTTATGCATCCGCATTGGAAGGAGGGTTGCTATTTAATGAAACTGCCAAGCAACCGGCGGTCGGAATGACTTGTGGGAACTTTCGCCATGGGGCAGTCGAATTCGTCGACTCCAGTTTTCGAGGAATCGTTTTTGCTCCGCAAGGGAAAACGCGACAAATGAATCTGGCGCTTGCGGAAAGCTTCGAACGCTTCGGAGGCAAAGTTCTCGTGATCGGTCCCCGCGAAGGGGGGAACGGCTCGCTGCGGTTCATTGACGTGCCGACCTCCGAGAGGTTTGCGCCGTTGATAGAAATCATCCCGGCCCAGTTCGGTGCCTTCCGTTTGGCGACGCTGAAAAGGCTTCCGCTTGGTGGGTTGCGGTACATCAGCCAGGTAACGCGGGATGAGGTAGCTTTCTGATTCAAGTTTTGTAACCGTTTTCTTGTGAGAGATTGAAACGACCGCTGGCATCGCTTGCCGGCAGACTAGGTTTCAGAGCATTTCAAACCAGCAGATCGCGAAACGTTGACGGAGGAGTCTGTGCGCGGGAAACACTCAGGGATGCGAGTCGTGTTGGCCTCTCTCTTGCTGCTGGCCTTCACTGCGGCGTGCAACCGGCATAAGGAGGAAGGCAAGCATTACACGCTCGCTGTGATTCCCATGGGTTCTACACACGAATACTGGAAGAGCTTTCACGCGGGCGCGGTCAAGGCCGCGCGCGACCTTGCTGGACAAGGCATGAAGGTCGACATTATCTGGAAGGCTCCACTGCGTGAGCAGGATCGCGAAGAACAGACGCAGGTGGTCGAAGGCTTTATCAGCCAGCGAGTCGATGGAATTGTGCTCGCTCCAACCGATAGCCGAGCGCTGGTGCGGCCGGTGGAAGAGGCAGGTTCTGCTGGTATTCCGACCGTCGTTGTGGACTCCGCGCTGGATTCGCAAAAGGTCGTCAGCTTTGTCGCTTCCAACAATTTCCAGGGCGGCACGCTGGCTGCCGACGAGATTGGAAGGCTACTGAATGGCAAAGGGAAAGTTGCACTGCTGCGGTATGTCGAAGGGGTGGCCAGCACCCGCGACCGCGAGGACGGCTTCCTTCAAAAAATAAAGTCTTATCCGGGAATCGACGTCATCTCTTCTAATCAGTATTCGGGGCCCACGCGGGAAACCAGCCGGCAAGCCTCCGAGAACCTCTTAACCCGCTATGCCGGCCAGATTCAAGCCATCTTCACGCCAAATGAGGTTTCGACCGCCGGTATGCTCTTGGCGCTACAAGACATCAAACGACCTGATAACTTTGTGCTCATCGGGTTCGACATGAGCGACACTTTTGTGACCGCCATGCGCAACAATCAACTGCAAGGCATCGTAGTCCAGAATCCGTTTCGTATGGGTGACTTGGGTGTCAAGACGATGGTGGATCACCTGCAGGGCAAGAACGTCGACGCGAAGGTCGATACCGGGGTCCTGATGGTGACTCCGGTCAATATGGGAACCCCTGATGCGCAACAACTACTGAACCCGCCGTTGAAAGAATATCTGAACGAGTAATGTCATCCTCCGCCGCTCAAGCACTCGAGCCGCCTCTTCTTGAAGTGATTGGAGTGGCGAAACATTTCGGAGCAACGCGAGCTCTTGACGGAGTGGACTTGGAGGTGCGCCCCGGGCACGTCCATGCCATCATCGGTGAAAACGGCGCCGGAAAAAGTACGCTTCTGAATATTCTCTCGGGCGCGGTTCGCCCTGACCGCGGCTCCATTCGCCTGAAAGGACTTCCATACCATCTGTCGGACCCTTTGGAGGCGCTGCGACGAGGGATCGCCTACATCCATCAGGAGATCTCCCTTTGTCCCCACCTTTCCGTCGCGGAGAACATCCTTCTGGGCGCGGAGCCGCGGCGAGGGCTCTGGGTGGATCACCAAAAGATGAACGAGGTTGCGGCAGAAATTCTTGAGCCGTTTCACCACGCAAATATTGTCCCAGATCGCAGCGTGAGCGATCTCAGGCTCCCAGAGCGCCAGATCGTCGAGATCTGCCGTGCACTGGCGCGTCGACCTTCGCTGATTTTGATGGACGAACCGACGAGCAGCTTGCAACGAGCTGACGTCGAAAAATTGTTTTCATCCATTCGACACCTGCGCGATTCGGGAATTGGGATCATCTACATCAGTCATTTTCTGGAAGAGATACGCGAGGTTGCGGACGAATTTGCGGTGTTGCGGGATGGGAAGAAAGTGCTGAACGGCAGGTTGCAGGATGTATCCGATGCTGCCCTCATCGCCGCAATGGTCGGTCGTCCTCTGCAGGATTTTTTCCCTCCTCGTGCTCGTGTCTCCTCTAACGAAACCGTGCTCCGCGTCGAGTCTCTCAGTTCGGGCACCGCGCTGCGCAATGCCAGCTTCAATTTGCGGAAAGGAGAAGTACTCGGAATCTCCGGGTTGATTGGGTCGGGACAGACAGAGTTGTTGCGGGCGGTGTTTGGTCTCAACCCGGCGAATGGCGGAACGGTGGAAGTCTTCGGGAAGCGCTTGGCGCCCGGTGGAGGTCCAAAAACGCGAATTACTGCCGGCATAGGATGGCTGAGTGAAGACAGGAGTGGGGAGGGTCTGGCCCTCGCCCTTTCTGTCGCGGACAACATCTCGCTTACGAATTTTCGAGCTGTCTCGCGGGGCGGGTGGATCGATCTGGAAAAACAAAAGAAGCAAGCGAAACAGTGCACCGATGCCGTGAGAGTCAAAGCCTCGAGCATGACTGTGCCGGTTCAGAGCCTGTCGGGTGGGAACCAGCAACGAGTGGCGCTCGCGCGCTTACTCCATCAAGGATGTCGAATTTTTCTGCTGGATGAGCCTACTCGTGGAGTTGACGTCGGCAGCAAGAAGCACATTTACGAACTGATCGCCTCGCTGGTGCGCTCCGGGAACTCGGTGCTGATCGTGAGCTCGTATCTTCCCGAGTTGTTTGGTGTCTGCGATCGTCTCGCAGTCATGAGCCGCGGATACCTTTCGCCGACTCGTCCCATAGAAGAATGGACGCCTGAGATGGTCCTGCAGGCCGCCATTGGTACTGATTCTCAAGGAACATCCTCATGTACGACATTGGGATCCCATCGTGAGCACTCTAACTAGTCCCGCGCTTGTGTCTGCCGCGGCCACGTCTTCATGGCGACGCTGGTTGCGCCTGCTAGGCCCGTTCTTCGGCCTATTGCTGGTAATCGGCATATTTACTGTAATCAGCGACAACCCCGGACGATTCCTGTCTCCCGGCAATCTCCGAATTGTGCTGGCGCAGACGGTGATCATTGCTCTGGGTGCGATCGGCATGACGATCATTATTGTCAGCGGTGGAATTGATCTTGCCCCGGGGTCGGTGATTGCTCTCGCAGGAGTGGTGTGTGCTTTGGCATTGCGCGCCAACTGGCCGCCGTTCCTGGCTTTACTGGCGGGAATGGCAGTAGGTGCGGCGGTAGGCCTAATCAACGGTTTGGCCATTACTCTCCTGCGAGTTGTGCCGTTTATCGCCACGCTGGGAATGTTGGGCATTGCGCGCGGTTTGGCGAAATGGATTTCAAACGAACAGACTGTCGATATTCCAGACACCTGGATCAACCGCCTGGCCATTGCCTTTCCCACTCCGAAATGGCTGCTGGTAGCTCCTGGCGTCTGGATCGCCGCCGTCGTAGCGGTCTTTGCCGCTTTGGTTTTGCGCCGTACGGTGTTTGGACGTCACGTGTTTGCCCTCGGCTCGAATGAAGTTGCTGCGCGTGCTTGTGGCATTCACACGGGACGACTGAAACTTTGGATTTATTCGATCGGCGGGCTGCTGTTCGGCTTGGCGGGAGTGATGCAGATGTCGCGCCTTCGGCAAGGTGATCCGACCGTTGCCATTGGTGTCGAGTTGGACATTATTGCTGCTGTAGTAATTGGTGGAGGCAGCCTTTCTGGAGGGGAAGGCAGCATTCTGGGCTCCATGATTGGCGCCTTGATCATGGCTTTCCTGCGTAATGGCTGCCAATTGATGGGTTGGCCAAATTATATCCAGGAAATCACCATTGGCGGCATCATCGTCCTGGCAGTAGCAGCCGATCGCTTACGCATGTCCGGCAACAAAGAGTGAGCTAGAATTCCACCAGTCGGAGGAGCGCTCCCTTCAGTTTTTGTCTGCTTGCGCCAGAAATCGGAGATAGAAAACGCAGGCTCTAACCCTTATCCACGAGCCATGTCTTCACCCCAGTGATCTTCATGCATCCCCAATGAATTGGACGCCAACTAGAAGAGGCTGAATTTTTCAGCGATGGCAGTAGCACTCATGCCGTTAGATTTCAACGCTTCTCGCACCTTGTGCTCTCGGTCAACTCGATCCATTGCGTTTTCGAGGACCTCATCCTTCAGTTGATCAGGAATCACAACCACTCCGTCGACGTCTCCGAAAATGATGTCTCCCGGCGCAATCCGAACTTCGCCGATGCGAATTGGAATGCGGAACTCGACAACTCGCCCGCGATGCCGCTGATCTTGCCCGTATCGGCCCCGTGAAAACACTGGAAAATTAAGTTTTCGAATGCCGTGCGTGTCCCGGGAATATCCGTCCACAACGGCGCCGACACAGCCAAGAGCCCTGGCTCGCGTTGCCATGTGCTCGCCGAACAACGCGTAGGAGACTGAACCTCCGGAAGACACATACACCTCGTTATGCCGTAAGTCATCCAGCGCTCTCAGCATCAGCCCGAACGTAGGATGGGATCGTCCGTCACCATCGGTCCCCGTTATATCCTCATGCAGGACAGTCATCGCGCGTCCGACCACGACATTGTCGTCGATGAGAGGACGAATCTCAGGAGGTAAGAATTGATGCAGGAGTCCCAGTGCGTCCAACGAATCGCCGATTACGGAGCTGAACAGCTTCCGGCGCATCATTTGAAACAAAATTTCGTCGTCTTGCCTAGCGGCCGGCTCCACGGTAACTCCTCGGCGGTGGTTGGTTTTTTGCGCTGGAATTCGGCACATCTTTTCCGCAGCGTTATAAAATTGGTAGGACCAAATTACCATCTTTTCTGAAATACTGGTCGAAATTCTTGCCTAGGACGATTTGCTCTCCGATTTGCATCCCGCCCCGGTTGCAAGGCCCGGGCCAGGCAGGCCGGCAGTCGTCCCGCTGCAGCTGGCCTTGACAGGCCTTGGCGGCCTCGCTTATACGAGTATGGACACGGTCCTACCACTTAGTCGAAGATAGTCGAGAAGAATACCTCAAGATTTCGCTCACGGCGTGTCGGCTAGCAATGGTGCATTAAGTGAGGCCAGAATCAATTCTGAGGTCAGCACAGGGGAGTACATGAGAAGGTCGGCCCTGAGTCTCCGCCCCGTCCTGAAATGGAGATCGGCGGGCTACGAAGAGTCGCGAAGAGATGGATCATCTGCCTTGGAAGGTTTGCGGTCGTTTATTCACGACGGCAAGCTGAAGCCCGGAGCGAAACTTCCTCCCGAGCGTAGGCTAGCTACCATGCTCAAGGTCGGTCGTCCGGCGTTGCGCGAAGCCATCAAAGCGCTAAGCAGCCTTGGTGCCCTGGTGAGCCGCAGAGGCGACGGAACTTATCTGAAATCGGTTGCGCCTGTCACTGCCGGCTGGCCCGCCAATGTCGAGATTCCCGAAGCCCGCCTGGATTTGCTTGAACTGTTAGAGCTTAGAAAGATGGTCGAACCGCGAGCCGCGGGTCTGGCTGCTTCTCGCGCCAGCGTGGAGGATCTCCGCGAAATCGAGCGGACCAGACTGGCGATCGAGAACGCCGGATCCGACTGGAAGGCGATTGGGGAACTGGATTTAGTACTTCACCAGCTCATCATCATTGCGGCAGGGAACAGCATTCTGAGAGATACATACAAGTACCTGACTCCCTTGTTGCTGAAAAGCCGTCAGATTACAGCCCGCACCGCACAGGACTGGCAGCGAATGCGAAAGGACCACGGCGAAATTGTCGAAGCATTGATTCGACGGGACGTAAGGGCCGCCGAGTCAGCGATGATGAGCCATCTTCATCACGTCGGCTTCGACCTTATTTCCGTCCGGAAACGATAGCGGTTTCGTCCGCAGAAACATTTGGGAGCAAGAATGGCTGTTCGCTCAAGGAAACACCGGCTGATTGAGATCGATTGGCCAGAGTTTGGTCAAGCACCCTACCCGCCACGCCCATCGGTGCACGATTTTCAAGAGAGAATGGACGCCTTGCATTCCCAGATGGAGCCTCGGGCGCTCACGCACGTCGTCGTGTACGGTGATCGTGAGCACTTCGCAAATCTTGCCTTCCTCACCGGTTTTGATCCCCGCTTTGAAGAAGCACTGCTCATCGTGACGAAAACAAGTAAGCCGCTCCTCGTCGTTGGGAATGAATGCGAGGGTTATCTGGGCATTAGTCCGCTTTTCAGCGACGGCCACCTGCGAAACGAGCGTTTCCAGACGTTCTCGCTGTTGAATCAACCGCGGGACCAGAGCCGCTTACTTCGCGACATTTTGGCGGACGAAGGCATCGACGGAGGTTCTTCCGTGGGCTGCGTGGGGTGGAAATATTTTTCTGAACGGGAACATCCCGACGCTCGCCACGCGCTGGATATTCCGTCGTATATCGCGGATGCCCTGAGAGCGCTCGCGGGCCACGAGCATGTCTCCAACGCAACGGATATTTTCATGGATCCCGCCTGTGGGCTTCGCACGTTTTGCTCGCCAGTCGACATTGCATACTTCGAATATGGAAACATTCAAGCCGCGGAATCGCTGAAGCGCATGATTTTTGGTCTGCAGGAAGGAATGACCGATCACCAAGTGGTCGAACTGGCGCGGTTGAACGGAGAGCCCCTGGGCTGCCATCTCACGTTTGCGACGGGACGCAACGCATCCCTCGGCCTCTCGAGCCCAAGCGACGAAACGATCCGACAGGGGAACACTTTGTCCACCAACGTCTGCTATTTCGGCAGCAATATCTGCCGCGCCGGATGGATTGCGGAATCAGCGCGTGACCTACCTGAAAAAGCTCGCGACTATGTCGAGAAGTTTGCCGGGCCATACTTCGAAGTCATGTCGCAATGGTTTGCCCTGATGAAGTGTGGCACCAATGGCAGCGAGATCTGGCGACTCATCAATGACGGGCTGCCATTCGATCGCTTCGGGATCTTCCTGAATCCCGGACACCTGATTCATCTGGACGAATGGCTCAGCTCCCCGATATACCGCGATTCCGACATCCCCCTGCACTCCGGAATGGCGATCCAGGTCGACGTTATTCCGTCTTCTCCGATTTACTTTTCAACGCGAATGGAAGATGGGATTGTGCTCGCCGATCAGCAGTTGCGCCAAGAATTAAAGAGCTACTCCCCGCAGTGCTATGAGCGCTGTCAAAAGCGCAGAGCTTTCATGCAGGACGTGCTTGGAATAGAATTGCCCGGGGAGATGCTACCCCTCTCGAACATCCCGGCGATCGTCCCACCGTTTTTCCTGAAGCCGAACACTGTACTGGCCCTTGAGCAGTAAGGAATTCAATTCCTGCCTGTCCGTCAGTCCTGGTTTTCTGGGCGGCCCTCTGGCCACACATAATTGAAGACTGGAGCAAGAATGGACCGCACCTGCTGCATTATTGCTGGGTCAGGTTTTGCGCTCAGGGTTTGAAGGTTGTCCTCGACATGCTTGCAAGTCGTCATGCCGACCATAGTGGTTGCGACCCGCGAATAGTCGAAGCAAAAGCGCAAAGCAAGTGCGGAGAGGTCGAGTCCGTGTCGGCGACAGAGCGCCGCCGCCTGTTTTGCCGCATCGCGCACTTTCTGAGGGGCCGGATGCCAGTCCGGCGCCCCTTGCACAGTCAGCATGCCCATGTGCAAGGGAGAAGCATTAACAACTCCGATGCCGTGTTTCTCTGCCACCGGCATCAGAATCCTGTCCGCATCGTTGATCAGAAGGTTATAGCGGCAGTAGGTGAGAATTATGTCAAGCGGAGTGGACTCTGCAATTCTGACGAGCGTTTTCAGCGGATAGGCGGAAACGCCAATAAACCGGGTTTTCCCCTGCTTCTGCAGGAGTCGCATTGCGGGAATAGCTTCGGTAATGATCTGACCCAGATCGCCAAACTCGACGTCATGCGCAAGCAGAATGTCGACGTAGTCCGTGCGCAGTCTCTTGAGCGACTCATCAACACTCGCGGTGATGCGCTTCGCCGAGAAGTCAAATTCTGCTTCCCCATAACGGCCGCATTTTGTCATCAAAACGATATCTTGCCGCTTGCCGACAAGAGCGCTGCCCAGGCGCTCTTCCGCCAGCGTCACGCCGTAGAGTGGTGAGGTGTCAAAGAAGTTGATTCCCTCTCTGATCGCCAGATGAATCGCACGCTTGCCTTCGGCCGGATCCGTGACGCGGAACGCATTGCCCAAAGGTGACGTACCAAAGCCCACAATCGAAACTGTGAGCTGAGTATTTCCCAACTTTCGGCATTCCATTGGTTGATACTCCTGTCTACAGCTCAACATTTCGCACGGCTCTTTGACGACCGAACGCCTCGCGCGCCGACTCCGGGCTGGACGGTTTAGAAACTATTCGGTGGGAGAGGGTCTCGAAGCCGCAGTGGCGTCCCAGTCCACATCACCTTCAGCATCGAACGGATTTCCCACCAGCATGGTCGCGCCTCGCCGGAGCGCGCCGGGACGATGTGACTCGAGCCATTGCATATAACCGAATCCACCGATCAAAGCGACGCCGAAGAGATACGGCGTGATGTTATAAGGCCATGGCGGCACCGGGTAGATTGTCACAAACAAAACTGGAATCAGAGCCAGGGTTCCCATCCAGGGGATCACGACATGCCGCCAAACGCTGAACTGCTGCGGAAGCTCTCGTCGAACGTACGACGTCAGGGCCAGATTGGCCATGGCATACAGAATGATGACGGCCAGCGTGGCAATCGTTCCCAAGAAGCCGAAAATATCCGCAGGGCGCAACAACAGACCGACAACCAACACCGGAATGATGCCGGCGATCTGGAGGAATGCGATGGCGAAAGTCGGAGTCTGATGTACGGGATGGATCTTGCCAAAACTGGCGGGAAGCGTGCCTGCTTGTCCCATCGTGTACATCACACGGGATGCGGCGTTGGTGCAGGCCAGACCAGCCCCGACGGCGCTGTTAATAATCGCCAGCACAACGAACCACCACGCAACTCCCCAAAGCTTGTGACCCAGCGCGAAATACGGGTTCGGGTCGGCAGCGAATCCAGCCATGTCGCTTGTGCCCCAGCCGATCGCACTGGCATAGGACGTGAAGACGTAAAAGATGCCGATGGCGAGCAGGGAAAGGACGACCGCCAGGCCGATGGTCCGGCCGGGCTGGCGCGCCTCCTGAGCGAGCGGCGCCGGAGCCTCGAAACCGCTCAGCGCAAGTATAGAGAAAACCATGCCGGCAAGGATGCCGCCGACATGGTGTGGCGCCATCGAAATTCTTAGCGGCGCGATATAGGCGGAACCCTTGCCCGGATGCAGCAGAAACGTGATCGCCAGCGCCAGCATAATCAGCACTTCCGCTCCGCCCAGTAATGCCGTGGTTCGCATCGAGACTCGAATGCCGTAGTAAGTGAAGAACCAGATAATCCCAAATGTTGCCAAAGCAAAGAGCCACCACGGGACGTTTACCCCGAACGCAGCGTGCAGTGTGTCCGACAAGAGATACCCGAGAAAACCGCTGGATGCAGAAGGTCCGAGGATATCGTAGATGAGGTAGCTCCAAGTGGCCATGAACCCGACATGACTTCCGAGTCCGCGCGTAGCGAAAGAGTAGTAGCCGCCGCTCGACGGCATGTGCCTAGAAAACTCCGACACCGTATTCGCGATGAAACAGCAGACGATGGTCGTCAGCAGGAACGAAATTGGCATGTCCGGACCCGCTTTAAGGGCGATGATCGGGAAGGTGAACACAACGTTGGTCGCCGGCGCGATATGGGTGATGCCATGGAACACGAGCTCGGGCAGACCAAGCGAATTGCGCCGAAGCTGAGGAGCGGCTGCGGTCTTGGTAATCTGAGGCGCAGTCAACCTGCACATCTCCTTTTGAAGCGAACAGCAAACTGTGTTTTGCTTGACGACCCAACGCAGATTCGGGAGCTTTTACGTCTCCATGACCTCGGTGATTGCCCGTTTTCCAGAAAACGCCAGCGATCTCGTCGACCAGAAAATCTTCGAGCGGCTCCTCCGGCCGTAAGAGTCGGTGCAACAGCTGCGAAGCTCTTGATAGTCGCACCGGTGTTCGTCGCTGTCAAAGTAGATCTTCCGCGCAAGCAGACTATGTCGCGGGCATTTCGGCTCACTGTGGATTTTCCATCCTCGGTGTTTGGACCGGTTGAATGCTTTGCGTTGTTGCCGATTGGCCGTCAGCACTGGAACGTAGAAGGTTCGCGCCATTGGGCGTGACTAGCCCAGAGTCATCCAATGCGAAACGGAACTTGAGTGACGATGTCGCCCTGTCCCCCTCACCAAATCCATCATTGCCCGGTGCCGGACAAGTACACGGTCTGGGGACTGTTGTTAGCGTCATCGTTCACTACGATCTTGGCCGTTCTCGTGTCCACGTCGCTCGGCGTAAACGTTACCGCGATCGTGCAACTGGCTCCAGCCGCCAAACTCGGGAGCCCGACGCAGTTGTTCGGCGTGCTGGGTCCATAAGGTGCCAGAGCGAAATCGCTGGCGTTCGTGCCCATGATCTGGATCGGGCTGGTAAAGCCGCTGGGGATGATAAAACTGTGTGAAACGCCGTCATTGTTTGTGAGAACCGTCGTCATGACAGCGCTCGTAGTGCCCTGGTTCTGTGCGGCGAAATCCAGGCTGCTCGGCGATACGCTCATGGGCGCCACGGTCGGCACGACGCCGGCACCAGGGCTGTAGTAGCCGGTGTAGTTCGTTCCACCGCCGCCGGTGGCGCCGAAACTTACAGATGCTTTGTAGGTTTC
>Ga0187805_10000244_pt1 | contig 16874 bp, 16 predicted proteins | sample NC_wetland_sal_i_6_FD_132965 | JGI IMG/M metagenome (GOLD analysis project Ga0187805, IMG submission 132965) | Wetland sediment microbial communities from Neuse River Estuary, North Carolina, USA - Control_5 | ecosystem: Environmental > Aquatic > Freshwater > Wetlands > Sediment | place: USA...
ATGCGGCTGTTTCACCTGTCGCTTGTCTACCTGACGCTGCTCTTCGCCGCGGTCGCGGTGGGCGCGCTCGTTCGATAGCGGGGAATTCGCCGAAACCGCATTGAACCAGCGGCGGCGGCATCACGTATAGCAGTATGAAGATGGCCCGCGGGCGGACCAAATGACGCTCCCAACGTTAAAGCCCGCGGGCCTCTTCATTGACCGGCCGGCGTCGGCGATTAGACTCCGGCGCGTGATCCTGATCGTGGCTGGTGTGGCCGGCAGCGGCAAGACGACCGTCGGAGCGCTGCTCGCCAGCCTGCTGCACTGGAACTTCGCCGACGCCGACTCTTTCCACTCCGAAGCCAACGTGGCGAAGATGCGGTCCGGCGTCCCGCTCACGGACGAGGACCGCCTGCCGTGGCTGCACGCGATCTGTGACTGGATGGACGCGCAGATCGCCGCGGGTAAGTCCGGCGTCATCGCCTGCTCCTGCCTCAGGCGGGCCCACCGCGAACTGCTGCTCTCCGGGCGTCCCGCGGCGAAGATGATCTTCTTGCAGGTGGACAAGGACGTCCTTTTCCAGCGGCTGGCAAACCGGCCAGGGCACTTTTTCCGGGCGCAGCTCCTGCAGAGCCAGCTTGACGTCCTCGAAGCGCCCGGGCCGGACGAGCGAGTGCAGACTGTGCCCACCGAGGGCGGGCCCGCGCAGACCGCGTCCAGGATCATCGCGCTGCTGTGGCCGCATGGCGCACCGGATCCGGCTCGGCCGCCGGCGCCCGGCGGCGCGTGACGCGTCGCCCGTGCGGTGCCCGCCAGCGTAGCCTGGGTGCGTGAAGCTCACGCTGGACCTGCACGACATCTACAACCAGGGCGACGACATCGAGCGTGCGCTCAAGCGTATCTTCGACGAGGCGGTCGCGAAGAAGGCCCCGGTGATCGAGATCATCCCCGGCAAGGGCAGCGGCCAGCTCAAGAAGCACGTGCTGCGGTTCCTCGAGCGCAAGGACATCAAGCCGCTGTATCACCGGGTGGAGAAGGACTCCAAGAACTTCGGCCGCCTGTTCGTGCACTTCCGCTGGAAATGAGAACCGGTCAGGCCGGCAGCCGGGCCGCGATCCCGTCCAGCATGCAGTCGAGGCCGAACTCGAACCGCTCGTCCCTGCTCAGCGGCGAGTCCGGATCGAAGCCGCTGTCAAGTATCCGCACCATGTGCGGATAGTGCCCGCTCTGCCTGATCCGCCTGTTGAACTCGCCGAACAATTCGGCGATCTCGGCCTCGGTCAGCCCGGCCGACGTCTGCTCCGTCATCTCCTGCCAGCGGATCTCCTGTACCTCGCGCAGCGCCGCGCCGAGAACGTAGGTTCCAACGGTCGTCACGACGTACATGACCATGGCGATGTCGAGGCCCAGGCTGTCCAGAGCGGAGATCAGCCGCTCCATGTTGCGAGCGTCGTTGGGACCTGAGGGCGGGCCGCTGCCGATGAAGTCGATGGCCCACGGGTGGCGCAGCAGTGCCGATCGCGCGTTGCGGGCGTATGTCCGCAGGTCCGCCCGCCAGTCGCCGGATGGCACCGGCGCCTTGCTCTCAGCCTGTACCTTCTGCAGCATCAGCTGGTGCAGCTCCTCTTTGGACGAGACGTACCAGTACAGCGACATCGCGCCGGCGCGCATCTCGCGAGCGATCCGCCGCATGCTGACCGCCTCTGTCCCCTCGGCGTCCGCGACCGCGATCGCGGTGCTGACGATGTCGTCCCGGCTGAGTCCCCGCACCTGGCGCGGCGGCTGTCCCCGGTGCTCCCGGTGCCGGTCCACTCGGTCGGCGATGCCCCGCTCCCGCTCACGCCGGTCCCGGACGGTGCCGCCAAGCAACGGGCGCAGCGGCAGGAACACGTCCTCGTCGTCGTTCTCGTGCACCGAACCCCTCCTCACCCGGTTAACCGCGTTGCTTCTCGTACACCGTACTGCTATCGTACGATGTACGACATAGTACAGCGTACGAGACTGGGGGACGCGAATGGGTGAGACGCCCGCCATCGAGGCGGACGGGCTGGTCAAGCGCTTCGGGAAGACGAAAGCGCTGGACGGGCTCGACCTGACGGTGCCCGCCGGCACCGTCTACGGGCTGCTGGGCCCGAATGGGGCGGGGAAGACAACGGCCGTCCGTGTGCTCGCCACCCTGCTGAAGCCGGACGCCGGACGGGCGCGCATCCTCGGCGCGGACGTGGTGGCCGACGCCGCCGCGGTCCGCAGGACCATCGGGCTGACCGGCCAGTACGCGGCGCTCGACGAGTACCTGACCGGGCGGTCCAACCTGGTCATGATCGGCCAGCTGAGCAGGCTCGGCGCGAAGGCCGCGCGCCAGCGTGCCGACGAGCTGCTTGACCGCTTCGGCCTGGCCGAGGCGGCCACCAGAGCGGTGAAGACCTATTCCGGCGGCATGCGGCGCCGCCTCGACCTCGCCGCCAGCCTGATCGGGCATCCCGCGGTGCTGTTCCTCGACGAGCCGACCACCGGGCTGGACCCGGGCGTCCGCGCGCTGATGTGGGACATCGTCCGCGAGCTCACCGCCGAGGGTACGACGCTGCTGCTGACCACGCAGTACCTGGACGAGGCCGACCAGCTCGCCGGCCGGGTCGCGGTCATCGACGGCGGCAAGGTCATCGCCGAGGGGACCCCCGCCGAGCTCAAGTCCTCGGTGGGCGGACAGCGAATCCTGCTCACGCTCGCCGACGGGGCGGACAAGAGCGCCGCCGCGATGGCTCTCGAACGGTTCGCTTCAAGATCAATTGTTCCGAACGGAGCGGGCCGTCTCATCGAGGTCCCGGTGGCTGCGGCCGACGGGCTGGCCACCGAGGTGCTGCGGGCGCTGGACGCCGCTGGCGTCGGAGTCAGCGACATAGCCGTGCGCGGCGCCTCGCTGGACGACGTGTTCCTGACGCTCACGGGTCACATGGCCGAGGAGAAAGAGAAGGTAGCGGTATGAGCGCGGTCACTACGTTTCCCGCGGCCGGCCTGACAACCGCTCAGGGCGCGGCGCGGCAGTTCCTGAGCGACGTGTGGGTGCTGACCAAGCGCAGCATCGCGCGGATCCGGCGCGAGCCGGAGACGCTGTCCGAGGTGACGATCCAGCCGGTCATGTTCGTGCTGATGTTCGCGTACGTCTTCGGCGGTGCGATCGGGATACCCGGCGGCGGGAGCTACCACGAGTACCTGATCGGCGGCATGCTCGGCATGGGGCTGGCCCAGACCGCACCCGGCACCGCGGTCGCCGTGGTCTCGGACATGTCCACGGGCCTGATCGACCGGTTCCGTTCGCTGCCGATGTCGCGCGCGGCCGTGCTCACCGCCCGGACGATCGCGGACCTGCTGACCCAGGTCATCGGGGCCGCCGTGGTGGCCGGCGTCGGGCTGGCCATCGGCTGGCGGGTGCACACGGGCGCCGGGGACGTGATCGAGGCATTCGCGCTCGCGCTCCTCTTCGGCTACGCCTTCACCTGGGCCGGCGTATGCCTCGGCATGGTGCTGCGGAGCCCGGAAGCCGCACAGCAGACGGGATTCGTGATCTTCCTGCCGATGACGTTCATATCGAGTGCCTTCGTGCCGACACAGGGCATGCCAGGCTGGCTCCAGCCGGTCGCCGAATGGAACCCGATGTCCTCGCTCGCCGCCGCGTGCCGCCAGTTGTTCGGCAACCCGAACCCCGCGGCCGCCGTCGACGCGTGGCCGGCGCAGCATCCCGAGCTTGCCGTGCTCTGCTGGTCCGTGCTGATGCTCGCCGTATTCGCCCCGGTCGCGGTCCGCCTGTACCGCAACAAGGCGCGGTGACCAACATGTAATGCATGTGAGGATCGCATGAAAATCTTGCGAAGAGTACTCTCGGTTCAGAAGAATGCCATTAACGGCGCCAGCCGTCCAGAGAGGCGCACAGCATGCGAATCCATCACATAGCTCGCCGGAGCCTGCTGGTCCCGGTGCTCGGCCTGGCGGTCGCCGCCACCATGACCGCCTGCGCAAGTAGCTCTAGCAGCACTAGCTCCACCTCCACCGCACCCACCACCGCTGCGGCATCGACCTCGCCGTCGTCCGCCGCGACGTCGGCTGCGGCCAGCTCGCCCGCCGCGAGTGCGTCACCGAGTCCCACCTTCACCGGCGCGGCCGCTGCGATCGAGAAGAACTGGGTGACGTTCTTCGACGGGACGACGCCCGCGGCCACAAAGGCGACCCTGGTCCAGGACGGTCAGAAGTTCCTGCCGCTGCTCGAGGCTCAGGCGAAGTCACCGCAGGGCGCGACCTCGTCCGTGTCGGTCCAGTCGGTTACGCTGACGTCGGCCACGCAGGCGACCGTCATGTATACCATCCTGATCAGCGGCACCCCCATGCTGGCGAACCAGAAGGGCACGGCTGTCCTTGAGAGCGGGACGTGGAAGGTCGGTCTGGCGAGCTTTTGCGCTCTGGCCGCTCTGCAGAGCGGCGGCAAGGCGGTACCGGGCTGCCCCGCCAGCTGAGCATTCCTCCACTCAGTTCGGGCTCGCCGGCCTCGCCTGCGAGCCCGAACTGACGCGCGTGTCGGCGATCGCGGCGCGCCGCAGGGTAGGAATCGGCCGACTGGGAAGAGAATACGGTCAGAGAAGTTACTCATACCCGTACACATCCGACTGAGACCTAGGGAGGCACGACAATGCTCCACCACACGGCTCGCCGGATCTTCCTTGCTCCGGCGCTCGGCCTAGCGCTCGCCGCGGCGGTTACCGCATGCTCAAGCAGCCCCAGCACGACCAGCACACCTCCGGCTACGTCGTCGTCGACGACGGCGCCGGCCTCGAATAGCTCGTCCGCCAGCCCCAGCACCAGCGGCGGTTCCTCGGCCGCCGTCGCGGCGATCACCGCCAACTGGGAGGCGTTCTTCAGCTCATCGACTCCGAACAGCAAGCGCGTCCAGTTGCTGCAGAACGGGTCGACGTTCGCCTCGGCGGTCGACGCGTTTTCCGGCAGCCCGCTGGCGGCAGCGGTGACCTCGAAGGTGGATTCGGTGACGCTGACCTCGGCCACACAGGCCACCGTGAAATATGACCTCACCGCGGCGGGTACCACTGTGGCCAGCGGCGCGACCGGGACCGCCGTGCTTCAGGACGGCACGTGGAAGGTCGGCGACGACGTGTTCTGCGGCCTGCTTAAGCAGGGCGCGTCGTTGCTGAACATCAAGGTCCCATCGGCATGCAGTTCAGCCGGCTAAGCACGCCGAGCCCCGGCACCACGGGCGCCAAGCGGTACAGGGCCACCTCGGTAGCGCTCGGCGCACTGTGCACGCTGTTGTTCCTGACGTTCCTGGACAACACCGTGGTGGCCGTCGCGCTCGGCAAGCTGCAGACCGATCTGCACGCGAGCGTTGCGGACCTGCAGTGGGTCGTCGGCGCCTACGCGCTCACGTTCGCCAGCATCATGCTGGCCTGCGGGATGATCGGCGACGAACTCGGCCGCAAGAAGGTCATGCTGACTGGTGCGGGGGTGTTCTGCGCCGGATCGGTGCTCTGCGCCCTGGCACCCAACGCCCAGGTGCTGATCGCCGGGCGCGCCGTCATGGGCCTGGGCGCGGCGGCGAGCGAACCGGGCACGCTGTCGGTGCTGCGGCACATCTACGACGACGGGCGGGCCCGCGCCCGGGCGATCGGCGTCTGGGCGGCGGTCTCCGGGCTCGCGCTCGCCCTAGGGCCGGTGATCGGCGGCGCCCTAATCGGTGTCTGGAGCTGGCGCGGGATCTTCTGGTTCAATCTGGCCTTCGGGCTGGCCGCGCTGCTGGTCGCCGCGGTGGTCGTGCCGGAGAGCGCGGACCCGCGCGCCGGTCGCGTCGACACCGCCGGCACGCTGCTTGGCGCGGGCGCGCTCGCCACCCTCATATTCGGGATCATCGACGCGGAGACGTCCGGCTTCGGCGCCGCAGTCCCGGTGACGCTGTTCTGTGTCGCGGCGGTGCTGGCCGTGACGTTCGCTTGGTGGGAGCACCGGGCGGCCAACCCTCTGGTCGACCCGCGGTTCTTCCGACTGCTCCCGTTCACGGTGCCGAACGTCGTCGCGTTCTGCACATACTTCGCTACGTTCGCGATCTTCTTTTTCACCGCGCTGTACTTCGTGGAGGTCTTCAGCGATTCCGGGTACAAGATCGCGCTCATCTTCGCGCCGATGACGGTGCTGATGATTGCCGCCTCGGTGTTCACGGGCTACTGGACCGGCCGGGCCGGGCCGCGCTGGCCGATCACCATCGGGTGCCTGTTGTTCGGGGCGGGGCTGCTGCTCACGAATCCGCTGATCAGCGAGCACCCGGACTATCCCCTGCTGGCGATCACCCTCGCGCTCGCCGGCATCGGCATCGGCATCACGGTCGTGCCGGTCACCTCAACCGTGCTGGACGCCGTGCCGCCGGAGCGGTCAGGAATGGCGGCCTCGTCCGCCAACACAAGCCGGGAGATCGGCGCGGTCACTGGCGTCGCGATCCTCGGCGCGCTCGTGTTCTCCCTGGTCAACAGCAACCTAACCACCCACCTCCAACAGCTGAACCTGCCGGCCAGCCAGAAGGCGCAGTTTATCCAGTACAAGGCGCTCATCATTCAGTTCATCGAGACCGGGCAGGTCACCGGCGTAACCGCCAGCAACTACAACACGCAGAGCGGGCCTTACGCCAAGGTGGTCGGGGCCGCGTACGCGGCGTTCGGCGATGGCGTGCACGCGGCGCTCTATCTGTCGGCTGGGCTGATGCTGCTCGCGGGACTCCTCGCCGCGGTGACGCTGCGCGGGACACGCGGTCGCTCTTGACAGCCGGGCCCTCGTCTGCGATGCAATACATGGACGGCAATAACGCACGGTCACCCCCCGGTACCACTGTGCATCCCCGGCGCTCAGGAAGAGAGGCTGCCTTGCGCTGCTACGCCCCGAGTACGTCCGTGATCGCGGCACTTCTCTTCGTCGGCTACCTGGCCCTGCGGCATACCGCCGGGCACGCGTTAGCGGGCATCGGACCGGTAACAATCGTCGTCGCCGTCCTCGGCATCATCCTGCTCGCGGGCGGGCTCATCGTGGTCACGGCGACCATGGTCCGCCGACGGCGGGCCGCTGCCGGAGGCTGCCTGACCTGCCGTTACCCGTGCCGGGAGCCCGTCGCAATGCGGCTGCGCGGCCATAACGGCCAAGCTGGCGCTGGCATCGGCGTGGCCGCGCCGTCGTGGCCGGAACGGCCGCTCACGCGTGCCGCGCTGCCGGTCGTGGTGATTCCGGGACAGCGGCCAGCCGACGGCGAGCGGGTCAGTGATGTCCGGGCGGGTATAGCTGATCACTGATCACGTCGACCGTCTCCGGCACCGCGCCATACCGGCGCCTGATGATGTCCGCGATCAGCCCCGTCCAGCCGGTCTGGTGGCTGGCGCCGAGCCCGGCACCGTTGTCGCCGTGGAAGTACTCGCTGAAGTAGATGTTGTCGCGCCATTCCGGGTCGTGCTGCATCCGGTCCACCCAGCCGAAGCACGGCCGTCGCCCGTCCGGGCCGCGGGTGAAGATAGAAATAAGCCGGGTCCGCAGGTCGTCGGCGATCTCGCGCAGCGTTAGCTGCCGGCCCGACCCGGTCGGGTACTCCACGGTGAGGTCGTCGCCGAAGAATTTGTGATACCGGAGCAGGCAGCTGATCATCAGGTAGTTCAGCGGGAACCAGATCGGCCCGCGCCAGTTGGAGTTCCCGCCGAACAAGCTCGTGGTCGACTCGGCCGGCTCGTAGTCGATCGTCGCCGTCGTGCCCTCCAGGTGCAGCACGTAGGGCTGGTCACGGTGAACCGCGCTCAGCGAGCGCAGCCCGTACTCGGACAGGAACCGTGACTCGTCGAACAGTGACCTGAACAAGACGAGCAGCCGGTCCTTCCCGACCACGCTGAGCAGCAGCCGCTCGGCGCCGCCGTCGCCGTCTCGCAGCAGCCCCTGCTCCCTGAGCTTGGCGACGTCGGCCAGGCCCTGCCGGTCGAGGAAGTCCGCGAACTGCTTGCCGAACTTCATCGCCTTGTGCATCATCGCCTCGTCCACGATGGCCAGCGCGAGCAGCGGGATCATCCCGACCATGGACCGCGCCTTGATCGGGATGACCGCGCCGCTCGCCAGGCACAGGTGGTCGTAGAACATTCCGTCGGCTGGGTCCCACATTCCCTGGCCCTCGAGCGCCTCGGCGATGGCGGCGTAGTGCTCGAGGAACTTGAGCACCAGGTCGGCAGCCTGGCGGCGGCCGCTCCGCCACAAGATGGAGGCGAGTATGGCCATGGACAGCGCGTAGAAGGCCATCCAGCCAGTGGCGTCGGACTGCTCGAGCACGGTGTCCGGCGGCAGGTGCGACCGGTCGATCGGGCCGATGTTGTCCAGGCCGAGGAAGCCGCCCTCGAACAGGTTGTTGCCCCACACGTCTTCCCTGTTGACCCACCAGGTGAAGTTGACGAGCAGCTTGTCGAAGATCCTGGACAGGAAATCCAGGTCATGCCCGCCGTCCAGGGCGAAAACCTCGAGCGCGGCCCAGGCCTGGACCGGCGGATTCACATCCCCGAAGTCCCACTCGTAGGCGGGCAGCGCCCCGTTGGGATGCTGGAACCACTCCCGGCACAACAGGACGAGCTGGTACTTGGCGAACCCGGGGTCCACGTGAGCCATGCTCACGCAGTGGAACGCCAGGTCCCACGCCGCGAACCAGGGATACTCCCACTTGTCTGGCATCGACATGATGTCGAACGCGTCGAAGTTCCGCCAGCGCGCGTTCCTGTTCAGGTCGCGGCCCGGCGGCGGGGGCGGCTGCGCCGGATCTCCGTCGAGCCAGGTCACGACGTCGTAGTTGTAGAACTGCTTGCCCCACAGCATCCCGGCGAAGGCCTGGCGCATGATCGTGGCCTCGTCCGCCGTCGCGCCGGCCGGGGTGAGCGCCGCGTAGAACTCGTCGGCTTCGGCCTGCCGCGCCGTGACGGCCGCGTCGAATTCCGCGCCGAACGGATCCCCAGCCGCGGCAGGCTCGGCCGTCTCGGCGCGCGCGGGACGCAGCCGCAGGCGGATCTGCACGGTGCTGCCCGGGTCCACCGTCAGCTGGTACCAGAACGCGCACTTGGTCCCGGTCAGGCCGGGGTTGACGGTGCCCGCCCCGCGGAGCACGTGGTCGTTGATCCCGTCCTTGGGATACGGGGTGACCGGAGCAGACCCGAAGAGACGCTTAGCATTGGTCTCGTTCTCGCAGAACAGCATCCGCGGCGCGGTCCCCTCCGGACCGCCCGCCGCCAGCAGTTCCAGCGTGCCAAGGAACGGGTGCTCGACCCGCACACTAGCCGCCTCACCAGCCAGCCCTCCAGCCAGCCCTCCAGCCGACCCTCCAGCGGGCTCGCCAGCCGCCCCACCGTCGTTCTTGCTGTTATCAGCAGCCTGCAGTACCGGCTTGGGCGCGGCCTCGTCCCAGGACCAGGTGTTGCGGAACCATGCGGTCGGCAGCACGTGCACCGTGTCGGCTTCCGGCCCGGCGTTGGTGACGCTGACCACTATCAGCAGGTCGGTGGGGTCCGCCTTGGCGTACCGGACCTCGGTGATCCAGTACCTGTCGTGGTCGAAGATCCCGGTGTCGAGGATCTCGTACTCGGGGTCGCGCCGGTCCCGCCTCGAGTTCTCCAGCCGCAGCTTGTCATAAGGGAAGGCCGCCTGCGGGTAGTGGTACCGCCACCGGTTCCAGGCGTGGCTGGGCACCGCGTCCAGGTACCACCAGTGCTCCTTGACGTCCTCGCCGTGGTTGCCCTCGGGCCCGGACAGGCCGAACAGCCGTTCCTTCAGGAACGGGTCGCGCCCGTTCCACAGGGCGAGCCCCAGGCAGAGCCGCTGCTCGACGTCGCAGAACCCGGCGAGGCCGTCCTCGCCCCAGCGGTACGCCCGGGACCGGGCATGGTCGTGGGGCAGGTAGTTCCAGGCGTCACCGTCTTCGCTGTAGTCCTCGCGTACCGTGCCCCACTGCCGCTCGCTGACGTAGGGCCCCCACGTGTACCAAGGGCTCGCCTGCTTCAGCCCGTCCTCGAGCTTCCCGAACCCCGCGACCCGCTCGCCTTCTACGGTCATGCGGGTACGCTATCGGGTCCGGAGCGGGGTGAATGTCCCATTCAGCTTGTCCTGGGCAGCTGAATGGGACATTCACCTGGCGCTGGCGCTGGCGCGAGCGTGCGGCTCAGGTGGCGATGTCGGGGTAGGGCATGGTGAAGTGCGACAGGCGCCGGGCGTATTCGAGCTGGAAGCCAAGCGGTTCGGCGTGGTCGCGTTCGAACATGGCGATGAACAGGGTCAGCGTCAGGAACGGGTGCGCGCCGAGCTCGAACAGCTTGGGGTAGTCGTGCGTGGCCAGCGCCTCCCGCTCGGTGTCGTCGAACTTCAGCCAGGTGCAGCATTCCTCGTCCTGGACGTTCAGGATCGCGTTCGCGCGCTCGGCTTCCCACCACCGCACGGTCTCGCGCGGCTCGGAGCGGTAGCGCTCCACCAGCTCCGGGTCGCGGTCGACGGTGTAGAGGAACTTGTTCAGCAGGTACTTGCTCATGCGCCAACCCCGTTCGGGTACCAGGTGAAGTAGGCCTCCATGGTGTGGAAGAGGTCGAGGGTGTCCACGTAGTCGGCCTGCTCGCCGGCCCCGGCTACGCCCATCATCAGCATGAAGTCCAGGAAGCCGTGCGTAGCGTTGCCGGGCAGCCACAGGCTGTCCAGCGAGACCTCGGCAAGCGTCTTCTCGATGTCGCCGTTGGCGATCCATTCCACGGCCTTGCGGTCGAACTCGGGGTCAGGACCGTGCGGGCCGAACTGGCGCGGGCCGCCGAGCTCCAGTGACAGGTGACCGGTCCCGACGATCGCGACCCGCTGGTCGCTCGGCCAGGATTCGACCAGCTCGCGGATCGCCTGGCCAAGCTGCACGTAGCGCTTCGGCTGCGGCAGCGGCGGCGCGAAGATGTTCGTGTAGACCGGCACGATAGGCAGGTCGGCCTGCGGCCGCAGCGTGATCATGGGGCAGGTAACGCTGTGGTCGATGCGCAGCTCGTTGCTGAACGCGAGGTCGAAGCCCGCGTCGAGGCCGTCGCGCAGGATGTGTGCCGACAGGTCTTCCTGGCCCTTGAAGAACATCCGGGGCAGGCCGAACTCGCGCTCCTCGTTGTACCAGTTCGCGTCGTAGAACGGCGCCTTGCCCACGAGGAACTGCGGCATGTTGTCCAGCCAGAGCTGGTGGAAATGGTCGCTGCCGACCAGGACGAGCACGTCCGGGTTGGCGCGGGTGAGGGTCTCGCGGAACGCGGTGATCTTGGCCACCCATTCGTCCGCGAACGGCGGGCGGTCCTCACCGGTGGAGGTGCTTGCCCGGTAATAGAACGGGTGGTGAGTCGACGCGATGACCGCTGCGACGGTAGCCATGGCGGCTCCCTTGCCGTGGGGGGTTTACTTCGGATGGCAGCTTTACTGCGGGTTAACATACGTGGCATTGCGATCCACCGAAAGGTAGATCTCGTTCGCGATCGGCATGCGCTGCTCTTCCGCCAGCTGGCCGAGCAGGCCGGCCGCCCTGGCCAGCAGCGCGAACCCGCGCAGCATCGCCAGCGGCAGGCCAAGGTCGGCGAGCACCGCGCCGCAGGTGCCGGCCCCGTTCAGCGGCAGGGTACGGCCGAGAACCTGCGGGTGAACCCGGCCGATCGCCTCGAACAGGCGCAGGTGCGGCCCGCGCAGTCCCTCTTCCTCGGCGATCTTGATGAGTACGGGAGTGCGGGGATCGCGGACCTTGTGCACCGGGTGGCCCAGGCCGGGGATGAACTTCTTGGCCGCGCGGGATCGCGTGACGGCCTCCAGCGCTAGCTCGTCGTAGCCGCTGTCGTCAGACGGCAGCGGCTTGCCAGCCGCCGCGGCCTCCGCGAGCACCGCGGCGAGGTACTGACCGCAGTCCTCGGTCACGCCGAGGAACCGTGACCCGCCGCCCAGCAGGCCCGCGGCGAGCGCGCCCTGCAGCGAGTCGGGAGCGCTCAGGTAGGTGAGCCTGGCCGCGATCGCGGTCGGCGTGAAACCGTGGTCCGCGAGCGCGACAAGCACCGACTCGAAGACGCGCACCTGTGATGGGGTGGGGCGGCGCTGGGTCACCATCCACAGCGTGAGCTCGCCGAACCCGACCTTGCCCATCAGGTCGTCGGTCAGGTTCTGGCCGAGCAAGGTGATCGTGTCGGCGTCGGACGTGCCGAGCGAGGTCGGGTACTCCTGCGTCATGCGAGTCCTTCCATCACGCGTGCGCCTGCCGCAGCTTGCCGTCGGCCTGGCCGGCGTCATCCGGCTCGGCCAGCCAGGCGCGGATCTCGTCGCCCTGCTCGTCGAGTTCCGGCGGCGCGAGCGGGTAGCTGGCCGGCGTCTCGGAAAACGTCACCGGATGACGGATTCCCGGCCGGGTCCGGTCCCCGGCGCCGGCGGTGATGATCGGGTCGAGGCCGATCTTCTGCGCGAACTCGATCCCCTTGTCCACGGTGTTGATCGGCCCGCACGGCACCCCTGCGGCGATGAGCAGGTCGAACCACTCCGCCGCCGAGCGGGCGGCGAGCTTTTCCGCCAGCAGTGGCCGCAGCTTGTCGCGGTTGGCGGTGCGGCCCGGGTTGGATGAGAACCTCGGATCGTCGGGCAGATCGGGCGCGCCGATCACATCGCAGAGCTTGCGGAACTGCACGTCGTTGCCCGCGGTCACGATCAGTTCCCCGTCGCCGGTGGGCAGCGGCTCGTACGGGAAAAGGCTCGGATGCGAGTTGCCCATCCGGAACGGGACCACGCCGCCCGCCGCGTAGGCGCTGGTCTGGTTCACCATGCCGGACATCGCCGAGGCCATCAGGCTGGCGTCGAGATGCTGCCCCACCCCGGTCGCGTTGCGGTAGTTGAGCGCGGCCAGGATCGCGATCGTCGTGTGCAGCCCGGCGATGACGTCGAACGCGGAAATTCCGGCCCGGTACGGCGGCCCGTCCGGAGAACCGGTGAGGCTCATCAGGCCCGACATGGCCTGCACCATGAGGTCATAGCCGGGCAGGTCCTTGCCACCGCCGCTGCCGAATCCGCTGATCGAGGCGTAGATGATGGCCGGGTTGACCGTGCTGACCGAGTCATAGTCCAGGCCGTACCTGGCCAGGCCGCCCGGCTTGAAGTTCTGCACGAACACGTCCGCACGGCGGGCAAGCGTCCGTGCGAGCGCCAGGTCGCGCTCGTTCTTGAGGTCGAGCGCGACCGACCGCTTGTTCCTGTTGATCGCAAGGAAGTACGTGGACACGCCGTCCTCGGTGACCGGAGGCATCCAGCTGCGCGTGTCGTCGCCCCCTGGGCTCTCCACCTTGATGACGTCCGCGCCCAGGTCAGCCAGCAGCATGGTGCAGTAAGGCCCGGCCAGCACCCTGGAGAAGTCGGCGACGAGCAGCCCGGAAAGCGGACCGGGCCGGTCAGGATCGCTCGCGCTCATGGCTGCCCTTCTATCTGGCCTTCTGTCCGCATAACGGACAGGTGTCCGTCTGCCGAGTATGGAGAGTGGCGCCGACCGCTGTCAAGACACCCCCTCCGCCGCGGCACGCACTGTGACCTGCGGAACACTCTGGCACACGGCCCAGTCGGCGCTGATGGCGCCCGCCGCCTGAAGCAGCAGCGGCAGGTACTCACCGGTCAGTACCTCAAGCGGGGTCTCCGCGGCGTGCGAGTTGACGTTCAGCGCCGCGATCACCTTGCCGTCGCCGTCGCGCAACGGCACCGCCACCGACCGGATGCCCGCGGCAAGCTGCTCGTCGGTGAGTGCCCAGCCGCGTGCCCGGACCTCGCGAAGCGCCGCCGCGCGCTCGCTCGCGTCCGGCAGCCAGCGCGGCGTGATGCCGGACCGGCTCGGCTCGGCGAGGATCCGTTCGGCTTCCGCGGGCGGCAGGGCGGCGAGCAGCACTTTGCCGAGCGAGGTCGGCATCGCGGGGAAACGGGTGCCGATGGTGACGGCCAGCGTCACGATCTTTGGCACAGCGACCCGCGCGACGTAGACGATGTCCGATCCGTCAAGCTGGGCGATCGAGGACGAGTTCCTGGTCCGGGCGACTAGCGCCTCCATGTGCGGCCGGGCCACCTCCCACAGACCACGGGACAGCACGTACGACATGCCAAGATCAAGTACCCGCGGTGTTAGCTCGTAACCGCCGCCCGCCTGCCTGACGTAGCCAAGCTGTTCGAGCGTGAGAAGTATCCGGCGGGCGGTCGGCCTCGGCAGGTCACTCGCCGCCGCCGCCGCGGCCAGGGACATGACGGGCTGGCCGGGCCCGAAGCCGCGGATCACGTCGAGGCCGCGGGCGATCGCTTCGATAAAGTCAGGGCTGTTGTCCCGACGAGCCACGGTCAGCCTCCAGGTAACAGAGCATTCGATCGCACGTGCCGGTCAGCAGGCATTTTGGGCCGGCTAGCGCGGTGTCCCCCGCACTGTAGCGCTTTCTCGCATCCATGTCCGCATGCCGGACACAGGAAGACGTGCGGCGTCCCAAGTCCGGCAGTTCAGGACTCTTGACACCGTGCCGATTAAGGGACAGTGTTCCGATCAGGCTTCAGCCGACCGACTATCGGACGATCGTCCGCACGACACCTCACAGTGGAGGTTTCCCCATGACAGCAGCGGGACCGCAGCCGGGTCAGCCGGTGGTGTTCCGGAACGCGACCGTGCTCACGATGGACGACACGCACACCGTCCTTACCGGCGCGGATGTGCTGATCGACGGCGAGCGGATCGCCGCGGTCGGCACCGCCCTCGCGGTGCCCGACGGTACCGCCGAGATCGACGCGAGCGGCGGCATTGTCATGCCGGGCATGGTCGACACCCACCGGCACATGTGGCAGACGGCGATGCGCGGCTACGGAGCCGACTGGACCCTCACCCAGTACTTCGTCTACTACTACCTGACCTGGGGCAAGAAGTTCCGCCCGCAGGACGTCTACGCGGGCAACCTGCTCGCCGCGATCGAGTCGATCGACGCGGGCGTTACCACCACGGTGGACTGGTCGCACGGCCTGCAGACCCTCGACCACGCCGAGGCCGCGACCGACGCCCTGGAAGAGGTGCCGGGCCGGTTCGTCCTCGCCTACGGGAACATCCACCAAGGCTCGTGGGAGTGGTCCACCACGCCCGAGTTCCGCGACTTCTACACCCGCCGGTTCGACGGCAAGGGCGACATGCTCGGCTTCCAGATCGCGTTTGACCTGCCCGGCGTCGAAGGGTTCCCGGAGCAGGCGACGTTCGAGGTGGCCAGGGAACTCGGCGTGACGGTGACGACGCACGCCGGCGTCTGGAACGTAACCACCGATGTCGGGATCAACCAGATGTACGACCACGGGTTCATGACCCCCGGCACCATCTACGTGCACGCGGCGTCGCTGTCCCCCGACTCCTACCACAAGATCGCCGCCACCGGCGGCTTCACGTCGATCTCTACGGAGAGCGAGTGCAACGCCGGCCAGGGCTACTCCCCCACCTGGAAGCTGCGCAAGTACGGCATCCCGATCTCGCTGTCGCAGGACACCAGCGTCTGGTGGAGCGGCGACATCTTCAACGCGATGCGGGCGACGCTTAACGCAGACCGCGCGATGGAGCACTACGAGGCGCACGCCAAGGACGGCACGGTCACCAACCACATCCTGCGTGCCGAGGACGTCGTGGACTACGGCACCCGGGGCGGCGCGAAGGCACTCGGCCTCGACTCGGTCATCGGCAGCGTGGAGCCGGGCAAGAAGGCCGACCTAGTGCTGGTCAAGAACGACAACTCGCCGGTCAGCTTCCCGGTGCTCCACCCGTACGGCCACGTGGTCTACCAGGCCGGACGCGGCGACGTGCACACGGTGCTCGTGAACGGGAAGGTCGTGAAGTACGACCACAAGCTCGTCGGCGTGGACCTGGGCAAGGCCAGGGCGGCGATCGACGAGACGATCTCCTACCTGCAGGCCGAGCACGGGCCCGAGGAGTGGGAGAAGGGGATGCACCCGGAGATTCCCGAGCACGAGACGCTGGCCAACCCGTACACCTACCGGGAAGACGTCTCGGCCTGGAAGGAATCCGAATAGCCCGCCACGTGAAACAACACGCCGGGCAGGCTGGGCTGGCCGGCCCGGCGCGTTCGGGATGATGGGCTTTTTATTCGTCCCAGACCTCGGCGGCGACCTCGACGATCAGCCGGAGCTTGTCCCACTGCTGCCGCTGCGTGAGGTCGTTGCCCTCCTTCGTGGAAGAGAACCCGCACTGCGCGGACAGGCACAGCTGGTCGATGTCCGTGTACTTCGCGGCTTCCTCGATCCGGCGCTTGATGAAGTCCTCGGACTCAAGCTCGCCGCGCTTGCTTGTCACGACGCCGAGGACGACGCGCTTGCCCTTGGGGAGGTAGCGCAGCGGCTCGAACCCGCCAGAGCGCTCGTCGTCCCACTCGCAGAAGAACCCGTCCACGTCGAGCTGGTTGAACAAGGTGTCGGCGACGAAGTCGTAGCTGCCCTCGGCCGCCCACATGGACTGGTTGTTGCCGCGGCACGTGTGCACCGTGATCCCCATGTCGGCCGGGCGGTTCGCCAGCGCCTTGTTCATCGTCGCGATGTAGGTCTCGTGCTGGTGCAGCGGGTCGCCGCCGATCGAGGCGATGTGCTCACGCTGGGCGGGGTCGTTCACGTACGCCATGCTGGTGTCGTCCAGCTGCAGGTAGCGGCAGCCCAGGTCGTACAGCTGCTGTATCTGCTGCGCGTAGGCCAGCGCGAGGTCGTCCCAGAACTGCGCCAGGTCCGGGTACACGGTCTGGTCGATCGCGGACCGGCCGCCGCGGTAGTGGACCATGCTCGGCGACGGGATCGTCAGCTTGGGCGTCTGC
>Ga0187805_10000245_pt1 | contig 16862 bp, 18 predicted proteins | sample NC_wetland_sal_i_6_FD_132965 | JGI IMG/M metagenome (GOLD analysis project Ga0187805, IMG submission 132965) | Wetland sediment microbial communities from Neuse River Estuary, North Carolina, USA - Control_5 | ecosystem: Environmental > Aquatic > Freshwater > Wetlands > Sediment | place: USA...
CTGCCGAGCCCGATCGGGCCGCTCACCCTCGTGGCCGAGGACGGGAGCCTGATCGGCTTGTACCTGGATAGCCCGAAGCACCGGCCAGGCACTGACCTGCTCGGCGAGGCCGGCGACCCCCGGGAGCAGCCGTTCGCCGCCGCGGCCGAGCAACTCGAGGAGTACTTCGCCGGCCAGCGCGCCGAGTTCGACCTGCCGCTCGCCCCGGCCGGCACGCAGTTCCAGCGCCGCGTCTGGGCCGGCCTGCAGGCCATTCCGTACGGCCAGACCTGGTCGTACGGCGAGCTCGCCAGCAAGATCGGTCAGCCAACCGCGGTCCGTGCCGTCGGTCTGGCCAACGGGCGCAACCCGATCGCCCTGGTGATCCCCTGTCATCGCGTCATCGGCTCGGACGGCAGCCTCACCGGCTACGGCGGCGGGCTGGACCGCAAGCGGTTCCTGCTCGATCTAGAGGCCCGGGCGGCCGTGCCCTGACGGGGTGCCGCCCGTCCCGGCCTCGGCTCAGCTCGGGCCGAACAGCGCGCTGACCGACTCCCCCTCGTGTATTCGCCTGATCGCCTCGGCGAGCGCCGGTGCGATCGAGATCACGCGGAGCTTCGTGCTCCCGTCGTCGGTGACGGCCGGCAGCGTGTTGGTGCACACGATCTCCCGCACCAGCGGCTGCGCGGCGATGCGCGTCAGCGCGCCGTGGCTGAACAGCCCGTGCGTGCACGCAAGCCGCACCGACCGGACATCTCGCTCGCGCAGCCGGTCAAGTAGCTCGAGAATCGTGGTACCGCGGGCGACCTCGTCATCCAGCACGATCACATCCCGGCCCTCGACGTCGCCGATGATCGAGCTGATGGTCACCTTCTCGTCGCTGTGCCGCTCTTTGGCGCCGGCGGCCACCGGCAGCTGCAGCAGCCGGGCCAGCGCGGCCGCGTTCTTGGCGTTGCCGAGGTCGGGTGACACCACGACCGAATTTCCGAGGTCTAGCTGGCTGAAATGGCTCGCGAACTCGCGCAGCGCGTGCAAGTGGTCGACCGGAATCGAGAAAAATCCATGCACCTGCGGCGAGTGCAGCGTCATCGCCAGCACCCGGCTGGCGCCGGCGGTGGCCAGCAGGTCGGCCACCAGCCTGCCGCCGATCGAGATCCGCGGCATGGACTTCTTGTCCGACCGCGCGTACGCGTAGTACGGGATCACCGCGGTGACCCGGGCGGCGGACGCGCCGCGCGCCGCGTCGAGCATCAGCAGCAGCTCGACCAGGTTCTCCTGTACCGGCGGACCGAGCGGCTGGATGACGAACACGTCCCGCTCCCGGCAGTTCGCCTGCAGCTGCACCTCCAGGCAGTCGTTGGCGAACCTGGTCAGCCGCACCGGTCGCACCGGCACGCCCAGGTGAGCGCAGATGTCCGCCGACAGGGTCGGGTGGGCGCTGCCGCTGAAGATGACAATCTCCCGCACGTGCCCAGGCTATGGCCCCGGCGATCACGCATTACTCGAGGCCGGCTAGCAGGCACCAGCCAGCAGCCTGGCCGCTTGGCCCAGCCAGCGGGCGGGCTCGCGCATCGCCGCTTCTCGGGTGCCTGCCAGCGCGATGAGCTCGACCGCGCGCGGACCGGGCGGCGCCGCTGTCACCGCACCCGCGACAACGGCCACGGGGACGCCGGCCTGCTCGGCCGCGGCGCACACGGCTCCGACTACCTTCCCGCCCCGCGACGTCTCGTCATAGCGGCCCTCGCCGGTGATGACCAGGTCCGCCGCCACCAGCGCCGCCGGCAATCCGGCGATCGCCGCGATCTGCTCCGCGCCCGGAAGTAGCCGCGCGCCCCAGCCGGCCGCAAACCCGTAGCCGCAGCCGCCGGCCGCGCCGGAGCCCGGTTGCTCTGGGTCGCCGCCGAGCTGCTCGGCGAGCCTGGCCAGCCCGGCCTCGAGGGTGGCGACGTCGGCCGGCCTGGCGCCCTTCTGCGGGCCGAACACGGCCGCCGCCCCGGCAGGCCCGAGCAGCGGCGCGCGAACGTCGGTCAGGCAGCGAACCCCGCCGGGGGGCGGCGGGCGTAAGCCGCTCAGGTCAATCGCCGCCAGCCCGGTCAGCGGGCCGCCGCCACGCGGTAGGTCCAGGCCGTCCTTATCGAGGAATCTCGCGCCGAGCGCAGCCAGCGCACCGGTGCCGCCATCGGTGCACGCCGAGCCGCCGAGCGCGATCACCAGCTGCCGGGCTCCCGCGTCCAGCGCGAGCCCGATCAGCTCGCCGACACCGTAGCTGTGGGCGGCGAGCGGAGCGATTTCGGTCAGTAACGGCAGCCCGGCAGCCGCGGCGAGCTCGACAACAGCCACGTTCCCCGGCAGTTCCAGCCACGCCGCAGCAACCCGCGCCGTGGTTGGCCCGCTCACCTCCGCCAGATGCCAGCGGCTCGCTGGGTTGGCCGCGGCCAGCACGGCCAGCGTTCCCTCGCCCCCGTCGGCCAGCGGCAGCTCGATCACCTCGTCGCCGGGGCGCGCCTGGCGCCAGCCCGCTGCCAGCGCGCTGGCTGCTGCTGCCGCGCCGATGCTGCCCTTGAGCGAGTCCGGCGCCATCACGACTCGCACCGGCGTTCAGCCGCGGTACGGGGGTAGCTTCAGGGCGGTCCTGACGGCCCGCTGGACTTCTTCCTTCGTCGGCCGCGCGTCCACCGACACGACGTACTCCTTGCGCCCGAAGATCGCCAGCACCGGGTTGGTCTTGGAGTGATATTCCCGCAGCCGGACGGCGAGCGCCTCCTCGGTGTCGTCCTCTCGCTGGACGAGCTTGCCACCGCAAGCGTCGCACTGACCTTCTACCTGCGGGCTATTGGCGATGAGGTTGTAGTCCATCCCGCAGTTCTCGCACAGCCGGCGGGCCATCACCCGGCGCCGGACCTCGCTGTCCGGCAGGTCCAGATAAATCACGCCGTCGATGTCGTAGCTCTCCAGGAAGAATTCCGCTTGCCGCTTGTTGCGCGGGAAGCCGTCGATGATGAAGCCGAAGTTCCAGTCGTGCTGGCTCAGCCGGTCTTTCACGACGCCCTCGGCCAGGTCGTCGCTGACCAGCTCGCCCTCCGCCATGGTACGGCGGACCTGCGCGCCGAGCTTGGTGTGATTCTGGACGTTCCACCGGAAGATGTCGCCGACCGCGATGTGGACTAGGTCGAGATCCGCGGCGAGCATCGCGCTCTGGGTGCCCTTGCCGCTGCCCTGGACGCCCATGATGACGTACTTCCGCATGCGGTAACTGTAAGGCGGGCGTCAGCCGACGCCGCCCGCCGCCTCCGGCCGGTTCTGGGCGAAGTCTCTGGTCCTGATCGCCACCAGCGAGACCACCCCAGACACCAGCGCGATGATGGCGGCCACCAGCAAGATCTCGTTCAGGCCCGAGGTGAACGCCGCTTTGGTCACGCCCGCCGCGGCCTGCCTCGCGGGACCGGGGAGGCGGGTGATGACCTGCTGCACCTGGCCGGACTTGACTGCCGCGGAGATCTGGGCGCCGTGGCCGGACAGGCCAGGAACCGCGGCCGTCCGCGCCGCTACCTCGTCGGTGACCTTGCTGGCGAACAGCGACCCGAGCAGCGCGATCCCGGTGGCGATGCCTACCTGGCGGAACGTCGAGTTGATACCGGACGCCATCCCGGCCCGCTGCGGCGGCACGACGCCGACTGCGGTCGATGCCAGCGGCGGATTGACCAGGCCGACCGCGAGGCCGCCGAGGATCATTCCGGGTATCAGGTGGGTCCACGTCGATGTGACGTCGAGGCCGCGCATGAGCAGCAGTGCCACCCCAACCAGGATCAGGCCGGGCCCGATGAGCAGCCGTACCGGCACGACCGCGGAGAGCCGTCCGGCGATCGTGGCGGTAATGAGGATGCCACCGGAGATGACCGTCAGCCGCACGCCGGTAGCCAGGGCCGAGTATCCGAGGATGTCCTGCAGGTACAGCACCAGATACAGCAGCATGGAAAAGATGGACGCACTCAGCCCGAACGCCGCGACCAGCCCGCCGCTGAAGGTGGGCAGCCGGAACAGACCGAGATCGAACATCGGATGCTTTACTCGCCACTCCACCAGCACGAACAGGCCGAGCAGCACGGCTGCGGCCGCGAAGCAACCGAGCACGAGGCTGTCGGTGAACGACCTGCGGCTGGACTCGATCAGGGCGTAGACCAGGAAGGCCAGCCCGGCCGTGAAAATGACAAAGCCTGGCCAGTCGGGCTTGACCGCCTTGGCCATCCGCGACTCGGCGATCCGCATCGCGGAGATGACGAAGGCCACCACGCCGATGGGCGCGTTCACGAAGAAGATCCAGCGCCAGGAGATGCCCGTGGTCAGGATCCCGCCAAGCAGCGGGCCGATGGCCACGGCGAGACCAGTGATCGCCCCCCACACGCCGAACGCGATGCCGCGGTCCTTGCCACGGAAGGCGTCGGCGAGCAGTGCGAGCGACACCGCGAACATGATCGCGCCGCCCACACCCTGCACACCACGCGACACCTCCAGCATGATCGTGCTGACCGCGAAACCGCACAGCACCGACGCGCCGGTAAAGATCGCCACGCCGATCAGGTAGAGCAGGCGGCGCCCGTACATGTCTGCCAGGCTGCCCGCGGTCAGCAGGAACGCGGCGAGCGTCAGCGCGTAGGCATCGACGATCCACTGCAGGTCGGAGAAGGTCGAGTGCAGCGCCCGCTGGATGTCTGGCAGCGCGACGGTCACGATCGTTATGTCGAGCAGCAGCATGAAGGTGCCCAGGCACACCGCGACCAGCGTCCACCATTTGTTACCGCGCCCGGCCTGGACCGCGCTGGCGCTGCCGGCCCGCCCGGCCACGATGTCGGCGTTCATCTCAGTCATGGGCCCCCCGTAGCGTGAGCCGAAGGTGTCGCCGGGGATCAGCGGTGTGATCTGGTCGATATCTTGCCCGACGAGCCGCGACGCCGGCCCGCCTACCCCGCCGCTAGGGCCGCCCGCCGGGTGATGGCGCACTCAGCGCGAACCGCCGCTCGCACATCCACCGCAGCTTAGGGTCGAGCGCGTCCCGGATCAGCGGCCAGTCCTGGCGCAGCAGCTGCGGGTTGAGGAACCTGGCCACGTCGTTCCGCTGGCCCTGGGTCAGCAGGATGCCGTAGACACTGCGGCGGGTGCTGTCGTCGGTTACGTCACACTCCCGCAGGCCAGGCAGCGACAAGTGGCGCGGCAGCACGATCACTCCCCTGGACGGGCCGCGCAGGTCCTCGATCCGGGCCGGCAGGCGGACGGCGTGCACCTGACGGCCTGCGATCCAGTCAGTGAACGACATGGCACCGATTATTGCCGGTCGCTGTCTCGCCACGCTCAGTAACTCACGAGCTCGGCTCGGGCACCCCCACGGTGCGGCCTTTCGCCCCGGTAACAGGCCTGCGGCCGGCCCCTACAGTCCGTAGTAAGGCTAGGCTCGGAGCATGACCGGCGCTCAGCCGCGCCCGCGGTGGCTCTTCCTGGTCAGCCCACGATGGCTGGCCTGGCACGCGTTCGCCGCGGCCGCCGCCTGGGGCATGCTCTGGCTCGGTGACTGGCAGTTCCATCGAGCCGAGAGTGGCAACGCGCTGAGCTGGGCCTACACGATCGAGTGGCCGATCTTCACGATCTTCGGAGTGATCTTCTGGGCCAAGACCATCGTCGATGAGTGGCGTCGGCAGAGCGCGCCGGCCGCGGGCCTGCTCTCGGCGTCGGCGCTCGCTGACGACGGTCTTGATCTGCCCGCCGGGGCGCACACGCCCGGCCTGGCCGACGACGAGCCGACCGACGATCCCGAGCTTGCCGCCTACAATGCGTACCTGGCCAGGCTGAATTCGCCGCAGGCACCGAATTACCGGATGGCACGGAATTCACGGCCAGCGCCGAGATGAGCAGTTCTCAGGAGGAGGTCGGTAGTGCGCCCTGACGTGCTGAGCTTGGTGGTGCGCGGGTACCGCACCATGGCCTACGTCACCGGCACGATGCTGTGCGTCCTGGTTTTCGTCTGCATCCCGCTGCAGGTCTGGGGGAATAACGCCAAGCCAGCCGACGTCGTCGGGACCATTCACGGGTTCCTGTACATCATCTACATCGTGGTCGCGTTCGCGATGACGCGAGCCGTGCGGATGAAAGTCGCCAGCCCCGGCACGATCATCGTGCTGCTGGCCGGCACGATCCCGGTGCTGACCTTCGTGGTCGAGCGCTGGGTGAGCCGACGGCACATCGCCCCGGCCCTGGCCGGCGTGGCGCCGAGTGAGCAGCCAGTACTTCGCTGAGGAGCCGGCCTCCGCACGCAGGCCCGGTACGGTGCAGCTCGTCCTGCCCGACCTCTACCTGAGCCTGGCCACCGACTCGGGGGTCTTCTCCCCCGGCCGGATCGACCCGGGCACCAGACTGCTGCTCGACACTGCGCCGCCGCCGCCAGCCACCGGGGACCTGCTCGACCTTGGGTGCGGCTACGGTGCGCTCGCGCTGGTGCTCGCGAGCCGCGCGCCGGGAGCGCGGATCTGGGCGGTCGACGTCAACCGGCGTGCTCTCGAACTATGCGAGCAGAACGCAGCAAGCTCGGGCCTGACGAACGTCCACTGCCTGGCAGCCGACAGTTCTTGCTTGCCGGCCCAGTACCAGCTGATCTGGTCTAACCCGCCGATCCGCATCGGCAAGCCGGCGCTGCACGCGATGCTGGCCGGCTGGCTCGGGCGGCTAGCGGCGGGTGCCGTTGCCTACCTGGTCGTCCAGCGAAACCTCGGCGCTGATTCGCTGCAGCGCTGGTTCGAGGACGCAGGCTGGATCGCGACGCGGTTTGCCGCCCGCGCAGGCTACCGGGTCCTGGAGGTGCGCCGGTGACCGCGCGCCAACCCCGGGGGGGTTCGGGGGGTCGCCCCGCAGGACCGGCACAGCGCGGGCCGGCCCAACTCGGCATGACCGAGGTGAAGCGACTCAACCGGGGCTGGCGCCGCCGCACCAACGGCCGGCTCGGGCTGCTGCTCGACAGCGTCAGCCAGCCGTACAACGTCGGCTCCATCGTCAGGACCGCGGCGGCTTTCGGGGTGGAGCAGATCTGGCTGTGCGGCACCACTGCGCCGCCAGAGCACCCCTCGGCGCGCAAGACCGCGCTCGGCACCGACCGGCTGCTCGCGTTCGAGCACGTGCAGTCCGCGGCCGCCGCGGCCGCGGCTGCCGCGGCCGACGGCTACCGCGTCGTCGCCATCGAGCTGGCCAGCGACGCGGTGCCATTGCACGACGCCCCGCTGGACGGCGACATCTGCCTTGCCGTTGGCAACGAGGATCACGGCTGCTCGGCCGCGCTGCTGGCAGCCGCCGACGTGATCGCGTACATCCCGCAGCCGGGCAAAGTCGGCTCGCTCAACGTGGCTGCGGCGGCGGCGATCGGACTGGCCGAGGTGCGTCGGCGGGAGTGGCGTCCTCCGGCTGGCTAGCTGGTCCGCAATACTGTGCCCGTGCCGTGCCCCTACCTTGATCATCCGCGACCGCTTGCGTTTGCACACCGCGGCGGTGCGAGCCACTTCCCGGAGAACTCCTGGAGGGCGTTCGAGCACGCGGTCGGGCTCGGCTACGCGTACCTGGAGACCGACGTGCACGCCACTGCCGACGGCACGGCCGTGGCCTTTCACGACAAGAGCCTCGATCGGGTGACCGATCGGACCGGCCGGATCGCCCGGCTGACAGCGGCCGAGGTCAGGTCCGCCCGGATCGCTGGAAGCGAGCCAATCCCACTGCTCGCCGACCTGCTCATGGCGTGGCCGGACGTGCGGTTCAACATCGACGTCAAGGACGAGCCAGCGATTGCCCCGCTGGTGGACGTGCTGCGCACCACGAACAGCTGGGACCGCGTCTGCATCACCTCGTTCTCCGGACGCCGGCTGGACGCCACTCGCCGCCTGCTGCCAAGGCCGGTCTGCACGGCCACCGGCCCGGCAGGCATCGGGGCCATCCGGGCCGGGCTGCCGGTGCGCGCGCTCGCCGAGCGGTTCGCGGCCAGGTCGGTGGCTTGTGCCCAGATTCCCTTCGGCATGGCCACAAGGCGCTTCATCGACCGCGCTCACGCCGCGGGCCTGCAGGTGCACGCCTGGACAGTGAACGACGCCGCGGTCATGGCCAATTTGCTGAGCCTTGGCGTGGACGGGATCATGACCGACCAGACCGAGACTCTTCGCGACGTACTCGTGGCCCGCGGTCTGTGGCATCCCAGATTGGGTGGCTAGGCGACGTATTCCGCGATCGGGCGGCTTGTGCACGGTTGGAAAGCCCGCAGGCAGGGAATCTTGTCCGGGACCTGACCGTTAGTTAGGGAGACGGCGCAGCGCCTGGGGAGGCAGCAACACATGGCCGAGCGAGCACTTCGCGGCACCCGGCTCGGAGCCACCAGCTACGAGAACGACCGCAACACCGACCTGGCGCCGCGCCAGGAGGTGGCCTACGACTGCCCGAAGGGACACCGGTTCACGGTGCCGTTCTCGGCCGAGGCAGAGCTGCCGATTCACTGGGAGTGCCGCGTCTGCGGCGCGCTGGCCGTCACCGCGACCGGTGACCTGCCTACCCCCAAGAAGGTCAAGCCGCCGCGCAGTCACTGGGACATGCTGATGGAGCGGCGCAGCATGGCCGACCTCGAGGAAGTCCTGGCCGAGCGGCTGGCCGTGATCCGTGGCCAACGCGAGCCCGAGCAGCCGCCCGAGCGGCGACAGACCTCGAAACAGCGCAAGAGCGCGTAACACCCGACCGCGCCAGCTGCCGTCGGACCCATAACTCGTCGCTGGCGCGAGTTCACAGCGCCGTCCGGCGCCTGGTCCTGCTGACGGGCCGAGTCTCCGCCCGCATGGGAAGAGGGCCTGGGAACACTTCGGACCGGAACGCGTCCCGCGCGGGCTCGCGCACCGTTGTCTACTGGATCCCCAGGCCCCCTCCGGATCCAACCCCCCACCCAGCCAGGGCTCGGGTCGCCGGCTGCCACGCCGTGTCGTGTGGACACTCGCGTCAGCCGACGCAGCGGCCGCGTCACGGTGCGGCCGACCGCCCGGCTTGCCTCCCTGACCTGCTGGCCCGGTGCTGGACTGGGCAGCAACTTACCGTTGATCGCGACGATGTCAACCTGCCTGCCAGGACTGATGCCCGTTAGCTACGCGGCAGGCGGTGATCGTGACTGGCCTGTTCCCTGTTGTCCTGCGGAGTTACGATTGAGGCTCGCGCATACGTGTGAGGGCGCCCATGACATGCATGTCACCGGCATGCCGCTGGTGCGTGGTCTCGTCCCTCGTTGCGCGAGGCAGGCGCGGTAACACCCGGTTAGTGGTGATCCCGCCGTGCCGGGAGGACGATCGCAGCAGGACAATGCCAGCAGCAACCGCGTATCGCGTACATCAGCGCGCGCGGATCACATTCGGCCTGGAGGACAGGAATGTCAGATAATTTGGAGACACAGGTCTCTGAGTCCCAGATCGCCGTCCACTGGCGCGAAGAGGAGTATTACCCGCCGCCGGAGCACTTCATTCAGCAGGCAAACGCCAGCGACCCGGCGATCTTCGAGCGATTCTCCGAGGACAAGTTCCCGGACTGCTTCACCGAGTACGCTGACCTGCTGGCCTGGGATAAGAAGTGGGACACTGTCCTCGACACGAGCGACGCGCCGTTCTGGAAGTGGTTTGTCGGCGGCAAGCTCAACGCTTCGTACAACTGTGTCGACAGGCACGCTGCGGCCGATCCCGACAAGACAGCCATCATCTGGGTACCCGAACTTGAGGAAGACCCGACCGTCTACATCAGCTACGCCGACCTACTGCGCCGGGTGAACGAGTTCGCCGCGCTGCTGAGCGACTTCGCCGGGCTGAAGGCGGGCGACCGGGTCACGCTGCACATGCCGATGGTGCCCGAGTTGGCCATCACGATGCTGGCGTGCGCCCGGCTCGGCGTCATCCACTCGCAGGTGTTCGGCGGATTCTCCGGTAATGCGTGCGGCACCCGTATCGCCGACTCCGGCAGCCGGGTGCTGATCACCATGGATGGCTACTACCGGGCCGGCGCGATGGGCGACCACAAGGTCAAGGCGGATGAGGCCGTCGCGGAGGCGGCGCGCGAGGGCCAGGCAGTCGACAAGGTCCTGGTCTGGCGGCGCAGAGAGGGCGAGTATCACTCGAAGACACCGATGGTGGACGGCCGCGACTTCTTCGTCGATGAGGTCCTCGGCAAGTACGCCGGCCAGGAGGTGGCGCCGGTCTCCATGGACGCGACGGCACCGCTTTTCCTGATGTACACCAGCGGCACCACGGGCCGGCCCAAGGGCTGCCAGCACTCCACGGGCGGCTACCTTGCCTACGTCGCCGGGACGTCGAAGTACTACCAGGACATCCACCCAAGCGACGTGTACTGGTGCATGGCCGACATCGGCTGGATCACCGGCCACTCCTACATCGTGTACGGCCCGCTGGCGCTCGGCACCACGACGGTGATCTACGAGGGGGTGCCGAACTACCCCGACGGCGGCCGGCCGTGGCGAATCGCCGAGAAGCTCGGTGTGAACATCTTCCACACCTCGCCGACGTCAATCCGGATGCTGCGCAAGGTCGGGCCGGAGGAGCCGTTCAAGTACAACTACCACTTCAAGCACATGACGACCGTGGGCGAGCCGATCGAGCCCGAGGTGTGGCGGTGGTACTACAACTTCGTCGGCAAGAGCGAGGCCGCCATCGTCGACACCTGGTGGCAGACCGAGAACGGCGGCTTCCTCGGCAGCACCCTTCCCGGCCTGCAGCCGATGAAGCCGGGCTCCTGCGGCCCAGGCGTGCTCGGCATCTTCCCGATCATCTACGACGAGGACGGGCACGAGGTTCCCAAGGGCAGCGGCCGGGCCGGCAACATCTGCATCCGCAACCCCTGGCCCGGCATCTTCCAAACCATCTGGGGCGACCCAGAGCGGTTCCTTAGTACTTATTACCGGAAGTACAACACCAAGCCGGACAGCAAGGACTGGCACGACTGGCCGTACTTCGCCAACGACGGCGCAGTCCAGGCCGCCGACGGCTACTTCCGCATCCTCGGCCGGGTCGACGACGTCATCAACGTGGCAGGCCACCGGCTCGGTACGAAGGAACTGGAGTCGGCGTCCCTGACCGTGCCCGAGGTCGCCGAAGCCGCCGCGGTCCCGGTGATCGACGACATCCGCGGTCGGGTCGTGGAGATGTACATTTCCCTCAAGCCCGGCGTCGAGCCCGACGGGATGGAGGCCAAGGTCGTCGCGGCGATCGAGACCGAGATCGGCAAGATCGCCAGGCCGAAGAACGTCTGGATCGTGCCGGACATGCCCAAGACCCGATCCGGCAAGATCATGCGCCGGGTGATCGCGTCGGTGTCGAACTTCGCCGACGTCGGCGACGTCACCACGCTCGCCAATCCGGAGGTCGTCGAGGGCATCCGCCAGCAAGTCCGCCGGGCCAAGGTCGCCAGCGGCGACATCCCGCGCGAGCTGTCCGAGACCGAGCTGGCCGAGATTCAGGCCTTCGGGGCGGAGTCATAGCGCTTCCCGCGTGCGCGCAGCGGCCGCCAGCCACCCGGCTGGCGGCCGCTGCCGTTCCCTGGCCGACGAGGTTTGAGGCATGACCGCCTTCGTCATTCGTGCCGCCGAGCCTGGCGACGCGACCGCTCTCGGTGCGGTGTTTCGGCGGTCGTCGCTGTCCAACGCCGGAGACCGGGCGAACCTGCTCGCTCATCCGGAAGTACTCGAATTCTCCGACCTCGCGGTGCTGGAGGGCCGCACCAGAGTCGCGGTCGCCGATGGTCGCGTCATCGGCTTCGCTACCTGGCTCAGCGCGCCGGATGCGCTCGACATCGAGGATCTGTTTGTCGATCCGGACTGGACGGGTGGCGGGGCCGGGCGCGCTTTGGTCCTGGACCTGATCAAGATTGCGCGCGGGCGCGGACTCCGCCGCCTCGAGGTAACCGCTAATCAGCACGCGGTCGCTTTCTATGAGAAAGTCGGCTTCGTCGCCCGCCATCAGGTCGAGACCAGCTTCGGCCCGGCACCCCGGATGTATCTCGAGGTACCGCCGTGAGCCCAGCGGCTGACACCCAGGTGCCAGCCGAAAGTGTCTCGCGGAACGCCCGCGCGCGCTGCGTCAAGCCATACCGCTGAGCCGGTCATAGATGCGTGCCAAAAGGGAATGAGCTAACCCGCTAGCTCAATTCCTAGGCCCGGCCAGGCCGAGGGTAATCCGCAATTCGGGGGGAAGTAATGCAGCGGGTCGAAGTGCAGCTGGAAGACGACCTGACCGGCGGCCCGGCCGACGAGACAGTCGCATTCGGGGTTGGCGGCAGATTTTACGAACTGGACCTGAGTGCCAGGCACGCGGCCGACTTCCGTCATCAGCTGGCGCCCTTCGTGGAGCACGCCAGGCTGGTCGGCGCACATCGGTCGCGGCCGTCGGCCAGGACCACAGCCAGCCGGCAGCGCAGCCAGGAGATACGGGCCTGGGCCGAGCAGCAGGGTCTGCAGATCTCCGAACGCGGCCGCCTGCCTGGCAGCGTCCTTGCGCAGTACGCGCATGTGCACAGCGCTGACCAGGGCGCTAAGCCCGCCAGGCGACGGGCGACGGCCCGGCCGGCGGCGAAGCAGCAGGCCCGCTCCGAGCGATCCGCGCGGCGTCGGCCCGGGCGCCGGGGTAGCTGATCGGGTGTGACGTTCTGTTCGGTATGTGCCGGGACATGTCGGCCAGATAGCTAGCCCGCGCAGATGCGCGCTGCCTACATCACCGCGCACGGCGGAGCGGAGGCGATCAGGTTCGGGGAGCTGCCCGACCGGGTGGTCGGCCCCGCCGACGTTCTGGTCCGGGTTGACGTTGTGGTCCTGGCCGTGGCCCATCCCGCCGCCACCGCGTACCTGGCCTGGTTCGACCGCGCGCGGCTGCGTCCTGGGGAGACGGTCTACGTGGGCGGCGCGGCAGGCAATGTCGGGACAGCGGCCGTCACGATGGCCAGCCGGGCAGGTGCGCGAGTCCTGGCTGGGGCTAGGCCGGCTGACTTTGACGCCTGCCGGGCGGCCGGCGCCGCCGAGGTGGCCGACTACGCCGACCCGGGCGTGGCGGATGTGCTGGCGCGGCTGGCGCCATCCGGCCTTGACGCCTTCTGGGATACCTCCGGCCGCCAGGACCTCAGCCTCGCAGCCGCGATCCTGCGGCCTGGCGGCCGGCTAGTGGTGACGGCCGGCCTGGGCAGGCGCGGCTCGGTGCCGGTAAGTGCGATGTACACCAAGGACGTGACCGCGGTGGGCTTCGTGATCAGTAGAGCGAGTGCCGCCGAACTCGCGAGGGCAGCCGAGCTCATCAATCAGCTGACGGCCGCAGGCCTGCTGACCGCCAAGATCGCTGGTGAGCTACCGCTATCCGCCGCCTCGCAGGCCCATCAGCGGATGGAAGCGGGCCTGTTCCGTGGTCGGCTACTGCTCCGCCCTGAACCCTCGGCCGGCTCATCAACACCTACAACCGCACGAATGTCATCACCCGCCAGCCTGCTGGTGACTACCAGCCCGGCCAGTGGGGATGACATGCAGACAGCGAGTCGCGGGAACCGCGCAAGTTCTAGGCGGCCCAGGGGCCGCCGCCGGCCGCGCCAGCCGCGGGCCCTGGCCCGCCCTGAATGTCTGTTAGCCGGTAGTAGATCAGCGTCACGACCAGCGCGATGAACGGCGCGATCAGCGTCCCGGAGATAACCGTGCTCAGCCCGTTGCGCAGCAGGATCGGCAGGAAAGCGAAGATAAGCCCGAGCACGATGTTCACGATAATCAAGATCACGAACAGCAGCACCAGGGTACCGAAGACGTGCCAGCCGTTGCCGCGCACGAGCCGCTGGCTGCGACCGAACGAAGCCAGTGCGCCTGACCGCTCGATGACGATGACCGGCACGATCACGGCCCAGATAGTGATCAGGATCAGACCGGGCACAATCAGCAGGATCAGGCCGACCGTGATCGCGATCCCGGCCAGGATCGAGGCCGCGGCGACAGCCCAGATGTAGGGGGTGGCAGCCGAAACGGTCTCGCCAACCGACAGGTCTGCGCGGCCATCCCGCACATCCTGCACCGCCTTGACCAACGCGGCCTGCAGCAGAAATGTCGCGAACAGCTCAATGATCGAGCCAAGGAACGACCCGACGAGACCGCCGATCAGCGCGAGCAGTCCCACGACGACGGCGGTGACAAGGTAGAAGACGAAGGAAATGGTCAGCAGGTGGGCGGCGTGCGCACGGTACATTCGCCACGCCTCGTCGAGAACTCCCGACAACGGATTCATGACGGTGATCGTACAGCGCACAGCCTGGCACAACCGGGCAATCACCCCCCAAGCCGCGCTTTATCCGGCCGCGCGCAGCCTCACGTCAACTCGCTGAGCGCGGCCGCGAGCGGCTCGAGCACGATTCCTCGAGTCGGTCGCTGCGCTCCTTCGGCGTGCCTAGCTCGATCCCGTAGGCGCCCGACTCTTCCGCATTCCAGCCCGCACCAACCCCCAGCTCGAGGCGGCCGCCGGAGACGATGTCAAGCGTCGGGCGCGTGGCCGGCGGGAATCACCGGGCAAGCCGGGTCGCTGTCTGCTCCACGAGAACGCTGGCGCACGGCAGCAGCAGAGCAAGGAGAACAGATGGCGGGCAATGCGGTGGCAATCGTCGGAGGGCGGGTCGTTCCGATCACCAGCGAGCCGGTAGACGGTGGCACCGTCCTTGTAGATGGCGGCAAGATCGTCGCGGTCGGCCGCGACATAGCCGTGCCGGACGGCACCCGGGTGATTGACGCGGCCGGCAGCTGGGTGCTGCCGGGGTTCGTGGAGGCGCACGGTCACGTGGGCGCGAGCGAGGAGGGCGAGGGCTGGGCGGGCCAGGACACCAACGAGTTGACCGAGCCAGTGACAGCGCACGTCCGCGCGCTCGACGCGATCAACCCGGCCGACCTGGGCTTCCGCGACGCTATCGCGGGCGGCGTGCTGGCGGTCAACGTCAATCCGGGATCTGGCAACCCCATCGGCGGACAGACGTGTGCGCTCAAGTGCTGGGGCCGGACCGTCGACGAGATGCTGCTGAAGGCGCCCGCGGGCATGAAATCCGCGCTCGGCGAGAATCCCAAGCGCATCTACAGCCAGCAGAAGAAGACGCCGAGTACCCGCTTGGGCACCGCCGCGGTCATTCGCGGCGCACTCGTCGACGCCGCCAACTACCTGCAGCGCATCGACGCCGAGCAGCGCAAGCCGGAGGACGAGCGCAAGCCAGTCGACCGGGACCTCAAGCTCGAGGCGCTCGGCAGGGTGCTGCGGCGGGAGATCCCGTGGCGCCAGCACTGCCACCGGGCCGACGACATCGCCACCGCGCTGCGCATTGCCGCCGAGTTCGGCTATGACCTGGTCATTGACCACGGCACCGAGGCGCACCTGCTCGCGGATATCCTGGCCGCGAAAAACATCCCCGTCATCATCGGGCCACTGCTGACCAGCCGGTCCAAGGTGGAACTGCGCAACCGGTCGCTGGCGAGCCCCGGCAAGCTCGCGGCCGCCGGGGTGACGATCGCCATCACGACCGATCACCCGGTGGTGCCGATTCACTTCCTCGCCTACCAGGCCGGACTCGCGGTGAAACATGGCCTCGGTCCCGAGACTGCGCTGCAGGCGCTCACTATCAACCCGGCGCGTATCGTCGGCGTCGCCGACCGGCTCGGCTCCATTGAGCCAGGCAAGGACGCTGACATGGTCATCTGGTCAGGCGACCCGCTCGAAGTGCCGAGCCGGGTCGAGCGCGCGCTGATCGACGGCGAGGAGATCTACGCCTACGCCGACGGGGAAGGCCACTTCGCCGAGCAGTAGCGCGACCCGGCTACGCCGACGGCACCACCACGGTCCCGGTCGCAGTCACCGCGACAACCGGTTCCGCCAGCACCTCGGCAGCGGACGGCCCATGGTCGGGCCGCGCCCGGCAGAGCACCCTGGCCGAGAACGACAGCTCCCGGCTGCGGGTGCCGACCCTGGTGACGGTTGCCGACACCGCGAGCACGTCGCCCGCGCGTACCGGCGCCAGGAACTGCACGTCAGAGTAGGAGGCAAACAGTCCTTCGTCGCCGTCGGTGCGGACGCAGGCCTCGGTCGCTACGTCGCCGAACAGGCCGAGCACATACGCGCCGTCCACCAGGCTGCCGCCGTAGTGCGCGTGGCTGTACGGCACGTACCGCTGGTGCGTGACGGTCAGCCCTAGCCGGGAGTCAGCGCTCATGCCGCCACGCCCTCCCGGGCAAGGGCGTGCACCAGGTAGCTCGCCACCTCACTCGGCGTCGTGCCCTTCCCGAAGATCTTGTCCACGCCGAGGCTGGCCGCCATCGTCGGGTCGAACCGCGGCCCGCCGACCACCAGCAGCGGCCGGTCGCGGCCGGCCGGGGCGAACGCCGCCGCCAGCTGCCGTGCGTTCGCCACGTGCGCGTCCCGCTGCGTGACCACCTGGCTGACCAGCACCGCGTCAGCGCGCTCGGCGGTTGCCCTGGTGACCAGATCCGGCACCGCCACCTGCGAACCGAGATTCACCACCCGGATCTCCCGGTAGTACTCCAGGCCCTTCTCCCCCGCGTGGCCTTTCACGTTGAGGATCGCGTCGATGCCGACCGTGTGCGCGTCGGTGCCGATGCACGCGCCGACGACGACCAGCTTGCGGCCGAGAGCGGCGCGGATCCGCAGGTTCACCTCGGCGGCGGACAGCAGCGGGAACTCGCGCTCGGTCACCGTCACCTGAGCGACGTCCACTAGGTGCGACACCCGCCCGTACACGATGAAGAACGTGTAGTCCGGGCCCATGCCCTTGGCGTGCACGACCATTGCCGGGTCCAGGCCCATCTTGGCCGCCAG
>Ga0187805_10000246_pt1 | contig 16836 bp, 19 predicted proteins | sample NC_wetland_sal_i_6_FD_132965 | JGI IMG/M metagenome (GOLD analysis project Ga0187805, IMG submission 132965) | Wetland sediment microbial communities from Neuse River Estuary, North Carolina, USA - Control_5 | ecosystem: Environmental > Aquatic > Freshwater > Wetlands > Sediment | place: USA...
AGGCGGAGCGACATCGCCTATCTGCCGCAACAGATCGACATCGACCGCAGCTTCCCGATCAGCGTGTTCGACGCCGTGGCCATGGGTCTTTGGCACGAGATCGGAACCTGGCGCGGTCTCGACCGCGGGCGCAGTTTGGTGGTCCTGGAGGCACTCGGCACGCTCGGCCTGCAAGACCTCGGCGAGCGGAGCGTGGGCGCCCTGTCGGGAGGACAGTTCCAACGCGTTCTCTTCGCACGTCTGCTCTTGCAAAACGCGGCCATCATCCTGCTCGATGAACCGTTTCGGGCCGTCGACACCAAGACGGTCGAGGATCTGCTTCGCATCATCAGCCGCTGGCATACGGAAGGGCGCACCGTGATTGCCGCGCTTCACGATCTCGATCAGGTGCGCGCGCATTTCCCGAAGACGCTGCTGCTCGCCCGCGAGGTCGTGGCCTGGGGACCCACGCGCCAAGTTCTGACCGCAAAGCATCTCGCCTCGGCTCGTCAGCTCACCGAAGCGTGGGACGAGCGTGCGGACGTTTGCGCGCGTGGCGAGGCAGTGAGCGAGCGGATGTCGGCATGATGCATGCCATCTTCGACCCCTTCGTCGAATTCGCGTTCATGCGGCGGGCGCTTGTCGGCTGCCTTGCACTTTCGCTCGGAGCGCCACCGGTCGGCGTGTTTCTCGTGCTCCGGCGCTTGAGCCTGATGGGCGACGCCATGAGCCACGCGATTCTGCCCGGCGCAGCCATTGGCTTCCTCGTCGCTGGTCTCTCGGTGCCGGCGATGAGCCTTGGCGGTTTTATCGCCGGCATTGCGGTGGTTCTGCTTGCCGGTTTCGTCACCCGCTCCACCATCCTGCGCGAGGATGCGAGCCTTGCCGCCTTCTATCTCGTCTCGCTCGCCCTTGGCGTGCTGATCGTCTCGGTAAAGGGCAGCAGCATCGACCTGTTGCACGTGCTGTTCGGCACGGTGCTGGCACTTGACGACAACGCGCTGATCCTGATCGCCGCCATCGCCACCCTCACCATGCTGACCCTCGCCGTCATCTATCGGCCGCTCGTGCTCGAATGCTTCGATCCAAGCTTCTTGGAATCGGTCAGCCGGTTGAGCTCTCCCACTCACTTTCTCTTCCTCGTGCTCGTGGTGATGAACCTGGTCGGCGGCTTCCAGGCGCTGGGCACGCTGATGGTGGTTGGCATCATGCTTTTGCCTGCGATCACAGCGCGCTTCTGGGCGCAAGACATTTCGAACATGATTGTCGTCGCGGTTGCCGCGGCCTTTGCGGCAAGTTTCATCGGGCTGCTGCTCTCCTATTACGCCAACCTGCCCACGGGTCCCGCGATCATCCTCACAAGCGGCGCTGGCTATCTCATCTCCATGCTCATCGGCGTGCAGGGTGGCCTTCTGTGGCAGCTCATGCCGCGCAAACATCTGGAAGCCTGATTGCAAGGAAGGAGTTCTCGCCATGAACAGACGTTTGTTTTTTGTCGCCGCGGCAGCCCTTGCCGCGATGCTCGGCTCTGGGGTCGGAGCGCAAGCCGCCGACCCGATGAAGGTCTCGGCGTCATTCAGCATCCTTGGCGATATGGTGAAGCAGATTGGCGGCGACCGGGTCGAGGTGTTCACCTTCGTCGGACCGAATGGTGACGCTCACGTCTATGAGCCAACGCCTGCGGATGCGAAGGAGCTCTCCGAGTCGAAAATTCTCTTCATCAACGGCCTCGGTCTTGAGGGCTGGATGACGCGGCTCGAGAAGTCGTCGGGTTTCAAAGGCACTGTGGTGACCGCAAGCAAAAGCGTGGCCCCGCGCGAGATGGTTGAGGACGAGAAGACCATCACCGACCCCCATGCCTGGCAGAGCTTGGCCAATGGCAAGATCTACGTTGCCAATATCCGCGATGCCTTGATTGCCGCCGATCCGGAAGGAAAGGCCACCTATGAAGCCAATGCTCAGAAATTCGTCGACGGCATTGCCGCCATGGAGACCAAGGTCAAAGAGGCGATCGCCAAGCTCCCGCCTGAGCGCCGCAAGATCATCACCACCCATGACGCCTTCGGCTATTTCGGCGCGGCCTATGGCCTGGAGTTCATCGCGCCGGAGGGTGTGAGCACCGAAAGCGAGGCCTCGGCCAAGGACGTGGCCAAGATCATTACGCAGATCAAGAAGGAGAAGGTCCCGGCGGTGTTCCTGGAAAATGTCACCGATAGCCGGCTGCTCGACCAGATCGCCAAGGAGACCGGCGCCAAGATCGGCGGCACGCTCTTTTCCGACGCGCTATCGCCGCCAGACGGCCCCGCCGGAACCTATCTCGACATGTTTCGTAACAATATCGAGACCTTGTCCGAGGCGCTGTCGTCCTGACTTATCGCTCCCCTCCCCCTTTGAGGGGAGGGAGAGGAGCATTGATGCTGCGATCCTGATTTACCGCCGCTCGCTCCGCTCGCAAAACGCGATGCAATCCCTGCCGAGACGATTTCGCCTGTCGCTTGCGATCGCGGTGCTTGCGCTGGCTGCCTCCGGAACATGCCTCGCTCAGGTCCAAAAGGAGCGCGAATTTCAGGAATGTCCAGAATGTCCGGTCATGGTTGGAATACCCGCCGGGAGATTCGTCATGGGAAGCCCGCGAACCGAGAACGGGCGCTTTGACTCCGAGGGTCCGCTGCATGACGTCGCCATCAAGGCCTTTGCGCTTGGAAAATATGACGTCACCAGCGCGGAATTTCTCATCTTCCTGAAGGAGACCGGTTACCAGCCGCCCGCCTGTAATTCGATCTTGGACATGAAATGGAGTTCTCCCGGGCATGGCCGAGCGTATGCGCCATATTCTGGAGAGCCGCCGCGTTGGCCGGCCGTCTGCTTGGATTGGCGCGACGCGGAAAAGTATATCGCCTGGTTGAACGAAAAGGTCCGCCTTGCCCATCCGGCGATCGATCATGCGAACGGTGCCTATCGTCTGCCGACGGAAGCTGAATGGGAGTATGCCGCGCGCGCCGGAACGACGACGGCGCGCTGGTGGGGCAATGACATCGGTGTCGGCAAAGCCAATTGCAACGGCTGCGGCAGCAAGTGGGACAATCGCTTATTGACTGACGTTGATAGCTTTGCTCCCAATCCTTTCGGGCTCTACGGGATGCTCGGCAACGCCTGGCAATGGACCGCCGATTGTTGGCACCCCAATTACGTCGGCGCGCCACAGGACGGTAGCGCGTGGACCGACGCGACCTGTGACAAGCACGTCATTCGCGGGGGCTCCTGGGACAGGTTGCCGATTTTTGTACGCTCCGCTGCACGCAGCGGGAGCGGCCTCAGCGGTGGAGACTATGACTACTCCACCCTTGCGGGCTTCCGCGTTGCCAGGGATCTCCCGTGACGTCCGCTCCGAGCGCTTCTGGCAGCTATCGCAACGCGTCCCTTGGGTTCAAGTACAGGACCATGTCCATCACGCCCTGGTAGTGGCCGGCGGGCAGTGAGAGCGGCGACGACAAGAGCACTGCGTTGCGGGCGCTGACCGCAGCCTCGCGGTAGGCGGGGTCGGTTGTGCGAGCGGAGTCGACGATTTCAGCCTTGAGGACGACACCGGCGCTGGTCATTTCGACATGGATCGGCACGGAGAAATCGCTATCCCCCAGTGTCGCCAAATCCAGATTCCAACGACGTTCGACTTGAGCGCGGATGTAATCCTTCACGCTGAACGGGCCCTGTCGTCCGGACACTATGTCGTCGTTCGTCGCCACTCTGTCAGGCCTCGCGGCACCATTCTCCTTGCTCGGCGTAACCGCATCTGGCTGGCGCAGCTTTGCCAGAGCCTCAAGTTTGGCTTCCAGCTCATCCGTGCGCGACGGTTCCGTCGATGGCGTGACGCCGTCCGGCGTCGGGTTAGATGGCGGCTGAGCGGCATTCGCTTGGGGCAAGGCGGCCGACTGCTGCTGTCTGGGCGCGGACGCGCTTTCATGGATCAACTCGACCTCGACGGGCACGATTTCCAGGCCACCCTCTGATCCCTCGCTGCCGAACGCCCCCACGATAAAAAGCAAAAGGAGTGCAAGACCATGCAGGATCACCGAAAAGACAAGACCCGCGGCGCTGTCACCGCGTTCACTCTCGCTCAGGCCAACAAGGCCTGACCGCAAGGACTCTTCGCCCTGGACGTTCATAGAGGCATCTTAACGTACTTCCCCGCGCGCCGCCCAATCTAGCCCGCCATCCTGCGTGGGCGGTGACTGCGGCATGACGCGCAGTCTCCCCGGCAAGCAAGGAGCGGATTAAGATTGACTACATGATGGCAGCCAATGCCAAAAGCGCGATGGGTCTGGCTGTGTGCCGCGGCCGCTTTTGTCGCGATGGTCGTCGCCTCGCTGATCCCTGCCAAGCTGCAGCTGCGCACCGGCTTCCGTGGCAGGTCGATCACTTCCTCGTCTATTTCGCCGCCACCTCGATCTTCTGCCTCGCCTCTCCACGGCCCTTCGTGGGGGCCGGATCGCTTATGGCGTCTGCGGCGCCACTTGAGGCCCTACAAGGTTTGACGCCGCATCGCGTGCCCGATCTTCCGACCGCACTCAGCGGAGCCGCTGGAGCGCTGCTAGCGGCACTCCTTGCCAAGCTCGTCCTGGAAGCGAGGAAAGGCCGCGCATCGGCCAACAACCAGGCCTGCACGCCTGAACCCCAGGGTGCTGGCGCAGCCCGAAGAAATCTGATGTATCCTTGAGACATGGACATGTCCGCGCGTCGGCGCTCAGTGCCTGTGAGAATTGGTGGCGTCACCATCGGTGGCGCGGCACCCATCGTGGTGCAATCCATGACCAACACCGACACCGCCGATGTCGATGCCACGGTGGCGCAGGTCGTGGCACTTGCCCGCGCGGGCTCCGAGCTCGTGCGCGTTACCGTCGATCGTGCCGAGGCCGCCGCCGCAGTTCCCCATATCCGCGAGCGGCTCGATGCGAGGGGCGTCGATGTGCCGCTCATCGGCGACTTTCACTATAACGGCCACACGCTTCTCGCGGAGCATCCAGCTTGCGCTGAGGCGCTTGCCAAATACCGCATCAATCCCGGCAATGTCGGCTTCAAGGACAAGCGCGACAAGCAGTTCTCGGCCATCATCGAGATCGCGCTCAAGAACGATAAGCCGGTGCGCATTGGGGTCAACTGGGGAAGCCTCGACCAGGATTTGCTGACGCGCCTCATGGACGAAAATGCGAAAGCGCCGGAGCCGAAAGACGCCCGCGCGGTGATGCATGAGGCGATCACTCAGTCTGCGCTGCTGAGCGCCGAGCGCGCCATCGAGCTTGGGCTTGGGCCTGACAAGATCGTGCTGTCCGCCAAGGTCAGCGCCGTGCAGGATTTGATCCAGGTCTATGCCATGCTCACCGAGCACTCCGACCTTGCGCTGCATCTCGGCCTCACCGAGGCCGGCATGGGATCGAAGGGCATCGTCGCCTCCTCCGCCGCGCTCGCCGTGCTCCTGCAGCAAGGCATCGGCGACACCATTCGCATCTCGCTGACCCCAGAGCCGCAAGGCGACCGCACACTCGAAGTGAAGGTCGCGCAGGAGTTGTTGCAGAGCATGGGCTTCCGCAGCTTCGTGCCGCTCGTTGCCGCCTGCCCAGGCTGCGGACGCACTACATCCACCACCTTCCAGGAGCTTGCCCGCGACATCCAGGACTTCATCCGTGACTCCATGCCGGAATGGAAGCGCCGCTATCCTGGCGTGGAGACGCTCACCGTCGCGGTGATGGGCTGCATCGTGAATGGGCCCGGAGAATCGAAGCACGCCGATATCGGCATCTCGCTCCCCGGCACCGGCGAGGCGCCCGCCGCGCCGGTGTTCATCGACGGCAAGAAGGTGGCAACCTTGCGTGGACCCAGCGCCGCGGCCGAATTCAAGCAGATGGTGCTCGACTATATTGAGCAGCGGTTCGGGCAGATCGGCAGAAGCCGCACCGCCGCGGACTAGCCGCCGGCACTATTCATTCTGGATCGCGTCCCCAACCAAATTCATGGTCAGCGCGAGCAGCGTCACGTTGAAGAAGAACGCGATGATGCTGTGGAACATTACGATCCGGCGGATGCGCTTTTCCTTGACCGCGACGTCGGAGACTTGCGCCGACTGGATTTGAGGCCGAGTCGTTTGCTTCTCAGGCCCGGCGCGACGCGATGAAGCGTGCGGCTTCCTTGAGCGTTGCGCCTCTGTCCCCGAAGGGCGCTAGCGCCGCTTCGGCATCGTCGACAAGCGCGGATAGCCGCGCTCGCGCGGCATCGATGCCAAGCAGAGCCACGAGCGTCGCCTTGCCGCGGTTCGCATCCTTGGCCACGGCCTTCCCCATCGCCACCGCATCGCCTTCCGCATCGAGGAGATCATCGGCGAGCTGGAACGCCTGGCCGAAGGCTGACGCGTAAGCCGCAAGTGCTCCCCGCGCCACGGCATCGGCGCGGCCAAGCACGGCGCCAGCGTCGCAAGCGAATGCGAACAGCGCCCCGGTCTTCATCGACTGCACCTTCGCGACCTCCATCGGGCCCAAGCTCTGCCCCTCGGCGGCAACATCGAGCGCCTGACCGCCGGCCATACCGCGCACGCCCGCGGCCTGAGCAAGCAAACCAATCAGTTCGACGCGCACGCCGGCATCTTGGTGCGTGCTCGGCCGGCTCAAGATGTCGAAGGCGAGCGTGAGGAGCGCGTCGCCGGCAAGGATCGCCATCGCCTCGCCAAAGGCGATATGCGCCGTGGGACGGCCGCGCCGGACTTTATCGTCGTCCATAGCCGGAAGGTCATCATGCACCAGCGAATAGCAATGCACGCATTCGAGCGCGACGCCGGCGTTGAGCGCCGCCTTCTCCTCCACGCCGAAGAGCCGTGCAGATTCGACGAGGAGGAACGGCCGCAGCCGCTTGCCGCCGCCTAGCGCCGCATAGCGCATGGCCGCGATCAGCTGCGCCTGGCCTGAAGGTGCTGGCTCCGGCGCAAGCAGTGCATCGAGGCGGCTCTCGACGAGCCTCGCGACGCGTTCGAGGTCTTGGGTAAGGGCCATGCTTAGGCACGTGGGAAAATGGCTGCTCAATAGTTCGTGGCCCAGGAGCCTAATACCACGTTGCTCCGGGTGGCAACCGGAGGATACAAGGCCTTCCGCATAGCGATTCAGGCAGTGATGGGCGCAAAGAGATCGGCAAAACGTCGGCACCCGTGGCGTAGGCGCGTGGGACTCGTGGTTCTGCTGCTCATTGCAGGCCTTCTCCTCTCGATCATCGTCTTCCGGTTCATCAATCCGCCCATCACGCCGGTGATGGTCGCGGAAAAACTCAGGGGCACGACGCTCGAGCATCGCTGGGTGCCGCTCAAGGACATGGCACGCGACATTCCGCTTGCCGTGATCGCAAGCGAGGACGGCCGCTTCTGCGTCCATTGGGGGGTGGATTGGAGGGCGGTCAGGGACGCGATCCAAGAAGCCAAGAGAAGCCATCATGGGTTCCGTGGCGCGAGTACTATCCCCATGCAGACGGCGAAGAACCTCTATCTGTGGACGGACCGAAGCTATGTGCGGAAGGTCCTCGAAGTGCCGCTCGCCTATTTGCTGACCCTGTTCTGGCCCAAGGAGCGCGTGATCGAGGTCTATTTGAACATCGCGCAATGGGGTCCCGGCATTTTTGGGGCCGAGGCGGCAAGTCAACACTATTTTCACAAAAGCGCGTCGGAGCTCACCCGGAAGGAGGCGTTGCTGCTCACGGTGGCGCTGCCAAGTCCGCTGGTCCGCAATCCAGGCAAGCCGAACCCCAGAATGCTGCGGATCGCCAAGTCGGTGGAGCGGAGGATGCCGGTTCTTGCCGCGCGCTCGACCTGCGTCGCGCCGCAAATTGCCCGCCAATCGGCCACTGGCCAGCGCGGGGGTTAGCCACTATAAGGGCGCTCACTCAAAACGCCGCGGGCATCCGCGGTCATTTTCAAAGGTTGGACGATGGCTGTACCCAAGAGAAAGACCTCGCGCATGAAGCGCGGCAACCGGCGCTCCCACGATGCGCTCAGCGCGCCGGCCTATGTCGAGGATAAGGACTCAGGCGAACTTCGCCGGCCGCATCATATTGATCCGAAGTCGGGCCGCTACCGGGGCCGGCAAGTGCTCGCCGTCAAGGAAGAGGCCTAAAACGAGCGGCGGTCGGGGAACGTTTCGCCTAGTTCAAGGGTAAAGACCCTATGGTGATCGCGGAGCCGGAGGAGAGGGCCGTCCGCCACTATCGGCGAACGAGCTGGATTTCGTCGGTTCCGCTGCTCGCATTCGTGGTCATGGCCTATGCCGCCTTTGCCGCCGCCGGTGCGGACTTCGTGCTGACCCGCTTTTCTGTCGCTATGCCGTCGGGTGGGGTATGGCAGATCACGCTCGGCGACATGATGCTCGCCTTCTCCCTGTTCGTCCTGTTCTTCGAGATCCTGAAGTCGACGCGCACCGGAGGCAATTCCGTCGTGGATCACGCGCTCTCCATGATAGTATTCGTGGCCTGCCTGATCCTGTTCCTGGTCTGGCCGCCAGCGGCGACGTCCCTGTTCTTCCTGATCATGCTCACGAGCCTGATCGACGTCGTCGCCGGCTTTTCGGTCACCCTCCGCTCCGCGCGCCGCGACTACGCCGTGGGCAGCGATACCTAGATCCGCCCGGCTTGCGCTTTCACAAGCCAAAAGCCCCCGGGAACGAAGCCCCAGGGCCTTAGCGTGAGCTGCATTGGCATACTCAATTGCAGCCATCGTCTCCGTAGGAGCTTCCGGTCGTCATAGCCTTCATCGTCGCCGGCATAATCATCGTAGCCGTAACGCTGGGCGGCACGTCCATCCCCTCGTGGAGATTCGGCGTTACGAGCTTCACGGTCACGGGGCCATCGCCAGCCCGCGGCGCCTTGGGCGACACCGAGAACAACTGAACCACCCCTGAGGCGCCCATTTCATCTCCCGTTCAGGCGGCCACCACGCACGTCATTGCCGGGCTTGACCTGGCAATCCAGACTGCTTGCCTAGAAATCCGCTGCCCTGGAATGCCCGGGTCTGCGCCCGGGCATGACGATTTGGGATTTCCTAACGCCGGGAGAGCTGATCGAGCCGCTCTTGCATGGCCGATAGCTCAGCCTTCAGATTGGCGATCTCGTCGTCGCTGCGGGGGGTCTCCGCGGGCTCTTTCAGGCCTGCGGCCGGAGCGTGGTCGTTCTTGCTCTCCCCCGACGCCACGCCTGAAAACGGACTGAACAGGCCAAGCGCCCGCTCAAATGTCGCAAAGTTCTTGCGCACCTGTTCCTGCATGGCCTCGAAAGCCGCCGTGCCGAAGGTGTGGGCGAAGCGCCGGCGGTATTGCTCCTGCTGCCGGGTGAGCGAATCGAGGCTGAATTCGAGATAGCTGGGCACGAGCCGCTGCATGCTGTCGCCGTAGAAGCGGATGAGCTGGCGCAGGAAGCCGATGGGGAGCAGGTTCGTGCCTCTGCTTTCCTGCTCGACGATGATCTGAGTCAGCACCGAATGGGTAAGATCTTCGCCCGTCTTCGCGTCATAGACGACGAAATCTCTTTCAGACCTCACCATTTCGGCAAGATCCTCGAGCGTCACATAGGTACTCGTGTCGGTGTTGTAGAGCCGACGGTTAGCGTATTTCTTGATGATGACCGGGCGGTTCTCCTGGTCGGTATCCCGTGCCACGTATCTCTAGACTCCCTGGTCCTCGGCTCGAATGCCAAGGCAAAACCATGCCGCAACTGCGAAATCACTAGCACGTTCTTTGTGCGCAGCACCAGAGGCTTTGCCGCACTCTTACCACCCAGAGGGCGTAGGCTTCCATGGGAAGAATCACTAGGGTATGACCTCGGTTATGTTGGGGAAGTGGAGATTGGTATGAAAGACGAAGAGATTGTCATCGTCAGCGCGGCGCGAACGCCGGTTGGCGCGTTCAACGGCTCGCTTGCCAGCGTGCCGGCGCATTCGCTTGGCGAGGTCGCCATCCGCGCTGCTCTAGCGCGGGCTCACGTCGAGCCGGCCGATGTCGACGAAGTGATCATGGGTCAGGTTCTGACCGCGGGCCAAGGGCAGAACCCCGCGCGGCAGGCCGCCATCGCCGCCGGCATTCCTATCGAGGCCACAGCTTGGGGCGTGAACCAGGTATGCGGCTCGGGCCTCCGGGCGGTCGCCGTGGGCGCTCAGCAGATTGCGACCGGTGACGCTGACATCATCGTCGCCGGCGGCCAGGAGAATATGAGCCTTTCGCCGCATGTCGCGCATTTGCGCAACGGCCAGAAGATGGGCTCGCTTGAGCTCGTGGACAGCATGATCAAGGACGGGTTGTGGGAAGCCTTCAACGGTTATCACATGGGCAACACCGCCGAGAACGTGGCGCGGCAATGGCAGATCACCCGCGAGGAGCAGGACAAGTTCGCCACCGCTTCCCAGAACAAGGCGGAAGCCGCGAAGAAGGGCGGCAAGTTCAAGGACGAGATCGCGCCCGTCACGATCAAGACCCGGAAGGGCGAGACCGTGGTGAGCGAGGACGAGTACATCCGTGAGGGCGCCAAGGTCGAAGATGCGGCGAAGCTCCGGCCTGCCTTCGATAAGGAAGGCACCGTGACTGCTGCCAACGCCTCGGGCATCAATGACGGCGCCGCTGCCGTCGTGCTGATGTCGGCTAAGGAGGCGAAGAACCGCAAGCTAAAGCCGCTCGCCCGCATCGTCTCCTGGGCAACTGCGGGCGTCGATCCCAAGATCATGGGCTCTGGCCCCATCCCCGCCTCTCGCAAGGCGCTGGAGAAGGCTGGCTGGAAGATTGGGGACGTCGACCTGATCGAGGCCAACGAAGCCTTCGCGGCACAGGCCCTGGCCGTGAACAAGGATCTCGGCGTCGACCCGGCGAAAGTCAATGTCAATGGCGGCGCCATCGCCATCGGCCACCCGATCGGCGCCTCCGGCGCTCGCGTCCTCGTCACGCTCTTGCATGAGATGCAGAAGCGCGACGCCAAGAAGGGTCTTGCCACGCTCTGCATCGGTGGCGGCATGGGCATCGCCATGTGCGTCGAGCGCGACTAGAGCGAGTTGATTGGGAGTGCAGTGGCCTCGCGACAGTTCGCCGGTCGCGGGGCCAATTCGATTTGAAGACGCGAAGCGCCGGAAGAGCGCCTAAAGGCCGGAAGAGCACCTAAAGGGAGGAAGGCACATGGGGAGAGTGGCTCTCGTCACGGGAGGAACGCGCGGCATTGGTGCCGCCATTTGCAAGGCACTGAAAAAGGCGGGCTACAACGTTGCCGCCAATTACGGTGGCAACGATGACGCCGCCAAGGCGTTCAAGAAGGACACCAAGATCCCGGTGTTCAAATGGGACGTCGGCGACTACGTCGCCTGCGAGCAGGGCATCGTCAGCGTGGAGAACGAGGTGGGTCCCGTCGAGGTGCTGGTCAACAATGCCGGTATCTCACGCGACGCCATGTTGCAGAAGATGACCCATGAGCAATGGTCGCAAGTGATCCGCACCAATCTCGATTCGCTGTTCAACATGACGCGCCAAGTGATCAACGGCATGCGTGATCGCGGCTTCGGCCGGGTGATCAACATCGCCTCGATCAATGGGCAGAAGGGCCAGCTGGGCTTGACCAATTACTGCTCGGCCAAGGCTGGCGTCATCGGCTTCACCCGGGCGCTCGCGCTCGAAAGCGCACGCAAGGGCATCACCGTGAACGCCATCGCCCCGGGCTATGTCGCAACCGAGCTGCTCGCAGGGGTGTCGGAGGAGGTGATGAAGAGCATTGTCGGCCAGATCCCGGTCGGGCGCTTGGGCGAAGCCGACGAGGTTGCCCGTTGCGTGACGTTCCTTGCCGCCGACGAGGCAGGCTGGATCACCGGCTCGACGCTCACCATCAATGGCGGCCAGTTTATGGATTAGGGCGCGAAGCCGTCAGGGGCGAGTTCGAAGCCAGCGAAGTCAAAGCCCGGCGCCACGGTGCAGCCGGTGAGCGTCCAGGCCCCGAGGCTGCGGGCGGTCTGCCAGGCGCCGGCCGGCACCAGGGCGTGCGGGTGTTCGCCTCTGAGCCAATCGGGACCTAGGCGATATTCGTGCCGCGTCCCGCCGTGCTTGACCTCGAGGAGCAGCGGGTCCCCGCCATACCAATGCCACATCTCGGCCGCGTCCACGCGATGCCAGCGCGACACTTCGCCGGCCCTGAGCAGGTACAGAATGGCGGTCGAGTGTGAGCGGCCCTGATGCCCGCCTTCGTCCCTGAAGGTCTCGCGGAAATAACCGCCTTCCGGGTGTGGGCCGAGCTTCAGATGGGCGATGACTTCGTCCACTGTGAGGGGAAAAGCCACGGTCAGAACCTATCCTTGCGCTTCCGCGTCTCGCCGAAAATCTCCCAAAGCTCCCGCCCCTCCATGCCGAGCCGCTTCTGGATCTCCGGGCTCGACGGACGCAGGAAGGGGTTGGTGGCAAGCTCCTTCGCGATGGTGGTCGGGAGCGCCGGCTGCTTACGCTTGGCAAGCTCCTCCGCCTCGACGGCGCGGGCCTGAAGCGCCGCGTTGCCAGGCTCTACGGTGAGCGCGAACTTGGTGTTGGCGCGCGTATATTCGTGGCCGCAATAGAGCTGCGTTTCCGGCGGCAGCGCCATCAGCTTTTGCAGCGAGCGCCACATCATCCTGGCATCGCCTTCGAGCAGCTTGCCGCAGCCGACTGAGAACAGCGTGTCGCCGACGAAGACGATCCCGTCCTCGGGGAAGAGATAGCTGATATGCCCGCGCGTATGGCCCGGGGTTTCGATTACGAGCCCATTGGCGTTCCCCACCGCGACACTGTCGCCTTCGCTTACCTCAACGTCGATGGCAGGAATGCTGCGCGCCTCTTCCTTTGGGCCGACGATGATGCAGCCCGTCAAGACCTTCAGCCGCTTGTTGCCCGCCGTGTGGTCGCCATGGTGATGGGTGATGAGGATATGGGTGAGTGTCCAGCCCTTCTCTTCAAGCGCCGCCAGGATCGAGTCCGCGTCGGGGGCGTCGATGGAGGCCGTGGCCCCGGTTTCCGGATCGTGGATCAGCACGCCATAATTGTCGCTGCGCGCCGGGAATTGGTTAACTTCAAGTCTCGCCATGGGTCTTTCTGCTGCTGAATTTCTGGCCCAAGACCGTAGCATCTCCTTAAACGGGATTGAAATGGGGCCGACCAACAGGAGGGCGAGAGTGTATCCTCCCGCGACCTGGCGGTTTCAGGATGACGCCCCGATGCATCTCGATGCCATCGACCTCAAGGACTTCTACGCCTCCCCTCTTGGGCTCGTGGTGCGCCGCCTGCTCGGAGCGAGGCTCAGGGCCCGCTGGAGCAACCTGCAAGGCCAAAGCCTGTTCGGTCTCGGCTTTGCTACGCCCTATCTCGGCGCCTTCCGTGCCGATGCCTGCCCCTTGGGCGCGCTCATGCCGGCCGAGCTTGGCGTTATCTCCTGGCCGCACCAGGGCAAGGGCTTGAGCGTGCTCGTCGATGAGACCGAGCTGCCGCTGCCCGACGAATGCGCCGACCGCCTTCTCCTCGTCCATATGCTCGAATGGAGCGAACGGACGCGGGCGCTTTTGCGCGAGCTGTGGCGGGTGCTCGCGCCGAACGGACGGTTGCTCATCATCGTGCCGAACCGTCGTGGGCTATGGGCGCGTGTCGATTCGACACCCTTCGGTCACGGACGTCCCTTCAGCCGCTCGCAGATCACCAAGCTCCTAAAGGACGCCATGTTCTCTCCGGAGGATTGGCAGTACGCCCTCTATATGCCGCCCTTCAGCTGGCGCATTTTGCTCAAATGGCCGGTGTTCTGGGAGCGGCTCGGCCTCGTGCTGTGGCCCGCCTTCTCCGGCGTGATCATGGTGGAAGCGACGAAGCAGATCTATGCCGTGGTGCCGGTGAAGGAGAGCCGCAAGCTCCGCCGGCGCATCCTCCCGGTGCCAGCAGGGGTCGCGCCATCTATCGCGACAAGAGGAACACCGCCTGCTCGCCGAACAAATTCTGCATGAACAATGGCATAGAGACGCCAAGCTTCGTGCCATAGGCGTTGAGCGCCACCACCCGCTCGACCTTGGCGCCGGCATCGCGGCACAGATCCAAGAAGTCCTGGATGGTGCAGAGATGGATGTTCGGCGTGTCGTACCAGCGGTCCGGCAGATTGTCGGTCCTCGGCATCTTCCCACCGAACAGAAGCTGCGTGCGCACGCGCCAGTGCCCGAAATTGGGGAAGGACACGATCGCCCGGCGGCCGATGCGCAAGAGCTGCTCGAGCACATGCCGCGGTGAGTAGGTCGCTTGGATGGTCTGGCTTAGGATCGCGTAATCAAAGGCAAGATCCGGATAGTAGACGAGATCGGCGTCGGCGTCACCCTGGATCACGGCGAGCCCTTGCGCCACGCAGGAGTTCACTCCAGCCTGGCTCAGCTCGATGCCCCTCGCATCGACGCCGCGCTTGGCGGCGAGCAGGCGCAGCAGCGTCCCATCGCCGCAACCAATATCGAGCACGCGCGCCCCAGACGTCACCATCTCCGCGATGAGTAGGAGGTCGACGCGCGAGGTATCGGCGCTCCGCACGGCATGGGGTGGGACGTTCAGGTTCATGGACGCCATCCGTCAGGCTCGGCAATACCGCGATGGCGCGCCGCGGCGTTCAAAAATCCGCGGATGGTGTCGAACAGCTCCGGCTCGTGCAGCAGGAAGGAGTCGTGGCCGCCTCCGGTCTTCAGTTCCACGAAGCTGACATTGGCGGCGACCGCGTTCAACGCATGCACAATCTCGCGACTTTCCTCGGTGGGGAACAGCCAGTCGCTCGTGAAGGACACGAGACAGAAGCGCGTGCGCGTGCCTTGGAAGGCATTGGCAAGCACGTCGCCGTGATCCGCGGCGAGATCGAAATAATCCATGGCTCGGGTGATGTAGAGATAGGAGTTGGCATCGAACCGGTCGACGAAGCTCAAGCCTTGGTGGCGGAGATAGCTCTCCACCTGAAAGTCCGCGTCGAAGCCGAAAGTGATCTTCTCGCGGTCTTGCAAATTCCGGCCGAACTTGGTGTGCAGCGCCTCATCCGAAAGATAAGTGATGTGCGCCGCCATACGGGCAACCGCGAGCCCTTTGCGCGGGCTCTTACCCTCCTCGAGATAACGGCCATGGCACCAGTCCGGATCGGCCATCACCGCTTGGCGGCCGACCTCATGGAAAGCAATGTTCTGCGAGGAGTGGCGTGCGGCGCAGGCGATCGGTACCGCCGCGAACACACGGTCCTTATAGGTCGATGTCCATTCGAGCACCTGCATGCCGCCCATGGAGCCACCAAGCACGCAGAGCACGTCCGCAACATTGAAATGATCGAGGAGCCGCGCCTGCGCCCGCACCATGTCGGCGATGGTGATGACGGGGAAGTCCGGACCGTATGGCAGGCCCGTCGCGGGATTAATCGAGCTTGGCCCGGTCGAGCCCATGCAGCCGCCAATCACATTGGGGCAGAGCACGAAGAAGCGGTTGGTGTCGATGGGCTTACCAGGACCGACCATGATGTCCCACCAGCCTGGCTTGCCGGTCACGGGGTGGATGTTGGCCACATGCTGGTCGCCGGTCAGCGCATGACAGACCAGCACGAGGTTCGACTTGTCCGCGTTCAGCGTGCCGTAGGTCTGATACGCGATCGAGAAGGGCACAAGCTTCTCACCGCAATCGAGCGGAAGCGGAGCGTCGAAATGCGCGATTTCGCTTTGCGGATTGGTGATCTGTGCAAGCCGAATGGAATGGTCCAGGAAGGCTTGCGATGCCGGCGCTTCACTCATCACTCTAAGTCCATGGCTCCATTCCGTTCGGGAGGCCAATAGTGCCTCCTAATCTTACAATTCGGCGTTAGCTAGGAGCTTAGTGTCGAAAGTCAATCTTTTCTTTGCCTTGGGCAAAGGAAAGGTCCTATGAGAAGCCCCCCGCGCCAGACGGAAGCCAAGGCGACGGATCGACACCAGGGAGAGCAAAATGACGGCGAAGCGGACCTTGCGCCCTCGGCAAGGCATCCTCGACATCGCGCCTTATGTGCCGGGGAAAAGCGCGCTTGAAGGCGGCGCCCCCGTGATCAAGCTCTCCTCCAACGAGACGCCGTTCGGCCCCTCACCGCGCGCCGTCAAGGCCTACCTCGCCGAAGCGCAGAGCTTGTCGCGTTACCCCGACGGTTCGGCGAGACCATTGCGGGAAGCGATTGGCAAGCTCTACGGGCTCGATCCGACCCGCATCGTCTGCGGCGCGGGCTCCGACGAGCTGCTCAGCCTGCTTGCCACGGCCTATCTCGGTCCCGGCGACGAGGCGATCTACTCGCGCCACGGCTTCCTCGTCTACCGCATCGCCATTCTGGCACGGGGCGCGACGCCTGTCGTTGCGCCGGAGAAAGAGCTTACCGCCGATGTCGATGAGATTCTTTCGCGCGTGACCCCTGCTACGCGCATGGTATTCCTTGCCAACCCTAACAACCCGACCGGCACTTATCTGTCCCTCGACGAGATCAAACGCCTGCGCACCGGCCTTCCCGATACCGTCGTGCTCGTGCTCGATGCGGCCTATGCCGAATATGTGCGCGCGAACGACTACGAGTCCGGGATCGAGCTTGTGGCCACGACCCATAATACGGTGATGACGCGCACCTTCTCCAAGATCTATGGGCTCGCCTCGCTCCGTATCGGCTGGGCGTACTGCCCGGACGCCGTGGCCGATGCGCTGAACCGCATTAGGGGTCCGTTCAATGTCTCGGGTCCCGCCATTGCCGCTGGCGTCGCGGCGCTTGAGGACCGCACCGGTGTGTCGCGCTCGGCGGACCACAACGAGGTTTGGCGGGGGCGCATGGCCGAGGCTCTGTCGGCGCTCG
>Ga0187805_10000248_pt1 | contig 16820 bp, 18 predicted proteins | sample NC_wetland_sal_i_6_FD_132965 | JGI IMG/M metagenome (GOLD analysis project Ga0187805, IMG submission 132965) | Wetland sediment microbial communities from Neuse River Estuary, North Carolina, USA - Control_5 | ecosystem: Environmental > Aquatic > Freshwater > Wetlands > Sediment | place: USA...
ACCGCGCTTGATGACCACCTCGCCGGTTCGCACGACATACATGGCGTCGCCCTTGTCGCCTTTGGAAAAGATCACGTCGCCCGCGGCATAGCGCGCCGGCGGAAAACCGGCATTGGCCAACGCCCATACCCCGAATCCTTCGACCCGGGAGTCTGCCAGGCAAGGACTCGTAAAGCCTTAACGGGCGGGATCAGCCTTCGACCTCACCTTCGCGACGGCCTCAAGCCAGCCGCCATAGCGGGCATTCCTCTCATCGTCGCTCATGGCTGGCTCGAAGGCGCACGCCGGTACCCAAGCGCGTTGCAGCTCATCGTGGCCGCCATAGAAGCCGCTTGCCTGACCGGCAAGGAAGGCGGCACCAAGCGCCGTGGTTTCTGGATGGCGCGCGACCTCGACCCGCTCGCCCAAGATGTCGGCAAGCCGCTGAAGGAACCACGCATTGGCTGTCATGCCGCCATCGACCCGCAAGTTGGCCGACGCCGGGACGCCGCTCTGCGCCATATCCTGCCGCATGGCATCGAGCAGGTCGCGGGTCTGGAAAGCGACCGCCTCAAGCCCAGCCGCAACGATGTCCGCAGCCGAGGCAGCGCGCGTGAGACCAAGGATCGCGGCACGTGCCTCGGCGTCCCAGTGGGGCGCACCAAGGCCCTGAAAGGCCGGGACCAGATAGACGCCGGACTTTGGATCCGCCCGGCGCGCCAGGACCTCGCTCTCCGCTGCCTCGGCGATCAACCCGAGACTGTCGCGCAGCCACTGCACTGTGGCGCCGGCCATGAAGATCGATCCCTCCAGTGCGAAGGTTCGCCTGCCTTCGAGCTGATGAAAGACTGTCGCAAGCATGCGCGCGGTCGAGGCGACCTTGGCATCCCCGGTATTGGCGAGAAGGAAGCAGCCGGTGCCGTAGGTCGCCTTCAACATGCCGGGCGCGAAGCAAGCTTGTCCGTAGGCAGCAGCTTGCTGGTCGCCGGCGATGCCTCTGATCGGAATCAACGCGCCGAAATGCTCGCTCGCGGCCTCGTCGAAATCGCCCTGGCTGTCGCGTACCTCGGGAAGGAGCTCGCGTGGGATGCCGAGCCTATCGATCAGCCGCTCGTCCCAGTCCCCGGAGCGGATATCGTAGAGCATGGTGCGGGCCGCGTTGCTCGCATCCATGGCATGAACCTTCCCGCCAGTAAGCTTGAACAGGAGAAAGCTGTCCACGGTACCGAAGCATGCCTCGCCTGCCCGGGCACGCTCCGCAAGCCCAGGGACATTGGCGAGCAGCCAAGCGAGCTTCGTCGCCGAGAAATAAGGATCGATGATGAGACCAGTGGCTTCCGCGACATGCGCGCCCCACCCCTCCTGCCGGAGCTCGTCGCAATGCTTTGCGGTGCGCCGGTCCTGCCAGACGATGGCTCTGGCAAGCGGCTTTCCCGAGGCGCGTTCCCACACAAGCGTTGTTTCACGCTGGTTGGTGATGCCGATGGCCTCGATCGATGGCGCGCCAATATCCTTGAGCACGGCACGCCCTGCCGCAAGCACCGATTGCCAGATCTCCTCCGGATCATGCTCAACCTCGCCCGGTGCAGGATAAATCTGCGTGAGCGGCACCTGCGCTTGGGCGCGAGGCCGCGCCTCGGAATCGAAGACAATCGTGCGGGTGCTCGTCGTCCCCTGGTCGATGGCAAGCACAAACTCGCGCTTGCTCATGGAGCGCGTCCGGTCTGGCTCAGGATCCAGCTGCAATATTCGTCGCTGCCGCCTTCGGTCGGAATCACCAGCAGCGCCGGCAGTTCGTAAGGATGCAGGCGCTTCGTCTCGGCAAGCACGGCGTCGGCGAGCGACGCCCTGGTCTTGATCATCATGGCGACCTCGTCCGCCACCTCGCGGGTGCCCTTCCACTCATAGATCGAGATCATGCCGGGGAAGATATTGACGCAGGCCGCGAGCCTAGCGGCAACGAGCGCGTCGCCTACCCGCTTGGCATCGTTGAGACGCGCAAACGTGGTGTAAACCAGAACCAGCCGATCGTCCTTCGTCAATGGATTCACCATTCTCCCCAAACCAAGCGAGAGGCTTGAATACTGGGACGCCCCAGCCTTTATAGTGCCCGCTCTCTAGCCAGGCTCCAAGTTTATCGAAGTCAGCATGCCCCGGTTCAAGAACATTGCCTTTGTCGCTAGCGAGATGAAGGAAGCAGAGGCGGCGCGCCGCGAGCTTGTTGCCCGCTATGGCGATACGCCGCCTGAAGGTGCCGACGTCATAGTCGCCTTGGGCGGGGATGGGCTGATGCTGCAAACCATGCATCGCTATCTGAACAGCCGCATTCCGATCTACGGAATGAACCGGGGCTCGGTCGGCTTTCTCCTCAACGACTATCGGGAAGATCAGCTGCTGGAGCGCCTCGAGAAGGCCGAGATCAACGTCATCCACCCGCTGCGCATGACGGCTTATGACCGGCAGAACGCCGAGCACCGAGCGCTCGCCATCAACGAGGTGTCGCTGTTCCGGCAGATCTATCAGGCAGCGAAGCTCCGGATCTCCGTCGACGGCCGCGTGCGCCTCGACGAGCTCATTTGCGACGGCATTCTCCTGTCCACACCCGCCGGGAGCACGGCTTACAATCTATCGGCGCACGGGCCGATCCTACCCATCAACGCGCCGCTGACGGTGCTCACCCCGATCAGCCCGTTCCGGCCGCGGCGTTGGCGCGGCGCGATCTTGCCCAATGAGGCCATTGTCCTGATCGAGGTGCTTGAGCCGGAGAAGCGGCCAGTGAGCGCGGTTGCCGACAACACCGAGTTTCGCGACGTGATCGCCGTCGAGATCCTGGAGGCAAGTGACGTCGACATCTTCATGATGTTCGACCCAGGCCACAGCCTCGCCGAGCGAATCCTGCGGGAACAGTTCGACTACTGAGCCCTACCGCTACGGCCGCCAGGGTTGTACGATATCGGCGAGTACGGGCCTCTCCCGCTCCTCGGGCTTTTCCTTGGCCGTGCCGATATAGACGACGCCCGCCACGCGCTCATTGTCGGCAAGCTTGAGCGCGGCACGCACGCCTCGGCTATAGCCGTACCACTCGGTAATCCACTGCGCGCCATAGCCAAGTGCGGTGGCGGCGATCAGAAGATTCTGGCACGCGGCCCCTGCGGAGAGCACCTGCTCCCATTCCGGCGCCGCGGTATTCTTGACCACGCGCGAGATCACGGCGATCACGAGGGGCGCGCGCATGAACCGGTTGGTCTCGGTCTTGAGGCGGAATTGGCCCGGGTCCTTCTCCTCGCGTTTGCATATCTCTGCAAGGACCTTGCCGAACGCGCCGCGCGCGTCTCCCTGAAACAGCAGAAAGCGCCAGGGGACGAGCTTCTTGTGGTCGGGCACGCGCGCGGCCGCCGTGAGAATCTGCTCGATCTCGACGCCGTTTGGTCCAGGGTCACCAAGGCTGTTGGCAGAGACCGAGCGGCGGGTGAGCAAATGGTCGATAATCTGATTCGTCATGAGAGACCTGTGTGGTGAATGGGCGTTCCCCTATCGCGAAAACCCCTGCGAAACAACGGCTAATGGAGGGATCGGAGCGGCTTTGGCGACCCCAAATCGGCCTTAGTCGTGGCCGAATTTCGCTGCGTTGTGAGGGGGGTCGAACGGGGTATTGGCTGGCGGCGGCCTGACGGGAGCGAACGCCATGGGAGGGAAGCGCGGCGCAGGGCTTGGGCGTTTGCTCGTGCCCATCGCTTTCCTTTGCGCGAGCGCTGCGAGCGCCGAGGAGCAGAAAGCGGCTCCCGCCCAAGCAACACCGTCATCAACCATCATCGTGCTCGATGGCTCGCGCAGCATGTGGGCGAGAATAAGCGGCCAAAGCAAGGTCGCTTTGGTGCGCACGGCACTCGGTCAGGCCTTCGCAACTTACGAGGACCGCATCGCATTTGGACTTGTGGCGTTTGGTCACCGCGGGGGCGGGACTTGCACCGAGGCCGAACTCTTAGCGAAACCGGGCGAGCTTGGTTCGAAAACTCCGGGCAAGCTCTTGTTCGGCGCGGGTTTCAAGCCAAAGACGACGAAGCCGATCGCGGCTGCGCTTGTTGAGGCTGCCAAGCAAACGCCCGCCACCAGCCTCGATGTCGTGCTCATCACCGACGGGCTCGACAGTTGCAAGGCGAACGTGTGCGCCACGGCGAAATCTCTGAAGCAAGCGGCGCCCGGCTTGCACATCCATGTCATCGGTTTCGACCCCAAGGCGAAGCAAAGCGTGAAGGGCCTCGCTTGCGTGGCGCAGGAAACCGGCGGCGAATTCTTGACCGCGGCCAATGCCGGCGAGTTGAAGCAAGACCTCACGGCTATCCTCGATGCTGTGGCCAAACCAGCGGCACAACCGGCTCCGGTCGTCGCGCAAGGCGGGGCCGCAACTGGCGCAGTACCAGCACCCGCAGCGCCGGCAGCCCCGTCAAGCGCACCCACGCCCTCGTCTCCGCCGGCCACGCCAACAGTCGCGGCGACTCGACCGTCACAACAATCAACGGCGCCCGCAGCGCCTACGCCGGCTCAATCCAGTCAATTAGCAAAGACCGCTCCAACGCCGGCCCCACCGGTGCAGACCGGTCCATCGGCAGCCCCGCAGACCCAGAGCGTGCGGGCGAAAAGCGCCCCGGCCCAAGGGGCCCCACCTTCGAACCCGCAACTCTCCGAACTTGTAGGGCCGCCGGCTCCCGGCCAAACCGACATCCCGAAGGTCGCAGGCCTTCCGCCAACAGAAAGCCCGGGGCCAGCCCGAACGCCCCCCTCGCCAAGCGCCGGGCCATCCGCACCGGTGCCCGTGACCTTCAAGGCCCTGCTCACCGAAGGCGGACCTCAGGTCAAGTCTGGACTGATCTGGCGCGTGTTCACACCGCAGCTAGGATCGAACGGCGCCCACAAACTCGTGAGCACGCATCATGAGGCAACGCCGACCGCCGCGTTGCTCCCCGGAGAATATCTCGTCAACGCCGCCTACGGCCTTTCCAACCTCACCAGGAAGATCAAGGTGGAGAGCGGACGGTCTCTTGAGGAAACTTTCGTCCTCAACACTGGCGGACTGAAACTCGCTGCCGTGCTCGCCAATGGCGACACGCTCCCCGGTCCGAGCGTGCATTTCGACATCCTCGCCGATGAGGAGGATCAATTTGGCAATCGGCACAGGATTCTGGAGGACGCCAAGCCCGGCGTTGTCATCAGATTGAACGCCGGCGCCTATCACCTTGTCAGCACCTATGGAGATGCAAATGCAACGGTGAGAGCCGACGTGACGGTCGAGCCCGGCAAGATCACCGAAGCGACCGTCACGCATGCCGCGGCAGCCATCACCTTCAAGCTCGTACAGAGTCCAGGAGGCGAGGCTCTTGCCGATACGCAATGGACCATCCTCACCCCGACCGGCGACGTGGTTAAGGAGAACACGGGGGCCTTGCCCAAGCATATTCTCGCCGCAGGGAACTACGCCGTCGTCGCCAGCCACAACGGCGAAAGCTACACAAACAAATTTAGCGTCGTCTCCGGCCAAACGAAGCAGATCGAAGTCGTCATGCAGGACGGGCCTGCCTCGCCAGAGGCCCTGAAGGCGATAACCGAACCACCACCACCACCTCCGGCACCTCCGCCGGGCGAGTCCGTGGCAGCACCGGGTGCGCCCGAGTCGCCGGGCACGTCCGGCGTGTCACCGTCGCCTGACTCCGGCATGGCGTTTGGGGGTGGAGAGTCGGCTATGCCGCGCGAGCCTGGGCTTCTGCCAAATCCGGGGGCACTGCTTCGGCCGCGATTGCCTTGATCGCGATATCGAGCGGGAGCACCTGCTGCTGTTGGCTCCCGAGCCGGCGTACCGAAACTGTCCCCTCCTCCGCCTCGCGCTTGCCGACCACGAGCAGCACCGGCAGCTTGGCGAGCGAGTGCTCCCGCACCTTGTAGGTGATCTTCTCGTTACGGAGGTCAGCCTCGGCCCTCAGGCCAGCACGCTTCAGCACCTCCATAACTTTCGTCGCATAGGCGTCGGCGTCGGAGACGATGGGGGCGACCATCACCTGCACCGGGGCAAGCCAGAGCGGCAGGTGTCCGGCATGATGCTCGATCAGGATGCCAGTGAAGCGCTCGAGCGACCCGAACATGGCGCGATGAATCATTACTGGCACGGTCTTCTCGCCGTCCGGCCCGATGTAGAAGGCGCCGAGCCGCAGCGGCATGTTGAGATCGACCTGGATCGTGCCGCATTGCCAGTCGCGCCCGATCGCGTCGCGCAGAACATATTCGAGCTTCGGCCCGTAAAAGGCGCCCTCGCCAGGATTGAGCTCGTAAGAGAGCCCGGCCGCCTCGACCGCCCGCTTCAGAGCCGCTTCCGCCTTGTCCCAGACCTCGTCGGCACCGACGCGCTTGGGCGGCCGGTCCGAGAACTTGATGCGTACATCGTCGAAGCCGAAATCGCGATAGATCGACAGCATCTGCTCGTTGAGCCGCACGCATTCTTCGGTGATCTGGTCCTCGGTGCAGAAGATATGCGCATCGTCCTGGGTGAAGTGGCGCACGCGCAGGAGACCGTGCAACGCACCGGAGGGCTCGTAGCGATGCACCTTGCCGAATTCGGCGATGCGCAAGGGAAGATCGCGATAGCTCTTCAGACCATGCTTGAAGATTTGCACATGGCCCGGGCAGTTCATGGGCTTGCAGGCATAGACGCGCTCGTCCGGCGTTTCGGCGATATACATGTTCTCGGCGAACTTTTCCCAATGACCCGACTTCTCCCACAGCGCGCGGTCGAGCATGTCGGGGGAGTTCACCTCGACATAGCCCCAGGTCTGCTGGCGCCTGCGCATATAGCCGATCAGGGTCTGAAAGAGGGCCCAGCCCTTCGGATGCCAGAACACCGCGCCCGGCGCCTCTTCCTGGAAATGGAACAGGTCCATCTCGCGCCCCAAGCGGCGATGGTCGCGCTTCTCCGCCTCCTCGAGCTGATGGAGATAACGCGCAAGCTCCTCCTCGCTCGCCCAGGCCGTGCCGTAGATGCGCTGGAGCATCGGGTTGTTGGAATCTCCGCGCCAATAGGCACCGGCGATCTTGAGCAGCTTGAAGCCCTTGCCGACCTTCCCCGTCGAGGTCATATGCGGCCCGCGGCAGAGGTCTAACCACTCCCGCTGTGAGTAGATTCTAATTTCGTCGCCTTCGGGAATCGCGTCGATCAGCTCGAGCTTGAACGTCTCGCCCTTGTCGGCGAAGAGCTTCTTCGCATTGTCGCGATCCATCACCTCACAGGTGAAGGGCAAGTCGCGTGCGATGATTTCGCGCATCTTGGCTTCGATCGCCGGCAGGTCCTCAGGCGTGAACGGCTCGTCCCGCGCGAAGTCATAATAGAAGCCGTTCTCGATGACCGGGCCGATGGTCACTTGCGTGCCGGGATAAAGCTCCTGCACCGCCTCGGCCATGACATGGGCCGCATCGTGACGGATAAGCGGGAGTGCCTCAGGATCTTCGCGGGTGAGGATGCGGATCTTGGCGTCAGCCTTGATCGGCTCGGCGAGGTCCTTGACCTTGCCGTCGAGCGCCATCGCCACCGCCTTCTTAGCGAGCGATTTGGAGATCGACTCCGCAACGTCGCGCCCCGTGACTCCAGGTTTGAAGTCGCGGTCTGAGCCGTCTGGAAAGGTTAGGGAAATCATCTTTCTCTCCTCTCACTCCTGCGTACGAGCGCAGGTAAGAGATTGGTTCGCTGTCGTGCCGCCTTTTAGCGGCATTTCGCCTTCACGTCACGCCCTCTTCGTCCAGCGCCCGTACCTCCAAGGCGCGAAGGGATAGTGCTCGTCCCGCAGGTCCGGGACGGGATCGAAGCCATGGCTGCCCCAAGGGTGACAGCGGGAAAGGCGCGAAAGCGCAAGCCAGCTTCCCTTCCACACACCATTCTTGTCGATGGCCTCACGCGCATAGTCCGAGCAGGACGGCAGGTGGCGGCAATTGACCCCGAGCAGCGGCGAGACCGTCCAGCGATAGACCGTGATGGGCGCAAGCAGTACCGCCCTCGCGATACGAGAGCCAAGCGGCACCGCCGAGCCGTCGCCAGGTCGCAGTGACTCAGACATGCTCTTTCGGCTTGGGCGCGTGTCCCGCCTGCTCTCCGCGCGCGGCCTCGATCTGACGAATCGCGTCCTCCACCGCATCGAACACGAGCAGCGTCGAGGCCTGGCGGGCCTTGTAGTCCTTCACCGGTTCAAGCGCGGCGAGATCGGCCCAGCGGCCGTTGGGGGGCGGGCCGCCAGTCTTCAGCATCTTCCGCATCGCTGCACCCACGGCACGAAGCTCGGCAGCGGTCGAGCCGACGATCTCCCGGCCCATCACCGCGGCCGAGGATTGGCCAAGCAAACAAGCCTTCACGCTTTGCCCATAGTCGGTCACCACGTCGCCCTGCATGGAAAGATCGACCGTGACCCGGCTGCCGCAGAGCCTGGAATGGGCCGTCGCCGTGGCGTCCGGGTGGGGCAACCTCTCCGCCCGCGGCATGTTCGCCGCAAGCTTGAGAATCCGCTGGCTGTAGATGTCTTCGGGCAGGGTCATGTATCTCAAATTTGCGTCAGCCAAACCTCGCCTTGCGGGCGTAAACCACGCATTATATATGCAGCCTTGCATAGTCAGGCAGGGTGACGGCCAAGCGTGACAAAAAAAGTTGATGGGCCGATTATGTATGGAAATCGGCCCTGTTCTTTCGCGTTGAATGAGGCAAGGGAAGCTTGATGGACGCCACGATAAAGAAACTGCCCATTAGACCTCAGGTCGATATCGGCCGTGCGCCAAATATCGCGCGTCCCTCGCGGGAAGAGGCGGAGGAGGCCGTCCGCACGCTCATCGCCTATGCCGGCGACGATCCGTCACGCGAGGGATTGCGCGAAACGCCAAAGCGCGTGATCAGCGCGTATGATGAGTTTTTCGCGGGCTACCATGAGTGCCCGCTCGACGTGCTGTCGCGCACCTTCGACGAGGTGGCCGGGTACGACGACATCGTCATGCTGCGCGATATCGAGCTGCATTCCCACTGCGAACACCACATGATCCCCTTCGTCGGCAAGGCGCATGTCGCCTATTTCCCGACCGACCGGGTCGTGGGGATCTCCAAGCTTGCCCGCGTGGTCGAGGTGTTCGCGCGGCGCCTGCAGACCCAGGAGACGATGACAGCGCAGATCGCCGAGACCATCGACAAGGCGCTGAAGCCGAAGGGCGTGGCGGTTATGATCGAGGCCGTGCATCAATGCATGTCGATCCGCGGCGTGAAGAAGCCGGGCGTCGCCACCATCACTACCCAATTCACCGGCATCTTCAAGGAAGATCCGGCGCAGCAGGCACGCTTCATGATGCTTGCCACTGAACGCGGCCGCCTATGACGGGTGCGGCCGCGAGGGACGCATGCGGTGACGAAGACCAAATCCTCCCCTCCCCGCGCCGCTACGGCCGACGTCGAGGAGGGAACAACGTTCGCCCCGAAATTCGATGCAAGCGGGCTCATCCCCGTGGTCGTGACCTCGGCCCGAACCGGCGAGGTATTGATGCTCGCCCATATGAATGAAGAGGCTCTCGCCCGCACGCTTAAGACCGGAGAGGCTTATTACTGGTCGCGTTCGCGTGGGCACCTCTGGCGCAAGGGCGAGGAGAGCGGCAACACCATGCGCGTGGTCGAGATGCGCACGGACTGCGACCAGGACGCGCTCTGGCTGAAGGTGGAGATGGGTGGCGCCGAGGCGTGCTGTCACACCGGCCGCAGGTCCTGCTTCTATCGCGCGGTGCCCATCGGCAAAGGGACAGCAGCCGGTCTCTCGCTCACCTTTGTCGATACGAAGAGGCTGTTCGAACCTAAAGAGGTGTACGGACACGCTCACGCCGCAAAGGGAACCTTAAAGACTCAGAACTAGTGTGGTATCGCAAAGGCGATCGATCCACTTTCGGCCAAGGGCCCAAGGACGCTCTTGGCGGTCCTTTTGGGAGCGATCGATCTGGATCGACCGCCAAAGCATGGGCGTTGGGCAGGTAACATGGCGAGACCGATCATTGGCATCGCCCTTGGCGGCGGCGCGGCCCGCGGATGGGCTCATATCGGGGTGCTCAAGACCCTGAAAGACGCCGGACTTGAGCCAGACATTGTCGCCGGCACGTCTATCGGTGCCGTCGCCGGCGCTTGCTATGTCACGGGCCGCCTGCAGGCGCTCGAGAACTTTGCCGGAGCGTTGACCCGCCGCCGGGTCTTCGGCTTTCTCGATTTCAACTTCGCCGGCTCCGGTCTGATCACCGGGCAACGGCTCAGCAGCCGCCTCGAAAGCCATTTGCAGGACGTCACCATTGAGCGCCTGGAGCGCAAATTCGTGGCCGTCGCCACTGAGCTTGGCACCGGCCACGAGGTGTGGCTCAACAAAGGCAGCCTCGTGAACGCGCTCAAAGCTTCGTTCGCGCTCCCCGGCATCTTCCGCCCGGTCAAGATCAATGGCCGCTGGCTGATCGACGGCGCGCTGGTCAATCCCGTGCCGGTTTCGGTCTGCCGGGCGCTCGGCGCCCGTATCGTAATCGCCGTCAACCTCAGCAGCGACTCAGTCGCCAAGGGCAGCATCATCCACGATCAGGAAGTTCTCGCCGATCTTTCCATGCCGCCCGAAGATATGAAGCTTCCCGGTAGCAATGGCCGTGCCGCGATCCATCTGCTCCACCGGCAGATCTTCGGGAAAAGCGACGGGGCGCCAGGCATCTCCGCGGTGATGATGGACGCGATCAACATCACCCAGGACCGCATCGCGCGCTCGCGGCTTGCCGGCGACCCACCGGACATCACCATCGCGCCGAAGGTGGGCACCATTGGCCTGTTCGACTTCCATCGCGCCGGCGAGGCCATGGCGCAAGGAGCCAAAGCCACCGAAAGGCAGATTGACGAACTGAAGGCGCTGATCGGCGGGGTCGTCGTCTAGCCTGTGGTGATGTATTCCCGCATCGAGGCTGCTTCCATCTCGGCTTCCGCGATCCGCATCTTGACCACGTCTCCGATGGAGACAAGACCGATCAGCCGTCCCCGTTCGACCACAGGCATATGGCGGAACCGGTGTGTGGTCATTTCCGACATCAGCCGGTCAATCGTATCCGCCTCCCGGGCCGTGACCACCGCCTTGGTCATGTAGTCCGACACTGGATCCTTCAGAACCTTCGGACCGGACTGGCCGATCGCCCGCACCAGGTCGCGCTCGGACACAATGCCCACGACCTTGCCTTCATCGCCTTCGATGACAATGCAACCAATGCCATGCTGCTCAAGCAGCTTTGCAATCTCGAGCAAGGATGTGTCTGCCGAGGCGGTGAAAACACCCTTGCCCTTCAGCTTAAGAATTGCCGCAACGTTCATGCTCGTTTCCTCCAGCCCGAGAACTTTCGTCCCGGTCGCCTGCGACATTCTGTCCCTGACCGGCTGCCTGCGCAAGAGAGGGACGATTTGAAAAGTTCCAGAAGTTTGAAAAGTTCCGGAATTGGAGGTCAGGACTGCTGCGGAACTGGCTGCTTGCTGCCGGTGTCGAACAAACCGAAGCAGAGGAGTCCGAAGAGAAAGCCGCCGATATGCGTCTCCCAGGCGATGTCGCCCTCGGTCCCGGCAATCGAAACCACGCCGAGGCCAAAAACGACGTTGAGCGCGACCCAGCACCCCAAGACCACAAGGATGCGCCGGTCGGTAAGGGTCTTGGACAGGCTTTCAAGCGGAACCTGCGCGAGATCCACCTCCTCCCGCGACCGCGCCCCGAAGACGAACCTTAGAGCCGCTGCCATCTGCCCGGAAATGGCTGCAGAGGCCCCAACCACAGGCATCATCTGACCGAAATGGAAGGTGAGATGAGTGAGCGCTCCAGCAATACCGCAGAGCGCCGAGAAAGAGAGGAACTTCCAATCGCCAAGACGCTTGGCGACGGGGCTGCCAAAGGCGAACATCCAGAGCAGATTGACCACGAGATGCACCCAGCCGGCATGCACCAGCATGTAGGTGACGAAGGACGTGACCGCCGTGAGATAGCCGCCGGGAAGCTCTGGTGCGGCACCGCTATAGCGGGCGGGGATGAAGGCAAGGGCGAGCAGGATTTGAAGGCTCTCTTCGTCAGGCAGCAGCGCCTGAATAACCTGGGTAGCGATCATTACCGCTGCCGCGAGGACCACGACACGCGGCACATTGAACATCGGTTCTGACGCTTCCGCCGGAGTTTGCATCACAGGCCTTGCTGAACGTGGGTGGTGAAACCGAAAAGACGGTGGCCCCGCCCCGCCGCGGTCGACCTTAACAGCAAGACATTCATGGACACGAGCTTTCCGCGCGGCGAGCCGCCTTGTCTGCGATGCATCTATGAGAGCGCCATGACGCAAAGCAAGGAGCGGGCCAACCTGCTCGCCTACAGATTTAAATCCATCGTTTACCTTGCTGAGAAGTAAATGAATGCATGCGACTCCACCATACAGTTAGCGCAGGCGTGCCAAAATTGGCTTGCATGCATAGTATGCAACCTTTTAACCACATAACGTTGTTCAAACTTGCTTAACCATTACTAAGGACACCTTATCAATACTGTAGAAAAAGAGTTTGTTGCTTTATCAGTATGTAAAAACCTTTTTGGGATAGTGCCCCCAACAAAACGGGGGGTGCAAATGAAAGAGTTCGTGTTGGGTTCGGCATTTTTGATGTTCATCTCGTCCCTGCCTGCCGGCGTCAGCAACGGGCATACGGTTCGGCTGGAGCCCGAGCTTACGCCGCAGAAGGCGGCGTTCATGCGGTCCTTCGGCAACAGCCTGCCGCCGATCGGCTACGTGACCTTCTGCCGGGACCATGAGGCGGAGTGCCGCCCATCGGGCCCCCTTGTCGACCGTGAGCAGCTCACCGCGCAGAGGCGGAACGAGCTTGAATGGGTGAACCGCTTCGTCAATCAGTCGGTCAAGCCGGTGACCGACCTTGAGCTCTACGGCAAGGTCGAGTTCTGGGACTATCCGTCGTCGGGCAAGGGCGACTGCGAAGACTATGTTCTGCTCAAGCGCCGCATGTTGATCGAGCGCGGCTGGCCGGAGAGCACGCTGCTCATCACCGTTGTTCGCGACGAGAATGGTGAAGGTCATGCGGTGCTGACCGCGCACACTGACGTCGGCGACCTGATCCTCGACAATAAGCGCCAGGAGATCGTGCGCTGGATCGACACGCCCTACACCTACGTCAAGCAGCAGTCCGAGGGCAATCCGCTGGTCTGGAGCTCGCTCATGCCGCCAAGCGGCGACTCGTCGCAAATCACTGCCTCACACAGCCACTAGCAGCAGGAGCTTCGACTTTCGTTCTGGAGATAAGTTTTAGGCCCGGTGATCATCCCCCACCATCCCCGACCCCACCGGGCCTTTACTAGAGCCGGCCTCTCTTCAGAGAGTGCCGGCTCCTTTTTTTGCCCAATCCTGCCTGGGTATAGGTTGGGGCTCGGCTAGCTGCCGAGGTCGTAGTCGAGGATCGCCATCTGAAACTGATAGGCTGTCTCGCCCTCATCCTCGTCGCGGAACAGGACGCCGATGAACTCATCGCCGACATAGACCTCGGCGGAATCCTCTTTGCGCGGCCGCTGCTTCACCTGAAGGGCAGGCAGCCTGAACACGCGCTGCAGGTACCGCTCAAGCTTGACGATCTCGTCTCGTGTCACCCCCCAACCTCCGGATCGATTGCAGAGTCTTCGGAGCGCCCTAGCCGCATGGGCTCGAGCTTCCCCCCGTCCCGTCGCGGACGAGCTGATCCATACTGAGCGCCGGCTCCTCACAGCCGGCAGGACCGATATCGCGCGCCGGCACGCCGGCAACCGTCCGCCGCGGCGGCACGTCCTGCACCACCACGCTTCCGGCCGCGACCCGCACGCAATCGCTAATCTTGATATTGCCGAGGATCTTGGCGCCCGAGCCCATCATCACGCCGCAGCCGATCTTGGGATGGCGGTCGCCGCGCTCATTGCCGGTGCCGCCAAGGGTAACGCCGTGGAGCATGGAGCAGTTGTCGCCCACCACTGCCGTCTCGCCAATGACGATTTCGGTGGCGTGGTCGAGCATGATGCCCTTGCCCATGCGCGCCGCGGGGTGAATGTCGACCGCAAAGACGCGACTCGACTGGCTCTGGAGATAGAGCGCGAAATCCTTCCGCCCCGACTGCCAAAGCCGGTGGGCAAAACGATATGTCTCGAGCGCCACGAACCCCTTGAAGTAGAACAGGGGCTCCAAGAAGCGGCGGCAGGCCGGATCGCGCTTGGCGACGGCCATAATGTCAGCGCGGAAAATCTCCCCAAGGGCCGGTTCCATTGCCAGCACCTCGCGGAAGGTTTTGTGCAACAGGCCGGTATCGACGGAAGGCTGTAGCCGATGCGCCACGGTGTGGCAGATGGCATCCTCAAGCGTCGGCTCGCTCAAAATCGTGGCATAGATCAAGCTCGCGAGCACGGGCTCGTTCGCGCTTGTCTCTTCCGCCTCGCGGCGCACTTGCTCCCAAATCGGGTCGTAACTTTTGATCTGCGGCTGAACCGCAGTGAAGGCCTTGCTCATGACAACCTCTCGGGGCTCCCTTCAAAAAAGGGCTCATTTCCCGCATCACTAGCACGGGACTAAAGCCGCTGGGTTAAAAAGTCGAGCACACCCTGTTTAAAGCGCGCATCGCCGACCGCCTTCATGTGATCGCGGCCCTCGATATTGAACAGTTTGGCGCCGGGGATGAGCGCCGCAAGCTCGGCGCCAGAACCACCGATCACATCCTCCGTTCCAACCGCGACGAGCGTGGGGACCGTGATGCCGGCGAGAAGCTCCGGGGTGATCTTCTCGCGCGGGCCCCGCATGCAGGCGGCAAGCGCTGCAAGGTCGCTTCCGGTGTGCTCGGCAAAGGCTCTGAAGCTCCGCGCCGTGTCATTGGTGACCTCGTCGATAAACCGCGCTTGGAGTGCCTTGGCGAGGGGACCAGTGCCCACCATGCCCCGCACCATATTGATACCGAGCCCTGCGAAGACGACGCTGCGGACGCGGGTAGGATGCCGGAGCACGAGGAACGCCGCGATGCGAGCGCCCATGGAGTAGCCCATGATGTCGGCCCGCTCGATGCAGACATGATCAAGCAGGCGCCGCGTATCTTCAGCCATTATGGGAGCGCCATAGCGATCCGGCTCGTACAGCTTCTCGCTTTGTCCATGGCCGCGATTGTCGAAGGCGATCACGCGACGGCCGCTTGCTGTCAACGCGCGGACCCAGCCTGGGTCGGTCCAATTGGTCGCAACATTGGAGGCGAAGCCGTGGATAAGCAGGATCGGCTCCCCCTCCCCTTCATCCCAATAGGCGATACGCACACCATCAGATTGGAAGCTTGGCATTCCGCTCTACCATCCTAAGCTGTCGCCGACTATGCTCACGCGCCCACTCCTCCTCCAACATAAGACGTGACTGCCATGGCTCAAACGCTGGTGCCTCATTTCGTGAACGACAAGGGCGTTGACCACATCAAGATCGGCGTCAAGGAATTCCAATGCATGGGCGCCACGCCCCCTTTCGACCATCCGCATGTCTATCTCGACATGGGGAATGAAACGCAGCTCGTCTGTCCCTATTGCTCGACACTGTTTCACTACGATCCCGCCCTTAAGCCGACCGAGAGCGATCCGCCAACTTGCGTCTTTGTGGCAACGGCGCCTCCCGGTGCGCCGAAGGCTTGAGCGCTCGGCAATGACGACGCTCGGCCCGCAGAGCCGCATGCTCATCGTGGGCGGTGGCATCGGCGGCCTCACCACGGCTATCGCACTCGCGCGAACCGGCATGAGCGCTACGCTTATGGAGCGCTCCGTCTTCTCAGATGAAACCGGGGCCGGCATCCAGCTTGGGCCCAATGCGACGCGCGCCTTGCGCGAACTCGGCGTCCTCGATGCAGTTCAAGCAGTGGCCTTCAGGCCCGACGCGCTCCGACTGTTCGACGGGGTCTCGGGTGAAGCCCTTGCGTCCGTGCCGCTGGGGAGCAGCACGGAGAAGCGCTATGGCGCCCCCTATCTCACCCTTCACCGCGCCGATCTCCATTCTTGCCTGCTTGCCGCGTGCCAACGGCTCGACTCCATCGAGCTCAAAGATGACTTCGATGTGACGGAGGTCGAGACGCTCGCCGACCGTATGGTGGCAACGAGTGCGGAGGGGACGAAGGCGGAAGGGGCAAGTCTCATCGCCGCCGATGGCCTCTGGTCGCGATTCAGGCAGCGCATCGATGCCCGCGCTGATCTCCGCTTTTCCGGCGCCACCGCCTGGCGGGCCTTGCTGCCCCGCGAGCAGGTGCCGGCGCCCTTCGATACGTCCGAGGTCGGGCTTTGGTTCGGGCCGCGTTCCCATCTCGTCCACTACCCGGTGCGCGGCGGAAAGGACTTGAACGTCGTTGCCGTAGTCGAGGGCGGCATTGCCAAGCAAGGGTGGAATCGGCGCGCCGAGCCTGACATGCTGCTTCCCGCTTTCGATCGCTGGGCGAGCCCCGTGAGGAAATTGCTAGGGATGGTTGAGACCTGGCGTTGCTGGGCGTTGTTCCGCGTTAAGCCTTCGAGCCGCTGGGTGCAAGGCCGCATGGCACTGCTCGGCGATGCCGCCCATCCCGTGCTGCCCTATCTCGCTCAAGGTGCCGCACTCGCTATCGAGGATGCCGTGACGCTTGCGGCAAGCCTCGAAGCTTCTAGCGGCGAACCGTCTGCCGCTTTTGCTCGCTACGAGTCGCTTCGCGCCAATCGCGCCCGGAGCGTTCAGCGTCAGGCGGCGCGTCAAGGCCGCCTTTACCACCTTCATGGGCCTGCGGCGTTGACGCGCCG
>Ga0187805_10000249_pt1 | contig 16798 bp, 11 predicted proteins | sample NC_wetland_sal_i_6_FD_132965 | JGI IMG/M metagenome (GOLD analysis project Ga0187805, IMG submission 132965) | Wetland sediment microbial communities from Neuse River Estuary, North Carolina, USA - Control_5 | ecosystem: Environmental > Aquatic > Freshwater > Wetlands > Sediment | place: USA...
ACCACCCATCAGTTGCTACAATGTCTACACAAGATCTACTGCTTTCTCTATACATCAGAAGTGTCACGAAAAGATAACAAAGTGCAGTCAGCAAGTCACAAGAATCATCACAAATGCTGCTTCTCTGGTTGTGTTGCAAAAATGCTGGAGGTATGGTAAGCTCTGCTTCTTGTTAAGAAGCAGCAGAGGAGTTTTATTCATGAACCAACTGAACTCGTTCAAATGGCGTCATTTTGAGGCAGAGATCATTCTGCTCCCAAAGCCATTGCTGATCTTAAAGCCGCCGGAATCCTTCCCGAGTCTGTTGAACTGAGATAGGTCAAATACTTGAAGAACTTGGTGGAGTAAGACCATCACTGTATCAAACGACTCATCAAGCCTGGGATGGGCTTCTTTTCCGTGGAAACGGCAGGGCGAACGCTCAAAGGCTAGGAAGCGATGCACATGATTCGGAAGGAACAGATGCACGGGGTGAACAAAGAGGATAGCACTGGGCAGGTAGCCTTCATCGTCACCCTGTTTGGAGTGGCGGCATAAGCTGAACCGGAAAAGAGGTTTCCCACGCGTTGCCTTCGGGGATGATTTTTTGCAACACAACCTCTAAAACTACACTTGCCTTGTCGGTTGGAAAGGAGGAACAACTATGGCTCTGAGCGACGTCAAAGCCCTCGCCTTCGATGTCTTTGGCACCGTTGTCGACTATCGCGGCACCATTGCTCGCGAAGGGGAGCAGCTCAACCGCGCAAAGGGACTGCAGGTGGATTGGGCTCAGTTTGCCGATGCCTGGCGCACTCGCTATCGTCCCTCAATGGACCGCGTCATGCAGGGAGCGCTGCCCTGGACCAATCTCGATGCCCTCCACCGTCTGTCTCTGAACGAGCTGCTACGTGCGTTCCAGATCAACGACCGCTTTACTGAGGAGGAGAAAGACCGGCTCAACCGCGTGTGGCACAGGCTCCAACCCTGGCCTGACGCCATTCCAGGGCTCACGCACTTGCGGACGCGCTTTGTCCTGGCGACCCTCTCGAATGGAAATGTGGCTCTGCTGGTGAATATGGCCAAGTACAGCGCCCTGCCATGGGACTGCATTCTCTCAGCAGAGTTGGTCCAGGCATACAAGCCCGATCCTCACACCTATCAGATGGCGATCAACCTGCTGGGACTGCGGAGCCACGAGGTGATGATGGTTGCTGCACATCAGGAAGACTTGCGCGCTGCTCAGGCGCAAGGGATGCAGGCGGCCTTTGTCCTGCGTCCACTGGAGCACGGGCTACACAACGCGCCGGATCTCACCCCTGACCCCACATTTGAGGTGGTGGCGACCGATTTCATGGACCTGGCGCAACAGCTTGGCACGTTAGGCGGGCATCAGACCATTGGCGAACGCTGGTGAGTACTCACTTGTGCTCTGTTGATGATGTTGGTAAGAAGTGTCCTGAAAAAGCTTTGCGGCCCCTGGACATCCATGGCATGTTGTTTTATACTCTCACTATGGTAGCAACACCTTCCACCATGTTACCCTTAGGGACAGAAGCACCGCAGTTTGCGCTGCCGGATGTGATCACAGGACACACGATCACACTGGACAGCTTTGCCGACAAAAAAGCTGTGTTGGTGATGTTCATTTGTCGGCATTGCAAGTATGTGCAACATGTGAAGAGCGAACTGTCCAGATTAGGCCGGGACTATCACGGCAAAGACATCGGCATTGTGGCTATGAGCGTCAATGATGCCGCTGCCTATCCTGATGATGCGCCCGAAAGCCTCAAAGAGATGGCAGAAGCAGAGTCATTCCCCTTTCCCTATTGCTACGACGAGACACAAGCGGTGGCCAAAGCCTATACAGCTGCATGTACCCCAGACTTTTTCTTATTTGATCGCCAGCGCAAACTCGTCTATCGAGGACAGTTGGACGAGAGTCGGCCCAGCAATCAGATACCGGTGACAGGAAAGGACCTACGGACGGCAATCGAGGCAGTTCTGGCAGATCAGCCGGTCAATTCAGCCCAGAGGCCAAGTATCGGCTGTAATATCAAGTGGAAAGAAGGCAATGAACCTTCCTATTTCCTCAGCCAGTAACTCTGGCTTGCCCTCCTGTGCTGGCTACTTGAGACATCTGTTTAGAAAAAATTGGAGAGACCTGTGCCAGGACTATCGGCCTCCTTGTGCTGGCTACTTTGAATATCCGTTCCATAAAAATGCGCTGATGATGACCACCACTCCGATCTTTTCCTCCTTATCCACATCACGGGCAAGGTTTTCCACACAGCTCTTTACCTGCTTGTTTTGGAACGGATATCCCACGTAGCCAGCACAGGCAGTATGTCAAAAGTTGTGTAAATGAGTGCCTGTTCAGGCTACCAAACTTGATTTTACACACAATTAGAGATACTGCCCAGCACAGGAGCGCCAGAGCCTGTGTGTGTGGCGGTGTCGTGCGTCAACGAGAGGAGAAGGATCACCATATTCTATCATACAGAGAATGATACAGAGCTAACGAAACGAGAGATTCTACAAGACACTGAGCGTGACAAGCAGACATGTGAGACCATACACCCATCTTCTACCCGAAAAAGCTTCCATGACTGAAAGCAGGTGAGGCAACATCATTCCCCTGTTTACCTTCTAAAAGCACTTTTCGGGCTCGTGGAAGATGGAGGAAGAAGTGTGGCGAATTAGAAGGGTCCTCTTCATCATCTCCGTTCTTCTCCTGAACAACAGCTCTGAAGCAGGTGAGTGAGAAAATATAGTATAATTTACAATTATCAGTGATTTACACTATAAATCGACGGAACCGACGGGCGTTGGATTATCCCCAAGAAGCCCAGAGTGACAGGCAGACAGAAAAGGCCAGTTCTTCTTTCTTCGTTATCGTTATTACACTGTTTCTTACTTCTTTTGAAATACGGATTTACCAGATGGTGAATAGAATGCGCACTCTGTTCAGAGCGACAAGCGGAAGAGGCGCAAGTCCCAGCTATCACCGAAACTCGCTATAGAGTCCTCAGCTTGCATCTTTATTTCTTATAGCGCTGGCATGTGCTTCCATCTCTATTGCTTCAGAAGTGTGTCCCATCTTCCGCAGCAAGTCAGCGTAGTTCTTTAGCATAATCACAGCATTTGGGTGATCAGATAGCCGCGCTTGATCGTAGATCGTGAAGGCCTTCTCATAGCATTGTTGTGCCTCATCGTCTCTCTCCTGCACAGCATAAAGCTCTGCCAGGCTAGTAAGCGTCTGAGCCAACTTGAGATGCTCACCTTCAAGTACACGCTCACGGATTGATAACACGCGTTGATACATCTCCTCCGCCTGCATATACTTCTGTTGCGCTCTATAGACATCAGCTAGGTAATGAAGAGAGTTGGCAACATAAGGATGCTCACGACCAAGCGTTTGTTCCCGTGTCAACAGAGCTTCGAGAATGAAAGCTTCTGCCAGCTCATATTTCGTTTGTGCAAAGTAGAGCCGTCCCAGATTGTTGAGGGTATGAGTAATATCAGGATGTTCCGGTCTGAGTACCTTCCTGCGAATTTCCAGCGCTTGCTGGTAGAGCGATTCAGCCTGAGAGAACTTTTTTTGATGATAATAGAGCAGAGCAAGGTTATCCAGGGTCTCGGCCACAAGCGGATGTTCGCGCCCGAATTTTTGCTCGCGGATTGCCAGCGCTCGTTGATATAATAACTCTGATTTAGGGTGCTCTCCATCACTGCAATAGAGCAATGCCAGGCTGTTGAGAGATTGAGCCACATGAGGATGATTGGGACCAAGCGCTTGCTCACGTATTGCCAATGAGCGTAGGAGAAGCGACTCAGCTATATCAGACTTGCCTGTATCATAGTAAAGCCATGCAAGGAAATATAAGGTTTGAGCGATGCGGGGATCCCCTGGCTCTAATGTCTTTTCTCTCATCGCTAACGCCTGGCTCAGTAACTCTTCTGCATCCTCGTAACTTCCTAAGTGCCGGTACAACCATCCTAATTCATTGAGGCTGGCCGCGATTTCGGGATGCTTCGAGGGCAGAGATTGCTTGCGTATCTTTAGGGCTCGTTTGAATGGTTCTTCGGCCTCGCGATATTTTCCTTGTATACTCTGAATCCGACCCAGCTCGTAAAAAGAGTCTGCTGTGGAAGGATTCTCTGGCCCTAATGTTTGCACACGAATTTGTAAGGCGTGTCTAAACAGTTCTTCCGCCTCACCATACCTACCCAGGGCTCTGTAGAGCAAAGCCAAATGATGGAAATCTGTCGCAACGTCACTGTGAATCGGCCCTAAAATTTTCTGGTGAATGCTCAAGGCCCGCTGATAGAAATCTTCGACCTTGTCATAAGATGCGCGCTCGAATAAGTAAAAGGCCGTTTCATGCAGTAAATGAGCCGCCTCAAGTGCAAAATCAGCCGTCTTGCTGGATTCCATCTCCCATTGCTTCATCAAATCTATACAGGTGAGCGCCTGCGGAAGATATATCTCACAGCGCGGCCATGTAGTGAAATCTATGGCTGGGAATGTCTTACTGACAGTCAGAATGGCACATTGCGCCCAGAGGTCTTTTGTCTTTTTGTCCATCTCATCTTGTATAACAGTCTGCATCAAGGGGTGGATGCTGAGCGTGTCATTATCTAGATCACGGTTCAGAAGGGAGAACTTGCAAAGTATATCAATGGTATAGACTACCTGCTCTGGTGTAGACATGAAAGACGGATGGACCTGGCTGAACGCGGAAGCTCCTTCTGCGATGACTTCTTCGGGTATGCCATCGGGATACAAAAAAGCACATAGGCGAAGTATATCGTCTGCCAACGTATCTTTAATCTCCGCTCTCTCAACAGAGAGCGAAAAAGTCGTACCTACCGGTGCAGGATGGTCAGAAGGCTCAAGATCACCACCAAGTAAGCCGCCACGTTGATCAAGTAGAAACTGTCGTCGTGTTTCATAGCGCTCCAGGTAACCTGGCAACCCACACGCGGTCTCCTCAATATAGGCCCCAGCCTGATCCAATGCAAGAGGGAGTCCACCCATGCGGCACGCGATTTTCATAGCCTCTTCGCGATCACTACCTAGTGCTTGATCCAAACTATCATCAATTGGGATGATCTTAGCACGACGTAGCAGCAACAAAGCTCCATCCTCATCTGCCATCTTGTCCAGAACGCATATCTGGGCAAGTTTTTCTATCGTACTCGCTCGCGTTGTCAGCAGTAGATGCCCATTACCGGAAGGCACTAGAAGGTCACGCACGGTCGTTGCGTCTTCAACATTATCCAATATGAGCAACCAACGAGGGTGATTTTCCAACCATCGTCTGACAGCAAGCACGGCAAGGCTCGGATCCTGCTCGCTCCTTTCGGTTAAACCCAACTGTTCCGCGATGGTCGCCATAGCGGCGCTGAGTGTTTCTCGCGAGCGAGCATTCACCCAAAGTACTGCACGGTATCTGTTGCGGAAGCGATAGGCATACTCAATGGCCACCTGTGTCTTGCCAATACCTCCTAAGCCGCAGAGTGCCTGGGTTCGTATTGGTTCATTAGCAAGGCTCAGCCGCTCGTCAAGGAGTTTCAAGACATCCTCACGGTCTGTGAAGAACGGATTGCGGCGAGGCAGGTTTAACGAAAGGAGTAATTCGTACTTCATCTGGGAACTCCTCGGTCTCCATAGTGTTTGATTGATGCAAAGGCTTGCTCTCCGTGGATCGGCCGGCCCTCGCTTTTCCATTCACCACAAGTGTATGGATATCTTGTGCCGTAATGTACCATTACTAGTATACCTGCCTACTATATACTATAGCCATCTGCGTGTTAAAACGCCATACATAGCAGAAATGGGATGAGCTTCATTACCCATTGTCCAACAATTTTCGTGTAACTTCAAGTCAATGTAGCATAGTTTGTTTTAACTCTCATTCCCTATCTGGAATTATTCACCCCCCGGCTGTTCCAGCATCGACAACATTTGTTCCTCTATTTTGATGAGTTCAATCGCCTCCGCGAATCCCATCTCCCAACGACTAATATGCTTGACGCACATCTTTACTTGTGCCACATAGCGTTGACAACGATCGCGTTCCGGCAGTCTCCCATCGGGAAATACCTGCTTAACTGCCCGCACTGCTCGCTCCGCCCACTTCCGCCTCTCGTCATCGTCCATCCTTTCCTGGAGGATGACTCGCATGAGAGGATGGATAGAAAGTATCATCGTACTGGGGTCACGATAAATCAATGAGTACCTCCTTAATTCTCGAACAGTCTCGTCTAACGCAACCAGATCAGTAGCCGCCTTCAAGAAGGTCGGTCCAAGCACTGCTCCCCCCGCAATGATGATTTCTTCAGGCATCGCATGTGGATCAAGAAAGGTACAGAACTTCAACAATTCGGCTGCGTCAGAATTAGTCTGCTCAACCTTCGCAAAGCACTGCAGCCAGGCATCTGCAACAGCGAGAGTATAATAGGGTTGCACCCCACCTCGCCGTTTGAGCAACTTCGCGGGCTTATCTAGATAGAGATTAGAGTAATGCTTCAAGCTACACATGGTCTCTTCAATGTAGGCTCCTACCTGTTCGAGTGCCAGAGGCAGTCCTTCCATCATCCGGCATATATTTTCCGCCGCTTCCCTTTCTATCGTCTGACTGGTCAGGTCAATTACTTTCGCACGCTTAAGCAGAAAGTTTGCCCCTTCTTCTACCGTCAATCCTTCTACAGCGATGGAGTAAGCAACATCTCCTGTAATCTGTGTACAGGTCGTCAGCAGGATATGTCCTTTCCCCCTCTGAGGAATGCAAGAGCGAACAAGGGAGAGATCATTCACGTGGTCCAGGATGAGTAACCACCCCCTGGTTGTTTCCAGCCATTGCTTAAAAGCCCTGATCGCCCCGGTGTAAGTCTCAATACGCTCCAGCAAAGACAGTTTAGTCGCAAGGGCCATCACATCTTTGCCTAATCTGTCACGCGAGTCAGCATGAATCCACAAGATGTATTGGTAACGGTCACGGTAGCGATAGCTATATTCAATAGCGCTCTGTGTCTTGCCACTTCCGCTTATACCACATAGTGCCAATGGAGTCAGGAATTCGGTAATATCCGCCGTGTAGCGGTGGTAGAGATGTTCCAGTAAGTTATCTCTCTCTGTGAACCAGGGATTGCGTTGGTAGGGTACCTCCACGAAAGGCTGAGGATTGCCTGGAAAAGGAGGAGATATTTTAGATAGCGCCTGTTGCACCTTTCCAGGGAAAACTGGGGATCTACTCGGTCGAGGACGCTTACCAGCTAAACCCCTTAGCAGCATTTCCAGGGCATCATCTTCAGCGAGATCAAAGAGATCGATAGCAGTTATTGAATTGAATATACCAGGAAGTTCGCACTCTTGGATGCGTACAGGAATCAATCTGCCCTGTTGCCCTCCTGGATCCATAGCTAACGCAGGACTCCATGCAGGCTGCTCATTAAGTCTTTCCAGGTAAGCTTGCGAAAAAAGCGCAAGTATGTGCTCGGTCTGCTCGAAAGCCGTATTCCATACTATCTCACGATTTGATCCCGGCTCAAGTTCCCAGCAGCGCAAAGTAGGGTGTCCCCCATCTTCAAGGTGCCACCAGATCCACTCTGCCCAATCTTGATCTCGTTTGTCATAACTAAGAAAGATACGTTTGATGGGGCCTGGCACTTGCATCGAGTTATGATCCCTCAATCTCTCTCTCTTTCTTTATGAGATGGAGGGGACTCCTGTATTTGTGCATCTCGCATCTTCTGGATCCGCGCTACTAGCTCCATCGCTTTTGCCGGCCGCCCCATCTTCCGTAATAAGGTTGCGAAATGATTCACTACACGCAACATCTCATCCCAATTTTTCCTCTCGTCATGCTCGTGTATCGCCAAGGCTCGCTCGTATAACGGGTCGGCGCTGCTGTATTTTCTCTGTTCCTGGTATATGTCTGCTAGCTGGCAGAGCGTGACTGCCACAACAAAATGGTCTCCTCCCAGGCTTTCCTCACGAATGGTGAGAGCTTCACGGTAGAGCGGCTCAGCTTCCTCATAACGTCCCTGGGCCACATACACCTCTGCCAAATTGTAGAGGCTGCTCGCCAAGTCAGGATGATTCGCTCCCAGGGTTTGCCTGCGGATGTCAATCGCTTGTTGCAGATACGCTTTGGCTTGATTGTATTGGTTTTGAGCCCGATATACCTCCGATAGTATATCGAGGCTGTGTGCAATGTGAGGATGGCCTTCTCCAAACAATCCTCGGCGGATGTCTAAAGCCTGTTGAAGCAGTGTCTTCGCTGTTTCGTACTGCCCTTTGTTCACTTCAATTTCCGCCAGGTGATTCAGGATAAGGGCAACATTTGTGTGTCGCCAACCCGTCGCTTTTGTCTGAATTTTTAGTGCCCTTTGATAGATTTCTTCAGCTTCACTATTTCGACCTTCTGCCTGGTACACTTCCGCCCGGTTATTGAGGATGAGAGCTAGGTAAGGATGCTTAGGGCCGAGTGTTTTTTCCCAAAGTGCGTATGCCCGTTTGCTTAGTTGTTCGGCTTGTGCGTACCGCCCTTGCAGGCGGTAGAGTTTCACCAGGTTATTCAGCGTTTGAGCTACGTCCAGGTGTTCGTCCCCTAAGGCCTTACTCCGAAAAGCCAGTGCTTCGTGATGTAGTTGCTCGGATTCTTGATACTTGCCCTGAATACGGTACAGCCGCGCCAAGTTGTTCAAAATCTGAGCTACGTCGGGGTGCTCTGGACTAAGCGCCTGCTTGCTGATTCTCATGGCTCGTAGATACAGTTGCTCGGATTCGCGATATTTGCCCTGCGTACGATATAGACGCGCCAAGCTGTTCAACGTCTGAGCTACATCAGGATGTTCCAGCCCTAGTACCCGCTCTCGAATCGCCAGGGACCGCAGAAAACTTTGCTCTGCTTCCTGATACTTCCCCTGAGCGCGATACAGCCTTCCGAGGTCGTTGAGAGTACGCGCAACATGGGGATGCCCTTGCCCTAACAATCGCTGCCGAGTAACCAGCGCTAGAAGATAGAGTTTCTCGGCCTCCTCATACTCACCTTGCGCGTAGTAGAGGCGAGCCAATTCATTATAACTGAGCGCCAGATCAGGATGGTGCTCTCCGAATGCCTGCTCGCGGATAGCTAAAGCACGCTTATAGAGTATTTCCGCCCGCTCATAGTTACTCTGAGCGTAGTTGAGTCGGGCCAGATTATCCAAGCCATCAGCAAGATCGGGATAGGTAGGTGGCAGAATCTGTTCACGAATCGCCAGAGCACGCTGGTAGAGTGGTTCAGCTTCTCTATACCTGCCCTGCATATAGTAGAGCCAAGCCAGGTTATTCAGGCTGATGGCTACATCGGGATCGTCCGGTCCCAAAGCCCTTTCACGAATCGCCAGAGCATGCTGGTAGAGTGGTTCAGCTTCTTTGTATTTTCCTCTATTGTAATAAAGCCAGGCTAAGCCGTTGAGTGTTTGCGCTACTTGTGGGTCATCAGGTCCTAATTGCTTCTCCCGAATCGTCAATGCTTGTTTGAACAGCTCCTCTGCTTGCTCATACTCACTGACTGTTCTGTAATACCACGCTAGGTCGTTGTAACTTCTTGCTATCTGAAGATCATCAGGTTCTAAGATGCTCTTACGGATAGTTAAGGCTTGTTCATACAGCGCCTTAGCCTGCTCAAACTGTGCTCGTTCAAATAAGTATGATCCTGCCTCATGCAGTAACCTGGCAGCCTCGGGGAATTGCATATTCCACTCTTTAATCAGATCAGCGCATCCTATTGCCTGTGACGAGTAGCGTTCGCATTGCTCCCACACAGAGAATTCTTCATCTGGAAAAATGTGATTGACAGCTCGCACCGTGCGTTCAGCCCACAGCCGTCTCTCATCATCGTCCTGCATCACGCTTTTGAGGACCTCCTGTAACAAGCTGTGCATGCTCAATGTATTTTTGTCAGCATTGCGTGAGATCAGGGAAAACTTGTGTAATTCCTCAATGGCCCGGTCCAGGTCGAACGGACTTGCCGCCACAGGTCCGAGGCGTGGACCAAGATATACTGTGCCTTTAGTGATGATTTCTTCAGGGATGGACTCGGAAGACAGAAACGCACTCAGGCGCAAGAGGTCAGCAGCGGCAGGATTCGCTTTACTGACGTTTTCAAAAGAGAGTAACCATGTGGCCATGACCGAGTCAGGATGAGCGAAAGTGGGCGTTCCTCGCTCTCTCAATAGCACTGCACGTCGCCTGGAATCGGAATAGTCCTTCAGGTAATCTGCCAGCGTACATTGCATTTTTTCAATATAGGCACCGGCTTGATCGAGTGCAAGAGGTATTCCGTCTATGTCACGTGAGATTTTTTCGACAGCATTGCGGTCTACATCAGATAGCATTTCGAGTGTCTTGCCTTCTAAGACTGTTTTGAGGCGATTGGCAAGCAGTTTGGCTCCATCTCTTGGCTCCAGATTACCGACTACTACATTTTGGGCAATAGTTCCCATCGCATAGGCACACGTGGTAATCAGAACATCTCCGTTGCTTCCCACAGGAATGAAATCGCTTGCCATAGCGGGGTCATTTACATTGTCTAGTATCAGTAGCCAATGAGTGTTGTCTTGGAGCCAAAGTTTGACAGCAGCAACAACTTGATCATAGTCAGGAAGGTCCCGTTCAGGGAGTCTAAGCGCTCGTGCCATCGACACAAAGTCTGAAATGAGTGAGCTTTTTGAATCTGCATTTGCCCAGAGAATGAAGTAGTACTCATCTTTATAGCGATAAGCGTACTCAAGTGCAATCTGAGTCTTACCGATGCCACCCAGTCCGCTCAGAGCCAGTGGATTCGAGAAACCCGTTGCTCTGCCTTCACTTAGAACCTCATACAGGCTTTTAAGAATTTCCTCACGATCGGTGAAGAACTCATTCCGTTGATAGGGTATGTTGTGCAGAGGGAGAGAGGCAGATTCTAACCCATCCATATCGAAGTCCGACCACCCTCTCGTAATCCATTTTTGTCTCAAAAAACTCAGTCTTCTCTTCATATATGCTTGCTGGCTTTTGTCTATGTGCAAAGGTGATTCAATGGTTGAGCCATTTGGCATACTACTTTTAGAACTCTCGCGAATGCTGGTAAGTAGCCTTTCACCGGCCTCTGACTCATCCTGTATCACTAGATCGATAAAACTACTCGGGTCGACAAGACTTTTGAGTACTCTTCTACATTCGCGAACCTGTATCACTATCAACCGCCCATGCTGTTTTGTTGCCTCCTGACGCAATACAACCGCCCACTCCAATTGAGCGTATAGTGCGTTTAAATAATAGGGAGAGATGACTACAATGACCTGCGATGACTCTTTGAAGACGTTTTCTATTTCCGGGGCAAAACTGCCAACTGATCCAAGACCCTGATCAGGAAGTATAGTCGAGTATCCTTCAGTTTTAAGTTGCCAGTCGATCCATTCAGCCCACGTGCGATCAGCACTACTGTAGCTGATGAAGAAGTCTTTGCGAGGCTCTTGGGTCTCTTCATTATGCATTCTAACTCGCTCCTCGGTAGAACAATGTTACATCTTTCACCAGCGTAGGAGATCAGCTTCAAGAAATCCAGTTACCAATAACAGCCCTTCCTTAGACCTATTAAGATCAAAAGCCGTCAGATTTAATAAAAGTATAAATGCTTTAGACTTTTTTTTCAAGCGAAACAAGTGTACTAACGGGGGTGTTTTCATATCCTTTGGATAAATCTTTTCCTCAATTGCTAGTTCCAGGATTACCGGCTGATAACCCAGGGAACTTTGGTGACCTTGTCTGCCTTTTTCTTTTATCACCAAAATATGCACCGTCTAGAAGTAATCTGCGTGCTTCCGACTCACTTTTGTCCACAAGATCGATCGGAACAAGCGGTGCAAGTATACCTTGCAGTTGCTCTGGGCACTTTCGTACATAAACCGGTATCAATCTGCGCTCCTTTCCTGACATATCCTTATAAAAGGCAACCGCCCACTCAGGATGTTCAGCCAAAGGATAGTCTGGTGAGAGCACAAGCAAGGTGCGTTTCGCCTTTGCTGCTGCTTGATTCAGTTCTTGCGCAATGTTGGTACCGGGCCCCATATCGTACTCAGCAAAAAACGTCGAGTATTTTTCTCCCCAGAGTACTGCTTCAATCCACTTTGCAACGTCACGATCAGCAGATGCATAGCTTACGAAGAAATCTATTGATCCACCCGGTATATTATTTGCAGTCTGAGGAGCATTTTCTGTCGCAGGCAATGGACCAGGAATCGGTGATTGGTCGGTTATACCATTCACTGGCTGCTTCGGAGATGAAGAGCGAGTTGGTGGAATAGTTATAGCAGGGGATATCTGAGGTGTAGCAGAATGCATATTTGATTGATCAGAACTCAAAGGCGGAATGGGAGCCATCCACTGTAAAAAAGCAAATGCCAAGGCTGATGCAGTAAAGATCACGAGCATAATAGTTGACCAAGCATCTGGGATCTCATGAAAATAACTTAATAACCAGACTCCCGTACCAATAGCAATAGCCCCAAGTACGATAATGATAGTACGAGACCTTCTAACTATCCCCTTACTCCTAAACACCCAGAGTAAAGCAGTAACAACTGTAAGAAGGACTACCCCGACAAAGATAACCCAGTGTAACCACAGCGTCTTATTCCAAACACTCAAAATGCTTGCCCAATTTTTCCATGCCAGTATGCCAACAATTACAATAGCACCAACGATGATTATAGCGATAAGCACATTTCTTCGGGAGAACTTTGCTCGTCCCTTGCCTTGCCTCTGCACTTGTGTTTGCATGCTACTTCCCTTATCACACTATATATTCGCTCGCGTCGATGAGATTATAGCATGATACATCTCTACTGTATAGCATGTAATACATTATCTCAAAAAACTCCTCTTGCTTGTTGGGAGAAAATGCGTTATCTTCCAGATCCCAAGTGACGAAGGGTATTAGGAAGACCGCTCGTCATGTTACCCCATGATGAACCATTTTAACGTGGGATAGAAAAGAAGGCCGAAATCGACCTATAGGCAGCAAATGGAGAGCTAGAGAACACCAGGGAGATGGTTCGGTAAAACAAAAAGATAAGAATGGAGATCATTTGCTGCGTTACAGCATAGGTAATCTTTTAGAAATGGCGAGCAATAAATTCTAAAAGACACAGAGTGTGACAGGCTGACATGTTAGGTCACCTATACTTCTCCGAAGTACCATATTCATTCGCCGCCATTCGCTGGAAGTCGCGATTATCTTCGGATTTGCTTTCGAAGAGGAACTATTATGCATTCAGATCGCTACTCCATTCTTCATCAGCATTTCTTCCTGGCATTTACGTACCTGGGCTAGTTGATCTCTCAGCTCTGGACCGTTCACGTCGAGAAGCACGAACTCATCTGGCCGTTCAGCGTAGATAGCGAGTTCCCTGACCTGATCGATCATTTCCAATGCGACCCGATGGCTCACGAGATGATATTCTTGTTTACCACGCGAAGTCAAGCTCTACCTTTACAGATCCTTCTGGTGACCCTTTTGAACATGCTCTTACAGATCCTCTGGTTGTCTCTCGTCCCCAACGTCGTTCAGGACCAGATGATCCCCTGTCCTGGCTACTTGGGCTATCCGTTCGGGAAATGGGCATTGTGTGCGCGATGAAACTAACCTCCTTGCCGAAGCATGGGAGATGCGAGTACAATCAACAAGGTTCATTTTGCTCGTACTCTCTGGCAACACGCCTTTTTTCACGAAGGAGAGGTTCAATTCGTGCTTTGTTTCTTCATCTCGATCAAGCAACGCGTCTGTTTCAGTTTTCATGCACTCCAAGAATGTGTTTCGCGGCGGATCAAACCACCGGCGACCTCTCTTTTGCTCGGCACGCTCGCCGATCTGACCAGAGAAAAGTCCGAACTGCTTGTCGAAAACGCGTTGTTGCGGCAACAACTCATCATCCTGCATCGGCACGTCAAACGACCAGCTTGCAAGAAGACCGATAGGTTCCTCTGTTGCTTCTTGCGAGGATGCTTCGGACCTGGAAGCAGGCACTCTTCATTGTGCAGCCGGAGACCTTGCTTCGGTGACATCGGGAACTTTACCGCTTGTTCTGGAAGCTCAGGTCAAAGGCTGATGCGAGACAGCCGAAGATCTCCCCCCAGACGATCGCATTGATCAAGGAGATGGCAAGCAGTAATCGGCGTCTTCTGAGCGGAGCGCATCCGAGGCGAGTTGCTCAAGCTGGGTATTCGCGTGTGCAAACGAACGATCCAGAAGTACATGAGGCACGTTCGTCTGCCTCGTCCAAGAAGGCAGAACTGGGCGACCTTCCTCCCTCATCACGCTGCTGATAGGTGGGCCTGCGATTTTCTCCAGGTCACCGATCTCTACTTTCGTTCGCTCTTTGCGTTCTTCATCATTGAACTGAAATCGCGGAAAGTCCTCCATGTCGGTGTGACGTGCGCTCCTACCGACGCTTGGACCGCACAACAACTGCGGGAGGCGACTCCCTATGGACGAACCCCCAAGTATCTCATTCGCGATAATGATAGCAAGTTTGGGCCCTGTTTCGCTCGAGTTGCGAGCCGTGAGCAGCATCAAGATACTTAAAACACCATATCACGCGAAACGCCCCAATGCGATCTGTGAACGCTTTCTCTTGAGTGTTCGGCGAGAGTGCCTGGATCACGTACTGATCCTCAGTGAGAAGCAACTGCATCGTGTCCTGCGCTCCTACGTCGTGTATTTCAATCGGGCACGACCACATCAGGGCATCCAGCAGCAGATTCCAGAACTCCCTGAGCCGTCTGCTCCCCCGCATAACCAGAGCGAGAAGGTGATCGCCGTTCCAGTCTTAGGCGGGTTACACCATGACTACCGAAGGGTTGCATAACCGTTGGAGAGCGCGTTCAGAAAAGGATGGATGAAGCAGGTTTGGCGTACCACATGGATTGTGCTATACCTCTTCCAAATCCCCACAAGTACCCTGTATAAGAAGCTCCAACACGTTCTCTCAGTGAATATTATTCCGCCGGTTATTGAGACACAGCGTCGACCAGGGCCGAAAGAAATTCCTTATGGCATACCCGCCGAAGAATGGCAGACTGTCCTTAAACGGGTTGAAAGCCATGAGTCCTACCGAAAGGTAGCAGCAGATTATGGTGTCTCACGCGAAACAATACGCCGTTTAATTCGCACCTCAAAAAAGGCGAGATAGTCATTGTACCGGTTTGGGAAATTCTTGACCCAATGTTCTATTTACAAAGTACCACATTGAAAGGCTGACAACAAGCCTCTCCAAGGAGACAAGGAGAACGTGTATGGAACGGATATTCCAAGTAGCCAGCACAGCAATTTGACTAAGCTTTCCCCTTTTTTCAACAAGCTTCTTCCTTTTGCGACATGAGCCTCAAATTTGGCAGCAAGCCAGACCAGAACGATCAGAGAAACGAACATCCATGCGGCGAAATGCAACCGTAGGTTAAAAACAGTGTCCACAGCAAACCAACAATCACGCTGGCAACACTGTTGCCGAAGCTTTGTACCGCTGCAAGAAAGCAGAGTGCAATCCCAACAACGAGCACAAGCTTTATCTCACTTCTATTCGGGCCTACTGAGAACCGTCTGCCGTTCATGTGGCTTCGAGTCCTTAATGATGACCTGGCTTCCTACCGCAGCTTTTGTATAGAGAGCGATTGCTCTAGTTTACTTCATAGATCGCGGAAGAAAAAGTTTTGACTTGAAATCCAGGGGACTTCGTAGAAGGATGCAAGATCATTGACATACCACAGTTAAGAGCGAGCTTAATCAGCAAAGAAAGAAGTAGAAAAGCTCTTAGACTGCCCATCAAGCTGTGCCTTCACAATGGCTTCACCTCTCCAGATGAGTTGCCCTTTACAGTCCGGTTGTGGCTTCCAATTCCATTCGTGGTAACCTTTGCTATTGGCGTGCACCGTTCCTTTGAGTTCGCGGCTTGGATCGGGTGCCCCATTGCAGAACTTCACGGTGATCGTCAAAGCCGCACCGGGGGCCGTTTGAACGCACACCCGAGCATGCGTCCCAATCCTATCTACGAAAAATCCACCTGCGGGGCTATCGTTACATCTAAACTCGAGTGTCAGCAGAGTCCTCGATTTGGCTGTTGCCGGGGGATCGCTGGTATCACCACCTCCTGGATTGGTGTTTGGCCCACAAGCAGCCAGCAGCAACAGCAGGCCGCAACCTAGTAAACCTACTAAGGTAGAGCCATGGCGTCTGGAGTATTGCATGGTTTCTCCTCCTTTCACGAAGGCCTGATGCCTCCTCACTACGTGGTATGGGGAGGATTATCTGCGATCTCTTTCACAGCAAAGTATCTTATCTCCGTTCCCATTATATATCTTGATGCCTGTGAACGCTAGTGTGGCGGAGTCAGGGAGAGCTTGAGTAATATGGCAAGAGGCAATACGACTTTGCGACCTGCAATGGTCCCCACCCTGTCACACTTTTGCTAATTCTACGTCTCTAGTATACAATCACCTGTAGTACAGAAGGCGACTATGCAGCATCAAGACGAACACCAACAACCGTGTAGCTCAAACACTACCCTCTATGAACGGTATGCAGCGAGCATCTTTGCCTATGCCAGGCTGCATTCATCTTCATGGCAGGACGCCGAGGATCTCACCCTGGATGTCTTCTTGATTGCCTTGGAGCATGACAACCTCACTTGGCTCGCGGAGAAACAGCAACTCGTGTGGTTGCGGCGTGTCGCTCATAACAAAGTGATCGACAGCTACCGCCGTTCAACTCGTCCCACTGTGGTTGCA
>Ga0187805_10000250_pt1 | contig 16794 bp, 11 predicted proteins | sample NC_wetland_sal_i_6_FD_132965 | JGI IMG/M metagenome (GOLD analysis project Ga0187805, IMG submission 132965) | Wetland sediment microbial communities from Neuse River Estuary, North Carolina, USA - Control_5 | ecosystem: Environmental > Aquatic > Freshwater > Wetlands > Sediment | place: USA...
CCGCTGAGCGACAGGGTGCTCAGTCTTCTCCGGGTCCGGTGTGGATCACGAAAGGAAGGTTGGGCGTTTCCTTCCAAGCGTTCCGCTTCAGGGCACCTCACAACAATGGCTCGCAGGTTTCGCGAGGCACGCGCGAAGGCAGGCCTGCCCAAGAGCCTGGTGCTCTATTGTGGCCGCCACGACTTCGGCACACGAGTGCTGAAGAAAACCGGTAATCTCAAGCTCGTGATGCAAGCAATGGGGCACGTGGACGTAAAGACAGCAATGAAGTATCAGCACCCCGAGCTAGATATCGTGCGCTCGGCTCTAAACGACACCGAACCGGGTGCGCCGCCAAGGGGCGCGTAGCGGATCCCGCTATGGCACACTTTACGGCACAGTCCGAAAATTCGGTCAGACAGTAACGGCTAAGTGATTGAAAAGATGGTGAGCGCGGAAGGAATCGAACCTTCAACCTACTGATTAAGAGTCAGTTGCTCTGCCAATTGAGCTACGCGCCCTTGAGGGACTTATGTGATACGACGGATTTATGAGGGGCGTCCTGGGCACAACCTGCGTTTGGCTGTTCTTGATCTGGTCGCTCTGGAGCTTAAGAGGCGAAGGTCAAGGTCCAACTTTGGGGCCACTCAATTTGCAGCGCTTCAGCAACGCGGCAAGCACAATACTACAGAAACAAATCGCGGGCCGCAATGTAGTGAAGAATAGGCTTGCGCATTAATCACGGCATCGCGAAGGCCGAGATATTTCAGGTTAGCGTCCGAGAAACTTATCGAGTCGGGCGACATCGCCCTCCGCGAGGTCCAGATACTTCTTGGCGCCGGCGGCGTCTCCACTCTGTAGCGCGGCCTGGGCTTTTGCCATATGCGTCTTCATGAGCTCCTGCGCGGAGGCGATGTCGCCACGCAGGCTCAATCCCTGGGCATTCTGCTGCCTTCGCAAATTGTCCAAGCTGTCATTGACTGAGCTAGCCTGGCTGGAAAGCTGGTCCGCCTGCTGTTCCAGAGCTTCCAGTTGAGCCGAGGTTGCTGGTGGGGTTTGCGAGTCTTGAGCGGCAACCACATCCTGGTTGCCCGGCCCGGTTGCGGGGGTGACTTTGGGATTCTTGTGTGGAGTGTGTTTCTTGTTGAGGTTCTCGGTGCCCGGCGTGGGAGTTTGCTGGGTTTGGTCGGTTTGCGTCGTATTTGAGCCTGTCCCAGTGTTTCCCGCGCCGCTGGCGGCATCGGCCGGCGTGCCGGAAGATTGCGCCTGACCGGAGGCTTGGTTTGCCGAATTTGTTGGCGGGGGAGTTGCGGTATCAGTGTTCTGGGGGGCGGAGCCAGTCGAATCCGCAGGCTGCGCTTTGGTCGCGTCACCGGTAGTGGAGTTACTCGCGTTTGTAGAATCCGACGAGGGAGTGGATTTTGCTTGTGCAGCATTGGCTTGTTCGTTGGCGCTGGTCTTAGCCCGTCGTGGAATGTAAATGCCAGCTACTACAAGCACCGCGAGCACGATCAGTGCGCCCAGCGACATATACAGACCGCGGTGACTTTTTTGCTGCGCCGAAAGTCCGGGCACGCTTGGGATCGGTTGAGGCTGCGGCGTTGGAGCCTCCAAGGCCGCGGTGGGTGCGTCATGTATCGATGCCGCCGGCGCTGCATTCTGAAGGAGCGCTGTGGCGCTCGCAGGACTTACCCGGACTGCTGGGGCACTTTGGTTCGCAGGGAGAGCTGCCGGCAGCGCTCCTTTGACGCTGTTCAAGGCATTCTGGAAAGCATCGGCGGATTGGAAGCGCTGCGCCGGGTCCTTGGCGATGGCCATCAAGATGATCTCGTTCAGCGCGGCCGATAAATCGGACCGGAGTTCGATGGGGGGCTTGGGCAGCTGCTGAAGATGGGCTGCCATCAGGGAGTAGTCGCTGTCTGCGCGAAACGGCCGCTCGCCCGTGACCATCTCGTAAAGTGAAACTCCCAGCGAGTAGAGATCGGAGCGCGCGTCAGTTGCCTGACCCTTCACCTGCTCCGGCGACATGTAGTAAAGCGAGCCCATGGTTGTGCCCGTACTGGTAAGGGCGCGGTCGGTGCCGGAACGCGCGATGCCGAAATCCATGAGCTTCACCACGCCCTCGGGTGTGAGCATCATGTTGGCAGGCTTTATATCGCGATGAATCACCTTTTGACGGTGCGCGTAGCTCAATGCGCCCAGCACCTGGTCGACATAATTCACAGCGTCGGCCGCAGGTATTGGAGCCTGCTCCAGACGCGTGGCCAGAGTGGTGCCCTCGACGTATTCCATGACCATGACGAGTTGATTATTCAGGGTGAGAGCAGTGCGAAGCGCGGCGATATTGGGATGGTTGAGGCCAGCCAAGAGTTTGATCTCGCGCAGGAAGCGGTCGGCCAAGTCCTGGCGTCCAGCCAGATCGGGCAGGAGAATCTTCATGGCCTCGATGCGATCGGAAATGACATTTCGCACCTTGAAGACTTTCCCCATTCCTCCGCTGCCCAAGACACCGAGGATCTCGTAGTCACCGATTCGCTTTGTGGTTTCTTCGCTCATGGCAAGATTCATCCTTTAGTTGCTGATCTCGCAGACGAGGGGTTCGCCGGAAGCCAGACCTTGCAAATATGTCTCCGGACGAACGTGAGATCAGCGGATTATTGGTTCTTCACCGCATCACCGACTTTGGCGGGAGAGCTGCCGCTGTAATTTGCCGTGGCTGACTGTGCATCCACGTCTGTCACCGTAGCCGTTCCCATCTTGCTGGTGATCGTTCTGAGTACCTTCCCGGTGGTCGGGTCCTTGACGGTCTTGATGGGGCGGCTGATATCGAGTACGTCTCCAACTTTCACGCCATCCTTGCTGCCGACATTGAGGACGAGGCTATTGCCAGTGACATCCGCCACGAGGCCGGTGACTTCAAGTTTGCGCGTGGGCAGGGCTGCGGCCTTCTCATCGAGTTGGGTGGCCATGGAATCCACGGCTTGATGCACGGCTTCGCCGAGTATGGTGTTGGCAAAATTCGAACTGCTCATGTCGTAGGCGCCGCCGGCGGCATTGCCACCGCCGCCGCCTGCGCCGATCAGCGAGGTTCCAGAGCGAGTGGATTCCCCGGTTCCGGTTACCGCGGCGAGTATCTCAGCGGTGGTCGTGTCCACCAGGCGGCCGGTGATACCGACAACGGCCTTGGCATTATGTTTCCCGACACCGCCAAGACCAAACTTGCTGCCGTAACCACCGAGCGCCCCGCCGCCCACCGTAGTATTCTTGTCGTCTCTGCCGAACTGGGTAATGCTTCCCATAATTACCGCGTCCACGCCGAGAATTTTTCCGATTTTCGCTGCGGTACCGGAGTCGACCCGGTCGCTGTTGCCAAAATTCTGCTCGCCCAGCACTTTATCTATGGCATTGCGCTCAATGACGGAGTACTTGCCGTCCTGCACTAACTTCTGAACCAGAAGATCTGAAATGCCTTTGCCGACGTCCTGGTTCGTTCCAAAAATTGCGGAGACCGAACTCTGTACTGTGCCGTATTCAAAATTGAGCACGGCCACGCGCTTCTTCTGTTGCGCCACACCGGCCGGAACTAAAGCGCAAACTAAAACCGCCAACAGAGAGGCTCTGCAAAACACAGACACTCTTCGAGGAAGTCGGAAATCGTCAACACTCGCAACACTAATCGGGATCGTTTTCCTCATTGCCAATGGCTCCCTCCCCTCCGTCCGCGGATTTTGATCCGTTGGACGTGCGAGGAATTTTACTCCATATCGGCTTGAATTTCCTCTATATAGTGCAAAAAAAAGGCGGTGCGTTTCGGTTCCAGCCCGCAGAGCTCCCGGAGCAGGATTTGGGCGGTTTGTTGCGGCAGTATTTACGTCGGAACCGAACTAGGATAGGATTTAGCGCCTGCACGGGTGTGGAATGAATCTCGTGGTCCAAGCCGCTGGCAGAACTGATGTTGGCCTCGTGCGCACCAACAACGAGGACAATTTTGGCTTTGACGTGCGGCGCGGGATCTTCATCGTCTGCGATGGCATGGGTGGACAGGCCGCCGGTGAACTTGCCAGCAAAATCGCCGTGGACACCGTGCTCGGCTACTTCCGCCGCGATCTTCGGCGTGGGAATGCTGCATCGCCGGTGCTGGGGCGAAGCTTTGAGGGGGTATCGGAACGCGCTACCGGGCTAGCCAATGCCATCCAGCTAGCCAATCAAGCCATTCAAACGGCTGCGGTGCATAACGCGGAGCACGCAGGCATGGGTTCGACAATCGTGGCGGTGCGCGCGGAAGGGAATCTATTTTCGATTGCGAACGTGGGCGACAGCCGCATCTACTTGATTCGGGATGGGGGCATCCAGCAACTGACGCGCGATCACTCCCTGGTAATGGAGCAGGTGCGGCGTGGCCTGCTGACCCTGGAGGAGGCGGAAAATTCGAAAATGCAGAACGTCATCGTGCGGGCGTTGGGTTCGGAGGAGAGCGTCGAGCCTGACTTGGAGGATCATGAGTTCGCACCGGGAGACGTATTGTTGCTATGCAGTGATGGCATGTCACGCTATGTCAAGGAAAGCACCATGGTTGAGGTGGTTGGCCGGAATGCCGCGTTGGAACCGGCGTGCGAAGAACTGATTCAGGCGGCGAAAGACTCGAACAGCGACGATAACATTACCTGCTTGCTGATTCGCGTCGCAGAGCAGACTTGGCAAGGCCGGCTGTTCGGCCGGTTGACAGGTAATAATTCGCAGAAAAGCTCAACCTGAAACGAGCAGGTTTGCAGTTGCTGTTATTACACGACGAATTTTGGTGGTCCCGCACGGGTGTGGACGCCCGCGCCTACACTTCAGGTCAGTGGGCCACCGGAGTCTGGCAGCGCAAACCCGATAGGTCTGAGGTCCGAAATGGATTCCAGCCATTGACCTGCAATTCATAGGTGTAGGATTTTGGTTTGCCGTTGGGAAGCATAATTGTGCGTCCATTGGATTGCATGATCCATTCGAGGGTGGTAACTGCACCGGACACCTGGGAGTGGGCGTCGGCGACGAATTTAAAGACCGCCCACGGCCCGCTGAAGGAACCAAGAATGTCGCCGCCCTTGGTTGTTACCTGAACATCTGCAGGGGCTCCAGTCCAGGTGAAAGTTTTTTGTTGGCCGATGCCGGACAGAGTGTCGCTTCCAATTTTTAATACCGTATCGACATTACTGGGCATGGCCTTCAGGCTGTAGGCAAACTTGGGTGTGGCGGAGCCTCCGGGATAGAGAGCGTCGCTGAAAGAGGCGGCCCGATTGAAGAAGGAAACAAATGCGGGAGACAGCTTCATTTTGGGGGCTGGAATCTCGACGTAGCGAGAACCCTGTTTGGCCAGGTATTTTGTCAAGTTCTTGTCGTAGAAGGTCCAAAGGGCGCCAGTCTTCGGCGCAAGAGTCGAATTCAGCTGGTCCACCGAAAGATCCTGGCTTGAGTTTGGATTGAACGGGTATTTGTCGTTGAGTTGCGCGAACTGCGCGCAGAGCGACTTGCCCGCGCCGTTGAGATCAGCTGTCTCACCGCCCGCTAGCAGAGCCTCTACATCGAGGATGGGCTGTCTGAGGAGTTTATCGACCAGGCTCTCGTCATGGTATTTTTGATCGATCTGAGCGCCAACCAGGATTTTCGTGACAGCATCCTTGGCTGCGGCCGCCGAGTCCGAAACCTGCTTGAGGAGAACGGGATCCGCCCTGTTTTGCGCGAGCGCGCCGACGTCTGATTGCAGCTTGCTTAGGGCCAGCACATATTCCTTGTTGTTTGCCAGGACGTACTGATCTGGCAGTTTGTCCGGCGGCCCCGGAAGCTCGACAGTCTGGACCGGCAAGAACGGGGCAGTCACAGCTTGGACGCCCACGTCTGTGTTGTGGGAAATAAACCAGAATAATTCCAGCAGGGGTGAGGTGGGACTGGCCAGCTTTCCCAGTTTGCTTTCGGCGTCTTTGAGACCGCCATATCCGGCGACCGAGGAAGTTTGCAGAACCGTTCGCCACTCGTTGATGAAGTCCTGGTCGTAACGGTCGGTAAGCTTCTGCTGCAGAGTTGACTGATCCAGTTCTAACGCCGTGGTTTTCCCCAAGACCCACTCTTCACCGCTCGCGTAGGCCGAGGGATTAAGAATTGCATCTTTCATGAAGGCAAAACCGCCGCGGGTAAACGCGCCTCTGACTTTGTGGCCGCTGTAGACGACTCCAGCGGCGTCGTGAAACTGCTGGTTGAAATCGGCGGTAGGATTCTTGAGCGAAGCTTGCTCTACGAGAGTCGAATAAAGTCGATCAGTGCTGCCAAAAAGAGAAAGATAATTACGTGCGCGGGCGATTGCGGTGGGGTCGTTGTTTGCGGAGTAAGGATTCGCCGCCGCCAGTTCTTTGCTGTAGAAATCGAATTGGACCTTGGCCAGAGTGGCGCGGTCCGGATCGATGTCTCTACCCGCAGTCCAGTGACTGGTAAGCACGGGAGAAAGAAAATCCTTGGTGCTTTTCTCATTATTGCTGGTGGTGATGAGATACGCCTTCAGCTCGCTGTAGGTATTGTCATAGGTATCGTTGGCACCGGGTTTTTCCGGAACGCTGCGGAGTCCGGCCAGCAGACGGGCTTGCGTGTCCGCGAATAAAAGCTGCTGAAAGTGCTGGAAATAGGCACTTCGCGCGTCGGGATAGAGCTGATCTCCGACGTATAGTCCCCAGCGGAGGCTCAAAGGGACTCCGCTGTTTTGATAATCGGAAAGGGTTACGAGTTGCTGCCGCAGCCGGTCGAGTTTCTGCAAGTCGTTCAAGCTGGGTACGCGGTTCTGGGGTAGCTGTACGTTACGAAGTTCGTTCAATGCAGTGCTGACATTATTTTCTAAAGCATGATTGCCGAGGAAGGAAACGAGGAATCCGACGGCGCACACCATGCTGACAACAGCCACGGCAGCTAACGCGACGCGTCGAAGCAGATTCACCCGCGAACTGAAACCGCTCGCGGCCAAAGCAACCCGGTCTTTGACGATGACGTCATTGAAGAACTGGCTTAAGAAAACCCATTGCGGAACTTTTCGGGATCCGGCGACGCGGGCGGCTACCGGCATCGGGGCTGCGGCGCGTCCCGCGCCGCTGAAGATGCGAGTAGCGCCGGCATCGAAACCCGGCTCCGCGGCTTGCACTTCAGGAGCGGCTACAGCTGCGGCTACGTCGTCGATGATTACCGGACGAACCCCGGAGAAATAAAACCCGCGCAGAAACGGGTTGACGCTAAGCTGGCTGGGACGCGCCAAGTCCACCAGAAACTGCACCAGCAGCGTGCGCAGCTTTCTCAGCTCGCGAGGAAATTCGTAGATGCCCGGCTTCTTATCGCCTTCATGTTCTCTCGCCAGCAGATCGAGACGCCTTTCCGCCAGGGAGTAGAACAGTTCGTCAAAAGCTTTGGCCAGGCGTCGGGTTTCTTCTTCCGCGTAAACACCTGTCGCCACCAAACGCACCGGTAAAGTTGCCCCCAGCACCTGAGAAGCTTCTTCTTTGCTCAGGCCGCGAGCAAACTCGGGAAAGAAAGAAATCCTGTCCAACTTGGTGAACAGCACATACACGGGAAAACTGATTCCCAGAAGCTGTGAGACTTCCTGCAGCCGAACCGCCAGCTTGCGGGCGGCGGAAAGAGTGGTCTCGCTGGCGCCCGGCTTCATGAAATTTTCGCAGTCATAGCAGACAATAGCGGCACGCGGAGCCTGCTGGCCTTTTCCCATGTTAGAAAATCGGCCTGGCTGGACAAGCTTGACAAGCCTCCGCCAGCGGCCCGATTCCGCCAGCAGATTGCCAGACGGATCGACAAAAATCGCCTGACGCGTGTACCAGATGTTGGCTACGCGCGTGGCCACGATGTTGTTGTCCTGATAGACCTGCCCGGCGAGGAGTTCGGGGTCAAGAGCGGAGTGAATAATGGTGGTGGTTTTCGTGGATCCGGAATCGCCCAGAAGAAATACCAGAGGCAGATTGCCCAGCTTCGCGCCGCGACCTAAAGTCGAACTCTTCAGCCGGCGAATCGCTTCGTGCACCAGCACGTCCAGGTCATCGGACCCCTTTGCAGGCGTGCTCGCGCTTCCCGATTCCTCCGCCTTCGACTTGCGGTAGAACCAGAGAAAGGAGCCCGCCGCAATCAGACCGATCAACCAGAGCCCGGCACGCAAGATCCAGATGCCTGCGCCCGGCGGATGCATCCATGTGCCGAGGAACCAGACCAGAACCAGGTAAAGCAGCAGAATGATGGCGGTGATCAAGTAAGCCAGCATGCGTCCCTATTTCCCAACCTGTGCAGGCAGCGTGGAAAGTGCAGATGCGCCGGAGACGAGTGAAAACTTGAAAATCAGAAACAGAACAATAGCCAACAACGAAGTGACCAAGGCGCCGATAGCCAGCCTGCGTACCCAGGGATCCGACTGCACCAGGCGAACTGCGTCGGCGGGGATCGCGCCCCGCGGAGATAGCGCCGCCGAGGGGCCGCGCACTCGGCGGATCTTCTCTTGCACGCTTGCCATGATGGAGTGCAAGTCGCCGCCGGCTGCGTAGCGGCCCTTGAAGCCGAGCAACAAACACAAGTAATAGACCTCAAGCAAGTCGGCGGTTTCAACTGAGTCGTTGCGATTGAGTGCTTTTTGCAGCTCCTGGAAAAATACTTCACCGCCCAATTGGTGTCCGTACAGTTCAGCCTGCAAAGGCAGACGAGGCCAGTCGGAAAAAACCGGATTCCGGCAACCGAGTACAGACTCATCAAGGAACGCGACCACGGCAAAGATCACCTGCTTGACGTCTTCCGCGCTGCAGCCTCGGCTGCGGGCTTCCTGTTCGGATACTCGGAGGGCTTGTTTCATCTGTGCGCGAAAGGATTCGGCGTTGGAGACCGCCTGCCGGTTATAACGCAGGCGCACGATGGCGGTGAATACTTCCTGGAAGGCGAGCGCCAGATTCCAGCCGCGGCGGTCGAGAGCGGAACTCGAACCGCGGTAACTGCCCAGCGGAGTTGCATGCGACCCAGACATAATTTTCAGCTCTCCAGAAGAACCACTAGTTCCATCTCAGGCGAAGGCAGTTCGCCGGGGACGTACACGCCCACGCTACGAGTCTGCATTATGTGCTCCCAGCAGGGGCCGGCGCGGTTGATGGTGAAATATTGATTCTCCACCTTGGCGGCCACCGCCGAGGGCGGTACCTCTAAATGAGTCAGCGTGAGCCCGGCCAGGGCTCGCTTCACGAGCTCAGGCACAAACTTGGCTGAACAGATCTTGACCAGTTGCGGAACCTTCGCAATCAATTCAGCCTCGGCCACCGGCGAATGGATGCCCAGAATCCATCGGGAACGGCCGAAACAGCGCTGGTCTTTGACCTCACCTTCATGGAAATAACGATCGACTGCCTTTAGCGGGATCAGAATCGCCTGCGACGGAACTACGATCTCGAGGTGACGGCGGATGTGATCGTCGAGCGCGTCGAAGCCAGGACCGGGAGCGCGATGGTCGTAGGTTGGCAGGGAACGCGGATGCGTATTCAAACCGAAGGTGCAGAGCGCGCCCGCCAAGCGCGACATCTCGCGGAAAAGCTCCTCGGGATGGCCGTGCTTGGACAGCAGAAGATGCCGAAGCGGGGTCAGGCTCGAGTTAATCGCATGGAGAAACCAGAATTGCGAGACATGCCGCGCGGACATACTGGCTTGAAACTTTCCTACCGATTGCTGCTGCTCCTGTGAAACCGTGGCGCTCTTGTCCTCGAGGATTTCGACCAGCCGGCGCAGCGTTTCCGTCAGGCGCTCACTCGCGCTCAAGCGGAGGGTTGGCGGTACGAAGGCTGGGTCGTAGGCGAAATGCCCTGCTCCATCACGGATGACCCGAGCCAGCGGTAGAGTAAGAAGGTCGTCGCCGGCTTCCGATTCGAGCACTAAGCGAAAGTTCTTATGCCCCAACTGAACTGGCTTTTCGTCACGACCGGTGTTTTCGTCATGCAGCATTTCAACTACGCCGCTGTAGCGCGTGTTCGCATCCGGATCGGATTCCAGCTTGCAGTTTTGGCCGTCCGGAAGCCATCGCGGAATGGCCAAAGCAATAGTCAAATGGTCGGCGGTAGGAGGGAAAAGCGCAGCGATGTTACGAGACTCCGGCAATGCATCACACTCTGGAATGGCGAAAGGCAGACCATCTTCGAATATTCCAAGAGCGTTCACCAGGGTCACAGTTCCGTTGCGCAGCGCATCAGCATCAAGTTGGCAGGCGGAGAATCCGTAGCCGTTCTTCCACAGGCTCGCAGTCGCGAAATGCACGGCATCTTCGAAGTACCGGTTCTGCGCCTGGAAATGATGCGGGGCCAGATACATTCCTTCAGCCCACACGATTTTGGAAAGCAACTTCATACCCTTTAACCTGCCCGGAGCAGGTCATTGTCTCCCGAACCGGCTGCCCTGAGAACAAGAATTTGACGCCCGAACCTTCAATCAAAGCCTGGCCAGCGATGCTAGGTGTTTACCCCTTTACTGTCAAGGCAATGGCGGTGTAAGGTGTAGGGCTCTGGAGCATTCGTAGAAGTGCCCTGAACCGGCTTGCTCTATCATTTAACCAGCTGCGGCCATGAAATTCGCGAATAAGTACGAGCTTTTTGAAGCTGTCACCAGCGGACCGGTGGAAACATTCTTCGCCAAGGATCTGGCTAGCGGTGAGCGGGTTGTGCTGCACATTTTCGAGGCGCCGGAGAAAAAGCCTGACCAACCCACCGTGCAATGGGTGCTCGAATCGTTTCGCAGTGTAGCTCCTGATCCGCCGGGACTGGTACTTGAAACGGGCCAATATAATGGAACGACTTACGCTTACCTGGTAACCAAGCTTCCCGATGACGCTGCTTTGCAGCGCTGGATACAGTCCTATCAATCGCATGAGAAGGAAACGCAGGAGATCGCGATTCCATCACAAGTTAGCTCGACGGAGGGTCCCGCCACAAAAAAGGAGTCATCGCCGGCGAGCGACCGGACACGCGAACAATCCACCACCGTACGCAAGGCCAGCCCGCCGGGCGACTTTACGGCGGCATTTTTGCAGGCGCCATCACCGGCGAATCCTCGGCCTGAAGCCAATGCCTCCAAGCAAGCGGATTGGGACGAAATCAACTCTTTACCTGAGCCAACGGCACCGCAAAAGCAACCTGGCGACTTCACCAGGAAGTTTTTCTCTGGATCGCATGAAGCGCCGCAAAAGCCGGCAACCCAGGCTCCTACTAAAATACCGGCAGCAGGCACCCACCCCGAGCGTGTGATCTCACCGGCCGGCACCCCGAGTGCGGAAACAGCGAAGCCGGAGGGCACTGAGCCCCCGCGGCAGGAACCGAGCGGCGGCGGTCTGGGCGCGAGCTCTGTGCCACCTGCGGACTCCGGTGGTTTCACCGCTTTGTTTCGGTCCGACTTCAAGCCAGAACCCACGGTGCCTTCCGAGAGAGTTGGCAGTCCTCCTAAACTTGACGATGGGAAGGCGGGGGACTTCACAGATTTCTTTCGGGGACCGTTCGACGGAGAGCGGCCTGCGGAAACCCCCAACATTTCGCCCAAGCCGATGGACATACCGCAACGCGCCGCCCCGGGGGAATTTACCATGTTGTTCGGCTCGGGGAAGGGCGGAGCCCTGGACACAACACCTCCATTGCGGGGTCAGGTTGGAGATACCGCGCAGAAAGCCGAGCCAGGCGCATTTACGCAATTATTTCCGGACGTGAGCCAACCTGCGGCGCCGCCTCCTACCAACGTAGAGGTGCGGACCTGGGAACCCGTGGCGCCGAAGAGCCAGGTACCGTCGCCAGCGAGTGAGCCCTCATCGACGCGGCCTCTTCCGGTTCCGGCAACGCCTTCAGCCACATCGTCCATCGACCCAATGCTTTCGAAGCCCGCTGCAAGCAGCACTGTGCGGGCAAGCGAACCGCCCCAGCCAGCTGGCGCCACTCATGTCTTTTCTGCGGTCGGCGGACGTCTGCCGATTAGCACTCCAGTCCCGTCTGGGCCTAGCGAATATACGCGAATCATCTCAGGCGGAATGGGGGGTCCAGCTCCCTTGGAACCTCCTGTTGCAATTGGATCGATGAACCCTGCTTCTTCCCTGCCCAAGATCGCAGCGCCGCCGCCGCCGAAATTCTCTCCGCCTGCGGCTCCCAAGCCCAAAGCGTCGTATCTGCCGCTAGTCATAATCCTGAACGTGTTGTTGTTCTTCGCGATCCTGCTGATAGTGTATTTCGCAATGAAACACTAAGGCCTGCAAACGAAAGGTCAGCTCGCCTGCGGCAGCAGAATAAGCAGCTCCAGGTTGGGATTGGGGAAATCTCCCGGAACATAGGCAGCCAGGTTGCGGGCGCGGGTAACCGCTTCCCAGGCTGCGCCGGACTGGTTCAGGCTGAAGTACTGATACTTCAACTTCACCGGAATCGCGCTGGGCGGGTTGGGCAAATGTTTGAGCTGGATACCCGGCAGAGCCTGTTTGATCAAGTGTTCGATGTGGGTCGCCGAGCACACTTTCACCAGTTGCGGCACTCTCTGGATGACCACATCCTCGCTGGTCTCGGCACTCACTGCGAGATACATCCGCGTGTTGGCCAGGTACTTGTCGTTGTCAATCGCGGTAGCGTAGATGGAAGGTTTCACCAGCTTCAGCGGCAGAGAGACCAAGTTTGTGGGTACAACCGTCTCCAGCAGCGCACGCAATTTTTCATCGAGGTCAGAAAATATCGGACCCAGGGAGTCGTGGACGTACAGCGGTAAATCGCGCGGCCGCAGCTTGGGCGAAAAGGTGCTGAGCGAACCAGCCAGCGAAGCCATCGCCGAGTAGAGTTCCTCGGGATGCCCTTGCTTGCCCTCAAACAGATGGCTGAAAATCGGGAAGTAGGAGTTGACGGTATAGAGCAGCCAGAAATTCGCAATGTCCGACGCAGTGAAGTCCGCCAGGCTCTGATTCTTTTGCCGACGGGTCGCAGCCAGCTGGGTGCTCCGGGCGGAGAGAATCTCGATCAATCCGCGCAGCACTCCCGACAGATATTCACTGGCGCTGATCTCAAGCAAGGGAGGAACAAAGCGCGGGTTCAAAAGAAACGTGTCCGCCTTGGTACGCTCTACGTTGGCGATGCGCAAAACTGAACAGCCTTCGCGATTCTCATTCTCAGCCAGCAGCCGCAGATTCTTTCGCGCAATCTGCACTGGCTTCTCGCCCACCCCAGTATTCTCGTCGCGGAAAGCCGTCACCTCCGCCAGATAGCGGCTGCCGCCGTCTTTCTGTGCAATCGCGACATTGAGCCCTCGTTGCCGGTAGTCGGGGATGGTCAAGTAAACGTCCAGGCTGGTCGCGCCGGGATCAAAGAAATCTGCCAGCGCCTTGGAGGGCGGCGGCGGGTCCGCATCCGGAATATCGAACAGCAACCCATCCGGGAAAATGCCAGCAGCCCGGGAGACAACAAGCTGTCCCTCGGCGAGCATCTCCTGATTGATGACAAGCTCGCTGAATCCCCAGGCGCAGAACTTCAACGCCTGCAGGCGGAAGTTAAGCGTGTCCTCAATAAACCTGTCCTGCGTTTGCAGGTGCTGGGGAGTGAGGAACGTCCCCTTGGTCCAGATGACAGGTTGCAGTTGCTTCATAGAATTCCCAGCGATTGTCACGATAGCAATTCTCCAGCCGAGAAGCAAAGGGCAGGTTTTACGAGATGAGGACTTCGCCTTGGAGTTCTGCGGTCGCGTTCATCGACTGTGAAGAACGTTAGCGCGAAGCTTCATGGCTCGATCGCAATCCGGACTCCCATCCCACCGAAGCGATCCGTCGTTCTCAATCGCGCAGCGGCGCGGCAGCGAGCGGCTGGCTCCATCCACGCACCGCCTCGCATTGCACCGTAAGTGGGCAGCTGCTTTCCCTCAGGATCGTTTTGCGGCAAATTGTCGAATGAGGTAATGTAGTCGCGGGCCGGTTCATACACATTTCCAAGCATATCGAACAGCCCCCAGGCGTTCGGCTTCTTGCGCCCAACTTCGTGGACTCTTTCGCCCGAGTTCTCTCGAAACCATGCGATCGCGTCGAGGCTTGAATCTGAATCGCCTGAATAATACCGTGTCGTTGTCCCAGCCCGCGCTGCATACTCCCATTCCGCTTCGGACGGGAGCTCCACGTTAACAGCGAGGCCCTTCGACAGCCGCTTGCAAAAGTCCAGCGCCTCACTATATTTGATTTGATCCACCGCCAAGTCATCACCTTGGAACTCGCTGGGGTTCGTGCCCATAATGCTGCGCCACTGCGCTTGAGTCACTTCGTATTTCCCCAGGTAGAAAGGATGTGTGATCCGAACTCGCATTTGGGGTATTTCGCCGTCCTCGCGGGCAAGTTCCCGGACAGGTGAACCCATCATAAATTCTCCAGGCTCGACCCTGACGAGTTGCCACTGCACGGAGCCGTACTTAAACGTCAGCTCGCGCTCCTTGGCTTCGATGAGTTTGTGTAAATCGACCATAGGCAATTCGTCCTTCCTGCGGCTAGAGCACCCAAAACATGCCGTAAGCACCACCAGACAATAGAACAATCGTCGCTGAAAGCTCATTCGGTTCTAATGAAAGCTACGTTGCTGCAGGTCTTTCTAGGGGTGCTTCCTAGTGTGCTTCTTATCGTAAGCGGCTTTGGCGCTGTTGTCCCACCAGGTTCGGTACGTATCTTTGTGCGCCTTGCTTTCATAGTGGTTGTAATAGTCATCAAAGTCCTTTGCCGGTTTGAACGCTTCGGCAAAGGACTTCGCGCCAGGACCAGCTCCCCACGTCTCTTTGCATTTGTCGAACGCCGTCAAGCTACGTTTCAGACCGTCGTACTCTACCCGTTCGGTGGCACGGGTATATTCTTCGCGGCTCAGGTTTCCTTTAAGAGCGTCCGCGTCAATTTTGTTGAATTTTGCGGAACTCTCAAGATTATGGAGTTCGAAGAGCAGAGATTCCGTGGCGTCACAGCAATCAGTCGTCGGCTTGATTGTTATGGTCCCGGTGCTGACCTCAGTTTCGGCAGCGAACCCAGAGGAGGTGGGGGCGACTTGAACCTGGGGTTCTTTCCCAGTGGCTTTCTTGGCCGCAGCCCAAGCACCCGTGCCTCCGTCACAGGCCTCAAGGTTCTTCTTGATCTTCTCAACGGGGCAAGGAGGAGGCGGGCACGGAGGGGAGCCGCCATCGACCGGCGTAGACGCATCCGCAGTTGGCGTCGTTGTGTCGGCAACCGGGACAGAGTCACTCGGTGATGTGCAGGTACTGCAACCGCAACCGCTCATCGGCGCTAACCTTTCGCCTTTTCCGCCAGTGCGTGCCGCAGGTACAAAGTTGCCTTGGTATGTAGTTCTTCAGTGCGTGCTTCGGGATCGGACCCGCGCCCGGCCTCCAACCTTTTGCCGATCCAAGGGTACAGAGGGTCAACGGGAAATCTGTGGCCAACAAAAATTGTGAACGCAACCATGAGAAGCATGCCTTTCACAGTGGTCAATCCATAGCTACACGCAATTTCAAAGCTGTCTCGAACCAGTCCTCGAAGCGCGGGCTCTCCTAAATAATTGCAGGTCTCCGGGTAAATCGCGTACAGTCTTTGAATCGCACTCTCTTCCAACGAGTCCGTACTATTCGCTACCTCCTCCGCCTTCGTTTGGCTCAACAGGTTCAGCGCCTCGATGAGATGTCTATTGTTCGGCCCGCGAACTTGAGCCCCATATCGATTCATTGCACGGAAAAGTCGATCGGCACGTCGCATTTGGTCCCTGTAGGTGAGGTCGTTCAGAGCCGTAGTGGCCCATGGGTATTGCGGGTCCGTGTCAAAATAACTTCCGAACATGAACATCAGTTCGATGTAGAAGCGCACGGGGCCACGATTGGTGAAACCGTATCTCCCGGCATTCTCAATGCCCATTCGAATCACTCGGCGCACAGCAGGCTCGCCAGCCGCCCTACAGTGTTGCGGTGCAAACTTCTTCAGGTGTTCGACCATCTCGTCTTCGAACTTCTGAAGATGGTGTTGCCGGAAGGCTTCGGCTTGGTCCTGGCGAATAGTCCACATGACTCAATCTCAGCGCGGCTGCCCACCGGCGGGATCCAGCGCTACAACAGCCGTTCCTGATTGCGGCCCAGACGCCGACAGCGTCAGCGCGGTTTTCACTGCACCGCGCCCCCTATTCGAAAAGTGCAGCAAAGTTTCGGGATCCTCATCTTCCATCAAGTAATTCTGAATGGAGCCGAAAAAGTAATCCGTCTCTTCGAATGTGCACGTCGGCAAATACACTCGCAACACCCGGGGATCGTAATAGCGAAAGTAAACCTGCTCTCCCTCGGGAAGCATGACCTCGAGAAAATGCCGCAGGTGCCGTCGGACCTCCAGGAATTCGCTGGCACAGGTCAAATAGACTCCCCAACTCTCGCCCCATCCGTCGCGCACCAGCTTCTCCAGCAGAACCGAGTCTTTCTTCAGTCGCACGAGATAAGGCGCGACTTGGGCCAGCTTTGCGCCTTGCGACCCCTCGTAAAGAGATTGGTACTCCTCATTGGACTTAAGAAGCAGCGCCAGAATCTTAATATCCCGCGCCGCATCCAGCACGGCGTAGAGAGGTTGGAAATCGCGTCGCAACAGGAATAGCAGATGTTCCTGCGGAGTCGCGCAGCCTTCTAGCGTTGGCTCAGCGTCCGCGACGGCAGCCTCTTCTCCCTCAATTTGAAACCGGAAAGCAGTCACTCCCGCCACGATCCGATCGCCGTTCTTGAGAATGATGGCGTCCACTTTCTGGTCATTCACCACCGTGCCGTTACGGCTGCCGA
>Ga0187805_10000252_pt1 | contig 16771 bp, 16 predicted proteins | sample NC_wetland_sal_i_6_FD_132965 | JGI IMG/M metagenome (GOLD analysis project Ga0187805, IMG submission 132965) | Wetland sediment microbial communities from Neuse River Estuary, North Carolina, USA - Control_5 | ecosystem: Environmental > Aquatic > Freshwater > Wetlands > Sediment | place: USA...
AGATGCGCACGATGAGCAGCCAGCGGTCGGCCCGCCGGGCCAGCCCGGCCGCGTACGCCAGGGCATGCGTGCTGGGCAGCGACCCGTCGTAGCTGGCCAGGATGGGGTGCCTGCGGCTCCCGGCCGGTGCCGGATGCCGCTGCTCAGGGGACTGTTTCATCGGAGCTCCCGGTGATCACAACGCGTCGTGCGAGCCGAGGACTTTGACCGCTCGGCTGGCATTTCGCCTCGAACATTTCGCTATGCACCACCCTGGTTCCGCGGCGGTCCCGTCGCCTCCGTGTGATCCCCTAGTCCGTGCCCCGGGGAAGGCGACGGAGGCGCCTAGCATGGCTCACCAGCCTTCGGTCCCGGTGCCCCGGTCGCCGGGGCCGGAGCCGTCTTCCAGGGCCTCGACCGCACCGAGAAGGTTGCGGAGGCCGACTTCGTAGCGCTGGGCATCCGCCGGATCGATCAGCCACTCGTCGATCGGTAGGCTGATGGCCTCCTCTTGCGACGGGCCGGTCTCGGCCAGGGTCAGCTCCGCCCGGACGTTGAGTTCGAGCTGGTACAGGAAGGCGTTATCGCCGGCCGGGGTGCTCATCTTTGCTCCATATCTTTTTCCGCGCGGGACGTGGGTGAATGTCTGTGGCGGGCACTGGCCACGTGGACCGGCCTCACCCGCCTGCGCTACAGGGCCGAACAGCTCATGGTTAAGGCGCTCCGCTGGCCGGTGGCACCACTGTTGCGCTTGCCCGCGGGGATCGCCTCCGTGGGAATCCCTAGTGGGTCCCCTAGGGACATGGGCGCAGCCATCGGCGATGCCTCAGCGCGATGCGCGGCCGGGGATCCGCGCTGGGGATTCCGACAGATGCGAGCGCCCCTCGGCGGGAGGGACGCTGCGTGGTGACCCATCCTGAACGGGGCCCGGCCAGAACCATCGCCGGCCACCCCACGAGGGATTCACACCTGGCCGACCCGCGGCGCGAGCCGCGGCGTTGAGCCGACAGTGCGAACGGAGTACGGATATGAACACGATCACCACCAAAGACGGCGCAGAAATCTACTACAAGGACTGGGGCGAGGGCCCGGTCGTCACGTTCTCGCACGGCTGGCCGCTGGACTCGGACGCCTGGGACGGTCAGATGCTGTTCCTGGCCCAGAACGGCTTCCGGGTCGTCGCACACGACCGGCGTGGCCACGGCCGGTCCAGCCAGGCCTCATCGGGGAACGACATGGACGGCTATGCCGACGATCTGGCCGCCGTGATCGAGGCGCTCGATCTCTGGGATGCCACGCTGGTAGGCCATTCCACCGGCGGCGGTGAGGTCGCCCGCTACATCGGCCGCCACGGGACAGGGCGGGTGGCCAAGGCGGTCCTGGTCTCCGCGGTGCCGCCGCTCGTGCTGAAGACCGCGGCCAATCCGGAGGGCACGCCGCTGGAGGTGCTCGACGGCCTGCGTGCGGGCCTATTCAAGGACCGGTCGCAGTTCTACAAGGAATTCGCGATCCCGTTCTACGGCGCGAACCGGCCGGGCGCCGAGGTCTCCCAGGGCGTGCTGGATCAGTTCTGGCTGTGGAGCATGCAGGCCGGCCTCAAGAACGCCTACGAGAGCATCAAGGCCTTCTCCGAGACCGATTTCACCGGGGACCTCGCGAAGTTCGACGTCCCGACCCTGGTTCTGCACGGTGAGGACGACCAGGTCGTTCCCGTCAATGACTCGGCCAGGAAATCGGCCAGGCTCATCAAGGGCGCGCAGGAAATCTACTACCCGGGCGCGCCGCACGGCCTCACCGCCACCCATCAGGACCAGTTCAACGCCGACCTGCTGGCCTTCCTCCGGAGCTGACCGCGGGCTCAGAGCGCACCACTTCACATCCGGAAACATGGAGATCAAGAACATGAAGATTGCTGTCATCGGCGGGACCGGGCTCATCGGATCGCATGTAGTCAAGATCCTGGACGCGAGCGGGCACGAGGCGGTGCCTCACTCGCCGTCTACTGGCGTGGACCTGCTCAGCGGGCAGGGCCTGCCCGAGGCGCTCAAGGGGGCCGACGTCGTGGTCAACCTGACGAACTCACCGACCTTCGACGACGCCTCGCCCGCGTTCTTCCAGAAGACCATGGACAACCTGCTCGCCGCGGCCAAGGCCGGCGGCGTCGGCCACGCCGTCATCCTTTCGATCGTGGGCGCCGACCTGGTGCCAGGGCTGGTCTATTACCGCGCCAAGGTGCTGCAGGAGGACATCCTCAAGTCCGGCACCGTACCGTACTCGATCGTCCGCGCCACGCAGTTCTTCGAGTTCATGGACGCGGTAGTGTCCTGGACCGCCGACGAGGACACCGTCCGCCTGCCCGCCACGCTCGTCCAGCCCATCGCCGCGGCCGACGTCGCCCGGGCCGTGGCTGACGTCAGCGCGGGCGCCCCGCTGCAGGACACGCGCAACGTCGCCGGCCCCGAGGTCTTCACGCTGGACGAACTGGGCAGGATCACCCTCGCCGCCCACGGCGACCATCGCACCGTCGTCACCGACAACAGCGCCGGCATGTTCGCCGCCGCCGCGGGCGACGCCCTGATCGCCAAGGACGGCGCGGTCATCGCCAAGACCACCTATCGGGAGTGGCTCGCGCGCTGACTCGGCCGGGCCCGCACGACATCGGTCGTGCGGGCCCGCCAGGAACCCCCGTAGCGCCCGGAACACCCGCGAGGAGCTCCGCTGCGCCTTCGAGATGTTCGACGAGATGGGCGTGACGGCTTTTGCGGGCCGGGCCCGGGCCGAGCTGCGCGCCACCGGCGAGCAGGCCCGCCCGCGCAGGCCCGGGACCCCAGAGGTGCTCACGGCGCAGGAGGCGCAGATCGCCCGGCTCGCCGCCGAGCGCCTGTCCAACCGGGAGATCGCCGGCCAGCTGTTTATAAGCGCCAGCACCGTCGAGTACCACCTGCGCAAGGTCTTCCGCAAACTCGACGTCACCAGCCGGATACAGCTCGCCCGGACGTTCCCTGATCACAAACAGACACCCGCATGGCGGGACTGACGACCGGCTCGCCTGGCCGGGGACACCCGCGCTCCCGCCGAGAACCGGAAGCAGACGCTTTCAGCGTCGCTGCTACGGCGCGTACTCCACACCGATGCGATCATCGACGTCGGTGACGCCAGCCGCAGACCAGGCGGCCACTGCGTGATCGTGTGCGGCCCAAGAGCTGACCGTGCCGGACAGGATCACCAGCCCGCCGGAGAAGGTCTCGACCGAGAGCCCGTCCGCGTCCAGCAGGGCGTCGCGCCGGAACGCGCGGCTGATGGCGTCCCCCGCGGCACACCCATCGGGAGCCTGGGCCAAGGCGATGGCGTTGTCGATGCCAACCACGCCGGGCACGCTCGCGGTGCGGGACTCGGCGGCCTCGCGTTGGCAGTGCCACTCCACCGCGCCGGTCAGGGTGACGAAGCCGTCCCGGGCCTGCGCATCGACGGTCATCGGCACCGAGCCCTCCAGCATCAGCGCCTCCAGCACGTCGCCGCGCAGGTCCTCGTCGTCGCGCCGGTCCCTGTCCGGGACCCGCACCCCCAGTTCATTGGCGACCCGGATGACCCCGCGGACGCGGGCGGCGGCGTTGCCCCCGGCCCAGGAGACGACGTCCCCGGCGCACCCGCAGGACTAAGGATGTTCCGGGATTCGACGAGCTTCCCGGATCCCTAGCGTTTACCCCAGATGTATCCCGTACGAGTCCGGAAGCGGCCAGGAAGCCCGCGGGTCCACCGCCCAGGGGGGAGAGAGCCCAGGCGCCAGGCGCATGAGCCGACAGGCGACCGCGCTGCGGTCAGATGGAAGGAGTGAGCACGCATGCACGTCAGCGATGGCACGGATGCGCACACACTTGCTGGTGCACGGCTCGAGCGCAGGCTGCGTGGCCGGCGCGGCGAGCGCGAAGTGCTGGACCGGTTGCTGGCGAGTGCGCGGGCCGGTCAGAGCCGGGTCCTGGTCCTGCGCGGCGCGGCCGGGATCGGCAAGACCGCGTTGCTGGGATACCTGCTGGAGCACGCGTCTGGATTCCGTATCGCACGAGCGGCGGGCGCTGAGCTGGAGATGGGGCTCGCGTTCGCCGGGCTGCATCAGCTATGCGCGCCGTTCCTAGACCGGATCGAGTGCCTTCCAGATCCGCAGCGCGCCGCCCTGGGCACCGCGTTCGGCCTGCGGGATGGTGACGCTCCGGATCGCTTCGCGGTCGGCCTCGCGGTCCTGAGCCTGTTGTCGGACGTGGCCGGGGAGCGGCCGCTGGTCTGCGTCGTGGACGATGCGCAGTGGCTCGATCGGGCCTCGGCCCAGGCGCTCGCGTTCGTGGCCCGCCGCCTTGCGACCGAATCGGTCGCGGTGGTCCTCGCGGTGCGGCAGCCCGGTGCCGAGCAGGACCTAGCGGGACTGGAGGAACTCGTCGTTTACGGGTTGCCAGACGGTGATGCGCAGGCCCTGCTGGAGTCGGTCATTACCGGTCCGCTGGATGAGCGGGTGCGCGATCGTATCGTGGCCGAGACCCGAGGCAACCCGCGGGCGCTGCTGGAGCTGGCGCGCGGACTGGCACCCGAGGAGCTGGCGGGCGGGATCGGATTGCCCTGCGTTACGGCCAGGCCAGGCCGGATGGAGGAAGGCTTCCGGCGGCAGTTGATGCCCCTCCCGCCGGCGACGCGGCGGCTGCTGCTGGTCGCGGCGGCCGAGCCGGCTGGCGACCCGGTGCTGGTGTGGCGTGCGGCGGACCGGCTGGGCGTGCAGGCGATGGCCGCGGCACCGGCGGCCGCGGCCGGGCTGATCGAGTTCGGCAAGCACGCGCGGTTTTGTCATCCGCTGGCCCGGTCGGCGGTGTACCGAGCCGCCTCACCGCAAGAGCGCCACAGTGCGCACCGCGCCCTGGCCCAGGCCACCGACCCCGGCATTGATCCTGATCGTCGCGCTTGGCACCGCGCGAAAGCAGCAACTGGGCTCGATGAGGACGTCGCCGCCGAACTTGAGGGCTCGGCAAGCCGGGCGCGGGCCCGCGGCGGCGTGGCGGCGTTCGCCGCATTCTGTGAGCGCGCCGCAGAGCTGACGCCCGACCGGGCGCGCCGGGCCCGGCGCGCGCTGGCCGCGGCGCAGGGCAAGCAGCAGGCCGGGGCGCCGGACGCGGCGCTGCGGCTGCTGGCCATCGCAGAGGCCGGGCCGCTCGACGAGCTCGGGCACGCGCACGCTGACCTGCTGCGCGCCCAGCTAGCGGCCGACGCGGGCCGTGGCGACGCGCCGCAGCTCCTGCTCAAGGCGGCCAACCGCCTCGAACCGCTCCACGCCGGGCTAGCCCGCGAGGCCTACCGCGACGCGTTCTGGGCGGTACTCACGGCCGGACGCCCGGGCGTCCGCGGCGGACTGCTCGAGGTCGCCGAGGCGGTCCGGGCGGCGCCGCCGCCGCCGCAGCCGCCGGGAGGCGGCGACCTGCTGCTGGACGGCCTGGCCGTGCTGATCACCGAAGGGAATGCCGCGGGCACGCCAATGCTGAGGCAAGCGCTAGAGGCGTTCCGCGACGGGGCCTCCACCGATGAGGGATTGCGGTGGCTACGGCTCGCATGCAGCCTGTCCAGAGATGTCTGGGACGACGAGAGCTGGTACACACTGTCGGCTCGGCTGATCGAGCACGCCCGCCAGGCTGGCGCGCTCACCGTGCTCCCGGCCGCGTTGCTCACGGGCGTGCCAATTCGGCTGCTCGCGGGCGAACTGGCCATGGCCGTTTCCACGGCAGAAGAGGCCGAGGCAGTCGGCCAAGCGACGGCTGACCCAGCGGGGCCTTGCGGGCGTATGGTGCTCACCGCCTGGAGAGGCCGGGAAGCCGAAGCCTCTCAGGTGACCGCGACGGCCACGAGAGAAATGGTGGCGCGCGGAGAAGGACGGTGGCTGACCGCTGCTCACTGGGTGACCGCGGTGCTCAACAATGGTCTTTGCCGATACGACGAGGCGCTGGCCGCGGCCGAGCAGGGCAGCAGCGAATACCCGGATGAGCCGGGCCTGGCGGCCTCGTCGATGGCCGAACTGATCGAGGCCGCCGCCCGGACCGGGCAGCCGGAGCGCGCCGCCGATGCCATGCGGCATCTGTCGGAGACAACCACCACCGCGGGCAGCGACTGGGCGCTGGGGATCCTGGCGCGCTCGCGGGCCCTGCTGAGCGACGGCGCGTCGGCTGAGTGCTCGTACCGGGAGGCGATCGACCGGCTGGGCCGTACCCGCGTCCGAGTGGAGCTGGCCCGCGCGCACCTGGTCTACGGCGAGTGGCTACGCCGCCAGAACCGCCGGGTGGACGCACGGGACCAGCTGCGGACCGCTTACGAGATGCTGACCGCGATGGGGATCGACGGGTTCGCCGAACGCGCCCGGCGGGAGCTGCTAGCCACAGGCGAGACCGTACGCAAGCGCACGGTCGAGACGGCCAGGCAACTCACTGGGCAGGAAGCGCAGATCGCCCGGCTCGCCGGTGAGGGTAATACGAACCCGGAGATCAGTGCCCAGCTGTTCCTGAGCCCGCGCACCGTCGAGTACCACCTGCACAAGGCCTTCCGCAAGCTCGGCATCAGCTCCCGCAGAGAGCTCCGCAGGGTGCTGCCCAACCTCGAACGGGCGGCCCTGCCAGCCTAGCCGCCTTCAGTTCGATGCCGGTCGGCGACGCCGGCTACGTTGCCAGCCCGGTGTCCGACAAGATCACAGGTCCATGATCTTGGCGGCATCCCATGGCCGCTCCCACCCGGCCAGTGCGAGCAGGCGATCGACGAGGATGGCTGTTGTCCCCCAGATGAGCATCCCCCTGACCCGGAAAGCGGGCGCTACGGCACCAATGGGCATGCGCACCATCAGGCGCGCGGAAGGATCGGCCAGTTCGGTGACGCTTACTCTTACCACCGCAGCCACCTCGCCGGGATCAACAGGCGCGACCGCGCACGGTCGCCGCCACCATGCGAGCACCGGGACCACCCGGAAACCGGTGGGCGGTATGAACAACTCCGGAAGGGTTCCGACGACCTCGACGCCGCCGGGGTCAACGCCAACCTCCTCGGCCGCCTCCCGCAGCGCCGCCGCGACCGGCCCATCGTCAGCGGTGTCGATGGCCCCGCCGGGAAAGGCGGGCTCGCCCGCGTGTTGCCGCAGCCTCTCGCTGCGCTGGATGAGGAGAAGATCAGGGCCGTTCGGGCCTGCGGCGAACAAGACCAGTACGGCTGACTCCCGGCCGCCGCTGGCGGGTGGCTGGAACAGCGGGGCTATCTCCATCGCGCGGGCCGCGTCGGCGAGCTCACGCAACCACGCGGGGACGGTCTGGCCGCCAGAGGTCATCATGCTGTCCGCTTTCGCGTCGCTGCCATGTAACCGCCGGAGCGCGGCCCGGTCAAGTCGGCGAGGCTAGCGCGAGGTCACGGTGTCTTGGTGCCTGGGCAGGACGCGGACTAGCTCCCGGCGCGAGCTGATGCCGAGCTTGGTGAAGACCTTACGCATGTGGTACTCGACCGTGTGCACGGTGATGAACAGCCGGGCTCCGATCTCCGGGTTCGTCAGGCCGTCCCGCGCCAGCTGCGCGACCTGAGCCTCCTGCGCGGTCAGCTCAACGGCGTGCTCGACGGTGCGCTTGCGGGCGGTCTCTCCGGTGGCCTGCAGCTCGCGCCGGGCTCGCTCGGCGAACGCCCCGATGCCCATCGCATCCAGCATCTTGTAAGCGGTGCGCAGCTGCTCGCGGGCTTGGGCGCGGCGCCGCCCACGGCGCAGCCACTCACCGTAGAGCAGGTGCGCGCGGGCCAACTGTGCGCGAACCCGGGTCCGGCTCAGCCTCTCGATCGACTCCTGGTAAAGGCTCTCGGCCATCTCACCGTCGCAGAGCAGGGCGCGGGCGCGGGCTTCGATGCCTAGTACCCATTCGTTGGGAGTTACGCGCGTCCGTTCGGACAGCCAGTTCAGCGTGACCTCTACTAGCGCCATGTCACCGGTCCTGGCGGCCGCCTCGGCGAGCTCGGGCACAATATGGGACCCGTATCCCAATGGTTCGTGCTCGAATGCCCGCTGTGCGGCGTCGCACGCGTCGGCGTATTGCTGGAGGCCGTTGTCGAGGACCGAGCTTGCGTAGGCCGCCAGGCTGGCCAGCCTGCCCGCACCACGCGCATCCGCTTCCCGCGAGGTGACCTCGACCAGCTCAGACGTCTCTTTTTCCTGGCCTCGCCAGGCCGCGAGCATCATCGCGGTATCGGCAATCGGCGGGTTCCCGGTCGCCTCCGCTATTACATGATCTTCTTCGACCAGCCGCGCTGCCGTGGCCAGCTCGCCGGCGAGAATGTGGGTTCTGGCCAGGTAGTTGAGCGCATACGTCAAATGCATGAGCGCACCGGTGTTGCGGGAAAACTGGACCTGGCGAGCGCCCAGGCTATGCCAGGCGTCGAAATCCCATAGCTCCATGGCGACGTTCTGGGTGATTCTCCCGCCGGCGAGCCAGAGCCAGCGGCCGACTTCACCGGAACCAACGTCCAGCGCAAGGACCACCTTGAGCGCTCGGTCAAGGGCCGGGGCGGCCGTCGCGTATCCCTCTGTCAGCCGCAGCGCGATCGCGTCCAGCAGGACATCAACCGCGCGCGGCGGGTCGGGACCGGGTGGTGCGGTGCGTGCGGCCTCGGCCGCTTCCCGCAGGACGGGGCTGGACATGTCGCTGGCCCAGCACGCGGCCACCAGAGCGTCCAGGTGCGCTGCGCGTGCCACGGAGGCGTCGACCGCCTCCAGTCGCCTGGCCCCGCCAAGCAGCAGCCGGGCCGCGTCACTGCCACGCCGCTGGTCGAGAGCGATCTGCCCGCGCAGACGCTGAACCTCGGCGGCCTGCAGCTGATCGAGCGGGCCGGCTTCCACCGCCACCAGCAGTCCCAGCGCCGCATCCAAAGCCCCGGCGCCACATTTGGCCCGCGCCGCGGCCAGCAGCCGCTGCGCCCGGCGGCCGGGTTCAGGCGTCAGCATCGCCGCGCGCTCCAGGAACGCGGCCGCCGCGGCAAGTCCCCCGCGGGCTTGGGCCCGGTCGGCCGAGCGGTCAAGCTCGCCGGCAATCTCCTCATCCGGGCCCGGCGCGGCCTCAGCGGTATGCCAGGCGCGACGGTCCGGATCCATCTGCGGATCGGTCGTCTCCGCCAGCGCGCGATGCGCGTCTTGTCTCTCCCGAACCGACGCCGACCGGTAAACCGCCGAACGGACCAGCGGATGCCGGAACTGCACCCGCGCGCCGAACTCCACCAGCCCTGCCTCCATCGCTGGCGTCCGCGCAGACACGGGAATCCCCAGTTGCCCGGCCGCCCGCCACACCAGCAGGGGATCGCCGGACGGATCGGCCGCCGCCAGCTGCAGCAGCCGCCGCGTCTGAGCGGGCAGAGCCTCGAGCTGCCGCAGGAAGCTCGCTTCGATTCGGCCCGGCAGCGGTTGCGCGCCGGGGAGACCGAACCCGCCCGCCAGCTGGGCCGGTGTCAGGCCCCGGGGCAACTCCAGCAATGCCAGGGGATTGCCCCGCGCCTCACCAATGATCCGATCCCGGACCCGCGCGTCCAGCGGCCCAGCCAGCACTGAGTCCAACAGTGCCCGCGCATCATTGTGGTTCAGCCCCTCGACCGGCAACACCGGCAGCCCGGCCAGTTCATCGCCCGGATCGCGGGTCGCGAACACCAGGCCGACCGGCTCCGCCGCCAGCCGACGCGCCACGAACCCCAGGGCCTGCGCCGAGGCGCTATCAAGCCACTGCTGGTCATCCACCACGCACACCAGCGGCCGATCCTGAGCGACCTCCGAAAGCAGGCTGAGGACGGCCAGGCCGACCAGGAACCGGTCCGGCGCCGGTCCGGCGCTGATCCCCAATACGGTCCGCAGCGCCTCACGTTGCGGGGCCGGCAGACATTCGGCGCGATCCAGCATCGGCGCGCACAGCTGATGCAGCCCGGCGAAGGCCAGCTCCATCTCGGACTGCACACCGGTAACGCGCGCTATCCGGCATCCCGGCACCGGCCCGAATACGTAGTCCAGCAACGCCGACTTGCCGACGCCCGACTCGCCGCGCACCACCAGTACCCGGCTCTCACCGGCCCGGACACCGTCAATGAGCCGGTTGAGCACGCTCAACTCGCGACTGCGGCCCCTCATCGGCGCGGCCTGGTCTTGCCGCTTGGAACCTACCGCCATCGGCCCGCACTACGCCGTGTCCGCGGCAGCTACGGCAGGGTGATGCAAGAACGCCGCCATGCCATCACCCGGCGGGGCGGGAACGTCCACGCGACCTCCAGCACGTGCCAGGCCCACGGCCAGCAGCGCCGGCTCTCGCCGGACGCCATCAAGCCCATAACCACTCCATCGACAGCCTAACCCTGAGGCGCGACCAGGAGCACTACGGAGAAATGAAAGGCCGGGGTCCGTATCTCTGCTCGGAATGGCGACAAGTCAGCACAAATCAGTCACGATCAGCGGGTGGCTCTTCCGCCGGGTCGGTGGCAAGCTGGTGACACGCCCCGCAGGGCCGCATCTGACGGCGGAGGGCAGCATGACCCGGATCGCGTACCTCGTCACCAGCGCGCGCGAGATGATGCTCGCGGATGGAACGCCATACCCGACGGGCTACCTCATTGAGGAAGCCCTCAAACCCTACGAGCGCTTCAAAGCCGCCGGATTCGACGTCTCGGTGATCACACCCGACGGACGGCCGCCGCAGGCGGAGCCGTACGGGCTGTCCTGGTTTTTCCACTATCCGGACGAAGACAAGGACTACCTCGCCTCGGTCGTACGTACCTTCGCCCACCACGTGGATGACATCCGGCTGACCCTGCATCAGAACACCAGGTTCGGCCTGGCCGCCGCCCGCCGCGTGGCCACCGTGCTCCAGGCGAACGGCCGGACCCCCGCCGAGGCCCACCGGATCGTCAGCGCGGCCGCGAAAACCGCCTGGCGGGAGGGTCGGCAATTCGCTGGCGTGCTGGCCGAGGACCGCTCGCACGGGCTGACACGGGAGCAGATCCAGGCCGAGGTCGACGCGCAGCGGGCCGACAGCCAGCGGCTGGCAGACGAACGGCACCGGCGGCTGCAGGAGATTCCCGGCTTCCAGCAGCCGGTCGCGCTGTCCTCGCTGACCCGCGAGCAGATGGCCGAGTTCGACGCTCTCTTCGTGCCGGGCGGCCACGGGACGATGGCTGACCTATCCGACAACCCCGATGCCGGGCGCCTGCTCGCCGCTCTGCACCGCAAGGGCGCGCTCATTGCCGCGGTGTGCCATGGCCCGGCTGTGCTGCTGTCCGCGCCCGAGCGATCCGACGGGCTGTGGCTGTTCGAGGGCTACCGGATGACCTCCTTTACCGACGAGGAGGAAAGCCGGACCAGACCCGGTCGGCTCGGCATGGCGTGGCTGCTAGATACGGCGCTGAAGAACGCGGGCGCTGTCTTCGACGACGGCCTGGCCGCGTGGGCGTCCCACGTGGTCGTGGACCGGAATCTCATCACGGGGCAGAACGCGGGATCGACCGAGGCGACCGCCGATGCGGTCATCAGCAAGCTCCATGTACCTGCCCGCCGGGCCGCGCGAGCGGCCGGGCCTGCCGCCACGCCGCGAAAGACCTCGCCTATGGCCAGCCAAGCCATCATCAGGTCGCCCGCCGAGACCATACAGGTATTCCTGGAGGCGTTCGCCCGTCACGAAGTCGATGCGGCCGTCGCCCTGGCCGACCCGCAGGTCTCGGTTACCGTCCATCCGCTCGGCCTGCATGACCAGGGCCAGGACGCGCTGCGCCAGGTGCTGGCGGACCTGGTGCACGCCTTCCCCGACCTGATGATCAACGTCAGCCGGGTCATTACGACCGGCGACGTCATCACCGCGTTGTTCAAGGCCGAGGGAACACAGGCCGTCGGCTACGCCGGCGCCATCAACCAGGAGAAGCATCTGGACATTGACCAGGCCTGGCGGTTCGTGATCGGCGGCGGCCTGATCACCGAGGTTGCCGCCTACTGGTGCCAGGCGCAGCTGTACCGGCGGCTGGCCGTCAAACGATATGACACGATCGCGCTCGCCTGAGCGGGAGGCTGCCGTACGATCGCGGCTCAGCGCGGGAGCTGCTCCGGGGGAACGGACGCGAGCGCGTCGCGTAGGGCCGCACGGGTCGCGACACCGAGCTTGGGGAAGGCCCGGTGCAGGTGGCCGCCGACGGTCCTGAACGCGACGCGCTCGGCCGGGTTCATCGATTCGAGCACGACGAGGAAGGCCATGCTGACCGATTCGTCGAGGGTGACCCGGTCGGCCGGGTCGGCCGGGATGCCACCCGATCGCCCGCTGATCCACTCGCCAGGTTCGGGCAGCGGCTCGGGGATCCATTCGCCCACGTAGCGCTCCCGCCGCGCCCGGGCCGAGCCGAGCATGTCGAGGCAGATGCGGCTGGCGACGGTCGTCAGCCAGGCGCCGGGGGACTCGATGGCTTCCTGCTGCTCACCGGACATGGCGTACCAGCGAGCGTAGGTCTCCTGCACGGCATCCTCGGCATCGGCCAGCGAGCCGAGCAGCCGGTAGGCGAGGTTGATCAGCTGGCGCCGCTCGCTCATGACCGCGCTCAGGCCCGCATCGGCCGGCCCGTGTCCCGGCCCTGATTGAGTGCTCATGGTGCCGCCCTTCCCTGATCGCATCGTCTCTCACCAGTCCGACGAGACAGCGCACCGGGCTGTGAGGCAGGCGCGCCGCCTCACGTTCCGGGCGGATGCGTCGTCGTACCGCTGACAGGAACAACACGCGCTAAGGAGACGATCATGCAGGCACCGCAGACGAGCACGCCGGCGCTGCAGGCTCTGCTGCAGGACGGGGCCCTGGCCGGGGAATGGGTCCTGGATCCGCGCACGTCGAGCATCAGGCTGACGAGCAAGAGCATCGGTGGCCTTGTCCGGGTCAACGGTGTCTTCCGCGAGGTTAGCGGGGGCGGCACCGTCTTCCCGAACGGCGAGGTCAACGGCACCGTCACGGTGGCCGCGGCGTCCATCGACACCAGGAACGCCCGCCGCGACACCCACCTGCGCTCGGCTGACTTCTTCGACGTCGGCAACCACCCGGACATCGCTTTCGCCGCGGACGGCATCCGCCCGTCCGACCGGGGTGTCACCGTGACGGGCGCGCTGACCGTGCGCGGCCGTACCCGGCCCCTGGGCATCGATGCCGCGGTGTCCGTCCAGGGGGACGGGGAACTCTGGCTCGACGCCGAGGTCGTCATCAACCGGGCGGATTTCGGCCTCACCTGGAACCGGCTAGGCCTGGTTTCGATGACCAGCGCCATCACTGCCCACGCCGTGTTCACGAGAGGCAGGCAACGCTGATGGCCGATCTTCAGGCCATCGCCGACCGCGTCGAGATCGAGGCGCTGCGCGGCGAGTTCACCGATGCGGCCATGATGCGCGACCTCGACCGCCTCGTGTCGCTGTTCACACCCGACGGCGCGCTGCGGATGCCCAACGTCCCCGCCGAGCTCGCCACCGCAGGCGGAGAACCGCAGGCCCGGCTAGCGCCCGACTAGCGCACGGCTAGCGCTCGGCCGCCGGTTCCGGGTCTGCCGAGGTGTGGATGGTCGCCGCCAGCTGCGCAGGCGTCGGGCTGACGGAGCCGGGCGGCAGCAGCGGGTACCGGCTGCCGACATAGCCGGCCAGCAGCATCCCGCCGAACTCGCGGATGAACCCCTGCTGCTCCGGTACGGAGCAGCCGAAGTTCACCGCCTCGAGGAGCGCGTCGACGGAGCTCCAGCCCGTCACGGCCATCCGGTAGCACGCGATCGCCACGCCCGTGCGCCCCTTGCCTGCCTCGCAGTGCAGGTAGGTCAGCTCCGCGCCCGGTCCCGACAGCAGGTCGAGGATCTCGGTTACCTGCTCGACCGTCGGAGTCTCCATGTCGGTGATCGGGATGTGGTAGGTCTGCAGCACCCCGGTGAGTCCTGCCTCGGCTATCGCCAGGGCGTCGCCTTCGGTCATCTCGGCGCACAGGTTGATCGTGACACGGTACCGCTGCTCAGCGGCCAGCTCGGCCAGCTTCCCGGCGTCCGGCCGCTGCCCGCGCGACACCAGATCGGAGACCCGGTACGTGTACGGCGTGACTGGGTAGTGCGACAGGAAGCGCAGCAACGGCGCCTTCTCGAGGTTGCCGTAGGAGTCGAGGGCGACGGTCTCGAGCTCGTCCAGGATCCGCCGCCTGAGGCTGATGCCCGGCTGCGTCTGGGCGATCTCGGCCGCTTGGCGCCGCGCGTCCTCGGGGAGGTCCTCTAGCGCGTGCGGGAAGCGCTGCGCATCAGCGTCCATCGTTGCGGTCCTTGCTCGTGCCCACCGGTCACCCTGACCGTATAACTGCGGAGGCACTTCGGCGAGGGAATCAGGCCGGCGGCTAGGATCGTGGCGTGATTAACGGAATGCATGCGATCGTGTACTCTCCCGAAGCCGAGAAGGTCCGCGCGTTCTTCGCGGACGTCCTGCGCATGCCGTCGGTAGACGCGGGCGGTGGCTGGCTTATCTTCGCCCTGCCCCCGGCCGAGCTCGCCGTGCATCCAGCCATCGCCGAGCCCCGTCACGAGCTCTACCTGATGTGCGACGACATCGAGGCCACCCTCGCCGAGCTGAGGGACAGGGGAGTGGAAGTGGCGAGGGATGTCTCCGACCAGGGCTGGGGGCTTCTCGCGGCGATCCGGCTACCGGACGGCTCGGATTTTCCCATCTACGAACCGCGGCATCCGTCGCCGATTCAGGGGTCGGCGTAGCCGTGGGTGTAGGCGTAGCGGATGGCCTGGGCGCGGTCCCGCGACGCGGTCTTGGCGAAGATCCGGTTGACGTGGGTCTTGACGGTCGCCTCGCTGACGAACAGGGTCCTGGCTATCTCCCTGTTGGACTGGCCGGCCGCGATGAGGCGCAGCACCTCGGCCTCGCGCGGGGTCAGCTCGTCGTCTAGGCCGGAAGGAGCCGGGCCCGCGGGACCTGGCGCGGATTCGGGCCCCCGGGCGGCGGCCAGCAGCAGCCGCTGCTGCACGCCGGGGTCGAGCACCGCCTGGCCGGCCGCGGCCGCCTGCACGGCCCGCCCGATCTCGGCCCTGGTCGCGTCCTTCGTCAGGTAGCCGAGCGCGCCAGCCTGGAGCGCGCCGATGATCGACTCGTCGTCCGCGTACGTGGTGAGCACGACGACGCGGGTGCCGGGATGCTCGGCGGTGATCCGCGCGGTCGCGGTCACCCCATCACCGCCGGGCATGTTCAGGTCCATGAGCACGACCTGCGGTTTCACCGTCGCGACGAGTTCGACGGCCGCCTCGCCGTCCGCCGCCTCGCCCGCGACCGTGATGCCGGGCAGCGTCCCGAGCAGCAGCACGAGGCCCTCACGGACCGCCGACTGGTCGTCGGCGACGACGACGGTGATCGGCTCGTCGGGGGTCATGAAGGCATTTTCAGGGATACCCGCCAGTGGCCGCCACTCGGGCCGGCGATCAGCGAGCCGCCGCCGAGCGCGGCGCGCTCCTGGAGGCCGATGAGCCCGTAGCCGGTGCCCGCGCCGGCGAGCGGCCGCGGCGCGTCCGCGGGCGGCAGCGGGTTGAGGATGTCGACCGCCACCTGCGACGGGGTGAACTCCAGGGCGACGGTGACCGGCTGGCCGGGGGCGTGCTTGCGCGCGTTGGTCAGCGCCTCTTGCGCGGTCCGGTACACGGTCAGGGCCGGCTCCGCGGCGACCGGGCGCGAGTCGCCGGTGACGGTGAACTCGGCCGGCGTGTCGCCGTCGGCGCGGTAGTCGTCCGCGAGCGACCTGAGCTGCTCGGCCAGCGGCCTGGGGGCGGCCGACGCGCCGCCGCCGTCGCGCAGCGCCAGGATCGCGCGGCGCGCGTCCGCCAGGCCCTCCCGGGTGAACGCGCCGGCCCGCTCGACGCACTCGAGCGCCTTGGCGAGTTCGGGGCTGTCGGGCAGCTCGCCGAGCAGCCCCTCCGCGGCTTGCAGGTTCACCGACACGGCCGCCAGCGAGTGGGCGAGCACGTCGTGGATCTCGCGCGCGATCCGCGCCCGCTCGGCCAGCGCGCTCGCCTGCATCACGGCGGCGTGGGCGCGGCGGGTCTGTTCCAGGGCTTGTTCGGCTTGTTCGGCGCGGAGCAAGTAGGCACGGCGGGTCAGGCCGAACGCCCAGAGTCCGATGAAGGCGCCCGAGTAACCGGCCAGGGTTCCGGCTGGCGCCCCGGCGCTCAGCCCGGCGATAAGGAACGCCGCGATCGTTTCCCCGGTGATCGCCAGCGACGCCCTGCTGCTCAGCCGGGCGCCCGCCGCGGACGTGACCATGCAGCCGACCGCGACGGCCGGGCTTTCCGGCGACACCCCGGCCAGCGCGCCGCCGGCCGCCGCCAGTACGATCAGCGACCCGGTCATGAGCCGGCACCGCTGCCTGGCGCGCACCAGGAAGACCCAGGCGACGAGGCAGATGCCGAGCGTCACCGCGACCGCGATGCCTTGCGCTCCGACTCCCGGGTGCGGGTTCGCGAGCGGAACCGTGACGAGCACCATCACCATGACGCACGTCCTGACGGCCTCGATCACCGGCGTGATGGAGCCCGGATCGCCGAGCAGGGTGCCGTTCCAGGCTCCCAGCGTCCGGCCTGGCGTCGCCGTGTTCGGCTGCGCGAGCCCGGCTGGTGCAGCGTCTGCGGCCAGCTGACCAGGAGAACCGGGCGCCCGGCGCGCGGGAACGGAACTGAACACACCCCCAACGTAACCGGCCAGCCTCGCGGCCCGCGTCGGCGCACGGGTGGACGCCCGGTG
>Ga0187805_10000253_pt1 | contig 16750 bp, 9 predicted proteins | sample NC_wetland_sal_i_6_FD_132965 | JGI IMG/M metagenome (GOLD analysis project Ga0187805, IMG submission 132965) | Wetland sediment microbial communities from Neuse River Estuary, North Carolina, USA - Control_5 | ecosystem: Environmental > Aquatic > Freshwater > Wetlands > Sediment | place: USA...
CCCATGTAGTACAGCTTCACCGGCTGCGGCATCTGCTGCATGTTGTGTTCGATGTAAGCCCGGCACACGCTCGCCGTCGCTTCAGGACGCAGAACTTTTGGTTCGGTCAGCCCGAGATCGCGTATTTCCACTTTGAAATAGTTCACGGTCTCATCGAACTTGTTTTGATACTTAGCATCATAGGGTTCGTTTTGAAGCGCGCTTAAGCCTTCGAGATGCGACTCTATGTACTGCAGCCGCCGATCGGTTGAGTCTGTGTGATAAACAAGCTCTCTCTGGCGAGCAACCTTATAGCCTTCAATGAATCTTTGGACTCGACCGACAAATTCGGCGAGCTGGTCGGGATACGCCGAAGAAACCGAACCGGAGTGAATCATCAGTTGTAGATACGCCAAATCCCTAGCGGATTGATCTTCGGGAAGATCTTCCAACCTATACATCTCTTTGGAGACGATGTCGGTATCGCCGCCAACGCCGCGGGCGAAGAGTTCGGTGGCCTCGAAGATGGGCGGGCGGATTTCGCCATAGCCGTAGGTGGCGAAGACTACGTGGGCGGTCTGCTCGACGCGGTTCCATAGGGCGGTGTCTGGAGGAAGCAGGTCGCGGGTGCCGCGGATGGCTTGGAATTTGGGTTTACTGGCCATGAGAAATTGTGCCCTGATTCTTCGCTTCGCTCAGAATGACAACTTATAGAGATTGGCTCGCATGCACAAGTGGCCGCTCGTCACGAGTTGAAGAGAAGAGAGATTCCTCAACTGCGCAGACCGACGCTCCGCAGGAGCGGAGCGAAAGAAAATGCGTCGGTCTGCTTCGCTCGGAATGACAGCACAGTGTGCCGGTGCCAGCGAAGGTAGCATTATGAGCCGGAATCCTCGCGATAGATATTTTTGTACTCTACGTAGCGCTGGGCGTAGGCGTCGATGCTGGCTTGGTCGATACCGGTCAGTGCGCGTTTGATTTTGCCGGGGTGGCCTACGACGAGGCTGCCCGGGGGGATTTTGGCGCCTTCGAGGAGGAGCGTGCCGGCGGCGACGACACTGCCGGCGCCGACGTGCACGCCGTTCAGAATGATCGCACCCATGCCGACGAGGCAGCGAGACTCGATGGTGCAGCCGTGCAGCGTGCAGCTGTGGCCAATGGTAATGTCGTCTCCGAGGACGAGCGGGTGCTCGTCGCGCATGACGTGGAGGACGCAGCCGTCCTGAATGTTGGTGCGCGCGCCGATGCGGATGTGGTGCACGTCGCCGCGAATCACGGTGCAGGGCCAGACGCTGGAGTCCTCGCCGATGACGACGTCGCCGATGATGACGGCGGCGGGGTCAATGTAGGCCGACGCGGCAATCTGTGGGCGCTTGCCGCGGTGGGGGCGAATGTCGGGCTGGCGGCCGAGCTCGACAGAGCCCCGCGCGGGGTTAGAGCCGGAATTTATGCTAGACATTGTGCTTTGGCCTCCCCCCTGTTTTCTGTAAACGTTGGTTCTAAACGACTTGGCGATCCTGTAAGTCTTTTAGATGCAACACTTATGGGATTTCCAGTAAACGCTGATTCTAAAAGGCTTAAGTTCACATAGCGCTGTCATCATCGACGACGGAAGCCCACCCGTAGCTCGCGTAATTGCTAGACCTGAGAATTGAATCATAACATGCACCCTCACTCATCCGCTCACACTCAGTCGATGGAGACGGTGGGGCCGGAGGAGGTGGAGCTGACTTCGGCTAGGCGGGCGATGACGGCGCGGGCCAGGGCGTACAGGCTTTGGGAGGCGGGGGCGGATTCGCCGAGGCCGGCTACGGGTTTGCCGGTGTCGCCACCGATGCGAATGCGGGGATCGATTTCGATTTCGCCGAGGACGGGGACTCCGTAGGCGATGGCGGTTTTGGCGCCTTCGCCGTGGCCGAAGATGTCGATGGGCTTGTCGCAATGCGGACACTTGAACGTGCTCATGTTTTCGACTACGCCGAGAACTTCGACGTTGACCTGACGAAACATTTCGATGGCTTTGCGGACGTCGGCAAGAGCGACGGTGGAAGGCGTGGTGACGACGACGGCGCCTGTAACAGCTACCGTTTGGATGAGGGTGAGCTGGACATCGCCGGTGCCGGGCGGGAGATCGATGATGAGGTAATCGAGTTCGCCCCACTCGACGCTGCGCAGGAATTGCGTGATGACGCTGTGCAGCATGGGGCCGCGCCAGACCATGGGCTTGTCGCCGGGGTTGAGCAGGCCCATGGAGATCATTTTCATGCCGGCGACTTGCACGGGAATGATGCGTTTATCGGCGGTGGCTTGGGGCTCTTGCAGCGTGCCGAGCATAATGGGGACGTTGGGCCCGTAGACGTCGGCGTCCATGAGGCCGACTTTGTGGCCGAGTTTTACGAGGGCGAGAGCGAGGTTGACGGCGACCGTGGTTTTGCCGACGCCGCCTTTGCCGCTGGCTACGGCGACTAGATTTTTTACGCCGGGGATGGGATGGCGTTCGGGTTGCGGCATGGGTGCTGGGGGCATGGGTTAAGTTTTCTCCGCGGCAGAAAAAAGCTCGAAAAGCGAAACTCGAAAAACGAAATTTGAAAAACAAGACTCGCGATCTGCGCGAGCGAACGGATCAAACGCGCCAAGATTGAGACTCGCACAGACCGAAGTCTGTGCCACCAATGCCGAAGCGATCATGCATTTGCGCCGTGGCATTTTTTGTATTTTTTGCCGGAGCCGCAGGGGCAGGGATCGTTGCGGCCGACTTTGGCGCCAGCGCGGACGGGCTTGGGGGCTTCGGCTTGCGCGGGACCGGCTTGATATTGCAGCTCTTTTTGCTGGCGCTGTTGTTTGCGCTCCATATCGCGGGCGAAGGCGGGGAGTCGCTCGGGAGCGGGTTCTTCGGCTCGTGCTGCGGCGCTGGCAACGGCGGCGCGTGCGCCACCTGAACGAGGAGGCTGCGACGGTTGCGGCTGCCGCGGCTGTCCCGCTCCACCTTCGCTTGGCTGCTGGTTTTGTTGCATCTGGATGTGGAAGAGATAGCGGATGGTTTCGTTGTCGATGCGCCCCATCATGTCTTCGAAGAGCACAAAGGCTTCCTTTTTGAACTCGACCAGCGGATCTTTCTGCCCGTAGCCGCGGAGACCGATGCCCTCTTTCAAGTGGTCGAGCGAGAGAAGGTGGTCTTTCCATTGCGAATCGACGACATCGAGAATGATGCGGCGCTCGAGCCAGCGCATGAGGTCGGGGCTGAACTGTTTTTCCTTTTCCTCGTAGCGCTTGGTGACGGCGGCGACGACGGCGGCGGCAAGCTCGTCGTGGCTGAGAGTGGTGGGATCGGCGCCGGAGGCCTTCGCGTCGACGCCAAACTGAGCGTTGAATTCCGCTAGAAATTGCGTGGCGTTCCACTGGTCGGGATGCTGCTCGCGCGGACAGAATGTGTCGACGAGTTCGCGCGCCAGGTCTTCGGCAATTCCCAGAACGTAGTCGCGCTGGTCTTTTCCTTCGAGCGCGGAGCGGCGAATGCCATAAATCGTCTCGCGCTGCTTGTTCATCACGTCGTCGTATTCGAGCAGGTGTTTGCGCGCGTCGAAATTTTGCGCTTCGACGGATTCTTGCGCGCGCTCGATGCGCCGCGAAATCAGCTTGGACTCGATGGGCACGCCTTCGGTCATGCCGAAGCGGTACATGAGCGCTTTGACGCGCTCGCCGCCGAAGATGCGCATCAGATCGTCTTCGAGGGAAAGAAAAAAACGCGAAGAGCCGGGATCGCCCTGGCGGCCGGCGCGTCCACGCAACTGGTTATCGATGCGGCGGGCTTCGTGGCGTTCCGTGCCAAGGATGTGCAAGCCTCCGAGAGCCACCACTTCGTCGTGCTCGGCTTTGCACTGCTGTGCGAACTGATCGTAGATGGGTCTCCACTGGTCCGCGGGGACCTGGAAAATCTTGCCTTCGTGCTGGAAGAGCACCATTTGCACGGCGGGCTGGGCATTGCCGTCGGCGTCGGCGGGGATCACGGCAGGCGCGGCGGCATAGGGCATGGCCAATTTGTTTTTCAGAAAATGATCGCGGGTCATTTGCTCGGGATTGCCGCCGAGAAGAATGTCGGTACCACGGCCGGCCATGTTGGTGGCGACGGTCACGGCGCCCTTGCGGCCAGCTTGCGCGACGATGCGCGATTCGCGCTCGTGCTGCTTGGCGTTGAGCACTTCGTGGGGAACGCCAGCCTCCCTCAAGATCTCGGCAATGGCTTCCGATTTTTCGATGGAGATAGTTCCGACGAGCACTGGCTGTCCGCGTTCGTGGTAGTGGCGAATGCCGCTGGCGAACGAATTGTCTTCCTGCATGATTCCGTTGACCACCGCTTCGAATTTTTCTTTTTCGGTGCGGTAGACGACATCGCGGTGTTCTTCGCGAATGAGCTTGCGATTCGTGGGAATGACCACGACATCAAGGCCGTAGATTTTGCGAAATTCCTCGGATTCCGTTTCCGCGGTGCCGGTCATGCCGGAGAGCTTTTTGTACATGCGGAAATAATTTTGGAAGGTGATGGTCGCGAGGGTCTGATTTTCGCGCTCGATTTTGACGCCTTCCTTGGCTTCCACGGCCTGATGCAAACCGTCCGACCAGCGGCGCCCGGGCATCTGGCGGCCCGTGAACTCATCGACGATGATCACTTCGCCGTCTTTCACCACGTAATCGACGTCGCGCTTGTAGAGGGAATGCGCGCGGAGCGCCTGGTACACGTGGTGCATGAGCTCGATGTTCACCGGATCGGAAAGATTTTGCAGGCCGAGGAGTCGTTCGCATTTGCTGAAGCCCTCTTCGGTGAGCGTGGCCGTGCGAAGTTTTTCATCGATGGAATAATCGATGTCCTGAATGAGCTTGGGGATAATTTTGTCGATCTTGGCGTACTTATCGGTGGACTCTTCCGAGGGGCCGGAAATGATCAGCGGCGTGCGGGCCTCGTCGATGAGGATGGAATCCACTTCATCGACGACGCAGAACTGGTGGCCGCGCTGAACGCATTGCGCGAGGTCGTATTTCATGTTGTCGCGCAGATAATCGAATCCGAACTCGTTGTTCGTGCCGTAGGTAAGATCGGCGCCGTAAGCCGCTTTGCGCTGTTCGTCGTCGAGATCGTGCACGATCACGCCGATGGAAAGCCCCAAGCCGCGATAGAGCGGGCTCATCCACTCGGCGTCGCGTCGCGCCAGATAATCGTTGACGGTGACCAGGTGCACGCCTCGTCCCGCCAGAGCGTTGAGGGCCGCCGGCAAAGTGGCAACGAGCGTTTTGCCTTCGCCCGTTTTCATCTCCGCGATCTTGCCCTCGTGCAGCACGACTCCGCCGATCAACTGCACGTCGAAATGCCGCATGTTCAGAAAGCGGCGGCCGGCTTCGCGGACGAGGGCAAAGGCCGGCTCAATCATGGGCTCGAGCGTCTTTTTGAGAAGTTCCCGATAGGTGGGTTCGCTGGAATCGGCGTCCTTTAACTGCTCCGTCACCTGCGCTTTCAACTGGGCGAACCGAGCTTTCAGTTCTTCATCGCTCAACGCCTTCATTTCGGATTCGCGGGCGTTGATGGCCGCGATGAGCGGCTGCATCTTCTTGATGTCGCGCTCGTGCTTGGTACCGATAAAGCGCGCGATAATATCGTCGAGAATTTTGGTGAAATCCATGAAGGGTTTCGCCGTCTCCTGGTAGTGCCGTGCGTGCGTGACCGCACTGGCCAGTCTGCCGCAACCGGTACAAACATTCTATTGTATCTGTTTGGATGCGCCAGCGCCAAAAACCGCGACACGCCCGGAGCCGTGCTCTGGCTGATGGCTGGTTCAGGAAGGAGGGATCGGGGAGTCCGGAGCCGGAACCGCGGCCTGACTTTTGGCCTCAGCGCCAGGCGACGCTGCAGAATGATTATCCGCGAGCAAGCGGCGGTACTTGCTGCGCTCGTCGAGAGTCATATCGACAATTTCGAAAGCCATATCCTGGGCGCGGTAGTCGCGCATCAGGGCCGTGGCCTGCACGTTCCGAAGGCCGAGCTGCAGCTTGAGTTGCACCTGCGTGCCAGGAGCGAGATGGCGGCTGATCGTGGCGACGCCTCCGGAAAGGCTGGCCGTCTTTATTTCGAGGCGGCAGGCTTCTTTAAGGTTGGTGCTCACGGCAGTGACCGTCTTATGGAGCCGGACTCGAGTATGGCGGCGCTGTCGAACGAATTTTGAGTTGGCAAGGATCTCCAGCGGAGCCAAGGCCAAATCCTCACGGTCGATTCCACTCTTGGCGACAAATTGGCGCGCCCAATCCGAGTCCAGTCCCATTAGCGCCTGGAGCGCAGCGATACGCAACTCCTGGGGATGGAGCCAGCCAAACATTTTTTTTGCCTCGACGATGCGTTTGAGCGTGGTGATCGATTCGGGAGCGTGGATGCGGCCGAGCGCCTCGATGGCCTTCACCTGCAAATATGGCGCGGCGCCGGCGGGCAAGTCGCCGTCGACGATGGTCAAAAGACGGCCCAGGGCTTCGCGGTCCGCGCTGACGCCAATTTCGTCGATCACCAGAGGCATGATCAGCGGGTCGACATGATCGAGAAGTTCGAGAAGAATTCGCGAGCGACCGGGGGCGCCGCTAGCGGAAAGCTGCCGTATGATGCGATCCTGCGACGTCCTGGGAAAATCCTTCATTCGCGCCGGCAGGAACACTTCGACCGCTTCGGGATCCAGTTTGCTTAAGAGCCCGGCCATTTCAACGGCTTCGCTGATGGGGCCGCCTCTCACGGTGCTGCGAAGGTACTGCAAACCCTCCTCACCCAAATCGGCGGCCAGATTGGAAATATGCTCGGCGTCATCCCGCAGGCTGCAGCGGTTGAAGCGCATGGCGAGCTGCTCCATCGCCGTTTGTGGCAGCATTTTCAAGACATTGGTCATGCCCGCAGCTGCCTGGCGCGCGCGCAAAGCTTCATCGACAAATTCCGGAATGCGCTCTTCGATGCCCATCTTCGGGCGCAGGCTGCGGCCGATACCGGGCCTTTGCGCTTCAACTCCAGAAATCAATTCGAGCGCTTGCTCCATCACTGGAAAACACCGGCTGGTTGCGGCCTCCTGGCTAAGCCTGACGAATGCGGCGCTCACCAATGTTTGTAGCTCGGCGTCCTGTTCGACATTGAGCCGAAGACCCAGGTGGCGCAGAGCTTCGCCGAGCAGTTTGGGGCCCGCCTTCGAGTAGAGTTCGGCCAGCTCGGAGAGCCCCAAAGCGGTTTTCTTGCGTGCGTCGGCTTCGTCGCTCTCCGCGCAGGACGCGTAGTTCTGCAAAATGCTGATGGCTTGTGAAATATCTCCGGTCTCGATTAAGTGGGCTACATAAGACTGCACGTTTTTTGGCGGGATGCACCACGCGTCGCCGGACAACAAGACGGCTTGCTTGCCGCTTTCGGGAACGGCAGCCCAGAATTGCCGGTCGAGAATCTCGCGGTGCGATTCGACCATCATCCCGGCATCCGTCATTTTGTCTTCGTGGGCGCCCAGTATCTTGCGGAGATTTTCGATTTCCTGGTTCATGCGGTCGAGCATCTGCCGCACGGCGTTAACTTTGACCTCGCCGCTTTCGAAACGTTCCAGCGCAAACCTGATCGCCAGGTGTTCCGCCAGTTTCACCAGGACCGATTCATCGGGCTGGCCTTCTGGCGCTTGCGCAGCGAGACCGGCGATGGCCCGCTTGAGCGTGTCTTGCGCGGTTCCCGGCAATTCAGACAACTGCTCCTGGAAAACTCCGGCTGCAGCGAGGCCGCCTTGGCCTGCACCGACGTTGCCGAAACTGGTTAACGCGCCCAGGATTCCGTAGATCTCATCTTCACTCGGACCGCTGCCTTGTCTGTTTCCGCGCCAAGGTCCACCTCCACTCCCCACGCCGCCGCCACTTCCGGCGCCGAAGCCAGGCCCAAGCCCACCTCCGGGAATGCTTCCCCCCGACCCGGGCACCCTGCTTCCCACGCCGCCGCCACTTCCAGCGCCAAAGCCAGGTCCAAGGCCACCTCCAGGAATGCTTCCCCCTGAGCCAGGCACCCCGCCTCCCCCTGCTCCCGCAGGATAAGGGCCGCCCGGCAGATAGCCTCCGGTGCTTGCTCCCGACGCTCCCGCCCCAGAAACGTCCGATGCTGCAAAGCCAGGTCCGCCTGTGCTCGCGGTGCCTCCGCCGATTCCCCCGCCACCGCTTCCGGGCGCGCCGTCGGCGAGACCTGCAGGCGATTCTCCGGTTCCCATGCCTTGTCCTATCGCCCCACCGCCGCGAGAACCTTGCGCCGCGGCAATCAACTCGAGCAATTTCTGCGGGTCATTCAGCCATTTTTTGAACTCGTTTTGGTCTTCGCCCAGGGAGGCGGCGGCGAGCTGCGCGGCCACGCTGGCATCCTTCAACCGCGAGTCGGTGGCGACGAAGCAAACCTCATTCAAACGGATTCCCTGGGTGCCTGCGAGCGCAGCCTTCAACTGTCTCGCGAGTTCGATGGGTTTCGCTTTGCCCGTCGGAAACGCTCGGGCAAAGCTGGCAATCTCTTCCTGAGTGACGGAAGGGAAAAATTGAATGCTGGCCAGACCTGCGGCGGAAAGCAACTGGGCAAACTGTTTTTCGGCTGGAGCGCCTTCCAGGGGAACGCCATCCAGCAGCAATTGAGAGCCGGTCGCACCCAGCATCAGACCGGAGTCCGTGCCGGTGGGGATGGCCGTGCGCAGCTCGCGCCAAGCGATATCGAGCTGTTCGATGGTACGGCTGTGCTCGTACCCGTACAACCGGGCAAACTTCAAAAGTATGTTAAGACTTCTTACGAAGGCTCGTCCTGCCGTCGACTTGGAATCCGCTAGCATTCGCCGCCCTGGAAGTCCCTGAAGTAGGACTACCTGACTAGTACCGTAGGGTTATGGCTCGTCGACGGCAATGGTACAGAGGTTCCATGTGCCTCTGATGTCAAGCCGCCGATAGGACGGGTGCGTGACCTGCTCAACCGGACGGCTCTGCTCCGGACGAGTACAGGTAGGAAGGGGGGAAATTGCGCGCTTTCGCACGCCGTCAAATTCTTGCGTTAATTCTTCGAGTATGAGGCCACCCGGCCCCGGCGCTTGCTGCGATTGGTGACCGCTGCCACTTGAGGAAGGCCGCCGAGTTCCAGCAAGATTTTGCGCAGTCTCGAACGGTCCTCCAGGTCCATGTCCACAAATTCAAATGCCATCGCCTGAGGACGCGCGCCACGCACGATGGCCTGCGCCTTAATGTGTCGAACTCCATGGGAGAATTTCAGAGAGAGGAGCGAACCCGGTGCCAAGTGCCGTTCTCCTGAGCCGATGCCGCCGCCTAGGTTTAGTTCGGGGATCGACAGCCGAAAGTTCTCGCGCAAGTTGGTGGTTATCGCGATTAGATTCCTCGATAACTTCAGCCGCGCGTACCTTCGCTGGCGCATTACCGAGGAGTTGGGCTCGGGTTCGGTGGGCTCGAGGGACAAGTCTTTGCGCTCGAGTCCGCTGGCGTTGAGTTTCTCGAGCGCCATCGTCGGATCAAGCCGCATCAGCGCTTGCGTGGCTGCGATTCGCAGCTCGCTCGGGTACACCCAGCGCCAGACTTGCCGCGCATCCATGATGTGCTGCAGCGTGGGGCTGGCAGCCGTGGCTCGCAGGCGGCCTAGCGCTTCGAGGGCCTTCAACCTGTGGAAAGGCGGAGTGTGATCATTCTGCGCCAATTCCACCAGCTTCGGGATGCATTCCGGATCGCCGCTCATGCCCATTTCGTCAAGAGCTAACGGGCGGATAAGTGCGTCGAGCGAGTCGTAAAGCGCGACGAGCAGTTTGGCGCGCTGCTCGGGCGGAGCCGAGGAAAGCTGGCGCACGGCGCGATCGTGAGACGAACGCGGCCACTGGCTCAATCGAACGGGAAGAATCTTCTCGACGGCATCCGGAGCAAAATGACTGAGCAGCCCGATGGTCTCCGCGGCTTCATTGGCCGGCGCCGTTTGCAGAATCTCGAGAAGCCGCTGCGTGGAATCCTCGCCCAGCCCCCGGACGATTTGGCTGAGCACTTCGCAATCTTCGCGGAATCCGCAGTGGCCGAAGCGGCTGGTCACGTAATGAAGCGTGGCCTTCGGCATCAGTCCCAGGATTTCCGTCATCCCGTCAGCGATATGCCCACCGCGCAGCGCCTCTTCGATGAATTCCGGCAAACGTTCTTCGGCGCCGATACGGGGACGAAGGCTTTGCGTCGAGCCCGGGCGCTGCTGTTCGATGCTGTCGAGGGATGAGAGCGCTTGTTGCATCGCAGGATAGCAGCGCTTGGAGGCAGCTTCCTGGCTCAGGCGCACGAACGCGGCGCTAATCAAAGTTTGCAGCTCCGGTTCCCGCTCGAGAGCCAGCTGATTTCCTAGCCGGCGAATTGATTCCATCAGGGCGCTGCCGTCGCCGCTGCCATACAACTCCGCCAAGTCGGAGAGACCGATCGCCGTGGTGCGGCGCGCTTCCGGCGCTTCCAGCGAGATGCAAGAGGCGTACTTCATCAGAATCTCATTCACTGTCTTAAGTTCGCCACGCCGCAACATTTCCTCGAGAAAAACGCGCACGTTGCGTGGCGGCACGCACCAAGCCTCATCCGAAGTCAGCACTTCCTTCTTGTTCTCTTCCGGCACTTGCTCCCAAAACTCTTGATCCAGCAGTTCGGTATACGACTGCACCGACAGGCCCGCCTGGGCCATCATTTCTTCCTGCGAACCGAGAATCTTGCGCAGCGCCTCAATCTCGGAATTCATGCGATCCAGGAGCTGTTTGACAGCGTTAACGCGCAGCTCGCCGCGCTCGTAGCTGTCCAGTGCAAAACGAATCGCCACGTGTTCCGCCAACTTTAGCAGCATCGGCTTGTCGGCCTTTTCATTTGGCGCCTGCGCGGCCAAACCCGCCAACGCTTGTTGCAGCGTGTACTGCGCGCGCACGGGCATCGCGCTTAAGCGCGACTGGAAGGTCGGGACATCCATCTTTGATTCGGGGTCTTTGCGGGATTTTCCCAGTTGCGCAAAGAGCGTTAGCATTGCGCGGACATCTTCTTCCGCAACGCTGAAGCCGCTTCCGCCACCGGTGCCCGGTCCAGTTCCGGGAGTACCAGGCAATGGGCCGCCACCACCGAGCGTGCTGCCGCGAAGGAGCGCAGACGCGGTCAGCCACTTCCCCGGCGCAGCTTCCCCACCACCTGCACCTCCGCCGCCAGCACCTCCGCTACCTGTGCCTGTCCCGCCACCGCCGACTCCTCCTCCAGATCCCGTCCCACCCCCGCCGACACCGATTCCACTACCCCCAGCTCCTCCTCCCGAGCCAGACCCACCGCCGCCTACCCCACCAGTTCCCCCTCCTGAGCCAGACCCACTACCGCCTACGCCACCAGTTCCTCCTCCCGAGCCGGACCCAGCGCCGCCTACCCCACCAGCTCCGCCTCCTCCGCCCGAGCCACCAAATCCGCCGAAGCCCGAACCTCCTCCGGAACCGCTGCCGGAGCCCCCACCCGATACGCTCCCCGTTCCTAGTCCGCCTCCCGAACCCGAACCACCACCGCTGCCTTCCCAAAGGCTGCCGCTCTGACTCGCTGTGCCAGCCCCGCCGCCAGAGCCAACGCCCCCGGCACCCGTGCCTCCCCCACCAGGAACTCCGCTCGTGCCGCCACCGCCCGCGCCGAAACCGGGACCTGTTCCTCCGCCTCCTCCACCGCCGCCGCTGCGGGCACTTTCTGCAGCAAGAATCATTTGGAGCAGCTTGTTGGGATCCTCAAAAAAGTCCTTGAACTTGTCGCCCTGCGCGCCGAGCGCCTTAGCCGTGAGCTGCGCGGCAACCTTGATTCCGGCCACGGAAGAATCTTCCGCCACGTAGCGAATTTCGTTGACCTTGATGCTCGTCTCGCCTGCGAGCGCGGACTTCAATTGTTCAGCAAGTGAGGAAGGCTTCGCATTGCCACTGGGAAAAGCGCGCACGAACCGCGCAAATTGGGGCTGCGTCAAATTCGGAGAGAAGTGGATACTCGCAATTCCTGAGCCGGCCAGTAGTTGCGCGAAACTCTTTTCACCCGCCGATGCGCCGAGCGGCACACCGTCCAGCAGGATTTGGTTTCCTGAAGCCCCGAGCAAGAGCCCGCTTCCCACACTCTCATCAAGCGCACTTCGGAGCTCTTTCCACGCAGTCTCAAACTGCGCCGCCGTTCGCACATGCCCAAACTCATAGAGTCGTGCGAATTTCAATAAAATGTTAAGGCTGCGGACGAATGCCCGCGCGCCCCCGCGTGATTCGGGACTCATGCTATCCGGCGAGGAAGCCGGTCCTCCCCATGCTACCTACTACACTAGAGGCCTCGCGCGCTCCAGACAAGCGTTGCGGCGCCCATTGTAACCTTTTCAATAACGGAGTATTGGCAAGAAGGGCACGCAGTTTGCCGCCCCACTGTGCGCGAATGGTTGCGCCTAGCCCCATTCCGGAATACTCTGACTTGCCGGGTGTTGCCGCCCGCACTAAAATACACGAGAGATGGGTTCGCTACCCTGACTCCGCAGAACGCACCCCGAGATGGGGAATGCATTCGGCGAAAACAAGAAGCGGCACAAATCAAAAAATGTCGGACCAGTCCCCACCTGACCGCTACAAGGCAGAAATGCCGCAGATACCCGGAGTTTCAGCGCCGGGCACGCGAACCTCTGCTTTGAACAATCCCGCATTGCGGCTTGTCGGTGGCCTTCTCGTCGTGCTCTTGGTGATCTTTTTTGGCGCGCGCTGGATGCTCCGCCCCAGGCATTCGGAGCCACCTCCGGCGGAACCTCCGCCGCAAATTGAAGTCCCTTCGCCAGCGCCTGATCCGAAAGCCGCGCTGCCACACGCCACTCAGCAAAATCCCGATATCGCTACTGTCTCCGAAATGGCTCAGCCGTGGTCTTCGAAACAGTTCTACATCCGCGACGGCTTGACGGGAGCAAACGTTCCGGCGCTTCTGATTCGATTGCCCGCGAATTCCGCGTCACAAGCGAGCGGGTATTGGGCGCTGTCGCTGAACGCTCCCTATGGCGATTGCCAGTTGGAGTACATCAAGGATCTCGCCAAACTAAAAAGCGACTACGACTTCAAGGCTGCGAAGCATCCCATGGTCGGCAACCCCTGCAGCCGGACGGTTTACGATCCCCTGAAACTTTCCAATCTGCCGGGCGACGTTTGGGTGCGGGGCGCTATCGTTCAAGGCTCTGACCTCCGGCCACCGCTTGGCATTGAACTCAATGTCCAGGGAAAAAATATTCAAGCCATTCGCATGGAATAGATCTCCTGGCTTTCCTTTGAAAGCCCTCTGTCTCGCGATGTTTCATCGGCTGTTTTTTTCCAGTTCCGCCTTGACAACCTATCCCTTCGCCAGATAAAGGTCATCTCCACCATGGAGAAACCACCAATGTATACAGATTTGGTCACGAACCGTCGTCGTTTTTTGCAAAGCGCCGCTGCAGTTTCCTCTCTCGCGCTTGCGCCCGGCCTCAAGGCTGCTGCCGCGCAATCGCAACATGCACCTGCGGCGGACTTTTCTGGTTTGAAGCCGCTTGGCGATCGCCTGAAACCCATCACCGCAGAAGAATTTCGCGCACGAATGGAGCACGCGCAACAACTCATGAACGAGCTGAAGCCGGGCTTTGATGCGCTCTTTTTCGCTCCCGGAACTTCGCTCTATTATTTCACGGGCATTCATTGGGGCTTGAGCGAACGCCTCGCCGGCATGGTTCTGCCGCGCTCCGGTAAACCTGTCGTCTTTTGCCCTGGTTTCGAGGAAGGGCGATTTCGCGAACAGTTGCGTTTTCCGATGGAAGTTCGCGTGTGGCAGGAAGACGAAAGCCCAACACAGGTCGCTGCGAACGCGCTCGCCGATCAAGGCATCCGCACCGGCCGGTTGGGTGTCGAAGAAACGGCCTATTTCACGTACTACGACCATTTGCGCGCAGCCGCCCCCGGCTTCGAATACGTCTCCGCCGATCCCGTGACGATAGCCTGCCGCGGGCGCAAATCGCCGCACGAACTTGAATTGATGCGCCTCGCTTGCGAAGCTACTTTCGAGGTTTATAAACCGGTCTTTGCCGCATTGCACGAGGGCATCTCGCAAGACGATATCGCCCACCTTGTCGAGGCCGGCTTCGCGAAAATGGGCTTGCGCGGCGGCGCTCTGGTTCTTCTCGGACCCTCCGCTGCTCTTCCGCATGGCACCGTCCACCCGCAAACGCTCAAGGAAGGCGACGTCGTTCTGATTGATGGCGGCTGTAAAGTCGACGGTTATGAATCTGATGTGACGCGCATGACGGTTTTCGGCAAACCTTCGGAGAAAGTCGCGAAGGCGTATGAGTACGTGCGTAGCGCTCAGGACGCCGCGTTGGACGCGGCGCGCGCAGGCCGGCTCTCCGGCACCGTGGATGACGCGGCTCGCGCAGTCATCGTCAACGCCGGCTACGGTCCCGGCTACAAATATTTCACGCATCGCCTGGGACACGGGATCGGCCTCGACGGCCACGAGCATCCTTATCTCGTGAAGGGCAGCAAAACAAACCTTGAAGCCAATATGACTTTTTCGAACGAGCCGGGCATCTACGTTCGCGGCGAGTTTGGCATGCGCTGCGAAGACGACATGGTCATCATGCCCGACGGTCCCGCGCAGCTCTTGACGCCGCACTTCGCGGTGTCTCTCGAAAAGCCGATGGGCTGAGTTCAGGTGGCGCGAAGTTCATCGCAAAACTGCACGATTCTTTGCTCCGCCCAGAATCGCTCCGCGCCGCTGCGATTCGAAATGAAGCCGCAATGGCCCCCGTGTTCTGTAGCAACGAAGCGAATCGCCGGATTCTGCGCCGGGTTTGCGCGCTGAAATAGTCTGTACGGAACAAACGGATCATCCTGCGCGGTAATCATCAACATTGGAACGCGTACCTGTGCCACCACTTTCTTCGCTCCCACCACTTCGTAATAATCCTGCGCGTCCCGATAACCGAACTGCGGCGCAGTAATTTTATCGTCAAACTCTCGCACCGAACGCACTGCTCCGATTCCACTTTGCGGATAACGCTCCGGGAACAGCTTGGCTTTCCGTGCGTACCGCGCCATTAATCCCTTTACAAAATGCCGCTGGTAGAAAAAATTCTCGCGAAGCTCCAGCGCGTCCGCACAGGCTCCCAGATCCATCGCCGGGCACACCACGCAAACTCCCCGCAGCGCTTTTGGCGCGGCACCTCCAAACTCGCCCGCCATCTTTGTCACCAGATTTCCACCCATCGAATATCCAACGAAGAAAATCTGCTTGAATCCATCGCCGCTTGACAGCTCTTCTAGCAGCGCCCGGTAATCCCCGCTCATCCCGGAATTGTAAAGCGTCGGCGTCAGCGTTTCCGTCCCCCCGCAATTCCTCTGATTCAACCGCACGGCGTGAAAGCCGAGCCGGAATGCTTTTTCTGCAATCCCGCATACATAATTCGATTCGCTCGAACCCTCAAGCCCGTGCAAGATCACAATCACCGGAGCATCGCGCCGTTTTCCCGGTTGCCAATGGCAGCGTCCAAGAATTCGCGACTCCGCATCCACCTGGAACAGCCGGTCCTCTCCGGTCGGCAACTCGAACTTGCGAGGCACAAACGCCGCCGCGATCGTCATCGCGTGCCTGTTCCTCAACAACGGATGCGGCTCAAATTTCTCCTTCTCCCAAGCCATGAATTCACTGTAGTGCAGCGCCCCACCCCAGGCAAGCAAGCGGCAGCACTACAGTCGCGGCAATGCTGGCCAACGCGCAAAGCACCCTTCGTCGCTGTTAACACTCGCGCGCATTTCCGCGTCAATTCAGCCGACGGGGAATCAAGGAGCCATCACCATGAAAAGCCGACTTCTCACCTGCGTAATCCTCGCGCTCTCTCTGTTTGCTTTGCCGAATCTTTTCCACGCGCAAACGCATCCTGTGGACCCCTACCTTATCGCCCACGAATGGGGCACGTTCACTTCTATCGCCGGCCAGGACGGTCACGCCATAGAATGGCTGCCGCTTACCGGATCGACCGACTTGCCCTCGTTCGTCGAACATTTCAGCAGCGTCGCTTTCAAAGCTGGACTGCTGGGCACGGTACGCATGGAAACGCCCGTCCTCTATTTCTATACGAACCGCGAGACAACCGTCTCAGTGAACGTCTCGTTCTCAAAGGGCCTGATCACCGAATGGTATCCTCACGCCAGCCGAGTCTACCCCGTCGCTGCGGTGGCACCGAAAGTCGCGAATTTCAGCGATTGGAGCCTCTACCAGAAGCATCCTGACGGCAGCATCTCCTGGGACTCCGTCGAGCTCAAACCAAGAAATTTCTCGGAATTTCCGCGCGAGAACCGCGCGAATCACTACTATGCTGCAAGGCAAACCGGCTCCACGCCGCTCCAGATCAGAACTTCCAGCGGCATGCAAACCGAGAAATTCCTCTTTTACCGCGGTGTCTCCACTTTTGCCGTGCCCATTGCGGCGACGATTCACTCCGACAGCAGCCTGCTCGCCGAAAATCTTACGGGCCAGGCGATTCCCGCAATGCTACTTTTCGAACGCCGCGGCGATAGACTTGGCTTCCGCGTTGCGCCGACTTCCGGAAGCAACCCCACTTTGGATCCTCCGGAACTCAACGCCGACATGAATTCCCTGGAACGAACCGTGGTCGACATGCTCATCGCACAGGGGCTTTATCAAGACGAAGCGCAAGCTTTGTTTGAAACCTGGCGCGATTCCTGGTTTGAAGAAGGCA
>Ga0187805_10000254_pt1 | contig 16740 bp, 14 predicted proteins | sample NC_wetland_sal_i_6_FD_132965 | JGI IMG/M metagenome (GOLD analysis project Ga0187805, IMG submission 132965) | Wetland sediment microbial communities from Neuse River Estuary, North Carolina, USA - Control_5 | ecosystem: Environmental > Aquatic > Freshwater > Wetlands > Sediment | place: USA...
GAATGTTCGAAGCTCTGGAGATTGACGCTCTTGCCCTTGGCGTAGATTTCGTGTTTGCCGTGGCTCTTGTACCACTCAGCGACGGTCGCGTTCTTGTGCATGTTCTCGATGATCTGGCGCCAGCCTACGCCCGTGTTGTAGGCGCAGAAGGAGATTTCGCCCTGCTGCGTGGCGTAAGGGATGATGCACATCTCGGTGCGGCGGAAGTCGTAATTGAATAGATCCTGGAACCACATGCCGGCGATGAAGAGGAAGTTCCAAGGATCCTGGCGGCGCTTCATGGCGTCGTCAATCTTGCGGTCGGGAGAGGTACGGCCGTATTTCACGGTGGACTTCTTCGTAAGCGCCCAAGTCTTGTCAAATTTCTTGAAGAGAGCGCTGAGCGTCAACCCTTTGGGTCCGCGGAACGGGTGATAGTTTTTCAAAAGGGCCATGGCCATCATGAAGTTGGAGAAATTCTTGCCGCGAGCCGCGTCGGTGATGGCGGTGACGTCCTTGGTAAGCTGGACGGCATCGAGGAAGCGCGGAACGGGCGCCCATTCCTTCGTCTCTTTGTTGATCATCATCGCGGTGCCGACGCCGCAGTTCGGGTGGCAACCGCAGCTCAGTGAACCCCAAGTGGATTCGGTGCCCTTGACCATGTCCGCGAATCCGGCGAAGGTGCTGATGAAGGAGATGGGGAACCAATCGCGAGTGGGTTCGACTTTACCGACCTGCGCGCTTACGTCCTTCGCAAGATGCGACAGGGTGTAGCGCTGTCGGAGACGGCGCTCCGGAGTAATATCTTCGTCGCGGCCAGTGAACGAAACGGGCTGGAAGCTGACGAAGGCGATCTTCTTGGGATTTTCCATCGCGAACTTGACGACCGAGCCGACCTGGTCGTTGTTCACGTTGTTGACGATCGTGACAACGAGGACGATTTCGATGCCCGCCTCGTGCATGTTCTCGATGGCGCGGAGTTTCACGTCAAAGAGGTTGCCGATCTGGCGATGGCTGTTGGCGTCGTTGCCGATGCCGTCGAATTGCAGGTAGGCGTAGCGCATGCCAGCGTCGAAGGCTTTCTTCGAGAATTCCTTGCTCTTGGCGAATTCGATGCCGTTCGTGGCGGCCTGCACGCTGTTGTAACCGATTTTGCGGGCGTAGGCGACGGCGTCGAGGAAGAGCGGGCTCATGGTCGGTTCGCCGCCGGAGAATTGCACGGACATCTGGCGGCGCGGCTTGATCTTGAGCGCGTTGTCTAAGATTTCTTTAACTTCGTCCCAGCTTAGTTCGTGGACGTAGCCAACCTGGTTGGCGTCCATGAAGCAGGGATCGCACATCATGTTGCAGCGGTTGGTGAGGTCGACGGTAAGAACTGAGCCGCGGCCATAGCGAACGGTCGAAGTGCCATGCTTATGGAGGTCTTCGTCGTTGTGCGCGGGAATGTCGCGGCCGGGAAACTGCTTTTCGATCCAATCGAGGAACTTGGCATCGATGGCCATCATGTCTTCGTAATGGCCATGGATGGGGCAGTCCTTGACCATCCAAATCTGATTGTCGCGCTCGATGATCTGCGCCTTGATTTCGCCGACTTTCTCGTGCATCAGATCGCGCCAGTCTTTTTTGCCGGCGATGATCGCTTCACGCGCTTCTTTGACGCACGCAGGGCAGAGAGAATCGGTCTGCCGGGGGAAGCCAAGCGTGGGCTTGGTCTTTTCCCAGGACTTGAGCAGCGGCTTATCCGACCACTGCGGTGTGACGGAAGGATTCGGATTGCGTTTGTTGAAATACTGAATGCTGTTAAAAGTGACGGCCGCGGTTTTGCACAGCGCCCAGTCGAACGTTCGCAGGATCTGCGTCCCCACACGATTCGGCATAAAACTCTACCCTCGCTTTCAAAAGATGAAGCCCAACTGCCCGCTTAATTGGATGAAAACCGAGCCCCTAATGGCCCCCCGGGCTCTAATTACCGTACCATTTTCCATCGGTACGTCCACTAAGTCTTTGTGCACCTATAGTTTGACGGTAAGCAGGGAGCAAGGCCAGCAGGAAGCAGCGAACGGTCATAAATGGTGGTTGAACGGTCTCCAGGGGCAGCGAACGGCAGTTAAGGAAGGGCGGAGGGAGGGGTTACCTATAGGCCGAACGGGCTAGAACTTTCCAAATTTTGGGAAACGAGATGTTTCGATTGGGAAAGCTGGGCCTGTGGAAACCACGAGACGGCGGCTAGTCATTTAGGGTGGGCCGGATGACGGCGATCACAAAATGAGCGAAATGCGAGGCGCCATCATCGAGTTGGAGCCAGCGCACCACACAGTGATCGGCGAGGTATTTGGTGACGCGCGATTCGGGGATGCCTAGATGTTCCGCAAGCCTTGGCTTGATGGAATCCGCAGTGTGCCGACTCGAACCACCGCGTAAGAGGTTCCCGACGGCGATGCGCAGAGTCTGGCAGGCTTCGACGTAATAGTAGCTTGTGAGATCGGAATCGGTGAGCACGAAAACGCCAGGACCAACGGGGGCATGATCTGCTTCATTCAGCTTCACGGGGGGACAAGTCAACAAGCGGCGGAGTTGCATTTCGAGAAGAGACAATCTGGAAGACAATCCGGGATCGCCGGAACGGCCGCGCACACTTGGCCCGCCCGGCTCGCTAAATGGCTCGACGGGAAGAGACGGGATGGAGCGGCTATCCGCCGTGCGAGGAGGCACTGGCTCTGCAGGTTCGTCAAAGACTCTCGACGGCAAGCCTCTCACAGGAGAAGCGACCGTGGAGCTTGCGGAGGTGGAGGGAATTGCAGAACCCTTCAAAGGGGCGCCCTTTCGACGGTTCCGGCCACCCCTGCGGCCGCGGCGCCGTCTCTTTTTATCTGGAGACTCGGCTTCTGCGGATTCGCCTGCGGGCATCGCGGAGACACTCTTGACTTCGGATTCAGAGGGATCGGATGAAAATTCGGATTCGGCGGCATTCTCCGCCTCGGAGGACGACGGCTCAGCAGCGGCAATCGGCGGCGGCGGCAACTGAAACTCTGAAGCGGATTCAGACGGACCGGCTGGTGGTATTTCTCCACCGAGCCTGGCCGCTGCTTCGTGTGCCTTGGTCTTCCAATCGGCTCTGCGAAAACGATCCGCGGCAGCCAGGTACCATTTCGCGGCTTCCGGATTTTGACCGGCAGTTTCGAAATAGCGAGCCAGCTCAAACGCAACCATTGCGTCGCGGGTTTTCTCATACAAATTGGAGAGCTGCCCGACGGGGTCTTTGCCGGTGCGGGCCCGACGAATGCGGGCGGTGATCTGTTTCCAGTCAGCCATGTGTTGGCTTGCATTGTAGCAGCGGAAGCTTTCTACAGCCAGAGGAGGACGTTCGCCAGAGACGATATATATTTTTACTTCGAGGAGCGATTCTGTGTTGACGCGCGTTAAGAGGGTGAGTATTCTTCGAGTAGCCCTCTTGGAGGCTTCAATGGCGCGTTCGCGCGAAATTGTTGCTGCGTTCTTGGCATCCTGTTTACTGATGACACCGGTCTGGGGCGCTACCGAAAGCGCACTGGGCATGATTGTGGCATCGGACCGCGCGAGTGTGGGCGGCACTGGCGCAGCGGTAGGCACCACAATCTTTGCCGGAGACAATTTGAGCACGGCCGATACCGGCAGCATACAGCTGCGTGCCGGAGGCGCGCGATTTCAACTATCCGCATCGTCCGCAGCCACGGTTAGCGAAGAAGGCGGGATGCCGCGGGCGACCCTGCTCCGAGGATCAGCGACTTTCTCGACGGCCAATGCACTCGCGTTTGCGTTGAAAGCATCGAAGGCGCTCATCCAGCCGAATTCCGACAAGCCCACCATCGGGCAAGTCACTATGGTGAGCGAAAAAGAATTGCTCGTAAAATGCTTGCGAGGGTCGCTGACCATCAACGTGGATGGTGATTCGCGCGTGATACCGGAAGGAAGCGCATACCGCGTCCTTCTGGATCCGGCGGCGAACGAAGCAGCGCAGAGCCAGCCGCCGACTCAGGGAGCGGGCGGGAAGGGTTATGGCAAACCGCCGGTCAGCGCGGGTACAAGCAAGTTCGTGTGGTACGCGATTGGGGGCGTCACCATCGTAACCATCCTTGCGGTTCAAGAAGCTTTGGAAAGCCCTGACAGGCCGTAGTTCGCATTCCTGCGCGGTTCAAATCGTCGCAATAAGCTCCATTTCTATGAGGGCGTCCTTGGGCAGGCGCGCGACCTCTACCGTCGAGCGCGCCGGGGGAGCAGCGGAAAAGTATCGCCCGTACACTTCATTCATCGCGGCGAAGTCGCTCATGTTCTTCAAAAATACGGTGGTTTTGATGACGTGCCCCAGCTTGCTTCCCGCGGCTTCCACAATCCCCTTCATGTTTTCAAGCGTGCGTTCTGTTTGCTGGCGAATGTCGCCAGAAACGAACTCGTTCGTCTTCGGATCGATGGATACTTGTCCGGAAACGAATAGAAGTCCGTTAACCTTGACGGCCTGAGAATAGGGGCCGATCGGTTTTGGACCGCGATCTGTCAGAACGATTTCTCTCATGGCATGGTCTCCTTGGAATTGGTGGTGCTCCCTGCAGAAGCATTTTCATAGCGCGCGCGAAACTCTTCGGGAACTCCGGGATGTTTCATCCACGAACGCTCGAATTCGGCTACATTTTGATGAGTTTCCTCTTCAAATGCGGCGATCAGATCGTTGAGATTAAAGCCGCGCCCTCGCCGGGCGGAAAGCATGTGGTCGATGGCGCGGCGGAACGCCTCCTGCCCGTAACGATCCTGAAGTCCAAAAAAGAAAAGAAAGCTCTTCGCGCGCTGCACCGTTTCGTCTTCCTCTTTATGCGTGCCGACGCTCTGGGGAATCATGCGCAAGGCGCGACGAATTGTCTCGGAACGGAAGGAAGGTCCCTCAATGGCTTCTTGGCCGAGCGCGGAGGCAAAAGCCGGGAGAGCAGAAAGCGGAGGCTGCTGTTCATAGTAGCCGGGGTTTTGGCCATAACCCAGCCAACTCGCGGCCAGCGCAGGTGCGGCAGCAGCCAGCTTTGGCGTTCCGCTTGTAAGATCAACCATCAAGGTATCGGTCGACGCCAGCTCCGCGGAAATGGCGCCCGGCTGCGCGCCCAAGAGTTTGGCGTAAGCCGAGGCTGTAGCCGTAAAACATCCCTGGACCACGGGGCATTCCACGATCCATAACGGCTGCGAGTTCGGGCTGCGCGCGCCAAAGGTTGCGTCATAAGTGCGCATCGCCAGCACCAGAGACTCCGGGGTTTGCTGCAAACGCGTAGCATTCTCTTTTTTGAGCGTCCACAGCAGAATCTTGCCTGCGGCGGTGCTCACTAGGGTCTGTGCATACCTTCCGGCGACGACAAACGGATAACGATCCTCGAGATGCTGCACGGATTGGATGGTCAGCTCGCCGCCGTGGCGAGACGTCTTTGCGCTGCGGCCGCTAGTGTGCACAAGAAATCCGTCGGGAACATGCACCTGCAAGAACCACTTGGCTGGTGGAACTCCACCCGTGGCAAACAGGCCCGCCGAAGGGAGCAGCTCTGGCGCCCATCCTTCGGAAGGGAGAAAAAATGCCTCAGAGGAAAAACGGAAGCCGGTCTCGCCCTCGGCCGGAACTTGAAATTCAGAGTAGAGGTGCAAAGTATGGCGCTGTCCGACGTTCCAAGCCTGAGGAAGCGAAAGAAGAGTGTTTCGGGGAACCGCCGGTACGTTTTGCTCTGCGAGAGCAGCGCCATCCCAGATGGCCTGCGACTGGGCTATGCGGAAGAGGCGACGTCCGGAGAGCCGAACTTCCAGAGAGGATAGCGGCTGGTTGCCCGTATTGCGAAGCTGGTAGTCCGAGTCGACGCGAACCAGCGGAGCGGGTCCGGGATCAAACTGGACGCGAATTTCCTGTTTCTCGATCGAGTAGCCCGGCCCGAGTGCAGCCGCGCAGGAAGAAATCCAGAGTCCGGCCCCGACAAGAAACAGACCGCACAGCGGACGACGATGAGGACGTGACGCCAAGGCGAGTCGATTGTAGCGGGGGAAATGGGAAGAAGCAAAAGCGGCGAATGCCGCTCAGAGGCGCCCAATAAACGCGCGCGTCAGCGTGGTTTGCGGCCGCGCACGCGAACAAAGGAAGTGTTGGCGTGATCGCGAGCGCGCTCGCGGGCCGTGATTTCCTTCCGAGCCTGTTCGTCCGTCATGCCGGAATTGATGCGCTCGAGGATCTGACGTTCCGTCAAGCCGGTATTCTTCAATTCGGAAATTTCGGCGCTGGCCATGACCGGCTGGCCGGTCAAATGACGATGGAGTATGAGCTGCACGGTCGAGTCGGAGAGGCCGATGAGTTTGAGGGTGACGGCATCGATGCTGATGGAGTCCAGCTGCCCGGCGCGCGCAATTTCAAGGATCTGTTGCTCGGTGAATCCGGCCCCGGCGAGATTCGCGGCAGAATCAGCACTGGTGAAGAGATTCTTGCGGACGTGCGCGGTGCTGATTAGTTCGACGCACGTGTCATCGCTTATTCCCGCGTGCTTGAGCTTAACGACTTGGGCGATTTCCTGGTCCGACACATTCAGCCCTTTTAGCTGCTCCACATCGCTGGACCACATCCCCGCCTGATCCAGAGGACGAAAATCCGTGAGCGGGTGCTGGTGACACCCCGCCACCAGGAAAACGCACACGCCGAGAAGTACCTTTTGGTGCCGCATAGTTTCATTGTAGGCGAGGCAATGCGGGAAACGGGGGAGTGTGCCTGGGTGATACCCGGCAGAAGGTACAGGTGGCGATTTTCCTGGTTCGTAGACCTACCTGGCCGCTTATCGCCTTGAGCGCTGGAACCGCTGGGGGGCCGCAGGCCTCTCTCTTGAGGTGCGAGATTCCCGCAGGAGCCACTCGAACGGAAAATTAGATCTGGTATACGCGCTCAACTCCGAAGATGCCGGAAATCTTCCGGATATTTGTCAGAATGGTTTCCAGTTGACGGCGGTCGACGATTTCCAGGCTGGCCTCAATGTGCGCATTCTGCCGGTCGGGGCGGCTTTCCAGACTTTGAATGTTGGAACCTGCTCCGCTGATGACCGCGGTGATTTCGGCCAGCAGTCCAGCGCGGTCCCTCCCGCGGATGGAAAGGCGGACTGGGAATGTAGCAGCGGTGCCGCTTCCCCACTCCACCGCAATTCGGCGCTCGGTTTGATACATCAGGTTCTGCACATTCGGGCAAGCTCGTGTGTGCACCGCGACCCCCCGGCCTCGCGTTATGTAGCCGACGATATCGTCGCCGGGAATCGGATTACAACATTTTGCGCGGTACACCAGCAGGTCGTCATGGCCCTTGACGATCAGCGGGGCTTCCCCAAAACCAAGCATCCGTTTGACGGTTTTGACCAGCGTCGGCTTTGCATCTTCGGCTTCAGATTCCGCGGGCTTGTCCGGTTCGCCCAGCAATCGCGAGAGCACCTGGCGCGCGGAGTACTTGCCGAACCCGACCGCGGCGTATACGTCTTCTTGTTTTGTAAGGCCGTAGTCGGCGATGAGCTTATCCCAATCCGCTTGAGGAATTTTCTTCAGGCCCCGGGGGAAGTGCCGGGATTCCTTTTCGAGCAGCTTCTTTCCCATGTCCTTCGCTTCTTCGCGCTCGTGGAGATTGATCCATTGGCGGATCTTGCTGCGCGCGTGCGAGGACTTGACGAAGCTGAGCCAGTCCCGGCTCGGCGTATGGTTTTTTTGCGTGAGAATTTCGACCACATCGCCGCTCACAATTTCGTGCCGCAGTGAAACCATCTGGCCGTTTACCTTGGCGCCCACGCATTGATGGCCTACCTCCGTGTGTACGGAATAAGCAAAGTCGACGGGAGTCGCTCCACGGGGCATTTCCAGAACGCGCCCTTTGGGTGTAAAAGCGTAGACCTCCACAGGCGCCAAATCCACTTTGAGCGTGGAGAGAAATTCTCCGGGCTCCTGTAGCTCCTGCGACCATTCGATGAGCTGCCGCATCCAGGCGATGCGCTGGTCGTCATCTCCCGAGGCCGGCTGGCCGCCCTTATATTTCCAGTGCGCGGCGACGCCCTCTTCGGCGATGCGGTGCATTTCTTGCGTGCGGATCTGCACTTCAAAAGGCTGCCCGCCGTGCAGCACCGTGGTGTGCAGCGACTGATAAAGGTTCGGGCGCGGCATGGCGATGTAATCTTTGAACCGGCCGGGAACCGGGCGCCAAATGTGATGCATGACCCCGAGCGCGGCGTAGCAATTTCGTTCCGTGTCCGTGATGACCCGCACGGCGAGGAGGTCGTACACCTGCTCGAGGGTGTTTTGCTGGCGAAGGATTTTTCCGTGGAGAGAATAAAGGCCTTTGACGCGCGCTTCCAGTTCCGCAGGAATGCCGCTTTCTACGAGCTTCGTCCGAATCGTGCCTTGAACTTCCTCCAGGAACCTCTGGTGCACGGGGCTCTTATCCGTCACTTCTTTTTGAAGCGCGAGAAAAGCTTCCGGCTCGAGAAATCGGAAGGCCAGATCTTCGAGCTCGCCGCGAATCACACTCATGCCGAGACGGTGCGCAATGGGCGCGTAGATGTCCAAAGTCTCCCGCGAAATGCGCTGCTGCTTCTCGGGCGGGAGGTATTCGAGCGTGCGCATATTGTGCAGCCGGTCAGCCAATTTGACCAGGACGACTCGAACATCGTTGACCATCGCCAGAAGCATTTTGCGGACGTTCTCCGCCTGGCGAGTTTCCGGTGCAGTCATATTGAGCCGGCTGATTTTGGTGACGCCTTCGACGAGGTGTGCCACATCGGGTCCGAAGCGCTCTTCGATGCGGGCGACGGGATACTCGGTGTCTTCGATGGCGTCGTGAAGCAGCGCGGCGGTGAGCGTGGTGGCATCCATGCGCATATCCGCAAGGATGTGCGCGACTTCAATCAGGTGCGAAATATAGAGGTCGCCGGAGCTGCGGAACTGATCGCGATGACGCTCGGAAGCAATTTCATACGCGCGGCGGACCACCCAGGGATCTTCAGAAGGGCGGTTTTTGCGGAGTTTTTCGAGGAGCTCTTCGAAGCGGAGTTCAAGTTGCCGGACGGCGCGGTCGCGCTGGAAACTCAACGGAACATTGCTAGGCGACGGCATATCCTAGTTTAGCCTGAAATAGAGCAGAGCGCGAGCAGGGGAAGCCGCGGACGGAAAAGTGTCATAGAGAATGAAAAGGACGCCGTTAGAGGCGTCCTTTTTCGAGAATCCACTTTAGCGCCGCCGAATCGGTGAGACGGCTTAGGATGATGTCTGTTGCTGTTGCTCCAAGCGTTTCTGCTTGATCTCCTTGATCTTGTCGAGGAGGTCGTCCGCTTGCTTTTCCAAGGACGCGCGTTCGTCCGCGCTTTCCACCATGTCCGCTTTGCGGCGATAGAGAAGGCTAAGGTAGGCCATCGCATCGTCATAGTCCGGCCTGAGAGAGATGGCCTTTTGGAGGTCGGTAATCCCCTCCTCTACGAGAGGGCTATATTTGGTTGCATACTCACCGCGGACGGAGGCAGGGAGCGGATCCGTGTCCTTCACCTGCTTCCTGATATTGTTCTTGTTGTAGTCCAGGCGCAGTTCGCCATTGCCACGCCATGCCAGCGTCCAATCGATCACGCCGATCCAATAATAAGGCTCGGGATCCTCTGGTTTGAACTGAATATGGCGCTCGTGGTAGGTCTTCGATTCCTCAAACCCTTTTTCTTCAATCGGCGGCGTGCCGGCCATTTGAAAGAGCAGCGAGCCGATTCCGTCGATGGCCGTTAGATTTTTGGGATCAATCTCCAGAATATCCTGAAATTCCTTGATCGCTTGTTCGCCGCGAGCCTTATTTTCCGCCGAAGGCGCGCCCGGGATGTACAAACTGGCGTAAGCGGTGGCGAGGTAGAGACGAGCCGTCATCAAGTTCGGATCAAGCTCCGAAGCGCGTTTGAAATCCTCGATGGCGGCGTCCGACTGGCCGGCCTTGAAAGCAACCACGCCCTTATTCAGAAGGTCGCGGGCCTTGAGCTTGTTGCAGCCCGAAACGCCGAAGACAAAGATCAACAACGCTGCCAGAGAACCGGTCCGGCGAGCCATACGAACTGATGCATCAGTCATCGAAGGCATCCATCTCTGCTAGGATTCACATCCGCCCTGCGAGGGGCAAATCTACACTATTTAGCGAGCGTTTGCGAGTTCCGAGGTGATCAAGCCCACCGTCGTAATTCCTGATCCTCGCATTACATCGATTGCCCGGGCAATCACGCCAAACTCGAGGGCGCCGTCACCGCGAACAAAAGCGACATGGCTGCCACGCAACTTGAAAATCTCGGCCAGCCGGCCATGAAGATCCCGCCATTCCACGGGATCCTGGTTGATGCGCAAGGACTCATTGCCGAAAATCTGCACAACGATCGCGCCCGGAGCCGCTGGCCTGACAACCTCCGTCTGCTGGGGCAAATCCACGAGAAGTCCCACCTGCGCCTGCGGGTGGATCGCCATGAAGATAACCAAAAGCACCAGCAGAATATCGATCAACGGGACCACGTTCATTTCCGCGATCGTTTCGAACCTTGCACCGCCAACCGAAATTCCCATGAGCCACCTCGCATGAAGCAAATTGCCCCACGAGAAGGACTCTCACATCCTGCGCTGGCCGAACTGCAGCCATCGCGAACCACATCACCGCTATTGCTTACTGCCCGGCCTCGAGCTTGGCCGTGATCAATCCAACTCTATCGATACCGGCACCCCGCATAATATCAATCGCGCGCGCGACTTGCATGAACAGCACGTCGTTATCGCCCTTCACGAAAGCAATCTTCTCAGCGCGCTCCTTGAAGATCGTTTCGAGACGAGGACCGAGGCCTTCCCAAGTCGTGTCTTCATTGTTGATCTTGAGCTTGTCGCCGTTAAGCACCTGGACCACGACGGTCTTGTTCTCGAGATCCTGATTCTCCTGCTTGTTTGGATTGGGCTGAGGCACAAGCGCGTCCAAGCCGTGCGGAGTGAGCGGGGTGATGACCATGAAAATGATCAGCAGTACCAGCAAAATGTCGATCAGCGGAACGACGTTCATTTCCGCCATCGCACCGCCCTTGCTTTCACCAACCTGCATTCCCATTGAAATTCTCCTATCGGCCTGCCTAGCGCGAGCCTTGCAGGCCATCAAGCCGCGCCAGGTGGGATCTGACGCGCCCGTTCAGACTTAACAAACGAATGGTGCGAAGGCTACTCGCCCCAACCTCGCCCCGTTCCCCAGGCTTCAATCAGCCGAGGGGGAAGAGGCCGGAGGCGGAGGCGGTGTCCTGCGTTGTTCATTCTGCTCGGTCAAGAGGCCCAGTTGGTCCACGCCCGCGGAGCGGATTTCGTCCACCACCGCGACAACATCGCCATACTTGGCCCTGGCGTCGCTCTTTACGTACACGGTCTTATCGAGACGGTTGGCAAGCAAATCCTTGACCTGCCCCGTGATATCGTCCTTCGATATCTTGGTATTCTTCAGGTAGATGGTTCCGTCTCGCGTGACTGCCACGATCACCGCGTCATCCTTATCCGCATCCTGCATCTCGCGCGCGTTGTCGACCCTGGCCATATCCACCGGCAAGGTCTTCTGCAACATGGGCGTGACCACCATGAAAATGATCAGCAGGACAAGCATGATGTCCGCCATCGGGATGACGTTTGGCGTCGACATCTGACTTCCGACCTTTGGTTTGTACCCCATGGGTTACCTGCCTTATTTCTTCGCGCCGCGACGCAAAATGAAGTAGTTGATCAACTCCATCGAGGAGTTGTCCATTTCCACGTCGAAAGCCTCGACCTTATTGCTGAAATAGTTGTAGGCCCACACGGCAGGCACGGCCACGAGAAGACCGAGAGCCGTGGTGACCAGGGCTTCAGCGATACCGCCGGCGACCGCGGACAACCCGGTGGCGTGGCTGGTTTCAATGCCCTTAAACGCGTTCAAGATGCCAATAACGGTGCCGAAGAGGCCGACGAACGGAGCCGTCGAGCCGATGGTGGCCAGCGCCGAGAGCCCGCGCTTCATTTCCGCGTGAACGATGGCGACCGAGCGCTCCAAACCGCGCTTGGCCGCTTCAATCACGTCGGAGTCCGTGACTTGCTGCGAAGCGGATTGAAATTCAGAGAGCCCGGTCGCCACAACTTTGGCGATGTGGCTCTTCTTGTTCCGCTCGGCGATGGCAATCGCTTCGTCCAGCTTGCCTTCCTTAAGAGCTCCGGCAACCTGCTGCACGAAAACGCGCGACTGCTTGCGGGCCGCGCTATACATCAGGGCGCGGTCTATCATTACGCCGAAGGAATAGATTGAGAGAATCAGAAGGATCGCGACGACGATCCTGGGAAGAGTGCTCATCGAAGACCACATGCTCCGGATGTCCCACGATGTTGCCTGAGACTGCAGGAACAGGGCCGCGTTCATAAACAGAGTCGCTACCATTCGTTTTGCTCCTTAGTTCTGATGGTCCGGGTTCCCCGGAGCCAACGCGAGAGTTTGCCAAGCTTGCCACCCGGACCAGCGTGCCTGTCCCACTATCGGCACGCCAGACCGTTTACTGGTTCAGAGAGAAAATCACGTCGATCGTGGTATCGACTTCAACCGGCTCGCCATTGAGTAGCGTCGGCCGATAGCGCCACTGCCGCACCGCATCCAGTGCCGCTTGTACCAGCAGTGGATGCCCGGAAATGACTTCGAGTTGCTGCACTGCGCCATTCTTGCCGATAATCGCGTGCAAGCGCACGGTTCCTGAGATGCGCGTCTGCCGCGCGAGCGGCGGATACATGGGCTGCACTCGGTTGATCAACATGGCCTGGGTTACGTTGCCGCCCTGCCGGATGCGCGTGACAGTAGGCTTCGGCGGTGGCGGAGCTCCGCCCATTCCACCAATGACGCCGCCAATCACTCCGCCCATCGACCCTCCGGGCACACCGCCCGGAACTCCGCCTTGTACACCGGCCATGTCGGGCGCGTCTTCCTTAATAATCTTGATGTCCTTAGGAATCTCTTTCGGCTGCATGAGCTTGCCGGCATCCATCAAATGCACTTGCGGCTTGACGTGCACAATCGCCGCAGGAGGCGGAGGAGGAGGGGGCGGAGGCGGCGGAGGCGGAGCGGTCAACATCGTCGCCATCATCGTCTTCGGCAGCGCTTCCGTATAAATCAGTGGAATGAGGATCAGGATGCCAACGAGAATGGATTGCAAAAGCAGCGACAGCGCGACTGTCCACGGCTTGTTGGTCCGTTTCGTTTTCCCTGATAGCACCAAATCTTCAAACATGGATCCTACCTCCTCCCGGCGGGAGCAAGACGTCCTGAGACGCCTTCATTTCCTCGGGTTTTATTTCCGGCTGCGGGTCCGGTGCTAGCCACTACACCTTGGCCGCCGTGCCAATGATTCCAGGCGACGACCAGTGGTGCGGCAATTCCAAAACTGGAGTACGTTCCTACCACAATCCCCACCACCAGAGCAAAGGAGAAAGCACGAAGCACCTGGCCGCCCCTCAGGAACAGGACGAGCACGGTAAGGAAAGTCAATCCACTAGTTAGTATTGTTCGGGAGAGGGTCTGGTTGATGGAAGTATTCACGATCTCTACAAACGGCTGCCGCCGCATCAATCGGTTGTTCTCACGGATTCGGTCGAAAATGACGATGGTATCGTTCATCGAATATCCAACCAGAGTAAGCAAGGCCGCGATGACCGTCAGCGAAACCTCGAAATGCAAAAGCGAGAAAAAGCCCAGCGTGATCAAAACGTCGTGAAACACCGCCAGGACCGCGGCTGCCCCGTATACCAGCTCGAATCGGAAGGCAATATATACCAGCATGCCCCCTAAAGCATAGAGGGTAACGTAGATTGCCTGGCGTCGAAGCTCGCCGCCCACTTTGGGTCCCACAATCTCAACGCCTCCGATCGCGAACGAGCCCAGCGCGTAGTTATTTTTCACCACGGAGAGCACGCCCGGCGTGACGCCGTCGACTTTCGAAAGGTCATCGAAATTCTTCAGAATCCCTCGCTCGGTCGTGTCACGATAATCCAGAATTTTTTTGGCAAGCTGTTGGTACCGGTCGCCGGCGTTTGTCGAAAGTAGAAGCGGATCGTGTTGCGTAAGGAAAGTAGCTAGCGTGGCGGGTGTAGCGGCATTGAAATCAGGCTTGGAAGAGTTCTGGACTCCGTAAATCGCGTTGAGGGCATTTAGGATGCGAGTCTTGCTGGCCTCTCCCGCTTCTTCTCCTTGCCCTTTTTGTCCGACGAAAATCAGCACTTCGTTTGAGTTGGGGCTCGCGATATCACCAATCGTTTGGATTTCATTATCGCCCACGCCTTGCGCGGATAAGCCGCTGCGCAGCTTTTCAATATTGGGGGGCTGTGCGAAGCGGACATCCACGTTCGTGCCGCCCTTGAAATCGATGCTGTACGGCAAACCGCCTCCGGCCGGGCCACCCTTAAGGAAGATGCAAGTCCAGCCGGCAATCAGCAAAATGGCGCTAAGAGTATAGAAATACTTGGCTTTGCCCATCCAGTCGATGTTGGGCGTTTTAATAGCTCTATCATCCGGTTGTTGCTTCCCTTCCTTAGACTCCAGCGTCCGCAGGTTTGTTCCCACAGGCTCCCCGTCCATCTTGAGAGTCACCGCTAAAGACGTCCACTAGCCCAACGGTCCGTTCTAGCGAATCTTTGGCCCTATACGTTCTAGTACAGCCTAAATGCTCAACTCGCTCTGCCGGTCCATCTTGACTAGGTGATACTGGAAAATCGTCTTCGATACATAGATCGCCGTGAAAATGTTGGCAATCAAACCTACCGTCAAGGTAATGGCGAAACCCTTGATTGGCCCGCTGCCAAAGATGAACAAGAAGAATGCGGAGACGACGGTCGTAACGTGAGTATCGATAATGGTCAGGAAGGCCTTCTCAAAACCCGCGTCCACGGCCGAAGCCGGCGACTTGCCATTCCGCAATTCCTCACGGATGCGCTCGAACACCAGGACGTTCGAGTCCACGCCCATACCGATGGTCAGAATCACGCCCGCAATGCCCGGCAGGGTAAGCACCGCGCTGAAGTAAGCCAACGCGGCCAGCAGGATAACCAAGTTTAGGATTAGCGCGAGAACCGCGTTTGCCCCCGAAACCCGGTAGTAGATCAGCATGAAGATCATCACCACCACCAAGCTCAAAATGGAAGCTTGGACCCCGTGGCGGATCGAATCGGCGCCCAGCGACGGTCCAACCGTGTGTTCGGCAAGATACTTGATGGATGCCGGAAGCGCTCCAGCACGCAGGACGAGCGCCAGATCATGCGAGGATTCCTGGCTGAAATTGCCCTCGATCATCCCGGAATCATCGATCCGGCCGTTGATGACCGGTGCAGTATACACACGATGGTCGAGGACAACGGCCATCTGGCGGCCGATGTTTTGCTGCGTGAACGGCCCAAACCGGCTGGCGGCTTCTCCAGAGAGCGTAAAGTCCACGACCCATTGGCCAGGGTTACTCGTGTTGCGATTTTCCGTGGCGCTGCGAAGATCCCGGCCGGTAACCACGGCCCCGCGGCTCAGGATGTACCAACCTTCCCCTTGCGGCGGAGCCCCCGCTGCCCCGCTAGATTCCACGCGGCCCGGAACAAGCTCTGTATTGGGAGGCAATACCCCGCCGTGTTTGCTCAGAGCGTCGGCTTCCGAAGTGTACACAACCGGATCTTCGACCAGCCGCAACTCCAATTGGCCGCCCTCTTGAATAACCGCCTTCACTCGCGAAGGATCGCCTTCACCAGGCAGTTGCACCAGAATCTCGTTGCTGTTGGCCCCGCCCCGCAACTGAATGGTTGGTTCGGTCAAGCCCAGAGCGTTGACGCGCCGATCGATGGTCTCGAGCGTCTGCGTCATCGTGGTTTCTTGTAGCTGAGAAACGGCGCCCGCCCTCATCGTCAGCGTGTAGCCGGTCGGATCGCCCGCAGCCGGCGCCATATCCCAGATGTTGCCGAATTGTTGGCTGACGTAGTCGCGAAATTCCGCGAGCCGTGTGCCATCCACATTCTTCACCAGGATGTGCGTGTCGTCCACGCGCCGCACTTCGTCGTAGCTGATATTCTTGCCGCGCAGCCAGGTGGTCACCCGCTCCACCATCTGGTCCGCCTCTTGCGCGATGGCCTCCTGCACTTGCACCTGAATCACGAGTTGCGTGCCGCCTTGCAGGTCCAGCCCGAGCTTGATCTGGTGCGCGAAATTGTCTTTCAATTGCGTCGGAGACGTCGGGAACGTCGGCAACCCGATTAGGCCGTAAATGCAGCCCACAATCACAACAACGATGAAAACAGCTTTCCACTTCAGATTAGGGTTCATGGTCAGGTAGTTGAGCGCGTGCTCCGGCCGCCGGCGGGTTTATTTCGCATCTTCCGATGCCTCCACCTGGGCGATCGCCGAGCGCGCGATGCGTATTTTTACTGGAGCCGATCCGGAGTCGGCGATTTTCAGGATGAGCGTATCGCCGTCGATTCCGTTGATCGTTCCATAGATGCCGCTGTTGGTAACCACTTTGTCGCCGGATTTGAGCGCCGCAATCATGGCCTGGGTCTTCTTGCGCTGCCGCTGCTGGGGCAAAATCAGCATCACATAGAAGATGCCCATCACCACAATCATCATCACCAGCGGATTGCCCAAAAAGCTCGCCGGCCCCGAAGCCTGAAATAAAATCGCCGCAAACATCATCAACAAGCGCTCCATTTCTTTCGAGAAAATCACGCCCGCGCCGC
>Ga0187805_10000258_pt1 | contig 16649 bp, 11 predicted proteins | sample NC_wetland_sal_i_6_FD_132965 | JGI IMG/M metagenome (GOLD analysis project Ga0187805, IMG submission 132965) | Wetland sediment microbial communities from Neuse River Estuary, North Carolina, USA - Control_5 | ecosystem: Environmental > Aquatic > Freshwater > Wetlands > Sediment | place: USA...
CGCGGATGGACGATTGCTATTTGGATCGGAAATCAAGTCGATCCTTGCCGTGGCGCCCGAGCTTGCAATAATCGACCAACGGGCGCTGTGGGAGTACCTGTATTTCGGCTATATTCCTGATCCCGCCACCGCTTTTCTGTCAATGCAAAAATTGCCGCCCGGCCACATTCTGGAATTTGAGCGAGGGAAGGTCAGTCTCCACCAATATTGGGACTTGCCCGAGTATGGCACGCACCCGCCTCGCAGCGAAGAAGAGTGTCTTCAAGAACTCGAGCAGCGGCTCGCGGAAGCGGTCCGCATCCGTTTAATCGCTGACGTACCTCTTGGTGCATGGCTGAGCGGCGGCACCGACTCATCTACGGTTGTTGCATTAATGGCTCGCGCTAGCTCTCGCCCCGTTAGAACATTTTCGATCGGCTTTCGACACGCCGACTTCAACGAGGCTCAGTACGCCAAGCTGGTAGCCGAGCGGTTTGGCACTGAGCACCACGAGTCGATCTTAGAGCCCGATGTTGTGGAAACCGTGCAGGCGCTAACGCGATTCATGGAAGAACCCTTTGGAGATTCTTCTATGCTGCCGACCTATTACATCTCATGCCTGGCACGGCAGCACGTTACTGTCGCCCTCTCCGGCGATGGTGGCGACGAAGCATTTGGCGGATACGAACGCTATCAAATCCATTTGCAGCGGCGAAATTTCAAGTGGATGCCCGAGGGGGCCGGAGGTTTCTATCGCAGGCAACTCCACCCTACGTTGCCTTCCCGCGTGCCGGGGCGGAATCTCGCCTACGGCATTTCGTTGCCCTGGATAGAACGCTACCTGGAGGGCGTTTCCCTGCGTCCGTTCGACCGTGAAATGACGCTTTTGTCGGATGACTTCCGGATTGCAGCTTTAGGCGATGCAGATCCGATGAGCGCATTGCGTAAATATCTCGATGCGGCCCCGGCCCGCGATCCCTTAAGCCGCGTGCTGTATCTCGACACTAAGACCTACCTCTCAGGAGACATTCTTACCAAAGTGGACCGGATGAGCATGCTGGCTTCACTCGAGGTGCGGGTCCCCATTCTCGATCATCTTTTTCTTGAGTGGGTCACAGGTTTGCCTCCAGAGTGGAAGATGCGAGGGAGAAAACAAAAGTACATTTTCACCAAACTCGCGGAGAGGGTGGGCGTGCCCAAGGAAGTTCTGAACCGGCCGAAGCAAGGATTCGCTCTGCCGTTGCGCCACTGGATGCGCAACGAATTGAAAGATCTTATTATGTCTGTGCTGCTGGACTCTTCCACTCTCCAGCGTGGTTATTGCAACCCGCAAGGAATTCGGCACCTGCTGGATGAACACTTCCAGGGGCGGCGCGATCACTCGGCGCGCATTTGGCGATTTTTGATGTTTGAGTTGTGGCACCGCAATTTTCTCGCGAATGTCAGGTTGATAAATGCGGAAGGCCACATTGATCAAACAGCTTTGTTGCGGGCAGGTGGATGAGCCGGGAAGAAGACAATGGCGATATTGGATCCCACTGGGAAGATGCAACCAATGATTTTCTTCCGGGCGTTTCTCTCACGGGATTGTTTTTGATGACGAACAGCCTCGAGACTGGCGGCAGCGAGCGCCAGTTTGCCGCCCTTGCCCGGTCTCTGAATCCAGCGGCATTCCAGATTCACCTGGGTTGTATTCAACGGCGGGGAACGCTTGTCGATGTTCTTGGACACATGCCGGAATTCCCGCTCGGAGGAAGTCTGTATGGCTGGAAATCCCTTTGGACGCGCTTGCGGCTTGCACAGTTTTTGCGACGAAATAATATTGCTATTGCGCATGCCTTTGACTTCTACAGCAATCTCACCCTGATTCCAGCGGCCAAGCTCGCAGGTGTGCCGGTGATAATCGGCAGCCAGCGCCAACTCGGCGATCTCCTCAGCCGTACGAAATCACGCGTCCAAGCGGCTGTATTTGGCTGGTGCGATGCGGTGGTGTGTAACTCGCGAGGTGCCGCTGATCGACTCGTTGAGCAGGGTTTGAAAGAATCTCGTGTGGTCGTGATCGGGAATGGTCTGCCGCCGTCGGCTTTCGCGGAAACGCAGGCCGCGGTGCCACAGCGTCCTGGTGTTCTTCGGGTTGGCATGATTGCGCGCATGAATACGAGGTCTAAGAATCATAAAGTTTTGCTTCGTGCAGCAGCGCGGCTTTGCAACAGATTTCACCCTTTAGAATTTCTGCTAATAGGAGATGGACCCTTACGTCCGGAGCTCGAACGCGAAGCCGAAAGTCTGGGCCTGAAAGGTCACGTCTTTTTCTTAGGCGACCGACAGGACATCCCTGCCGTCCTGGCTTCATTGGACATTTCCGTGCAGCCCTCATCCTCGGAGAGTCTCTCGAATGCAATTCTGGAGTCCATGGCGGCTGGAGTACCTGTGATCGCAAGTCGCGTAGGGGGCAATTCCGAACTGATTACGCTGGACCGGGGCATTCTAGTTGCACCCCACGACGACAAAGCCCTCGCCGATGCCATCGAACGCCTCCTGCGGAATGCGACCATGCGCGTCGGTTTTGGTTGCAGCGCGAAACGATTCGTGCAGGCGAATTTTGGGATGGAACAGATACGCAAACGCTACGAACAGCTCTACACTGAACTGCTGCAAAAGAAAAGCTGGACTGTGAATCGGAATTGGTCCGATGGTTCACCGCCTGGAACACGACGGGACCGCATTCGAGTCGCGCTGGTTGCCGCTTCGCCGCGTTACGTTGGTGGACAATCGGTACAGGCGGAACTTCTCTTGCGCCATTGGCAAGATGACCCTGCGATTGAAGCTCGATTTATTCCCATTGACCCTTCCCTGCCGCAATCGATCGCATGGATGGAGCGCATCCCATTTCTCCGCACTTTAATCCGCGAAGCCATCTATTCGGTTTCGCTCTGGCGGGATTTGAGAGGCGTCGAGGTTGCGCATATCTTTTCCGCTTCGTACTGGTCGTTTCTGGTCGCGCCATTGCCGGCGTGGCTTATTAGCCGGCTTCGTCGAACAAAGACGGTGATCCACTATCACAGCGGCGAGGCGCGCGATCATCTCTGCCGGTTCCGCAGCGTGCGGCCGGTGCTGGAAGATGCGGATCGGCTGGTGGTTCCCTCGCGATATCTCGTCGATGTGTTTCGCGAATTCAGACTCCAGGCGCAGGTTGTTCCGAACATTGTCGACTTGACGCAATTTCGTTTTCGGGAGCGCAAGCCGCTTCGTCCGCACCTGGTTTGCACACGGGGATTCCATCCTTATTATTGCCCCGATGTCGTGGTTCGCGCTTTCGCGGAAATTCGGCAGGCGTTTCCCGAGGCAAAGCTCGACTTAGTAGGGAGAGGCCCGTTGGAACCGCACATTCGAAATCTCATACACGAATTGAATTTGTCTGGGGTAAACTTCGCGGGTGTAATTCCGCATCATGACATCAACCGCTTTTACGATGCGGCGGATATCTTCATAAATGCTTCAAGTTTGGATAATATGCCGGTCTCGATTCTCGAAGCTTTCGCTTCAGGGCTGCCGGTAGTCTCAACGGCCCCGGAAGGGATGGCTTATCTGGTCGAGCACGAGCGCACGGGGCTACTTTCGGAGCCGGGCGACGCACGAGCGCTGGCGGAGAACGTGATGCGCTTGCTGACGCATCAGAGGCTCTCTTCACGTCTGACACTGAATGCCTATGCAGACGTGCAACGTTACTCGTGGGAACCGGTTCGGGAGCAATGGCTGGAACTGTACCATTCGCTGGGGCATGGTGAGAACAAGATTGGTCCGCTGACTCGCAATCAAACCGCCGCGGTGAACGGCTCGGAGGGCATCAATCCAGAATCGTGGGATTCGCCTTCCACGCAAACTCGGAACCATAGTTCCAAATTCAACAGCCTCCAAATGCGATCGCAGTGATTTCGGTACAAAGCACGGTGTTCCTGGAATAAACGTTCCACCGCATTGTGCTTAAAGAGTCCACGATTGATGCTGCGAGGTTCCAAAAGCAGATTCTGCACTGCGTCGAGTTGGGGGCCGGCTAACCATTTTGGCCACGGCGTTGGAAACCCTGATTTCGGTCGGTTGATAATGGAGTGGGGCAGCAGATCTGCAACCGCCTTTTTGAGGATACGTTTGCCGGCCAGTCCGCTTAGTTGGAATTCTTGCGGAATGCGTTGGGCGAATTCAACCAAGACGTGATCGAGAAACGGCACACGGCTCTCGACCGACGCTGCCATACTCATGTTGTCCTGCTTCATGAGCAGTTCGACGAGATAAGTTTTGATGTCGGTGTAAAGAAGGCGTCGCAGCAGGTTACCGGAAGAGTGATTCCAGTGCTCCATAACATTACGATAGACGGCGGGACCCCTAAAATGTAGCGCGAGATCATCCGCCAGCAGATGCGCTTGCTCCTCCCCGCTGAATGCAGAGAAAAAATTGTCAAAATAAAATGAGGTCCAGCACTCCCCCTCTCGGGCGAGGAACGTATGCGCCAGCTTTCGCCGAACCGTGGCGTTGATCAACTTGGCATCTGTGATCGAGTGGCGAATCTTGTGGCGAATCTCGGGTCGAGTGAGCCGGCGATAAATGCGATCGGCCGCGGCGTTCTTCAGCGTGAAGGCGTAGCGGGGGTAACCGGCGAGGGTTTCATCGCTGCCTTCTCCAGTCAGGACCACGGTAACGTGTTCGCGCGCCAGTCGCGCCAGGAAATAAAGTGCAACGCTGGACGGCCAGGCAAGCGGCTCATCCTCGTGCCATATAAGTTGCGGAAGTGCGTTGAAGAATTCCTCACAGCTGACCAAAACCTCACGGTGGACCGAATCCAAATGCTTAGCGACCTGGCGCGCGTAACGTAGCTCACTGTAGGATTCTTCGGCGTAACCAACCGAGAATGTCTCAACCGGCGCGCGTCTGATCTTCGTCATCAGTGCGGCCACGGCGCTGGAATCCAGTCCGCCGCTCAAAAACACTCCGAGAGGTACATCGCTCATCAAATGGCTGCTGACAGCCTGTTCGAGCAGATCGCGATAAGTCTGGACGTAGTAGTGTTCGGTATGGTGAGCATCGTCATCGGTGAATGAAAGGTCCCAATAGCGCCGGATTTGAATTTTCCCATTTTCTTGCAGTTCCAGAGTGTGGCCAGGCATCAGTTTGCGGATGCCAGAAAAAAATGTGTCGCGGCCTGAAAGGTATCCGAAGGCGAGATATTCCGGGAGACCGTCGCGATTCGCTTCTCGATCGACTCCAGGGTGGGCAAGAATGACTTTGATTTCCGACCCGAACAAAAAGCACTCGGAGGTGAGACGATAATAAAGTGGCTTGATGCCGAGCCGGTCGCGGGCGATGAACAGGCGCTGCTGCTGCGTGTCCCATATAGCAAAGGCAAACATGCCACGCAGATGGTCGACGCAATTCTGACCGTACTCTTCATAAAGGTGGACGATGGTTTCGGTGTCGCTATTCGTGTGATAACGGTGGCCGCGGGCAATCAGTTGCTCGCGCAACGTAAGGTGGTTGTAAATCTCACCATTGAAGACAATCCAGAGCGTGCCATCCTCGTTGCTGATTGGCTGGTGTCCGGTCGCGAGGTCGATAATGCTGAGGCGGCGCACGCCGAGTCCAACCCGGCCCTGGGAGTAGATTCCTTCGTCGTCTGGACCGCGATGCACCATGGCGGCGCACATCTGTCGCAGGACGTCGGTATCTATCTGCGCGTGCCGTTCAAATTGCACTACGCCAGCAATTCCGCACATCGTTTCCCCGAGACGGCACCAAGTTGTAACCCGGCCGTATGGCTAGAATACACGTAGCCTGAGCGTGACTAGGCACCGTAATTCTGCGGCGACTGTCTGCTCTGGAATTGAGCATGTACTATGGAACCATCGTTAGCATGAAGCCACCAGTGTTCATCGTGGGTTGTCCGCGCTCGGGCACGAGTTTCCTGTATCACCTTCTGCTTTCCGCGGGTGGGTTCGCCGAGTTCCGTACGCAGATGAATGTGTTCGACGTTCTGGAGCCGGTTTACGGGGATTTGAGCGTCCCCAAACACAAGACGAAAATGATGCACGAATGGCTGCAAAGCAAGGCATTTGCAGTTTCGGGATTGCAAGCCGAGGAAATCAAGACCAAGGTCTTATTGGAGTGCCGGGGCGCAAGTGATTTTCTGCGAATCGTGATGGACGAGGTTGCCCGCAAGCAAGGAGTTGATCGCTGGATTGATTGCACCCCAACCAACATTCCTCACCTTTTGCGGATCAAGAAGGATTTCCCCGACGCACTCATCATTCACATCATCCGGGACGGTCGTGATGTTGCTTTATCTCTGGATAAGCGAGGCTGGAGCCGGCCGCTTCCATGGGACCGCGACAAGGGACTGCTGGCTGCGGGGCTTTATTGGGAGTGGATTGTTCGCAAAGGCCGACAATTCGCTTCGAGGCTGCAACCGGATTACTTCGAAGTGATGTATGAGGATCTGGTCCGCGAACCGGCTGAAACTCTACAGCGGCTGGGCGTTTTTCTTCAGCATGATCTCGATTACGCGCGCATTCAGCAGGCCAGTATTGGTTCGGTTAAGACTCCGCTAACTTCGTTCAAGGAAGATCTGAAACAGGGGCGGTTCACCCCCGTAGGCCGCTGGAAGGACAAAGACAAATTTCCTCGCGATAAGTTGGTTTCGTTTGAGAGCTTGGTGGGGAATTATCTTGCGCAACTAGGTTACGCTCTCTCCGGCAGCAAAGCATCGGCAAAGCGTTTGCTGGCGGTAAAAGTGATGCGTTCGACGTACAGCACTTGGTACGAGTTTAAGCAATGGGCAAAGATCAATACTCCGCTGTCGCGTTTAATGGTGGATTACTCGGCCCTTTTGATCGATAAGTAGGAGTGTTGCCCTTCGGGGGACGTCGGTCAGCAGATGAAATGTCACATCATCGATTTTGACGCGGTCGACTGGAATGCGCTCGACAGATTTTCGGATCGAACCGTCTTTCAGACGCGAGAATGGATTCAGTTCATAGCCGAGGCGCAAGGTGCCACGCCGCTGATCACTGAGTTACGTGAGGGCCGGGAAGTCGTAGGCTACTTTACGGGGCTAACGTTTACGCGCCTCGGAGTAAAGATATTGGGAAGTTCTTTTCCCGGGTGGACCACCCCTTACATCGGCTTTAATCTCTTGCCTGGAGCTTCGCGCGCGGCTGCGCTCGGCGCGGTAGAAGAAATGGCTTGGAGCAGTCTTAAGTGTTTGCACATGGAAATATCCGATCCCTATTTCACAATTGAAGACGGCGAGTCCCTAGGATTCAATTGTGAGTCCTTCGTCTCCTACCGCACGGATTTAAGGAAATCTGAGGAGGAGCTTTTTGGCGGCATGAATAGTGCGTGTCGTCGTTGCATTCGAAAGGCAGAGAAGAGTGGAGTCAGCATCGAAGAAGCGCACGATCTGGCTTTCGCCGACGAATACCACCGGCAACTGGTGGACGTCTTTGCCAAGCAGAAGCTGGTACCGCCTTACACCGTAGATCGCGTACGGACGTTGATCAAACATCTGGAGCCCACGGACCACGTCTTGCTATTGCGCGCGCGCGACTCGGAGAGAAATTGCATTGCCACTGGAATTTTTCCCGGTTTCAACAAGGTGGCTGAGTTCTGGGGCAATGCCAGTTTCCGCTCCAGCCAAATTCTTCGTCCTAACGAACTAATGCACTGGTATGCGATGCGCTACTGGAAGCGCCAGGGCGTTGAAATCTACGATTGGGGCGGCGAAGGAAAGTACAAAGAAAAATACGGGTGCGTTCCGCATCGCGTGCCATGGTTCACGAAATCACGCTTTGAGCTGATTTCGAGGCTGCGTGATGAAGCCAAGAAGATGTTCGAGAGGAAGCAACGATTCTTGGGCTGGTTGCAGGGCGAACGAAATCGTTCTTAACTGCGCTACGTGCTAAGCCTGTGCGCGGCGAAAATTCCGCGCGGTGCGTACAAACGTAGCCATCCGTTCACGATGCAGAAGGAACAGGCTTAGAAGATACGCCGACCCGCCACTGGCGATTTCGAGGACCAATCGCAGCCACGCTGGTTCCGTCGGAACAAGCGCCCACTTAAGCAGACTGACCGCTCCAACCATCGCCAACGTGCCGTGCAATGCGGGGCGCAAAGCCCTTATGTACTCTCTAACCGGCATTTCGATAGTCTTAAAAGTCTTCCAATAAAGTGGCAGGGCTATTAGCGGATAGGCCGCGGCCCAGCCCCAGGCAATTCCTCGCGTGCCCCAGTGGCTGCCGACGTAAAACCCGGTTGGCAGAATGATAAGGGCCGCCAGATCATCCCACATTACGAATCTCGGATTGCCGACTGCAGTCAGCAGTTTCCCCAGAAGTGCAACGATCGAGCGAAACGTTACATAGACTGAAAGAATCTCCAAGGGGACGATTACAGCATCCCATTTGTGTCCCAACGCGAAGGGAATAAGATCGCGCGCCACCAGAGCAAGACCAATGGTTGCGGGGAAGGTGGTCAGCGCCAAAGTTTCTGTTAGCGTACGCAAATATCTTCGCAAAGCAGCGGGTTCGGTCTGCACGGAGGCGAAGTAGGTGGGAATTGTGGTAGTCACGAGAGTGGTCAATTTCTCCATAGGTACGTTGGCTAGATTCCAAGCCATGCCGTATACGCCGAGCGCACTTTGTCCCAACATCCGTCCGGCGGTAACGTTATCCAGTTTTTCGTAAGCCGAAGAAGCTAGCAAAGAAATTAAAACGTGCCAACCGAAAGCCAGAGGCGCGCGGAGAGAGCTTAATCGCGGCATGGCGAATCGGTGAGGCCGGGCAACCACAACGAGTACCGACCGGGTCGTGTAGCGCGCTAAATTACCCAGAACCAGAGACCAGTATCCCAAACCGAAGTATGCCATCAGCAGGATTGCAATTGCGCCGATGATCGAGCTGGTTGCGTCGAGCAACGAGAGCGTTCGATACCGCATGTCCTTGTTTAACAGGCCTTCAGACACGGCGCGAAATCCCATGGGAACAAGGCCAGTGCAAGTCACTATCACTACCAGAACCAGCTGAGGAGTCTTAAAGAATGCCGCTGCAGGGTACGCAAGCGCTGCGGCCAGTCCGAAACTGCCAGTGCCGAGCAATAGAGCGACGGAGTTGAGCTGCGCGAGCTGATCCTCGCTGAGGTCACGCAACGTGACAATTGTTTGGGGAATGCCAAATTCACCCAGGTAACGCAAATAAGCCCACAACACCATGGCCATGGCCGCAATCCCAAAATCTGCGGGAGTGAGCAGCCGTACGACAATGAGGAAGGAACTCCAACTTAGGACTTGGCTAAACCAGTCGGCTCCCGCCCTCCACGCCAGACTGTGCGCGAGGGACTGATCCATTCTTCGGCTCGAAGCAGCTGTGTGCTCACCCGATTCTGCGGAGGAGTTTTTCAGCTCAGGTTCTACGACATCACGTGAAGTTGACATCGAATTCCTTTAATTTCGTTCCGAGAAGCTCAATTCCAGATACCTCAGATCCTTCACTTTAGCTCCACAATGAAAACGTCCGTTCGATACGATGACGTCCCGCGGCCCCGCCCCAATTGGTCTTCCCAATCGGAAGTGAACATGTAGAACCGGCCATCTTGGGAGACGTTTCCCCGCGGTGACGACCAAAAGCCGTTCTGGGCGGTGCTGTAGGTGTGAGCGAAGCGCCAGATCCTGGAATCTTTTCGGTCTGTCTCCACGCAAAGTATTTCGTTTTCCCAAGGGCCAGCGACTTTGGGGGCTGCTCCCGGTGTATTGGGATTGTCCCGACGATACGTAGAAAGACAGGCAGGGTTTGAATCGTCAGAATTCGCATCGTTCCAGGAAATGTGCAAGTCATACCATCCTTGAATTGTCGGCAAATGCCTGATCAACGGAACCGGCGCATCCAACTGGTTCAAGGCACGAACCCACAGATCCATGGGATGTTCCTGCTCTGAAGGATTCAGCAGATGCGAATAGCCTAGCGCGTGGTGTCCCTTGCATCCTTTAGGACCACACGGCGCGACTTCCATCGTATCCACATTCCAGACGAACGACAGCGCGGAGTTTGGTAGTGGCGCGACTCCGGGGACAGAGGCTCCGCTTCTGCTGATTTCGACGAATCGCCCCGACTTGTTGGTCCGAGCGTCGTGAATCAGATAACGGTCGGGGATTGAAACAGTCCCCTTGGCGCCCCACTGCCCGCCAATTTCACCGGTCCGTGCGTTATACCAGCGACAACCCTTGGCACGGTCGTAAACGTAAGCCAGGTAGTCGTTGTCTTGTTCCGGGCCAACAACCATCGCCATCCGCTGGTCGTCTGCACTCGCGGAAATGGCATGACCGGCATCAGAAGATTTTAGTTTTAGGCACTTGGCTGCTTCGTGCACGTCAGTGGTTCGATTGGTGGAAATATCGTACTGCTGGAACAACAGCCGCCCCCTCGCGATCCCATACAGAATGTTTGGCAGCGAGTAGCTGAACTGCGGCTCTCCGCTCCACGAAACATTCGGCTCCCCTATCGGGCGGATGCTCAGAGTGGAGGGGTTAAAGTCAAAAAGCTCCAGGCCGCCGTCGATACCACGCACGTAAAACTTTGTGCCGTCCATGTTCCAGGAATTCTGCTCTGCCGATGACGGTGTCGAGTAAGACTCGGAAGGTCGCCGAATGTCTGTCTTGGTATCGGTTACACGAATTACGCGCGAACCAAAGTTCGGGTCGCTGATTATAGAACCAGCAGGCCCTAGTGCCGGCGCGGCCTTTGGGTAGGGCTCAACCCGCACATCAGTTCGCGCACAGTAATTCGGGGGACCACAAGCTTTGTCTGTGCTGGCGCCGCCTTGTGCCGCCACTGCCCCTATTGAAAACAGCGCGAACGCAATGCTTGCGAAAGTCAGCACTGCCACCGTGCGGCTCATTCCGCTTCCATTGGTTCGATAGAGTCCGATAATTGCAAAGCTTCCAGGTTGGCCAGTCTGCCAGCGGGTGTTCGAGTTTTCAGCCACAACTTTGCCGTCAACAGGTTGAAGTAAAAAGCTCGCGTGAACTTTTCCTGGAGGCCCGATTTTCGCACCAGCGAGCTTAGCGGATAGCCCAGCTCCTCAAGATACGTGCCAACCATTGCCTCGATAGACGCCAGTTCGCGGCGAGACAATTTTTGTCGCCATCGATTGACGGGACTGCGCTGGTCATTCGCTTTCGGAAAAGAAGAGTTGGACTCCCGAAGTCTGCCTAACGTTGCATTCTGGATGCGATCATAGTCGAGATCGTGATCCAAAAACTGCTTGAGCTTCCCCAGTGCCGCGCGTGGATCAGAGACCAGTTCTTCGTAACGAACTTCAATGTAATCGGCGGGGAATCGATTCCCGCCCTGGCGCCCTGCGCGGACCATCCACTCCCAGTAGAGCGCCGTCGGCAGCAGACCTTTTGCCTCTCGCTCCCAGAAGAGCGGTTTGAATCCGCGCATTGTGCTGAGAGACAGTGCGACGTCTCGCCCGTCACGGATAATGTGAATGAAAAGAGCCTCGGGGATATCCGCCTTAATGCTCGGGATGTAGAGCAGATTATCAGGATCATAGATTGCCCAGCGAGCGACGTTCTGGCCGCGGGCGATTTCGCCCATCACGATCCGTATGAAATCTCCTCCGCTCCGGCATTCCTCTAATATTTTGACCGCTAATTGCTCAGCATTCAGACCCGATCTGCGAAAGCCCTTGCTTCGAACCCAGGCATCCATCATTCTTTTTCGATTGGTCAGTTCGGCAAGGTTTCCGAATCGGGGAAGGAGCATTTTGTAAACTGGCAGGTATCCACGATAGACGGCAAATCCACCAGCCGACAGCAGTGTATCGTAAAGCAGATTTGTGCCCGAGCGATGACATCCCATCACGAAGACGGGCCGCGTTTTCCGTTCGAGCACTCGAGCATTCTCGCGAGACGTCTTCGCATCGGGTGCGTAAGCACTCCTCGGCGAAATTGTTTCCGCTTTGAATGTCGCCATCGGCTTCAGTCTAGCATTCCTCAAAACGGCCTCTTTCAGGCATTTTGTGGAGGCCGGGTGTCCCCCCCCCCGGCTGGACGGGCGAGACGCCCGTCCTCCATCAAGTTAACGGAGCAGAAGTGCGCGGCCGCGATCGTATAGCGAATTTCCCAGTACTCGTTTCGCTGCACTTCGCACGCCTTCGCGCAGTCGAAGTTTCCAAAGGCCATCGCCGCTGCAAATCTCCTGAAAAGCTGGCAGCTGAGTTTGGCGCAGCATCGGAATGCGGCCCAGATCAAAAGGGCTCGTCATTGGTGTATTCATCTGAATTCGGCTGTGAGCGACAGACTGGTAACCAGCCCTCTTCGCAACTTGAATGACACGCGCGTCGCAGCGGCCACCAGGGCAAGAGAAGTTTTCCACCGCCTTACCGACGATGTTTTCCAGCTGAGCTTTGGCCTGGACAATCTCATATTGCAAACAGCATTCGTCGACATCAGTCAGGTAGGCATGCGTCATCGAGTGACAACCAATCTGAAATCCCGAGGCGCTTAGCTCGTGGAGTTGGTTTGGGTTCATGTAGCCGCGCTGGCCGAGAAATCCCACAGTGACGTAGAAGGTGGCGTTATAGCCAGCATCCTTCAGGATCGGAGCTGCCGCCGTAAGGTCGGATTCACACCCGTCATCAAACGTGACCACAACGCCATGTCGCTGCTCTCCGTTTTGTGGCGCCAATACCAGCGCTTCGCTCACGCTCATACCCCGCCACCCTGCTTGTTGCAGCCAGCGCATCTGAGAGCGAAAATCCGCTTCTTCCAGCACATATCGCGAATAACCTGCTTCCGACCGGCAAAGGGGACGGCTTGGAATCTCCAGTTCGTGATACATCAGGAACACAACGCCTCGTTCTGGCATAGGTAGATTATGTGGACGCGGGCATCCTCGTCGGTGTTTCCTTAATATCTATCATGGCAGGATGTTTATGCGATCATGAAGTTATGATTTTGCCCCGTGAGGCCGGAACCGGACCTCGCCATAGCAAAGGATGGCGAAATACCGCGTCACGGCTGGCGCATATGGATCGGCACGAATTTCTGGATCGCAGCCGGCAGGAACTCGCCAAGCGTGCCGATGCCATTTTTTCGCGCTTCGGATTCGATTTTGCGCAAGGATTGGTTCGCTCGGCGAACGTCAGGCCGGGGCGTTTTTTTTTCGCGCCTGCGTCCCTTCAGTCCCTTCTGGAACTGCTTCGTCAGCGACTACCGCAACAGGCTGAGCAGATTGTTCGCCAGGCCGACAGAATTTGCCTCCATCAGTTTGACCTTCTTGGCTACGAAGATCTGGTATACGGCGATCCCATTGATTGGCATCTCGATTTGGTGCACGGCAAACAGGCCCCCAAAGTGGCCTTTTACAAGATCCGTTATCTCGAGTTTGACCAGGTCGGAGATTCGAAAGTCACGTGGGAATTGAACCGTCATCAGCACCTGGTCACATTGGCCAAAGCGTACCGGCTAACCGAAGATCGGCGTTATGCAGACGAAATCTTTCTGCAATGGGGGCATTGGCACACCGAGAATCCCTATGCCGTCGGGATCAATTGGGCCAGCAGCCTGGAGGTAGCGTTCCGCAGTCTTTCCTGGATCTGGATGTACAAACTGCTCGAGGAAACTCCGGCTCTACCACCAGAGTTTCGCAAAGAATGGCTTCGAGCGCAGGCTCTGAATGGCCGTTACATCGAGCGTTACGTCTCCACTTATTTTTCGCCAAATACGCACCTGCTGGGCGAGGCGGTCGCGCTGTTTTTTCTGGGGACGCTGTGCCCGGAGCTTTCTCGGGCAGAACGCTGGAAGTCGCGTGCATGGGCAGTCATCTTGCAAGAGGCGCGTCGCCAGGTGCAATCGGACGGTTTCCACTTCGAACAATCTGCTTACTATCACGTGTATGCGATCGACTTTTTTCTGCATGCGGCGGTGCTGGCCAGTCTCAATGAGCTCGCGATTCCGAGCGAATTCGAGAAGACGCTGGAAAGAATGCTGGACGCCTTATTGCTGCTCGGGCGTGCGGGCGCGCCTCCGCATTTGGGCGACGACGACGGAGGGCGGCTTTTCGATCCCAAGCGAAACCGAAGTGAGCATTTGTTGGATCCGCTTGCCACTGGAGCCGTGCTCTTCCATCGCGGGGATTTCAAAACTGCGATTCGGCATTTGCCCGAGGAAACAATTTGGTTGTTAGGGGAACACGGCGTTGCAGAGTGGGATCACCTGCAGGAACAGCCACCCGCTCTGGGGTCAACCGGTTTGCAGTCTGCCGGCCTTTACTTTCTGACCACTCGAAATCCCGGCGGCCAACTGGTGATCGATGCCGGTTCGCAGGGTACCCAAAGCGCCGGGCATTCGCACGCCGATGCCCTCAGCATTTGCCTGCAATCTCAAGGTCACGCGCTGCTCATTGATCCCGGGACGTTTGAGTACGTAGGTGACGGCCCCGAACGCGACCTGTTCCGCAGCACTGCAATGCACAACACGCTTAGAGTGGACGGCGTGAGCCAGTCGGAACCGGCCGGTCCGTTTGCTTGGCAGGATCTGACTCGGCCGAAAGTTGAACGGTGGATCGCGGGAGAAACTTTCGATCTCTTCGTGGGAAGCCACGATGGTTATAGCCGGCTCGAATTTCCAGTTGTGCACCGGCGTTGGATTTTCTCGTTGAAGTCTGGTTTTTTCCTGGTGCGTGATCTCGCTCAGGGAGTTGGCAAACATCGCCTCGACATTACGTGGCATTTAGGGCCTGAAATGCGGATGCGTGCCGAATACCTATTCGGCGTGAAGGGCGCCTCAGCCGGATTGGCGCTGCTATGCGCCAACAGGCATGGGTGGGCCCAAGAGGTTCGCAAGGATATGTGGTCGCCGGTCTATGGCAAAAAACAGCCAATCACGGTCCTCAATTTCGGAACGGTCGCCGATTTGCCTTCAGAATTCGTGACCTTACTGATTCCCCTGGAAGAAATCCGTGGCACTCCGGGAAAGCTAATGCAGATAAAGGTTGGTGGGGATATGCCCGTCAAGGGGTATCACTACAGAACGCCGGCGGAAGAATACTTTTTCTTCTTTGCGGCGATCGGAGAACCATGGATCCACGAAAGACTCGCCAGTGATGCCGAATTCGTTTGCTGGCAAAGGAAGCGCGACGGGGAAAGCGAGTTGTTGATTTTGTGCAACGGCAGCTACGTGGAGATCGATGGACGTCGTGTCTTAGGTTGCAAGCAAACGGTCTCGCGTTGCGAGATGGTCATCCGTGATGGTCGCAAAGAAATTCACGCGTCCGAACCGGAAGCCTTGCTGGAAGAATAACTGACAACCACGGGTCCGAAAGAAAGTTAGACAGATAAGTCCTTAGCTTCGGTTCGGCTGCGAACCTGCAGGCTGCATATGATTCTCGAGCAACTGGAGCAAGGGTTCACGCAAGTGTGGACCACAGGCGATCAGACCTGAAATTAGCGGGTCACGCCGGTTGCATTGCAGCACTCCGTTTTCCAGTGTGCTGACAAACCCTCCAGCACTGGTCACCAGAGCCACACCAGCAGCGACGTCCCATTCATTTTTCGGGACCAGGGTGAAGGTGATGTCTACGAGCCCGGCCGATACCAGGGCCAATTTGTAGGCGACGGAGCCCATGGGGCGAACCTTGAAATTTGCGCCCTCAAACCGTTTCCATTCTCCGCGATTGGTTTCGCTCCGGCTGGCCAACACCGTCGCGCCATCCAGCGTGGTTCGCTGGCTCGGCCGGGCAGGCTTGCCGTTGTAGGTGACGCCTGATTCGAGCGAGCCCAGGAAAACCTCATTGGTGGCGGGGTTGCAAATTCCGCCGGCTATCGGACGGCCATTCTCCACCATGGCGATGGAGACACAGAACTCGGGAATACCGGCAACGAACTCGCGGGTGCCATCGAGCGGATCGACCACCCAAACCCGGCTCTTCTCCAGGCGCGTGTAGTCATCGACGCTTTCCTCCGAGAGCCAGCCCTCGCCATCGCGCAGCAATTCCTTGCGCAGCACCGCGTCGAGCGCGCGGTCTGCTTCGGTAACGGGATCATGTCCAATTTTGTATTCTGCCGCAATCGCGCCCGCCGTGAACCGGCCGAAAACGACGCGAGCCGCTTCCATGGCGGATTGAATGTGCTGCAGAGTTTCGGCGTTGGAGTTGTTAGTCATGAGTGTTTGCGAGATTTTTTGCTCAGGCCCACAGCATGCGAGCGCCGGTCGCCAGCAGTACCGCGCAAAGTAGCCGTCTCAACCAGGGTACAGGGAGATGCGTGCTCAGGTGCGAACCCAGCAGCCCACCCGGTATGGAACCAATCAGCAGGGAACTCACGAGATAGGGATCGATATTGCCGAGCCGGAAATGCAGCAGGCTAGTCACTCCGGTGAGTATCACGGCGTGGACAATGTCGGTGCCCACCATGACCTTCGGCGAGAAGCTGTAGAACAAAAGCAGGAGCATCATGATGATGCTGCCCGAGCCTACCGAAGTCATGCCCACCAGACAGCCCGCCAATAGCCCGATGGCCGACATCCCAACGAATGACTGCAGAGTAGGAGCACGATGCGCCATGTGCTCCTCAATCCGGCTCTGGAACAGGAGAAGCGTCGGAATGCAGATCAACAGAATCCC
>Ga0187805_10000260_pt1 | contig 16586 bp, 16 predicted proteins | sample NC_wetland_sal_i_6_FD_132965 | JGI IMG/M metagenome (GOLD analysis project Ga0187805, IMG submission 132965) | Wetland sediment microbial communities from Neuse River Estuary, North Carolina, USA - Control_5 | ecosystem: Environmental > Aquatic > Freshwater > Wetlands > Sediment | place: USA...
CTGGACAGCGCTCAGAGGCCGGAAGGAGTGACCGACGAGCGGTGTCAAAAGGAAATTTCGCTGCAGAAAGGGTTGGCCCTCAGTTCGCTCGGGCAGGTAAGCATCCAAAAAAAGGACAATGCGCAAGCCGCGGAGAACTTCAAGGCGGCGGCGCCGCTCTTGAAGCCCGATGACGGAAGTTACGGGCGCAATCAGTACCGGCTGGGCTTCGCGTTGCTCAACTTGAAAAAGAATGCCGAAGCCAAGGAGGCGTTCACGGAAGCGGCGTCAGTGAATAGCCCCTACAGAGCTCTGGCACAAGCAAAGCTGAAGACTTTCGCGGGCGGCGCGGCGAAGCATTAGTCGCGAAGCAAGGGCGGATTGCGGAGGAGGACAGGCCCAGGTGGCGAAGTTCGGAGGATGGCGCGCGAAAATCCATGTTTGCAGGTGTCCGAAACTTTGGCCCCGCATCCAGCATCCAATGGCCTGGATACCTGAGAGATAATTCGCGGTTGCGACCGATAGCCGGTTCGCATAGGAGAAGGAAATGCCGGAAATCGCAACGTTTGGAGCAGGCTGCTTCTGGGGAGTCGAGGCAGCTTTTCAGCAAGTGCCTGGAGTGATCGAAACAGCCGTGGGATACACCGGAGGCGAGACGCCAAATCCCACGTACAAGGATGTTTGCACCGATGAGACGGGGCACGCCGAAGCGGTGCAAGTGACATTCGATCCCGCCAGGGTCAGTTTCCAACAACTACTGGACGTTTTTTGGAAGACGCATGACCCGACACAAGTAAACCGGCAGGGGCCAGATTTCGGTACCCAATACCGGACCGCGATTTTCTTTCATTCGCCGGAGCAGGAAGCTACGGCAAAAAAATCGGCGGCGGCCCTGGAAGCAAGCGGCAAGTTTAAGCGGCCCATCGCAACAGAGATTACGCCGGCCTCAGCGTTCTATCGCGCCGAGGAGTATCACCAGAAGTATCTGCAGAAGCGAGGCGTGGCGTCCTGCCATTTCTGATTTACCTCTCCGGCTAGAAATTCTCGAGGACAGGGCGCGGCAATTCCAAGACGGTAACGCCGCCGAAAAACCTTCAGCGCAAGACCGCCCGCAGTGGCTCATGCCGTTGGCCCAAGTCCTTGTCGAGGGTCGGTGAACTTCGCGAAAATCTGGTTATTTCTCCAGGCCGCTTCGGTGAGCGTGTGCAGTGCTCCCACGAACAATGAAGGCTGGTTCGACGACGATCTCTCTGGGGTAGGATTGTTTTGCCGGGGCGTTGATGCGTTGCAAAACGGTCTCCGCGGCGAGGACACCCATCTGGCGGAGCGGTTGCTTGACGGTGGTAAGCCCGGGGTTCTGAAACGCGGCGCTTTGGATGTCGTCGAAACCGACCACGGATACATCCTCAGGTATCCGGCGGCCAGATTCACGCAACGCCTGAATGGCGCCGATCGCGGATATATCATTGAAGGCAAAAAGAGCCGTGAAGGGTTCACCGCTGGCTATGAGCTTCTGGGTAACCTGGTATCCAAGTTCGGAAGAAGAGGATTCGCCCTCAAGTTGCGTCACTAACCTGACTTTGATCGGAATGCCGAGTTCCGCGGCAGCCCGGCATACGGAATCCCAACGCACGGCAGTGTCCGAGCTGAATTCCTGGCCTTTGATGAAGGCCACCTTGCGGTGACCGAGCTTTGCAAGATGTTCCAGCGCAAGCCGCGCCGCCAGCGGGTGGTCCAGCACGATGTTGGTGACACCGGGCATGGCTCGGTGACCGGAAACCGCCACGAGGGGGACTTGCACTCCTTCAGAAAGAGCCGTATCCACTACAATGAGACCTTCCACGGCGCGTTGCTGCAAAAGGAGAGGATATTCCTCGATGAGCTCAGCGCGATGACGGTGGCTGACTACCAGGTAGAAGTACGCTTCCTGCAGCAGATGATCTTCAATCCCGGACAACACCAGGGCGGTGTAGCCTTCGCTTATTTCTGGAACAACCACTCCGATGGTAAAGCTCCGCTGCTGACGAAGAGACCGGGCGAGATGGTTCGGCCGGTAGTTCAGCTCGCGGGCGGCCGCGCGAATCAATTCCTGGGTGCGCTGAGGAATGGATTTTGCCCGAGGCGAGTGGTTGATCACGAACGAGACGGCTGTCTTCGAGAGTCCCAAATGCTCGGCAAGAGACTTCAAGCTAACGCTATTTCTGGCAGGTTTTCGGGAGGGATGGATTTGCGCGGATTTCGACCGAGACATGGGTGTGAGTGGCAAGGAAGTTTCGCACAAGGGCCAGGGCGTTACAAGCCCCATCATGCGCTCGATATGGGAAGGATAGACCGTTGACTCAGTTGTTTGGACTGGCGGATGAATCGATTTAGTATTCGATGCTGAATCAGGTCAGATTCCTCAGGAAACGCACCCACGTCTCGGGGAAGTCGACTCCCCGCAAGAAGTTTTCGTCGTTAGTACACTGGATCCTACACTCTTGCGCGAACCGCGCGGAAAGGTCAACATAAAGAGGAAGTTGAGCGGTGCTTAGACCCTCCTCTACCCGGAAAGCTGCGCTCCACAGACTCCCATGATCCTCCGCACCGTCGAGCAAGTCCGCCGCCTATCCCGAATTATTGGGGGATTCACGTTGTTGTTGATCGGCATCGTCATGCTGGTCACGCCGGGACCCGGATGGCTTGTGATTCTCCTCGGATTGGGCTTGCTGGCAGCGGAATTTGTCTGGGCCAGGCGTCTCATGGACCGGATCAAGAGAGAAGGAGAACGCGTCCGCAGCGCGGTCTGGCCGTCGGCAAAAAACGCGCCTGAGAAGGATTCCGCGGAATCCAACGAAGCGGCGGAAACCTGAACATGGCGATGGGTGTATCGTAAATTGAAATTCGAACAGCTGAGGTAAGGGACATGGAAGCTGGATTGATCGGACTCGGGAGAATGGGGACTGGCATCGCCAAGAGTTTGCTTCGCGCCGGGCATCGCGTCACGGTGTTTAACCGTACGCGCGAACGGGCAGAAGCATTGCGCGCCGATGGCGCGATTGTTGCGGGCACGGTGGCCGAAGCCTGCCGCGGCGAAGTGGTGTTTACCATGGTTGCGGATGACGCGGCGCTGGAAAGCCTGGTCTTCGGCGGTGGTGGAATCGCGGCTTCGCTTTCGCGCGGCGCCGTGCATGTCTCGCTCAGCACCATCAGTGTGGCTTTGAGCGACAAGTTGTCTGCCGCGCATGGAGATGCCGGGCAGGGATATCTCGCAGCGCCCGTCTTCGGACGCCCCGATGCTGCGGAAGCGGCGCGTCTTGCCGTGGTGGTTGCCGGACCGGAAAACTACATTCAAAAATGCAAGCTTTTGTTTGAAGCCATGGGGCCGAAGCTGATGGTGGCGGGCGAGCGGCCTTCGATGGCCAACGTGGTGAAGCTTTCCGGGAATTTTCTGATCGCTTCCGTGCTTGAATCGCTTTCGGAAGCCCTGGCATTCGCAAGAAAATCCGGCGTCGATGCGGGCGCGCTCATGGATTTTCTGACCAGCACGCTCTTCAACGCGCCCGTGTACAGGACCTACGGCGATTTGATCGTACAGGGAAAGCATGAACCGGCAGGATTTTTACTTCCGCTCGGATTGAAGGACGTGCGCCTGGTGCTGCAAGCCGCGGAAGCCGCGAGCGTGCCCATGCCCATCGCGAGCGTGATTCGTGACCGCTTTATCACCGCGATGGCGCGCGGAAATCAGGATAAGGACTGGTCCGTCATTGGCCGCGTGGCGGCGGAAGATGCGGGATTGCCGCAGATCTCGCGCGCGGCAACGTGAGCGAAACGCGCCGCGCGCGATGCCTGCTCCAGGGCAGCTTACAACAGCTTGATGGACGTAACTTTCAGCGTGTCTCCTTCCACGTCTCCACTAACGTCCACACGAAGATGATCTTTCTTGTCGGAAGCCTTGAGAGCCGCGATGATTTCCTTGTTTCCCGCTGCATCGAATTTGATGAACTTCTTGTCCTCGGTGATGATGCCGTATCCGCTCGCGGCACACTTTAGTGCGCATGCGCGCGTGTGTGTGTCAGGGGCGGAAGCCACCTTTGCCGAGCAATTCACGTCCACAACCGGAACGTCCTTGTAGGTTTCTGCGGAAGCCAATGCCGGCAAGGCTAGCAGGCCCAACAATGCGAGATAGGTGATTTTCCTCATGATTTCCTCCGTGTGAGTCTTATTTTGAATCGTCTTGCGCCCTTACAGCGAACTGCGCACTGCTTGCTGCTTTTCCCCATTGGTCGTCTTGAGCTGCCCCTCTCGCACGGCTGTAAGCTGCGACAGCGCGAACGCCCCCACGGCAATCTCCACGTCCCGTAAGGCCAGGTCGTAAAACATTCCGGTGGTGAGCAGATTCACGGCGATGCCGAGCAGCCACAGCATCACAATGTAACTGCCGATCTTGGTCCACTTGCTCAAGACAATGAGGCCAGCGATGACTTCGATAATTCCAACCGTATGCATGAACGTGGTGGTGCTGACCGGAACAACCTTTGTGGCGAGCGGGCTGAGGTACATGCCCCAATCGGTCAGTTTGTTGAAGAATTTGTCCACGCCCGCGATGATCGGCCCAAGTCCCACGGCAATCCTCAGCGCCCACCAACCGGCATTGAGGCGGCTATCGAAATCTTTCATCATTGGCCCCTGCTTAAGTGAGCTTCAAGGCCGGTGTTCGGTTACAAACATTCTTCTCGAAACCCCTGCCCGCCAACCGAATCCGAAATCGATAGTGGTCCTGCATTTGCTTCCAGGGGAACTTGGCTTGTAACCTTTATCTTCTTGGCTGCTCTAAAGTAGGAGAACCATGGAACGAACTGGAATCCTCGAAAAGGCCAGAGCCGAGGGGTGGACTGACGAAGAGGTCGTTGACAGGGTGTGCGCAGGCGACACCGCCTTGTATGAAATCATCATGCGCCGCTACAACCAGCGCCTCTATCGCGTCGCGCGGGCCATTGTCCGCGATGACGGCGAAGCGGAAGACGTCATGCAATCCGCTTATAGTCACGCCTATGAGCACCTTGGCCAATTTGAGGGCCGCGCACCGTTCGCAGCATGGCTTACGCGAATCGCGGTGAATGAGGCGCTGTTCCGCCTTCGCAAACGGGGCCGGCTCGATCAATTGGAGGATTCCGAGGCTGGCTATGGCCCTGGAGCAAACATGGTTGAAACTTCTCCCGATCCCGAACAGATAACCACTCGCGCGGAACTCCGCCAGCTGTTGGAGGAGGCCATTCTGGAACTCCCAGAACAGTATCGCGCGGTACTCATGCTGCGCGACGTCGAAGAGCTAAGCACGGCGGAGACCGCGGATGCGCTGAGCCTCACGGAAGAGAATGTGAAGGTGCGTCTGCACCGCGGCCACGGAATGGTGCGCGCATGGCTCCTCGCCCGCGTGGGCTCCAACGCCAAGGAAGCGTTTCCCTTCATGGGAGCCCGCTGTGACCGAGTGGTCCAGAATGTTCTCGCGCAACTCGCCTCACCCGGCAGTCGTCCCGCCATCCAATAGCCGTGTTCCGCGGCCGCGAACGATTCTCGGCAAAGAACGATTCACGAAGAACTCCGTGATACGCTGAAAGACTCTTTGGGAGAGTCATGCGATGACACCGTGGTCCGGGAAATGGGCCCTGGTAACAGGAGCGAGCGCGGGAATCGGCAAAGCACTGGCCGAAGAATTGGCTCGCGGCGGAGCGAACCTCGTTTTAACCGCGCGGCGGCGCGAGCGTTTGGAAGAGCTGGCGCAAAACCTTGCGGCCAAGCACAAAATCCACATAAAGGTATTTGTGGCCGACCTGATCCAACCGGATGCGCCGGAGAAGATATTTCGATTCACGAAAGAACAAGGAATCGAGATTGAACTGCTGATCAACAATGCTGGGTTTGGAGCCTACGGCGAATTTCCCAAGGTCGATCTGAGCAGGCTCACGGACATGGTGCAGGTGAATTGCGCAGCGGTAGTCCATCTGACGCGGCTCTATCTTCCTGAAATGGTGGCGCGGGGACATGGCGACGTGCTGATCCTTGCGTCGACCGCTTCATTTCAAAGCGTTCCTTACATCTCGACATACGCGGCCACCAAAGCTTTCGACCTTCTTTTTGCCGAAGGACTCGCGGAAGAGATGAAGCCCCACGGCGTGCGAGTGTGCGCTCTGTGTCCCGGATCGACGGAATCGGAATTCTCGGAAGTTGCCGGGCAAGCGCATATCTCCGCCACGAGGGCAAATCGAGAGACTGCGGAGAAAGTCGCGCGAACAGGCTTGCGAGCTCTCGCCGCCGGGAAAAGTTACGTGATCTCGGGCCTTGGAAATTATCTCGGAGTGCTGGGGCAGAGACTTGTCTCACGGCGTCTCGTGGCACGCGTTGCAGCGCGCATGTTCAAACCTCGAAAGACTTCCAACTAAGTCCCCATAAAATGGCGACGAAGCGATTTGGAGGGCGGCAGCCCTGCTGCCGCTTTTCTCAGTAGCTCGCACATCTCTATATTTAGCGAGGCTCAATAGTTCCCGTGAAGCAGCATCGGGATCGCCAAACTCTCGCTCGCCCCAGCCAGAGTGAATCCATTCATTTCCAATTGAGGCAAGCTCCTCACCAGAGTATTCTTGGCCGACACGCGCCAGCCGCGGAGCACGTCTAAACCACTGTGAAACCGAAACTTGCAACCGGACGGAGTACGCCGCTCGACTCGCCTGGGAACTTTTTTGGGGCCAGTGGGGAAATAAGGGAGAAGCCAGCAGACGCACCTCGAACAGGCACAGAAGCCGTAGCAGGGGAGACGAGGATCGCAGCTCACGATAGAGACGACCTTCTGTTGCGGCGTGCCGCCCAGGGTGATGAGGAGGCCTTTGCTCTTCTCTACCGGCGGCATCAGGGCGCGCTCTACAGGTTCGCCCTGCGAATGACGGGCAGTGCCTGGGGAGCCGAGGAGATCGTGCAGGACGTCTTCATGACCTTGATCCGTGCGCCGAAGAAATACGATCCAGAGCGGGGATCGGTGGGCGCGCTTCTTTTCGGGATTGCCCGCAACCGCGTGATGAAGCATCTCGAGCGGATTCCAAGAGAAGTTCCGCTGGAAGAAAAAAACGAGGACGGCAGCGGAGCGGGAATCGTCCTGCAAGATAATTTCACTCCCGCCAAGTGGATGGAAGCGCGGGAGCGCATGCATCAGGTGAGAGCTGCGGTGCTGGATTTACCAGCCGAATTTCGCGAGGCCGTGGTGATGTGCGAACTGGACGAAATGAGTTACGAGGAAGCAGCCCAAATGATCGGCTGCCCGATCGGGACGATCCGTTCCCGGCTGCATCGCGGGCGCGCTCTATTGCTGGCCAAGCTGGAACTGTTGCGGGATGTGCCCCGGCGCATGAAAGTGGCGAGGTAAGCAAATCGTGGAAATGTTTGGGAAACAGCAAATGAACTGCGAGCAAGTGGAAGCGATCGTATTCGATCTTGATCGTGACAGCGCGCTGGACGCGCCTGAGAGAGCAGCGGCCTTGTCCCATCTGAGCCATTGCTCACGCTGCGCCGCTTTGCAGGAGTCCTGGCAGGCCGCGAGAGAAGAATTGCGAACCTTGGGCGAAGCAACTTTGGAGGCGGCCGCGCCCGCCCGTGTGGAAATGCGGCTGCGGCAGGAATTCCGTACCAAACATCGCACGATGGTGGTTCGCCGAGGAACGATGGTGGCGGCTTGGGCCCTGGCTGCGGCAGCCCTCATTGTTGGACTAGTCGGTTGGAGAAATTGGGAGCAATCGCGGCGCGCTGAGACTGCAAAGCAAACGAAGGCAGAGCCAAACGCCCCGGCATCGAGCGAAGTTGCTGCCAGTCAGACTCAACCGGCGGACATTCTCGCCGCTGCACTCTCCAGTGCAGATGATCTGGGCGATTTTACGCCCCTCCCTGGAGCGGCGCCGGACTTGACCGAGCCGTCTGAGATCTTGCGCGTGAGGATGGAGCGCGGGTCGCTTGGGGCTTTGGGATTGCCAGTGAACGAACAGAGCGCTGGCGACTGGATCCAGGTGGATTTGCTGGTTGGCAACGATGGGCTGCCCGAAGCGGTGCGGTTGGCGCAGGAAGAAAACTGAAACTTGATTGCGGCGATGAACAAAACATCGCGGCGCGGGAGAGAAGAGGAGAGCGAATCATGAACTTGAAAGTCAAAACGTACCTGGCACTGGGCGGAGCGCTGGTGTTAAGCGCCATCGCTGTACAGGCGCAACACCGCGGCCCCGGTGGCGGACTTCCCTTCGGAGCGCCGATGGAGCTTATGGGCTTCGAAGGAATGCACGGCGGGAAAGTCGTGACAGGCGCGCCGTTTACCGCCTCGGCGACGTCGGAAACGACGCAAACGCTGCAGGACGGCTCGGTGATTCACCGAACCTCGCAAGTCACCATGTATCGCGACAGCCAGGGCAGGTCGCGACATGAAGCTACGTTCACCGGTGTCGGACCGCTTGCGGCTTCGGGCACACCAAAGACGATGGTGGCCATTTCTGATCCCGTAGCAGGCGTACACATCATGTTGGATGCACAGCAGAAAATCGCGCACAAGATGCTCTTCCGCGCACGCGGCGGTGCCTCGAGTGCAAATGCCCAGTCTTCGTCGACCTTCACGGCGAAGATGCAGGCGCGCGAGGAACAAGAGGAAGCTTCCGGTTTGCTGAAAAAGGAATCGCTGGGAACGCAGACCATGAATGGGATGGTCGTCGAAGGCACGCGAATTACACATGTCATCCCCGCGGGCCAGATCGGGAATGATAAGCCCCTGCAAGTGGTCTCCGAGCGCTGGTATTCGCCGGATCTTCAGATCGTCATGAAGAGCACGCGGACCGATCCACGCTTTGGAACCACAACCTACACGGTGACCAGCATTCAGAGGTCTGAGCCGGCAGCCACGCTGTTTACTGTGCCATCGGATTACACCGTTCAGGCAGGCGGACGAGGCCGCGGGCCCATGGCGCCTCCGACGCCGCGGAGTGACGAGTAAGAACCGAAAGCTTGCGCCGAAAGTCCGAAAGGAACAAAGCGCTGGCCTAACAACGATCTTCTCTCCTGAAGACGGTACGCCCTTTCCGCATCTGCCCCCATCAATGCGGAAGGGGCGTTGCCGTCTTTGGAGAGAATGTGGAAAGGCAGGAGACGAAGCGCCGCCAGATAAAAATACCCGTTGAGATCGGCAGAGCGCAGTGCGCCGTATAATTCAGTTATGGACGATAAAGAACTGGCGAAACAATTAGAGTTCGAAGGATATAGCCATACGTACGTTTGGCAAGATCCGCCGGACGCGTTTTATCCTGAACATACCCACGGAGTCGAAACCGCGCATATCGTCTTGAGCGGCGAGATGACCATGACCATGAACGGCCGTTCTGAGATATACACTCCAGGCGGCCGCTGCGATGTTCCGGCGGGCGTAGTCCATTCAGCCAGAGTGGGCCCGAAAGGCTGCCGTTACCTGATCGGCGAACGCTGAGCCCGAGCGGCCCCTCTCACTTTTGCGGGATTCTCAGGCGAGCATAGTTTTGCTGAAGTTCGTTCGTGGAAACAGGTGTTCTATTCCAACGCGTAAATGTTGCCGTCTGTGCTTCCGAAGTAGACGAGACCATTAGCAACCGCGGGCGAGGAGAGAACGGCGCCGACGGACATCATTTTTTGGACGCCCACGACCATGTCATCGTAGAAGAAGTCGAAGAAGGCCGCTTCGTAGTTGGGCGAGCCATCGGGCTTGGTGTAGGTCGGGCCGTTTGCTTTCGAGCCCTCCGTCGCGAAAGTCCATGCGAATTTCTGAGACTTCAGATCGACAGCAAGAAGCTTACCTTCGTGAGAGCCGATGTAAAGCGTATCTTCGGAAATGGCGGGGGAGGAAAACATCGGCCAATGCTTGTTGTCGAGCGAGAAAAGAACACCGCCTGACTTCGCTTCGACTGCGTAAAAAAGTCCGGAGTCGGATGTCGCGAAATAGACTATGCCGTCGAGCACAGCCGGCGAAGCAATGACCCATGAACCCTTGTTCGGAAATGCCCAAACTTGTTTTCCAGTGAGAGCGTCGACCGCATAAAAATTGGAGTCGCGGCAACCGAAGTACACGATGCCGTCCGCCACCGCCGGAGAAGATTGAATTCCGACCTGATTGTGAATCTTAGGATCTTCACCTGTCTTGAAGCGCCATTTTTCCTTTCCCGTCGCGGCGTCGAGAGCATAAAGATAGCTGTCCCAGCTGCCTACAAACAGCGTCCCATCTGAAATCGCGGGGGAGGAATGAACAACATTGCCGGTTTTGAATTTCCATTTGAGGGCGCCTGTAGCGGCCACGAGCGCGTAGACATTCGTGTCTCCACTCCCGAAATAAACGGAGCCATTTGCGATGACGGGAGAGGAGAGGAAAAAATCGAATGGATCCGGCATGGTTTCTGCTGCGGGTTCTCCCCCGTGGAGGTGAGTCGCCGCGAACCGGCGCTCTCCCTCCGTTTTGAATTTCCATTTTAGCTGGCCCGTAGCCACGTCCACGGCGTAGATATTGCTATCAAAACTCCCAAAATAGACGAGGCCCTCGGACACGGCTGGCGATGAAGTGATGCGGCCATCGGTCTTGAATTTCCAACGGAGAGCGCCCGTTGCGGCGTCGAGTGCATAGAGAAAATGGTCGTTGCTGCCGACATAGACGGTGCCGTCCGCAACGGCAGGTGAAGAGAGCACCTGGTTGTTTGTATGAAACTTCCACTTAATTCTTGCAAATTGAGGGACACTGCGGCCGGCATAAACGCCGGTGTGCTGAGGATTGCCACGAAACATCGTTTCCTGCGCTAGTACCGGGGTGCAGACGGCGAGCAAGGCGAGCAAAAGCAGACGTTTCATGAAAGAGGTCTCCGCTGTGTTTCCATCCGTTGAGCTAACAGACGGAGCAACAGGAAAAACGTTTCCAAGAGTTTGGGGAACGCAACAGCGAGATCCTCCCGTAAACCGGGCGGTGGGAGGATGGCTGCGGAGTGTGTTAGTGTAAATTTCGAAAATCGTTGAGGGCAGGCAAAGGAGAGCGATGACGAAACCGAAAGTGCTGGCGACGCGCCCGCTGTTCCCGGCGGCGCAGGCAATTTTGAACACCGAATGCGAGGTCGACTATTGGACCAAGCCAGAGCGCATTTCGCGCGAAGAGTTGTTGGAAAAAGTGAAGGACAAAGAAGGATTGGTGTGCCTGCTGACGGAAAAAGTGGATTCGGGCTTGTTGAGCGTGGCGCCGAAATTAAGAATTGCGGCGAACGTGGCGGTGGGCTTTGACAATATCGATGTGGCGGCGTGCACCAAGCGAGGTGTGGTGGCAACCAACACGCCCGGCGTGCTGGATGAGACGACAGCGGATTTTGCGTGGACGTTGATGATGGCGGTGGCGCGGCGGCTCGGCGAAGGAGAGTCCCTGGCTCGCTCGGGGAACTGGGGCGGATGGGACCTGGATCAACTCGTAGGAACAGACGTTTGGGGCAAGACGCTGGGAATTGTGGGGTTCGGACGAATCGGGAAAGCAATGGCGCGGCGGGCGCAGGGGTTTCAAATGAAAGTGGTATACGCGGACGCAGTGCAAGCGCCGGAAGCGGTCGAAAAAGAACTGCACGCTCGGTACCAAGGCATGAATGATTTGCTGGCAGAGTCCGATTTCGTCAGCGTGCATGTGCCGCTGCTGCCGGAAACGCGCGGGTTGTTTGATGCGCCGCGACTTTCCCGGATGAAGCCCACGGCGTTCTTGATCAACACATCGCGCGGAGCTGTAGTGGATGAAGCCGCTTTGGTGCATGCGCTCGAAAGTGCAAAGATTGCGGGAGCGGCGCTGGATGTCTTCGAGAAGGAGCCCTTCATTCATCCAGGATTGAAGAGGCCGAATGTGGTGCTGGCGCCGCACATCGCGTCGGCGTCGATTGAAACGCGGACAAAGATGGCGTGCATGGCGGCGGAAAGTGTGGTCGCGCTCTTCAAAGCCCAGCGACCTCCGAACATGCTGAATCCCGAAGTGCTGAAAGCGAAATAAGAGAGTGGCGGCCGTTTTCTAATGGCGGAACTGAAGCAGATTGCCCGCCGGATTTTCCAGGAAACCCTTTCGGCGATCGATATTCCCGAGGCCATGCAGAGGAAACTGCAGCTCACGGGAACCGTGCTGCGTCTCGAAGACTCGCAGGTGGATTTGCGCGCGTTCAAAAACATGCGCGTGATAGCTATCGGCAAAGCGGCGCATGGAATGGTGGAGGGGATCGAAAGTTTGCTGGGCCGGGAATTTCCCTTTACAGGGATCGTGTCCGCGCCAACACCGCCGTTGCGGGCCGTTGCAGGACTGAAGTACTTCGTCGGCGGCCATCCAACCCCGGATCAGCAGAGCTGGAAGGCAGGGGAAGCGATTCTGGCGTCGCTGAAAGAGTGCGACGAAAAGACAGTCGTGTTTTTTCTCTTGTCTGGCGGTGGCTCCGCGCTGGTGGAGTTACCGCTAGATGCACGGCAGACGTTGGAAGACGTGCGGCAACTACATCGCGCATTGGTGACGTGCGGCGCGCCGATCGACGCGATCAACACCGTCAGGAAGCACCTCTCGGCCGTAAAAGGCGGAAGACTTGCGCTGGCCGCGGGGCGCGCGACGAAAATAACGCTGGCCGTCAGCGACGTGCCGGTTGGAAAAGAATCCGCGCTGGCTTCCGGACCGACTCTTCCAGACCCAACGACGATCGCGGAAGTGCAACGCGTCATCGTGGAGTATCCGTTGCGAGAGAAATTATCGCCGGCGCTCTTGCGATGGATCAGTGAAGGGAAAATGCCGGAAACGCCGAAAGAAAGCGAGGCGGCGTTTTGCAACGCACATTTTTCGCTGCTGCTTGGATTGGATGATTTGTTCCATCCGGCGCACCACGCCACCGAAGCAGCTGGGTTTTTAGCTTGCTGCGACAATACGACGGACGACTGGCCGGTCGACAAGGCAGCGGAATATTTATTGGAACAGCTAAATGTTCTGCGCAAGGCGAATCCAGGGCGGCGCGTGGCTTTGATTGCGGATGGCGAGGTAAGTTCTCCTGTAAAAGGGAAAGGGATCGGCGGCAGGAACGCGGCATTTGTTCTGGCTTGCGTGAAAAAAATCGCCGGAAAGAAAATTGCAGTGCTCAGCGCGGGGACGGACGGAGTGGATGGAAACAGTCCTGCAGCGGGAGCGGTGGCGGACGGGGACACGCTCGATCGCGGACGGGCGATTGGGTTGAATGCGCGATACATGTTTCGCGAAAGCGATTCGTACAGTTATTTTGCGCGGCTCGGCGATACCATCGTTACCGGGCCCACGGGTAATAATTTACGGGATCTGCGGATTTTGCTGGCGGAACCCGGCGTAAACAAATAAGGGCGTAAGGATTGGAAGGAAAACAAATTTATACAGAGGTCGCAGAGGGCGCAGAACGTACCAGGAAGAAGGCGCGCCGAATTCAATCGGTGCCCGAATCATTTGGCACCCGAGAAAATTATTGTTTGGGCGGCGGCAGCCTGGTCTCGATCGTTTTCAAGCGATCGTTCATTTGTTCCATCAAATGTTCGAGGCGGTCGAGTCGTTTTGCAACGGCCGCTTGATCATTGCCGGCCGCAGAGGATTCTTCGGCGCCTTCGCCCTCCTCGCCTTCTTCCCTGCCCATGGCGCCTACCCCGCCTCCGGGCTTTTTCAGGCTCGCAATCTGCCGTTTGATCATGGGAGCCATTTCGATGCTGAGGTCGTTGCTCTTGAGCAAAGCTTCCAGCGCAGGTATCGCGGAAGGGTCGCCGCGTGCGCCGAGAGCAAAGATAGTGGCAAAACGGACAGGAAAATGCGGCTCGTTAAGGTACGAAGCGAGCTGCTGGGTGATCTCTTTGTTGTTTTTTTGAAGACGAGCGAGGCTGGCGATAGCAGCGGTGCGTGAATCGATTGGCTTGCCGGACGCGGACCACTGAAGAAGCAGTGGGACGGCTTTGTCGTCGCCGAGGGCGCCCAGAGAACGAAGCGCAGCGTTGCGAAGGAACCCGTCCGGGGAATCGGCGGCGACGGCGGCATTGAGCACGGCGAGCGCGTCGGGCGCTTTGAGACGGCCTAGCGCTTGAAGAGCGGCCGCCCGGGCGCGATAGGAGCTGTCCTCACCAGCGATGGAACTAAGTTTGGCGGCGATGGCCGTGTCATCCTTGAAATTGCCGAGAGCAGCCACGATGTACGAACGCACCCAAGGCTCTTTGTCGGCGTCGAGCGCCTCGAGAAGCTGCTTGGATGCCGTGGCACCACCTAATTCGCCAAGCGCATCGGCTGCGTTGGCGCGGATGCCCCAGGCTTTGTCGCTGCGAAGCGCGTCGCCGAGGGCGGCGACGACCGTGTCATCGCCTTTGAGCTTAGAGAGAGCGGTGATCGCGTCGGCGCGGTCGGCCAGTTCGGTGGCGTTCTTCAATTGATAGAGCCACTCCTTCTTTTCCTTGTGGAAGTCGGCGGACTTGAGAATTTGTCCGCCTTTATCGAAGAGCACCATAAGCGGAGCAGAATCCGTGGGAAACGAGAAGAGTTCTGATTCCTTCGATACCGTAATGGGGAAAAGTTTTGGACCCGAAGCGGTGGTGATTTCAACTTCCGTCGGGATGCGGAAAAGCCCGACGCGGCCCTCGACCTTTTGCGTTTGCTTGACGGTCAGCGCGACTTCGTGCTTCGCGTCGTCGTAGGTGTAACTGAGGTCGAACTTAGGAGCGCCGGCGCCGTAGAGCCACTGGTTGAAAAACCGGTCGACGTTCGTGTGCGTAGCTTCTTCGATAGCTTTGGAGAGATCAGCCGTGACTACATTTTTGCCGCGATTTACTTCGAGATAGTGCTTCAAACCTGCGTAGAAAGCATCATCGCCGAGTTGGTGGCGGAGCATGTAGAGAACCCAGCCGCCTTTGGTGTAGGCGTTGCCGTCGAACTCACCAGAATCATTGAAGTCGTGGCGCACGATCGGTTTCTCATAGAGATTGTGCTGTGCGAACCAACTGTGGGCGGCTTCCCAGCGGTCGTAGTCGGCCTGGTCCTTGCCGAAATGGGCTTCCGTCCAAACCGTTTCCATAAATGTTGCAAAGCCTTCGTTCAGCCAGATGTCTCCCCAATCCTTGCAGGTGACCAGATCGCCGAACCATTGATGGCCGAGCTCGTGGGAGATGAGGTCGTCTTCACCGGTCGGGTATTCAGGCACGAGTTTGGGATTGCGAAGTGAGGAGCTGGTATTAGTGGTGGCGCTGGAGTTTTCCATGCCGCCGGCGACGAAATCGTCCACCATCGATTGGTCGTATTTTTCCCAGGGATAATTGACGCCGAGTTTCATGCTGAAAAGCTCGATCATCTGCGGAGTGCGGCCGTAATTGATGGAGAGGCGATCGCCGCGGCCTTTGGGCGCGTAATAATTAACGGGGATGCCGCGCCAGGAATCTTTCACTTCGTCGAGTGCACCTGCGACGGCGGTGATGAGATAGGTGGAGCTGGGAAAGGATTCGCGCCAAGTCCAAGTCTTCATCCCGTCGTGAGCCTCGGAAATGCTGATGAGCTTGCCGTTTGCAACGGTGACCCAGGATTCGGGCACGGTGAGGATCGTTTCCGTGGTCAGACGGTCATTCGGATAGTCGTAGGTCGGAAGATAGTAATGGGTGTCCTCGGATTCGCCCTGTGACCAGACTTGTGGAGGGCGGTCGGGGTATTCCTTGTCGGGGAGGATGAAATAGAGTCCTTTGGAGGGCTTGCCTTCGTAGCGGATGTTGACGTCGAATCTTTCACCGGCGTGTGCGGGCGCGGAAAGCGGAATGATGAGCTTATCGTCCGTGGTCTCGAACTTGGCGCGGGATTTGTTGACGCTCACGCTTTGAATCGTGAGCCCGGCGGAATCAAAGATGATTTTCGGCGTGCCATCGCGAAGGATAGTGAGCGTATGAGTGACCTCGCCGATGACCTTTTTCTGATCGAGATCGAAACGAAGCGCAATGCGGGAGTGTTGCAGATCGTAGTCGCGGCTGCGGGCGTAAGGCTCGTCGGCGCGAGGCTGCAGCGCAACAAAAAGTAAGGCTAGCACGCTCGCGGCGGCGAACCATGTTATTCGACGGCGAGGCTCCCGCAGACGTGCAAATGAGGCCATCTTCATTGGGCTTGGCTCCTTTGGAACGTGTGACCGGCCCGCTCGAGAGTGGAGACGGCTGCGGCCAGATTTTCCGAGGCCACGAGCAGGTAATCGGTATCGAACGTGGTAACGACAAGCAAACTGATCTTGGCAGCGGCGAGCGGCCCTGCGAGAGCGGCCAGCACGCCAACCTCCGACAAAACGAATGGGCCGTGCACTTTGATCACGCGCCAGCCGTTCTGAGATTGCACTCCGGCAGGGACGCGAGACTCTTCGACAATAATCGAGAGCTCCTCGCTGGTACGCGTGATGGAGAAGAAAGGGCCGCCTGTGGCCCACTCTGGAAGTTGCGCGCCCGGCGAGAGCCCCACGATGGCGAAACTTTCCGGCAGAAGCGATAGTTGAAGGCGGCGCAGAGAGAGGCTCATCGCGTTACAGGAGGCTCCTGACCATGCCGCCATCGACGGCGATAGAAGTGCCATTCACGTAGCC
>Ga0187805_10000261_pt1 | contig 16578 bp, 15 predicted proteins | sample NC_wetland_sal_i_6_FD_132965 | JGI IMG/M metagenome (GOLD analysis project Ga0187805, IMG submission 132965) | Wetland sediment microbial communities from Neuse River Estuary, North Carolina, USA - Control_5 | ecosystem: Environmental > Aquatic > Freshwater > Wetlands > Sediment | place: USA...
GCGGAATTCGGCGTTGTCCTCGTCGAGGACGCGGCAGAAAGCCTGGGCAGCTACTATCGGGGCCGGCATACGGGGACATTCGGCAAGCTGGGCGCATTCAGCTTCAACGGCAACAAGATCGTCACCACCGGTGGCGGAGGCATGATCGTCACGGACGACGAAGTGCTTGCCAGGCACGCGAAACATATCACCACCACCGCTAAGAAGCCCCATTCCTACGAATTCGTGCACGACGAAATCGGCTACAACTACCGGCTGCCGAACATCAATGCCGCGCTGGGGTGTGCCCAGATGGAAAGCCTGCCTGCGCTGCTGGAAAACAAGCGCAAGATTGCATCGGCTTACGCGGAGTTCTTCGCCGTCTCGAATATGGCCTTCATTGGTGAGCCGCTGCAGGCGACTTCCAATTACTGGCTCAACGCACTCGTTCTGGAAAACAAGCAGGATCGCGAGCTGTTCCTGAAAGAGCTGAATGACGCGGGCGTGATGTCGCGGCCGGTCTGGCGGCTGATGAACGAGTTGTCGATGTTTGATAAGTGCCAGTCCGACGGCCTGCAGAACGCCAAGTGGCTGGAAGAACGTGTCGTCAACATTCCCAGCAGCCCAATTGTCGGAGGATCACGTGACTAAGCGCAAGATTTGTGTCGTGACCGGGTCCCGCGCCGAATACGGGCTGCTGTACTGGCTGATGAAGGAAATCCAGGATGATGCTGAGCTTCAGCTTCAGGTCATCGCGACCGGAATGCATCTGTCCCCCGAATTCGGACTGACCTACAAGGCCATCGAGGCTGACGGATTCACGATAGACGCCAAGGTGGAGATGCTGCTTTCCAGCGACACGACCATCGGCATTTCGAAATCCATGGGGCTGGGCGTGATCGGCTTCGCCGATGCGCTGGATCGCCTGCAGCCGGACATCGTGGTCTTGCTGGGCGATCGTTATGAAATACTTTCGGCAGCCCAGGCTGCGTTGGTGGCGCGGGTGCCCATTGCCCACATAGCCGGGGGAGATGTCACGGAAGGGGCGTTTGACGAGGCAATTCGTCACAGTATCACCAAGATGGCGCATCTGCATTTCGTGACCAACGGAATTTCCGCGCGCAGGGTCCGGCAAATGGGCGAAAATCCGGATCATGTTTTCAACGTAGGAAGCCCCGGTCTGGATTACATCAAGCGGGCGAAGCTGCTTGGGCGCGATGAGCTGGAAGAGGCGCTGGATTTCAAGTTCAAGTCAAAAAATTTGCTAGTCACCTTTCACCCTGTTACTCTGGAACGGCAATCGGCGGACGTCCAGTTTCGCGAATTGCTGACGGCGCTGGAGCGCCTTGGCCCGGACATTGGCATCATTTTCACCAAACCGAATTCCGATACCGATGGCCGGGCAATCGCGCGCCTGATTGACGCCTACGTGGCAGGGCATGCCAACGCGCGGGCATATACATCTCTGGGTCAGCTTCGCTATCTGAGCGCAATGTCCCAAGTGGACGCCGTAGTGGGAAATTCATCCAGCGGTCTCTATGAAACGCCATCCTTTGGCAAGCCAACAGTCAACATAGGCGACCGGCAAAAAGGCAGGTTGATGGCCGAGTCCGTGGACACCTGCCAACCTGACGCGGTTTCCATAACGAATGCCATTGCCCTGGCTCTAAAAAGGGACTGCTCCAGTGTGGTCAACCCCTATGGAGACGGCAACAGTTCAGTTCGCATCAAAGATCGGTTAAAGCACATCACCGATCCTTCGGCGCTGCTAAAGAAACATTTCTTCGACCGGGAGGGGGTATGAGTAACCGCGTTCAGATAATTGCCGAAGCCGGTGTGAACCATAACGGCTCAATTGAGCGGGCGCTTAAATTGATCGATGCCGCCGCGGATGCGGGTGCGGATATAGTCAAGTTCCAGACATTCAAGTCCGAAGCGGTAATCAGCCGGCATGCGGTAAAGGCGGAATACCAGGTGAAGACCACCGGTGAGGATGAGTCGCAACTGGAAATGGTCAAGAAGCTCGAACTCGACGAGGCAGCACACCGCAGGTTGGTGGCGTATTGTGCGAAGCGCGCGATCCGGTTCATGTCCACTCCCTTCGATTTGGAGAGTGTGGATTTTCTGGTGAACGAACTCGATGTTGAACAACTCAAGGTACCTTCTGGCGAAATCACCAATGGCCCGCTGCTGCTCAAGGCCGCGCGCAGCGGCAAGCCGGTGATCCTTTCCACGGGCATGAGCACGCTGGGGGAAATCGAGACGGCGCTGGGCGTGCTGGCCTTCGGCTATGCTGAAGCGGACGTCCAGCCCTCCGTTGACGCCTTTGAGAGGGCATATGGCTCGGCGGCCGGGCAGGGCGCCCTCGCCAGAAACGTCACGTTGCTGCACTGCACGACGGAATATCCCGCACCGTTTTCCGACATCAACCTCCGCGCCATGGAAACGATGAAACGCGCGTTCGGCCTACCGGTGGGATATTCCGACCATACGGAAGGCATTTCCATTCCTGTGGCTGCCGTAGCCATGGGGGCGGTGGTGATCGAAAAGCATTTCACCATGGACCGCAACCTGCCGGGCCCGGACCACAAGGCCAGCCTTGAGCCGGGCGAACTGAAGCAGATGGTGAAATCCATCCGCGAGGTCGAGGCTGCGCTGGGCGCTTCGCTCAAGCTGCCTGCGCAGTCTGAAATCAAAAACAAGGCCATTGCCCGGAAGAGCATCGTGGCGGCCACGGACATAAGAAAGGGGGAGGTGTTCTCGCCTGCCAATCTCACGTCAAAACGGCCGGGGACGGGCATTTCGCCGATGCATCTGTGGGGCATGCTGGGGAAACGCGCCGACAGGGATTACTCCAGAGACGAAGCGATAGACGGCCATGCAGATTGACTACGGCGGCGCGGTGGAATTGTTTGAGCGGGTATTTGAAGAAAAGCTCCGGTCCCCGTATCTGCACCCATACTATGTGGCGGCTGATGCAAAGCGGGACGAAGAACTCGCTCCGGTCTTCTTCACCCACACCGACGATGACGGTGTGTTTTATTATGCCTTCCATCTGGGCAAGGTTGTGGGCAAGGATTTGTTTGATATTCAGTCTCAGTACGGTTATGGGGGGCCGCTATCGAGCACGGACGATAGGCGTTTTCTTCAGCGTGCGTGGGGCGCGTTTGTTGAATGGTGCGGGGAGCACGCGGTGCTGGCCGAGTTTATCCGGTTTCATCCCCTGCTTGAGAACACGAACTTCTATTTGGGTGAAATCGTGCCGGACCGAAATATCGTGTGGATAGATCTGCAGGCGCCGGATTTGCTCGCCAGCTACAGTACCAGGGCAAGAACCGCGATCCGCAAGGCGCAGAAGAGCGGGCTGGCAGTTGAGTGGTGGGAGTCAGAGAGGTTCTTCCCCATGTTCAAGGAGCTCTACCGTGAGCACATGCAGGCCCTGAATGCGGACAGCTACTACTTCTTTTCTGAAGCGTATATACAGGCGGTTGTGTCGTGGGACCAGGCGCGCCTTGCGACCTGCACCTTGGATGGAGAGGTGCTCGCGGCGGCGATCTTTCTTCAGGGGCCGTTCCACATGGAATACCATTTGTCCGCAGCAACCGGTAAGGGCAAGGAGCTGAGCGCCACCAACCTGTTGATCCACGAGGCGGCGCTTTTGGGCAAGGTGCAAGGATGCAGCATGTTCAATCTCGGCGGCGGCACGGATGCGTCACCCGACAATCCACTGTTCTTTTTCAAGGCGAGTTTCTCGGCGCTACGCGCTCCTTTTTATATTGGGAAATCCATTCATCTACCCGAGGAATACGGCGCCATGAAGGCGGCGTGGGAAGAAGAAACGAGCCGCCCGGCGCGCAGGGTGTTATTTTATCGTTGATGTCACAGGTACAGAATTATGTCTTTCGATCCGGTATGGGAAGAGGTTTTCAGAACGCAGGCATGGGGAAAACACCCCGGCGAAGACCTGATCAGGTTTGTGGCGCGCAATTTCTACCAGGCGCAGGATCGCGGCGCCATCAGGATTCTGGAGGCGGGATGCGGGCCTGGTGCCAATCTGTGGTATATCGCCCGCGAAGGATTCGCGGCTTATGGCGTGGATGGCTCTGCGACGGCCATAGCGCGGGCCGGAGCACGCCTCGATGCGGAATGTCCGGGCTGGAAGGGCGAATTAAAGGTTGGCGATATTACACAACTGCCATTTGAGGATAATTTCTTTGATGCAGTGATAGACAACGAGGCTGTGTACGCAAATTCCTTTGACAACTCGGTAAAGATATATGGCGAGTTGGCCAGGGTGTGCAAGCCGGGCGGGAAATTGTTTTCCCGCACCTTTGCCACGGGGTGCTGGGGAGACGGAACCGGCCAGCAGGTCGGTCACAACGCCTGGGTTGTTGCGGAGGGCCCGTTGCTGCACAAAGGGTATAGCAGGTTTACCGAGTTGTCAGAGTTGCCGGATCTCATCAAGGGATTCGAAATCAAGGAAGTCGAATTGCTGACGCGCACCATGGAAGACCGCAGGCACGAAGTCAGGGAATGGCTTATTTTTGGGGAAAAGAGGCTGCAGGATGCTGTCCGGGTTGGCAAACGCGCACATACAATTTCAACATGAATGACTATAGAAAAATTCTGGTTTCGCCAGGCGCATCCATTCGCGAAACGATAGAGCTCATTGATTCGAGCGCAATGCAGATCGCCCTGGTGGTGGACGGGGAAACACATCTGCTCGGAACGGTGACCGACGGCGACATTCGCCGCGGCATCCTGCGGGGGCTGTCGCTGGATGAAACGATCGACAAGATTATGAATCGCAATCCCAGCGTGTGCAACGAAGACGAGCCCCGCGAGGCGGTCATTGCGCGGATGAGCGCAAGACGTCTCCACCATATGCCGGTGGTAAATAAGGATGGCCGCCTTGTCGGCCTGGAAACCCACGAAGAGCTGCTGAGTCCGCGTGAACGGAGCAACATAGTGGTGCTGATGGCCGGAGGGCTCGGAGTGAGGCTGAGGCCGCTGACCGAGAATTGTCCGAAACCGATGCTCAAGATCGGGGGGCGGCCTATTCTCGAAACAATTCTGCTCAATTTCATCGAGTATGGTTTTAGCCGTTTTTACATTTCCGTCAACTACATGGCAGATGTCGTCAAATCGTATTTTGGCGACGGCTCTCGCTGGGGGGTGCAAATCAGCTATCTCCATGAAGACCAGAGGTTGGGAACGGCAGGCGCTTTAGCCCTGCTCCCGGAAAAGCCCGCTGCGCCTCTGTTCATAATGAACGGGGATCTCCTGACCAAGGTGAATTTCGCTCATCTTATGGATTTTCATGCGGCGCACAAGGCAAAGGCGACGATGTGCGTCAGGGAATACGATTTTCAGGTGCCTTACGGCGTGGTCAAGATTGAAAGCCACAGTATCACGGCAATCGAGGAGAAACCTGTCCAGAGCTTCTTTGTCAACGCAGGAATTTATGTTCTCGAGCCAGAAACGCTGAACCTGATTCCCAAGGATGTTTTTTTCGATATGCCTACCCTCTTCGATAAATTGATTGCTGCCGGGAAAGAAGTTTCCGCTTTTCCAATCAGGGAGTACTGGTTGGATATCGGCCATCTGGAAGACTTCGAGCGGGCCAACGTCGAGCATTCCGGAGACAGCCTATGAGGACCCTTGTGGTGGGCTATGGATCAATTGGCCAACGGCATGCTCGGCTGCTTGATCAGTTAGGGTGCGACGTGGCGATCGTGAGCAACCGGAATGTAAGTCATCCGACAGTATTTCATGACCTCCGCGCAGCATTGGAAAAATGGAAGCCGGGATACGTGGTTTTGGCGAACAAAACCCATGAGCATCATGGCGCGTTGCTGACTCTTGCACAATGTGGCTTTGAAGGCAGAGTACTGGTTGAAAAGCCGTTGTTCGAGGGAATTCGCGAGGTTCCGCAAAATCGCTTCGCCTGTCTCGCGGTTGCCTATAACTTGAGATTTCACCCATTGATTATCAGGTTGCGAGACTTTCTCGCCGACCAGCGTCCGCTATCCGCTTTTGCCTATGTGGGGCAGTACTTGCCGCAGTGGCGGCCTTCGACGGATTATCGCCACAGTTACTCTTCCAGGCGTGCGGAAGGCGGAGGGGTGCTTAGGGATCTCAGCCACGAGCTGGACTACATGAACTGGCTGTTTGGCGGCTGGGTAAAGTTGACTGCGCTTGGAGGGCATCTCAGTCACCTCGAAATCGACTCCGATGATTTTTATTCCCTGCTGCTCGAGATGAGGCGCTGCCCGATTGTCAGTATCCACGTGAATTATCTTGATAGAGTTGTGCGCAGGGAGGTGCTTGTGCACACCGATCAGCATTCGATCAAGGTAGATTTTGTGAAAGGCGTATTTGAGGTAGACGGTAACGCCGAGTCGGTGCAGGTGGAAAGAGACGCAACATACCTTGGCGAGCACGAGGCCATGCTCAAGGGTGACTTTACGATGCTTTGCAGCGGCAAGGATGGACTGGGGGTCGTGGATATGATTGAATCCGCGGAGGCCGCGGCGAACAAAGGGATATGGGTAACAGCATCATGACTAGATTATGCACAATTTGCGCAAGAGGCGGATCCAAAGGAGTAAAGGGGAAAAATGTCCGTGATCTGCTTGGGAAGCCGCTTATTGCCCACAGCATTGAGCAGGCAAAGGCATCTGGCCTATTTGAAGCTATCGCCGTCAGTAGCGACGCTGAAGAGATACTGGACGCGGCGGATCGTTATGGCGCGAATATCCTGGTCAGGCGGCCACCGGAAATGGCGACCGATACCGCGGGCAAGCTGCCCGCCATCCAGCATTGCGTCAAGGAGGCGGAAAGCCGAACCGGCGCGAGATTCGATGTATTGGTTGATCTTGATGCGACCTCCCCCTTGCGCCTGCCGGAAGACATAGTTGGAGCGGTCAGGCTGCTTGAGGAGAGCGGTGTATCCAATGTGATAACTGGGGCGCCAGCCAGGCGTTCCCCTTATTTCAATCTCGTCGAAGTAGGCGAAGACGGGGTGGTCAGGCTGTCCAAGCCGTCAGCAAAAACCATCCTGCGGCGCCAGGATGCCCCCAAATGTTTCGATATGAATGCCTCCATCTATGTCTGGCACCATAACGCGCTGTTCGTGGAAAGCGCCATTTTTCAGTCCGATACGCTGCTTTATGTGATGCCGGAAGAGCGATCTATTGATATAGATAGCGAGCTAGATTTCAAGTTTGTCGAATTGTTAATGAGAGGAGTATCGCATGAGTGAGACCTTTGGTCCCGAATCGTTCAGCCTTAAAGGAAAAGCTGCCATTGTTACCGGAGGCGTGGGAATCCTGGGCAAGCCATTTTGCAGGGGCTTGGCTGAGTTCGGCGCCAACGTGGCGGTGGTCGATCTCGATGAATCGAAATGCCAGGCGTTTGCGGATGAATTGACCAGCCATTATGGAATCAAAGCGATCGGAGTGGCTTGTGACATTACTTCTCCGGAAGCGGTTGCGCGAATGGTCGAACAGGTCGTTAACGCGTTTGGAGAAATCAACGTTCTTCACAACAATGCCGGTGGCAAGTCTTCCAATATGGATGCCTACTTTGCGCCGTTCGAGGAATACAGTCTGGAAGAGTGGCGAAACGCCATGTCTGTCAATATAGACGGCATGTTTCTCGTTGCGCAGGCCGTGGGCAAACAAATGGTAAAGCAGGGTAAAGGTGGGAGCATCATTCAGACCGCCTCTATTTACGGTGCCATGGCGCCGGACCAGCGGATTTATGAGGGCTCCTTTTACTATGGCCGTGCCATCAACACGCCTGCAGTATATTCCGCATCCAAGGCCGCGGTAATAGGTCTTACCCGGTACTTGGCGACCTATTGGGCGGACAAGAAAATCAGGGTGAATAGTATTTGTCCGGGGGGCGTCGAGAGCGGTCAGAACGAGGAATTCAAGAAGAGATATTCGGCCAGGATCCCATTGGGAAGGATGGCGCAAGCGAATGAAATGGTAGGAGTCTTGGTGTATCTGGCTTCGGATGCGTCGAGCTATGTGACCGGCACCAATACGATGATCGATGGGGGGTTATACGCATGGTAGCGATGTTTATACGGAGCGCCATCAAATGATGAAGCGGATTTCCCTGGGCGACAGCCAGATAGCAGGAACCTCCAATACGATATTTATCACTGGGTCGCCGCGTTCGGGTACTACCCTGGTTGGGAAATACATTGGATCCCTCGACGGCGTTGAGTACCACTATGAGCCGCCGTTGCTGTATTTGCTGACTTCAATGGTCGCGGCGGGAAGCATAGACGGGGGCACTGCAACCGATATTCTTCGTTTGTACTTGTATGAGGATTTGTTGGTTGAGTCGGTGCATGGGCGCAGGGTCAATTTAAGGCCGGAAGATGATAGCCTGATATTGAACACGATGACTTGGAAAGAGTTAAATAGAAGATGGCATGAAATAAAAAACCGTGAAAAGGCGATTAATGAAATATCCGCCAAAGGGCTACGGCTTGCAGTCAAAATGCCAAGTATCGTTAACGCGGCCAGTTTTCTGAAGGAGGGCTTTGCCGATTCCAAGCTTGTTGTCGTCTTGCGCGACGGCAGGCCGGTCGTGAAGTCGATACTTCGGAAGGGGTGGATGACGGATGAAAGCCTGTCGCGCGAATATTGGCCGTATAAGCTCGGCGGTTCGGCCAAAACCAGGATTCCCAGTTTTGTCGGGGAGGCCGACGAAGAGTCGTGGTGCTCGATGAACGAGGTGACGCGCGCATGCTTTACCTGGCGCATGGATGCAGAGGCGACCCTGCGCGTTATGACCGACAAGCTTTTCGCTGCCAACCTGATGGTAATTCGCTATGAGGATATCTTGAACAATCCTCGCAAGGTGGTTGCCGATTTGTCGAATGACCTGGGGCATCCAATGACGGACTTAACTGAGATTCTGATAAAGAATACGGCGAAGCCATCGTCGATGACCGACGGTCCTGACCTGGAGTCATTCTATGGGGATGTTGAAGAAGGTGAATTAAATAGGTTTAAAGCGACCAATGCACTATTGGGTTATTAGAACTGATTTTCGGAGGAGCTATGAATCACGCAAGCAAGATTACTGACGGGTCTCAGAAGAAATTGGCTGATGCATTCGCGGACCGTAGCAAGTTTATTGCCTATAGGGCATCTACGATTTTCCCAGTATTGGTTACCCCGGACAACGATACTGTCATCGTCATGATGAATTACTGGGCTATAAAAAATAAGCTTTTCAATGTGTGCTGCAATTTGAGAGTTTATAACGAGAGCGGGGATTTGGTGCATATACATCACCAAAGGATTGACAAGGATCACATCCAGATTTCAATTAAGGAAGTTGCTGCCTTGCGGGATCTGAAGGGGATGGTCGAAGTTGAGGTGATATCGTTGGATAATATGTCCTTCAGCTTTCCGGCCGTTGTTGCCTACTATAAAAGCAAGGACAATTATAGTGTCGTTCACTCTGCGGGCAGGATACGCAATCCGGATGAACCATATACGCCGGCATATTCGTGCGAAACGAACTGGTCTTGCAAGTTTTGCGAAGATATAACCCCATTCTTCCACGTCTATAATGGCCCGAAGGCCAATTCTGTCGGCAAAATTCGGGCGCAACTGCTTGGCCCGAACAATCAACTTATCGAAGAGGTTGTATTTGATCCTGGAATCAGCAGCCCATTCTCCTCAAGGGTAGTCTTGGCAGATGAACTATTCGAGGCAAAGAATATTCCTGGCGAGAGCTTTATCAAAGTGACTTTGCCCAATGCGGAAAGTTTCCCAAGAATGGTCGTGGGTAATTTTCACAGGCCGACAAATTTTCTGGAGGCTACGCATAGCTTCAAGGAGGTGGATTTCGAGGACTATTGTCCTGATATGAAACCTGGAAAATCGCTGCTTTCATTTATGAGTATCATGCAGCCGGAAGAATTGGATGCGGAGATGGTGAGCTTCCCGACCAATTCCCCGTCTCGTGCGCACGTGACAGCGCATGTAAGAAAAGCCAATGACGCCATTCTGGAGCGCACCGGAGAAGTGTTGAGCTGGGACGCCGGTAGCAAAGCGGACGGCATTTTCGTATATCGTCCCAATCCATTGGATAAAGGGGTTTCGCTGGATTTCTCAGAGGGGCGCGTTCCCTCGAGGCTCAATGCGAGTTACCGCTTCCGTGTCAGGAATTCCTCCGGAAAATTCAGCACGGATATAGCCAGCGGCGCCACGTCAAGTGTTTACCCAGCGAAGCACTCCCATTGGGGGCACGGCATCATCAGCGCAGACTATGAAACGGTCGTAATGCTGCAAAATATCAGTCACAACCCCGGGGCAACAAGAATTGCCAAGGGTAAATTGACGATTTATTCCGATAAATTCTCTGCCATGTCGTGTGATGTCGAGATCAAGCCAGAAGGGGTGTGCTTCATCTATTTGAAACAAGCTTTTGGCTTGGGTTCCTCGTTCAAGGATGGGGACTTCATTTCATGGTTTGCCAATTTTGACGTTCCTTCGGTGTACTGTTATTGGGTTAGCTACACGCGTGATGGAAGAATTTGTGGCGAGCATGCGTTTTAGTGCACAGTTTTGCAAACAATGCGCTGATTTTCATGGACTGGTTATTTCTAGCCGTGACTGTAGGGCGGCTTTGTCTTTCAAATACCCGACCTGCCGCGGTTTAGAACAACATTAAAGCCAATGAAAATTCCAATGTGTCCGGTCTCGCACTAAATGCAGAAACTTGTTTTTATAAGCTCTTTGCCAATTTCCAAGCTGTTCGGAGAAAAGCTGGACGCGTGGTGGTTTGCCAATAATGGATTTGACGTTGAGTTTTGGGATCTTGCGCGACTCTTCTACCCGGCGGAGGGGCTGCGTTCTTACTTTGGGGGTGCCAATGACTATCGTTATATAGGCCCCGGTCACCGCGTCTTCGAACATCCTGAACCGTTTCTGCAAGCGCTTGGAGCACTTGGCAGAGACGCAGCTGTATGGCACCTAAGCCGTTTTTATAAGTCCGTCCCCGATGACTGGGTGTTTGCCGAGTTGCAGCAGAGGGCGATTCCCTTTTACCTGCAGCATTTCGATACGATGGTCGAACCGCTTCAGTTTACGCAGAAAGTTCGGGCTGGGCTGACGGCGCGCAAGCAACGACTCCTCAACAGAAAACTGTTGCCCAAAGGGATTGTCGGCTCTGGACGGCTGGGAAGGAAACAAGCGCGGCTGGTATTTCCGAACGCCCATTTTGTCAGTATCCCTTCCATCAAGGTTCGCTGGCAGCCGTCGGCGCCGTTGGTGGAGGGCTCTTACAATCTCTTTGTCGACGAGAGTGTGGACTATGCGCCTGATGCAAAGATGCTCGGCCGCATCATCTGCAACGATCCCGACGCTTACTACGCACGGCTGAACCGGTTGTTCGACGACATTGAACAGTGGAGTGGCGTGCCGTTCGTCATTGCAGCCTCGGGAAAATACCACTACAAACGGGACAGGTTCAACGGGCGGCGTCTCGTTTACGGTGAGACGTTGCCGCTTATTCAACACGCCCAGATGGTTGTTGGCCACATGTCGCTGGCCTTGGACCAGTGCCTCGTATCGAAAAAGCCGGTGTTGATTGTTGATGACCCTAACTTTACGGAAGCAAAGCGTAGAGGTTTCCCGGCCTCGCTTGTACATGGCGTAGCGAAGCCGGTGCTTGTCACAGAAGTGGCCCGCTCGGTTTATCTGAAGTCTCTGTCGCTGCGGACAGAATTGATCGACCAGCTTGTTTGCGATTATCTAAGAGAGGATGAAGTCTCTTCTGACTACTACTCCATCTTAAGGCGTGAACTGAGCGAGCCGAGATTCTCGGGCACGGGCGTCATCACGGCGTATAAGAGCCGGACAGCAGCGGTGGCGAAATGATATTTAGGCTTTTGAACAACGTAAGCACGGCCCGGGTCATCGTTCTGATCATCCTGGTCCTGTTAACCAATGTCCTGGAGTTGTTGGGGCTTTCCCTGTTCATCCCGATCATAGATATATTTCAGGCGAAGGGGAGCGCAACGAGCGGTATCACGCAAATGCTGTCCGGGTTCGTGTCCATGCTTGGGCTGCCCGCGATCTTGCCCACGTTTCTATTGCTGCTCTGCCTGCTGTTCTTTGCCAAGAGCGGCCTGATGCTGTGGATGCGTTACGAAATTGTGAAAATGGCCGCTGATGTGCAAAACCAACTGAGGCTTCAGTTATTCGGGAACCTGCTGGGCGCGACGGTCGACTTTGTGCAGGGACAAAAACAGGGTGCGCTGCTCAGCGTGATGGGAGAGCACGCCATCCGGACGGGGCAGCTTCTCTTCCTGCTTGTGCAGATGGCGGCGCAGTGGGTGACCGTGCTGGCCTACATGGTGTTTGTGCTGTGGGTCTCCTGGAAATTGACCCTGGCCGCGCTGGCGCTGGGGGCTGCTCTTGCGCCCATCATCCGCTGGATGGGCCTCAGAGCGCACCAGCACGGAAAAGAGTGCACCCAGCTTCAGGAAGAAACGCAGCATCGGGCGTTGGAGGGGCTACAAGCCAAGAAGGTGGTCAATGCCATGAATTGGGGGAGGGCGCTGGAATTACGCTACCGCGAAGGAAGCGTCGCACTGCGCGACCACTGGCAATGGATGGCTTTCTGGTCAAACAGCCCGGGCGTGGTGATTCAGCCGATTTCTGTTGTTATCCTGAGCCTGATTATCTGGATGTCGCTGCGTTTCGATTTGTCGGTGGCCATGCTGGGGGCGTTTGCCCTGGCCTTCACCAGGCTGCTCCCGGCGGTCCAGTCGGCCATCGGCATGGGGGCAGACATACAAGCGAATAAGTCGAGCATTGAGCGCGTGTTCGGCTTGCTGGAGCAGGCCGAAGCCGCCCGTGAGCCGGGCGGACAAATGGCATTCCAGGGGTTGAAGCGTGGCATCAGGCTGGAGGGTGTGCGTTACCGCTACCCGAACCGCGACCCCATCCTCGATGGAGTGAATCTGGAGATTCACAAGGGGGCTACGGTGGCACTGGTCGGTCGGTCTGGCGCCGGGAAGACGACAATCGCCGATTTGATCCTCGGATTGTATCGGCCTGAAGCCGGCAAGATAATGATAGACGCGACCGACTTAGCGCAACTAGATTTGCACCAATACCGCAATCACGTCGCCTATGTCGCGCAGGAGCCGGTGCTGTTTCACGACACGATACGCAATAACCTGATATTGGGCCTGGAGCGGAGCGTGGACGAGGATGAATTGCGTGCTGCCTGTGAGCACGCGGGCGCCTGGGAATTTATCGTCGCACGCCCCGGGGGCGTGGATACCGTCATCGGCGATCGCGGCGTTCAATTGTCGGGAGGTCAGCGGCAGCGCTTGGCATTGGCGCGGGCTCTGCTGCGCCGCCCGGAGATATTGATTCTCGATGAGGCGACAAGCGCGCTGGATCACGAAAGCGAACACTGGGTTGCGCAAATGCTGGCTGATCTGCAGGCGAGCGGACGCCTGACTATCATCGTGATTGCGCATCGTTACACCACCATCCAGCACGCCGACCAGATATTCGAGATACGCCATGATGGTGCGAGACCTCTTGGAAACTGGGAGCAAGCGCAAGCTTACCTCATGCGCGAGTCGCAGGCGCTTACAATATCGTGATTAATGACTGGGTGGTGGGGATGCGGCGCGGGGAGCTGCGTGTGGCGTCCGTGACGGGGCGTACTGCGCTTTCGCGCCGGGCAAACGGAATTTTCAGGGGTGACCATGTGCAACAATGAATTCAGGCGGATCGGTTCCGGCGTGTCCTACCGGTCAACGCTCAAAATTTCGAGCGAACTGTTGTGGGGCGAAATGGCCAGGGTGTCGGCCGCCTATGCGCGCGGCAAGCTGGTGGACATAGGCTGCGGAACCAGACCCTATGAGCCGCTATTCTTACCCCATGTGGACTCGTATTTCGGCGTTGATTGGGAAGGAGCGGCCGACCAGCATTATGGTGCGGCCACACGGGCAGATTTGTATGCGGATTGCACGGATACAAAACTGCAGGCGGAGTCTTTCGACACACTACTGTCCACCCAGGTGATGGAGCACATATATGATACCGGCGCCTTTTTGCGGGAGTGCAACCGGCTGTTGAAGAAAGGGGGGGTTGGCATATTTTCAGTGCCGTTCGTCTGGGAGACCCATGCAGAGCCCCACGACTACTACCGGTTCACCCGATATGCCCTCGAAAACATGTTCCGGGATTACGGATTTGTCGTGGAGAGCATTAATCCGGTAGGCGGGGTGTATGCCACACTCACCCAGCTCAAGATCGTTTCGTTGTATTACCGGCCCGTGCAAAGCCTGCCGTACAGGCTGATTCGCAGGGTCAGGAATGAGCTGGCGATTCCCTTGCTGAATTTTATGGCATTGCACCTTGACCGCGTATTGTGGAGCGACAAGCTGTGCCTGAATTATTGTGTAATTGTGAGGAAGCCGGACTGATCCGGCTTCCGGAATGCTGCCATCCAGGGAAAATATGAGCCTCATTGCATGGTTGAGACGCAAGGTACGCGCGCTTCGAAGAGCGGAGAAGCTGAAACATGCCGCCCGCTTGCGGGATTTTGCCGTGGCGGATCTTGCACTGTTCGATGCGAACCTGTCATACGGATATGCGGTGGAGCCGGTCAAATGCGCGCTTTTGGTGGGCAAGCAGTCGCAGGTTTGCGGCGACATACACCTGGAGCGCAGCGGAGCGAAGCTGGTGGTCGGGGAAAATTCAGCCGTCAACGGCGGCACGATGTTTGTCGTGTCGGACGAAATCAGGATCGGCAATAACGTATGGATTTCATTCGATTGCCTGATCATGGACCATGATGGCCATGCCATCGATCCAGACGTCCGCCGCAAGGATTTGCCTGATTTTCTTGCTGGCCGCCCCAAAGATTGGTCCGTCGTGAGGCGGGCGGCAGTTACCATAGAGGACGATGCCTGGATAGGGGCGCGGGCAATCATCCTGAAAGGGGTGACGGTCGGGCGGGCCTCCATCGTTGGTGCAGGGGCCGTGGTCACGAAAGATGTGCCGCCTTACTGCGTTGTGGGCGGCAATCCTGCTGTGGTGATCGGCAGCGTCCCGCAGAGGGCAAGTGATCACACCGCGACCGCCGGCTGACCCACTGAAATGCCAAACCAGCATCTATTACGGATAAATCATCAAGGCACCATAATGAACCCCAAACATTTTGCAGACGAATACATAGACGATATTGCCAAGGTCAATGTCGGGTCGAACTACTTTTCCCCGGTATGGGAAGAGGCGCTGTCCATAACCGGAAGGTTTGGGGAAGCGCTGGATATCGGCTGCGGCAATGGAATATTTTCCGCCGAGGCCAAGGCCAGGACGGGCTGCGCGTTGTATGGGGTGGACGGCAGCGAATACGCCCTGAAACAGGCGCAAGCCATCGGCTTCGAAAAACTGGAACGCATCAACGACTTCAATACCGATGCGCTTCCCTTCGAATCGGGTCGGTTTGATTTCTGTTTGTGCAAAGACTTGTTGGAGCACTTGCTGCATCCGGAATTCGTCCTGAAAGAAGCGGCTCGGGTGCTGAAGCCCCAGGGCTATCTGCTGGTGCATGTTCCCAACCATTTCACCCTGCAGGGCAGGCTGCGCTTTCTGTTCGACAATGACATCGACACCTACGCCTATTTCCCGGGCGCCAAGCGCTGGGACTTCCCGCACATCCGCTTCTACACCCACGAGAGCATGGTGGAACTGCTCGGCCTGGCGGGCTTTCGCATGGTGCGCGACTTGAGCCATCACTTTGCGGCCATTCCCGGCGGCAGGCTGTTCGTGCCTTTTGCTAGCCTGAGAAGAAAGCTGGCCAGCAGCCATCCTACCCAGTTTGCGGAAGGCTTAACGCTGCTCGTTCAGAGGGCCTGAGGCGCGCTCATACCGCACACGCTATCCGTGAAAATAGTATTTCTGACAGAAAACATCCACTGCGGCGGGTTGGACACCTTCCTGATCTCGCTGGTGAACCACTGGCCGCAGGCGGAAGACGACATCAGCGTGGTTTGCAATCCCGCCCATCCTGGATACCCGGTGTTGAAGGCGGGCATTACCCGGCCCTGCGAGGTGGCGCGCCACGATATGACGACCTACCCCGTCGTGGTCGCCCGAAGCAGCCGGAATGTGTTCTTGCGTGCGGGTCGGCGCGTGCTGTCACCGGTATTGCGCTACGGGTTTTTCATTTATTACCTGTTCAAGCTGCGCACCCTGTTCCGGCGATGGGGTGCGGACCGGCTGGTCGTGGTGAATGGCGGGCATCCGGGCGGCGACACCTGCCGCGCAGCGGTGATCGCGTGGAAACTGTTTGCCGGCGGCAAGCCGGCTGCGACATACAACTTTCACAACCTGGCGGCCGTGCCCCGCTGGTTCGAGAAACTGCCGGAGAGGTTGCTGGATGCCTGGCTGGTGAAGAGCGCGGGTGCCATAATAGGCGTGTCGAAAATCTGCGCCGAGTCTATGCGCCCGCGGCTGGGCGACACTGGCATGCAGAAGGTGTCGCACATCTACAACGGCATTGCCGGGCCCCCCGCCGCACCCGCGCCGC
>Ga0187805_10000263_pt1 | contig 16510 bp, 11 predicted proteins | sample NC_wetland_sal_i_6_FD_132965 | JGI IMG/M metagenome (GOLD analysis project Ga0187805, IMG submission 132965) | Wetland sediment microbial communities from Neuse River Estuary, North Carolina, USA - Control_5 | ecosystem: Environmental > Aquatic > Freshwater > Wetlands > Sediment | place: USA...
CGCTCAGGCCGCGAGCGATTCCGCCGCCGGATGCAACTGGTGGAGATTTGCGCATCCGCCAACAAAGCCAACGTCGCGCAGCCCATCCTGGATGACTTGGCCGCCGCCATCGAAAACCACAAGCTCGACGAGTGGGAAGATCCGGGCATGGTTGCCGGCGCACTGGCCACGATCATGAAAATGAGCATGAGAATTCAGGCGGACAAGGGGCAGCAGCAGAGAATGTTCGAGCGCATCTGCCGGCTCGATCCGGCGCAGGCGCTGGGGGACGGGACGTAATTCATGGCCAGGCGAGATGCTACCGGACCGGTCACGCTCTCGGTGCTGGACCGGCTCATCGATCGGGATCCGAAGAACACTTCAGAGATTCCCTTTACCCGCGCGCAATCCCTGCGCGAGCTGAAGCTGGCCTTGAAGCGCGATCTGGAATGGCTCCTCAACACCAGGCGGACCATCGATCCTGCGCCTGACTCGGCGCGTGAGACCGTTCGCTCTGTATATCAATACGGGTTTGAAGACATCTCTTCCAAGTCAGTTTTGTCCGGCCGCGACCAGAGCGAACTGGTGCGAGACATGGAGTCGGTGATCGCAATTTTCGAACCCCGCCTGAAGCGCGCCAAGGTGCGCATGGAGCAAGTGGAAGCCAACTATCGCAGCTTGAAATTCGTGATCGAAGGACTATTGTGCATGGACCCTGCTCCGGAGCCTGTCCGTTTCGATACTGTCCTCCAATTGGGCAAGGGCGAGTACGAAATCAAGGGAGCCGATCTTGCGCAATGAGCTGAGAAATTACTACGAGAGCGAACTCACGTTCCTGCGCCAGATCGGGGCGGAGTTTGCCGACAAGTATCCGAAGATTGCCTCGCGCCTGGTGCTGGAGCCGGATCGCTGCGAAGATCCTCACGCCGAACGGATGCTGGAGGCCTTCGCGCTGCTGGCCGCGCGAGTTCACCTGCGCATCGACGACGACTTTCCCCAGATCACCGAGGCGCTGCTCAACATCCTTTATCCGCATTATCTGCGGCCTGTGCCGTCCATGTCAGTGGCCCAGTTTCACACCGATGCGGAACAGGGCAAGCTCACCAGCGCCCTCAAGATTCCGAAGGGAACTGTTCTGTATTCGCGTCCCGTGGAAGGAGTGCCTTGCAAGTTTCGGACTTCCTACGACACGACGCTGTGGCCCTTCAAGATTTCACAGGCGCAGTGGATGACTCCCGATCGCATTCGCCCCGCGTTACGCGCTTCGGAAGCCGCGGTCCTGCGTGTCGAACTGGAATGCTTCCCCGACGTTTCTTTCGAAAAGCTTGATCTGGAAACGCTGGCTTTTTATTTGAATGGTGAAAGTGCGGTCGTCCACGGGCTGTACGAACTGTTGTGCCGGAATTGCGTCCGCATTCTGTTACGCGACCCGGCGAACCCGAAAGCTCCAGTTCGTGAGATTCCAGTGAGGAATCTGCAGCCCATGGGCTTCGGAGAAACCGAAGACGTTCTGCCCTATCCCAGGCGCTCGTTTGAGGGCTACCGGCTGCTGCAGGAGTATTTCGCCTTTCCCGAGAAATTCTTTTTCATGAGTCTGGGCGGGCTTTCGGAGTTGCAGCGCGCTGGACTCACATCGAAGGCCGAGATTCTGTTCATGATCTCGCCCTTTGAGCAGGACGGCCGCCAGCAACGCCTGGAAGTCGCAGTGAATCCAAAGACCCTGCGTCTGGGATGCACTCCCATCATCAATCTATTCGCGCAGACTGCTGAGCCCATCCTGGTTGATCAGACCCGGTATCAATATCCCATCGTGCCCGACGCGCGCCGTCGCCAGACCATGGAAATCTATTCCGTGGACGAAGTCGTCAGCACCGACCCAGAGACCCATCAGACCGTCATTTACCAGCCGCTCTATTCGGAGCGGCACGCGGTACAAGGCACGACTCCGGCGTATTGGTACGTAACCCGCTCGCCTTCCACGCGCAAGGGCGACGACGGCACCGATGTTTTTCTCTCGCTGGTCGATCTCTCGGCTCGTCCCATGCAACTCTCCTATGACACGGTGACGGTGCGGAGTACCTGCACCAATCGCGATCTGGTGACCCGTTTGCCCTTCGGCAGTGAAACCGGCGATTTCGAAATGGCCGGGGCAGCGGCCATCAAGCGCATTGTGGCGCTGCACAAGCCCACTCGGACGCTGCGCCCCCCGCTCGATGGAAAGACTCTCTGGAGCCTGATCTCGCATCTGTCGCTGAACTATCTTTCCATCGTGGACGACGGCAAAGAGGCGCTGCAGAAGATTCTTGAGCTGTATGATTTCTCCGAGTCGCCCGACACTAAGAAGCAAATTGGCGGAATCACCTCGGTGGATGCGCGCCGGCACTTCACGCGGGTGATCTCGGAACACGGGATCGGCTTCGCGCGCGGCACGCGCGTGGAAATCGAATTCGACGAAGAGCAGTTCAGCGGCGGCGGCGCTTACCTGTTTGCCAGCGTGCTCGAAAAGTTTCTGGGTTTATACGTTTCGATGAATAGTTTCAGCCAGCTGGTAGCGCGTAGCCGCCAGCGAAAGGAGCCGCTGGAAGAGTGGCCACCGAGAGCGGGACAATCCGTTCTGATCTAGCCGCTTCTGAGGTCGGCGAGAAGCTCCGCCGGGAGCCTTACTCGTTCGATTTCTTCCAGGCGGTGCGTCTGCTCGAGCGCTTCTTTCCGGAGCGGTCACCGGTCGGCGAGTTCACGCATCCCAATACCGAGGTTGCTCGTTTCGGTGCGCATCCCTCGCTGGCGTTTCCCGCCAGCCAGATCCAGTCCATGAATTGGCCGGGCGAAGATTTGCCCGGCGCAAAGTGGCCCGAGGACAAGCCGGTCCATCTGACCGTCAATTTCATGGGGCTGACCGGCCCCGAAGGTGTTCTTCCCAATCCCTATACGACGCTGCTCATCGAGCGCTTGCGAGCCAACGATGCCGCGCCGCGAGATTTTCTGGATATCTTCAATCACCGGATCATCTCCCTTTTTTATCGCGCCTGGCGAAAGTACCGGTTCGATGTGGCTTGCGAGCAGGGTGAGCGCGATCTCTTCTCGCGGCATCTCCTCAGCCTGCTGGGATTAGGCACCGATGGCTTGCGCGACCGGCAGGCCGTGCCGGACGATACTCTGGTTTACTATGCGGGTCTGCTGGCGCAGCGTCCGCGCTCGGCCCAGGCTTTGCGGCAGATTCTCGCCGACTACTTCGATGTGCCGGTCCAGATCGAACAGTTTGCCGGAGGCTGGTATCGCCTGGACCATGAGACGCAATGCAATCTGTCGGAAGGAAAAAGCCAGAGCGGCGAACTGGGCTTCGGAGCCGTCGTGGGCGATGAGGTGTGGAACCAGCAGTCCAAAGTCCGCATCGTTCTGGGCCCGCTGACCCTGGAGCGTTATGCGGATTTCCTCCCCGACGGTAAGTCGTACGAGCCGCTGGGGGCGTGGGTGCGTTTCTTTTCAAACGACGAGTGGGATTTCGAAGTGCAGCTGATTCTCGAACGCGAGCAGGTTCCAGCTTGCACCCTGGGTGCGGAGGGCACGTCCGGCCCGCAGTTGGGCTGGGTGTCGTGGGTGAAGTCGGTGCCTTTCAGCCGGGACCCGGACGATACTGTGCTGGCGATTCGAGCAGCAGAAGGGGAAAGTCATGAATCTGAAGTCTCTGATCGGCAAGCTCAATGATTCAACTCGCGGTGCTCTGGAGGCAGCAGCAGGACTCTGCCTGGCGCGCACGCACTATGACATCGAAGTGGAGCATTACCTGACGAAACTGCTCGACTCCACTGACAACGATGTGGCCGCGATTTACAAGCATTTCGAAATCGATACATCCAGGCTTTCCGGAGAACTTTCCCGTGCCTTGGACAAACTGAAAACCGGAAACGCGCGCACTCCTGCGCTCAGCCCGTCGCTTATGCGGATGCTGATCGAAGCTTGGACCATCGGCTCAATCGACTATAACGCCGGACAAGTGCGCACGGGCTTCACCATCCTTGCCCTGGTTACGAATGACGAACTCGTGCGTCTTATGCGCGACGTCAGCCGCGAGTTTCAAAAGATTCAGGCGGATTCATTGCGCAAAGACTTCGCCTCGATTGTCGGTAATTCGAGTGAAGAGGCGCAAGCCGCGGTAGCCGCCGCTGCGGCGGCGCCAGGCGCTCCCTCCGCGGGACCGCGTCCCGGCGGAAAATCTCCTAATCTCGATCAGTTCACCATCAATCTCACGGAGAAGGCGAAGACCGGAAAGATCGATCCGGTGCTGGGACGCGACTTGGAAATTCGACAGGTGGTCGACATCCTCATGCGACGCCGCCAGAACAATCCGATTCTCACAGGCGAAGCCGGCGTTGGGAAAACGGCCGTGGTGGAAGGCTTCGCGTTGCGTGTGGCGCAGGGCGACGTGCCGCCGCCGTTGCGCAACGTCACCATCCGAACCCTCGACCTCGCGCTACTGCAGGCCGGAGCGGGAATCAAAGGTGAATTTGAGAACCGGCTGAAGGGCCTGATCGAGGAAGTGAAAGCCTCGCCCATCCCCATCATTCTGTTCATCGACGAAGCCCACACCATGATTGGCGCGGGTGGAACCGCCGGACAAGGCGATGCCGCGAACCTTCTCAAGCCTGCATTGGCCCGCGGCGAGCTGCGAACCATTGCCGCCACTACCTGGTCGGAATACAAAAAATATTTCGAGAAAGATCCAGCGCTGGCCCGCCGCTTCCAGGTCGTGAAAGTGGAGGAGCCGATTGAAACGCAGTGTCTCACCATGCTGCGCGGCATTGTGCCGTCGCTCGAGAAGCATCACAAAGTCCGTATTCTCGATGAAGGGCTGACTGCCGCAGTGCATCTTTCGCATCGTTATCTGGCCGGGCGCCAGTTGCCCGACAAAGCCGTCAGCGTGCTGGATACAGCTTGTGCGCGGCTTGCCCTTGGACAGAGCGCCACTCCGCCTGCCATCGAAGACAGCATCCGCCAGATCGACGACTTCGCGGTTCAGAAACGCATCCTCGAACGTGAATCGTTGGTCGGAACTGACCATAGCGAAAGGTTGCAGGAGATCTCTACCAAGAGCGCGGAAATCGAATCGCGGCTGGCGGGTCTGCGGACGCGCTTTGAGAAGGAACGCGATCTGGTGACTACAATCCGCGATTTGCGTTCCCAACTGGAGAGCGCGGGTTCGCAAAACGGAAGCGCGACCGCGCATGCTGAAATCCCGGGAGTCGCTACCGACGCGGCCGCACCTGCCCCGGCAGCTCCTGCGCCGGCGGCAGCAGCATCATCAGCCACAGCCACCGCGGTCGAAGAAGCCGCCAAGCCTGTGGATGTGGCCGCGGTGCGCTCTCAACTGGCGCAGGCCGAGTCCGATCTCGCGGCGCTGCAGGGCGAAGAGCCTATGATTCGCGTCGCCGTCGACGCTCAAATTGTGGGCGAAGTGATCTCCGCCTGGACCGGAATTCCTGCCGGCAAAATGATGAAGGACGAAATCACCACGGTCCTTTCTCTGCCGACGTTCCTCGGCCAGCGTGTGATCGGACAACTCCACGCGCTGGAAGTCATCAGCCAGCGCATTTCGACTTCGCGCGCCCGTCTCGACGATCCCAACAAGCCGATCGGAGTTTTCATGCTGGTGGGGCCAAGTGGAGTTGGCAAGACCGAAACTGCGCTCGCGCTATCCGACCTTCTCTACGGCGGGGAGCGCAACCTGATCACCATCAACATGTCGGAGTTTCAGGAAGCGCACACCGTATCCACGTTAAAGGGCTCGCCTCCGGGCTACGTCGGTTACGGCGAGGGTGGAGTGTTGACCGAGGCTGTCCGCCGCAGGCCGTATTCCGTTGTCCTGCTCGACGAGGTTGAGAAAGCGCATCCCGATGTGCTCGAGCTTTTCTACCAGGTGTTCGACAAAGGACACATGGAGGACGGCGAAGGCCGCGAGATCGATTTCAAAAACACAATCATCATTCTCACCACCAACGCCGGCACCGACACGATGGCGAAACTGTGCGCGGACCCGGAAACCATGCCCGGTCCCGATGGCCTGGTCAAGGCACTCAAACCGGAGCTCAACAAGATTTTCAAACCTGCATTTCTGGGGCGCATGGTGCTGATTCCTTATCTGCCCATCCGCGATGAGAATCTGCGCCAGATCATCCGGCTGAAGCTGGGCAAGATTCAGCGCCGCATGCAGGAGAATCACAAGATCGAGATGTCGTATGATCCTGCCTTGGTGCAAGAGGTGGCGAATCGCTGCACCGAGGTCGAGAGTGGCGCTCGCAACGTGGATAACATTCTCACCAACACTTTGCTTCCCGATATTTCGCGGCAGCTGTTGGGACGCATGGCGGCCAATGAGCCTATGGAGCGAATTCACGTGGGCATTGGCACTGACGGGGCCTTTGAATATCGGTAGAATGCCGGGCGGCCACGGCAGCCTGATGTAGCGCAAACAGGCCGCCTTGGCGCGGTTGCAAGAACCAAGGGAAGGACAGCTTCGTGGCAGACGAAAACTACACACAAGATAACCGGCTGCTCATTTTGGATACGCCGCTGGGCAAGGACGTGCTCCTGTTGCAGGAATTGACGGGCGAAGAAGGAATCTCGCGCCTTTTCAACTACGAATTGAATCTGCTGGCCCACGACCACGATTCGATCTCCTTTGCTGACATCGTCGGACAAAAAGTTTCCATCACCCTGAGTCGTCCCGACGGCACATCGCGTCACATTAGTGGCTACGTCAGCCGTTTTACGCAGGGCGACACTGACGACCGAAACTTCACCCATTACCACGCGCAGGTTGTGCCCTGGCTTTGGTTTCTGACCCGCGAGGCCGATTGCCGCATTTTCCAGAACCTGGCCGTTCCTGACATCATCAGCCAGGTGTTCAATCTCTTCGCCTTCAAGGACTTCCGTCTCAGCCTAAAAAACACCTATCCTCAGCTCGAGTATTGCGTGCAGTATCGCGAGACTTCCTTCAATTTTGTTTCGCGCCTCATGGAAGAGTTCGGCATCTTCTACTACTTCGATCATTCCACGCAGGGCAAGCACACCATGGTGCTGGCCGATCAGTCCAGCACACTTCCAGCTTGTCCTAGTTCTCCCATCAGTTACGACCTCCAGGTTGGGGGTCTCTACGATCCCGAAGTGATTACTGACTGGCACGTCGGACAGGAAGTCCGCACCGGTAAGTACACCGTCACCGACTACAACTTCATCACTCCCTCTACCAGTCTCCTGGCCAACGATCCGACGGTGGTGAATCTCTCCGCCAGCCAGCCTCTGGAGCTCTTTGATTATCCCGGATTGCATACCACCAAAGATCAGGGCGATGCCGTCGCCAAGACGCGCATGCAGGAAGAAGAAGCGGGCCACATGGTGGTGCAATCGGCGAGTAATTGCCGTGCGGTGATGTCCGGCTACTCGTTCGTGTTGAAGAATCACTATCGTGGAGATCAGAACACGAACTATGTGGTGACCGAGGTCAGGCACTACGCCTCGGCTGGTCAGACTTACACTAGCGCGGGCACGCAGGGGGCGGAGACTTACTCCAACCACCTCACCTGCATTCCAGCTTCAGTGGCTTACCGCCCGCCGCGGGTGACTCCGAAGCCCTTTGTTCAGGGCCCCCAGCCCGCATTGGTAGTCGGCAAAGCCGGCGAGGAAATCTGGGTGGACAAATACGGCCGAGTCATCGTGCAATTTTATTGGGACCGGCTCGGTCAGAAAAATGAGAACAGTTCCTGTTGGATTCGAACTTCCCAACCCTGGGCCGGCGGAAACTGGGGTGCGATGTGGATTCCGCGCATTGGTCAGGAAGTGCTGGTCAGCTTTCTGGAAGGTGACCCAGACCGGCCCGTCATCACCGGCCGGGTCTACAACGCGAACCAGATGCCGCCCTACACGCTGCCCGACTACCAGACGCGCAGCACTTTTATGTCGCGCAGTTCCAAGGGTGGGGGTGCTTCCGACTACAACGAACTGCGTTTCGAAGATCTGAAGGGGCAGGAGCAGATCTTCATGAATGCCCAGAAAGACATGGATCTGCGGGTGGAAAATGACTCTCGCGAATTCATCGGCGCCAACCGCCATCTGATTGTCACCACCAATCAGGTGGAGCAGATTCAGACCGACAAACATCTGCATGTGCAGGGAAACCACTTTGAGAAGATCGACTCCGACATGTCGCTGAATGTCGGCGGCAACCAGAAGGAGAGCGTGACCGGCAACAAGTCGCTCAACGTTACCGGCGATCAGAAAGAGAGTGTCACGGGCAACGTGTCACTGTCGGTTACGGGCGGAAAGATGGACTCGATCACTATGGGTTACATGATGAGCGCGTTGAGCATTCATCTCAGTGCGCAGACCGGCATCGTGATCGAATGTCCGGTGGGAATCACACTGAGTTCGGGAGCCAACTCGATTGACATCGGCCCCGCCGGGGTGTTTGTCACGGGAACGCCGTTTGTCTACCTCAACAGCGGGAGTTCTCCCGCCAGCACTTCGGACCCCAGTTCAGGATCGCCCGACAGCCCGACCGCGCCGAACGATCCGGATACAGCCGACGACGGCAGCAAGGGAACGAAGCTGAATTGACCGATTTCCAGATTGAGGACCGGGAAGGCTGTTCGAACAATCGCGCGCGCCAGCTTAAGGCGGAGGATTGCGATCACCCTGTTGATCAGCACCGCGGGTAGGTTTCCCTATCCTACGGCTTGAATTCTCTCAATCTGCTGTAGCCAGGGGGGAACTCAAATGTGACCGCTTCCTTCGCGTCCCACGTAATATGCACCACGTAGTCCCTCGGAGGCCGGTTACCCGTGTAGTAGTTTTCGAAGGCGCCATATTTCGACAGGACGCGATCGTTCCCATACGCGGCATTGGGATTGACAATGTCGTTCCAGATAAAGCTCAAGTGATCAAACGTGACTTTGTACGGAGTGCCTCCGGCGGTGACCTTACCAATGATCTCCACGTCTTTCAACTTCCGCATCGTGTCATCACCTTCCGATAACTTGACCTCACGAACGCCGCTCGCGGTCATCCGTGCGTAGCAATGCTTCGAGCCATGTAATAGCTGGTAGCCAGTCAAATATCCGCCATTGGGACCTCCCGTTAAACCATGATGCCCAATGTCCCCATGGAAGTGGGAATAGTAATCCTGCTTTAGGTCTTTCGATTTTTCCCAATAATCGTCCGCATCGGATTTCAGCTTTGCCCGGATCTGGTCTTGCAGGTCCGGTTCGGCGCGCATGTAATCACCCCAATCGTCGCTATCCAGGGTAACCTCATCCGTCTTGCCCGCCAGCCACGTTTCCAGTATGTACCGGCCCTGATCATCGCTGGCGATTCCGAAAACAAGCTTGCGGAAGCCGGTCGCCATGTAGGCAGCCGTTGGAAAATAAATATCCTCGGAAAACGCGTCCCCTCGGCTCAGTCCCGCGCGGCCATCCCCGTTCCGTGGCACCGGCGGCCGATGCTGGGTGAGGGCGGAAGTATGAGGATCAGACTCCGGACTGTTGGCCTGTGAACCCAGCGGACCTGGCATGCGAATTCTCCCTTTCCATGATCTGTCGGACCTTCCGGCAAAAAGCAGTTGCCCAAACCAGTCTAAGGAAGGCACCTGTTTTGCAGGCACGCGCCTGCAAACTGCAACGCCCGCTACTATGGCACCATCACTGTCATCTCTCCCGGCATGACAATGCTGATGACCCCAGCCCACATGCACATCAGCGTCGAGGTATCGTCAAGCGTGGGCATTTCTGCAAGCAGCACCGTAGGCGCTCCCGGAACCCACGGAGCGACCGTCATGGGAATGCAAGGCATCGGAGTCAACACGCCCATCGCGGCTGCCGTAGCGGCCGCGACCATCGGGTTGGCGGGCGACATGCACACGCCGAACGGCATGATGTTGACCATAGGAATGTTGTCCATGATGTTGGCGGCTGGCATCTCCCCGGTGCAAAGGACCATGTTGGTGGGCAGGACCACCAGCGAACTCGGAGCCATCCCCATAGTGCACATCATCATCGCTCCCATGCAGACTTGCATCGGCATATGCGATCCCCCAGCCAATTTGGCTGCGGGGCATTTTAGCAAAGCCGGAAGCGAATGCAACCGTGGTACACGCGACTCTGAAAGCTGCGGGTTGCAGGCGTCAAGTCACAACGTCGACACGCGCTAACCCCTGTAGGACCGCGCGTTAAGAAAACTCTCAACGCTTAAGGCGAACCCCTCCCGTTAACCCCGGAAGAACCTTAGTAACCTTGTCGAGGGGTACTGCATCTACACTATTATGAATATAGAGTTACACCAGAGGACAAACTCCCGAAGGGAAGTAGTATGGCGAAAAAGCAATTGACGTCGGGCATGTGGCGCATTGATCCGCAGAAGTGGTCGCGGGTAATCGATCGCTCTGGGCAACCGGTAGCGTCGGTCGAGGCGGATGTGGATCCTACTGCCAGCGCCAGCCTGATCGCAGCTGCTCCGGATATGTTCGAATTGCTGCAGGCTCTAGAAACCGATGAGTCCATTCCCGAAAGCGTGCATGAAGAGATTCAATTAGTTCTCCGCCGCGCCCGCGGAGATTTTGGTCTGGCAGTCTTTTCCCGCAGCTTCAAACAATTGCGGTCGAGAACCCAGGAGTGGCTGAAGTTCATGGAGCGCCTCTGGAACTCCTGACCACGAAGTAGAAGATTCACTCCCGCAGCCTCAATCCCATCCTGTCCGAGCGTGAAAGATTGTTTCTTCCCAGCTGAAGCTTCGCCCCGAGCTGCCCAACCGATTTGCCCTTTGCTTCCTGGCTCAGGAATTGTTATTGTGGGCAGCCGTGCTGAGATCCGCCTGAAAACATCTCCAGGCCAACTTCGGTGCGCGCACCCGCGACTCTATGAAGCAGCTGAAACCAGTTCTGTGGACCAAGGGCACGTTCCTGACCCCGCAACATCTCCAGGTGCAGGATCGCTTCATTGAAGATGCGCTCAATTTCCGGCTGCAGGCGCTCAAGTTTTGTCCCTGGGGATTTCGCGAACTGTCGATCAACGCCGAGTTGCTGACCGAGGGGCAGTTCGCCGTGACTCGCGCCACCGGCATTTTCCCGGATGGACTGCTGTTCGAGATTCCCGAGGCCGACCCGCCGCCGCCGTCCAAGTCTCTGGCAGAATTCTTCGAGCCCGGGGACAAGAGTCTCGACATGTACCTGGCCATTCCCGACTACCGCCAGCGCGGCCTGAATGTCTCCACCGGAAAAGACGGAGGCACGCGCTATCTGACGGAGGTGACCGCTTTTCGCGACGAGAATACGGGCAGCAGTGAGAAGCCGATTCAGGTGGCGCGAAAGAATATGCGCTTGCTCGCGGATTCGGAAAATCGCGAAGGTTCCTCCGTGCTGCGCATCGCCAATGTGGAGCGCACGCCTGCCGGCACGTTTCAACTCAATCCCCGGTTCATTCCCCCGCTTATCGAGATCGGCGCCAGCGAATATCTGGTGGGATTATTGCGCGGGCTGGTCGAACTGCTCTCCGCTCGCAGCACGCAGCTTTCGGCGGGGCGGCGGCAGAAAAATCAGAGCCTGGCCGATTTCACGGCCTCCGATATCGCCAACTTCTGGCTCCTCTATACGGTCAATTCCAACTTCCCCATTTTTTCCCATCTCTATGAGAGCAAGATGGGACATCCGGAAGAGTTATATGCCGCCATGATTACGCTGGCGGGTTCGCTGACCACGTTTTCGCAAAAATTGCGGCCGCGCGATCTGCCGCTCTATGTGCACGATTCCCTCGGCCCTGTTTTTTCCGAACTCGATGAGAAGATGCGGTCGCTTCTGGAAACCGTGGTGCCCACCAACCTGGTTTCGCTGCCGTTGAAATTGTCGAAGGATTCCATCTATGCCGCGGCCATCGACCACGACAAATATCTGACGAATACGCGCATGTACCTGGCGGTTAGCGCGGAAACCACGGAAGAGAATGTTATTCAGAAAGTGCCGCAGCTGGTGAAGTGCTGCTCCGCAACTCACATCGAGCACCTCGTGCGGCAGGCTCTGCCCGGAATTGCGCTTCGCCATTTGACGAATCCGCCGAGCGCGATCCCGGTGAAATTAAAGTATCAATATTTCGCGCTGAACCAGACCGGACCGGCATGGGAAGCGGTCACCCGCGCCCGCAACTTTGCCGCCTACGTCCCCGGAGAGCTGCCGAATCCCACCCTGGAATTGCTCATCCTTCTGCCGCAAGCGAACTGAAGATGATGATTGCTGATTGTTCATTGAAAGGCCACCGGCTTGGCCACGCTCTTCAATCATCAATCAGCAATCAACAATCATCAATTCAGGAAAGCCCGCGGCACTCTCAATGCTTTAGTACGAAGTAAAGCACCAGCAGAACGCCCGCAAAGAAAAGCACGGTCAGGATCAAGATCAGCGGCCAGTAGGAAACCGGCGGCTCCGGAGCCCCCACTTTCGGAGCCTTGGGAGCGGCAGGAAGCTTGGGCGCCGCAGGCATTTTGGGCGCTGCGGGAGCGGCGAATGCAGGCTTGGGTGCCACCGGCGGCGGAGGCAGGGGCGGAGGCGCCATCGCCGGAACTGCCAAGGCGGGCGTGGCGAACCCCGGCGACCCCGCTGCCCTTGGGGCTTCTGCGTTAGCGGCCTCGGCCGGAGCGGAAGGCCGCGCGGAAATGATGCGCGTGTAGGAGCTTGGACCGCTGGGGACCTCCTGCACCGGCGCCAAAGGGACGTCGCCGGCCGGGCGCGAGAATGCGCCCGTGGCGCCATCGGAACCCATAGACGGCGTCGACACCATAGGCGGCTTCGGCGTCGGTGGATTCGACGGCACCGGGATCGGGAAGATCGGCGGCGCCGGCGCTACGTAGGATGCGGGCTTCGGCGGCGTGAAAGCCTCCTTTGCTGGCGTCGGAAGATTCGCCGCGGGAAAGTTCGGCGCCGGCAGGCCGGACTCGGCCAGGTTCGGAGCATGCAGGCCCGATGCCGGCTGAGGCGAAGCAGAAAGCCCCGGCGCGGGATTCGCTCGCGGCAGTCCGGGCGGCGCGGCGGTGCTTGATATCCGCTGAGAAACCTCCGGCGCGAACCATCCGGTAAATGAGCCTGCTGGCTCGTTGCCTGCAATTCCCGCTGCCGGAGGTGGTTCTTCCCTCTGCGCCTTCACCGAGCCAAACACCGACGTAAAGTCTCCGACAGGTTTCTGTGGAGCCTCCTGCCGAGGGGATACCGCCGGAGTTTCTGACGGAACGTCTCCCCGGAATGGCCCCTGAAAAAAGCTGGTAAACTCGCCAAGCTTCGGGCCCTCCTTGGCTGGCGGTGCGGTGATCGGAGAAGGAAAATTCCTGGCTGCGAAATCCGGACGAAAGGACTCTGCCGGACTCCCCGCATTCGGATCGGCTTGCGGCGCAGGGGGAATCCGCGAGCTTTCTGGAGCCCACGGAGGAGCCGAGTGCAAGCCAGACTGACCTCCCGCGGAACTGATCGGCGGCAGCGGCCCGGGTTGCATGGGTCTGGGCGCTGGAGGCGTGAGAGGCGGGCTTGGCACGGCTGATTTAGCCGGCGGGTCGAAATCCCTTAACAATTGCGTGACTGAAACCGGGCTCGCCGAAACCGGGGGCTGCGGCAGATCCTTCACAGCCATCTCCGCCGTCGGCGCTTTGCTTTCTGGAGTCGGCGGCGGAGGGGGCGCGGCAGGCGCTGGCATCTCCTGCGTATCGCGCGCCTGCGCTTTATACTGCCTTACCCAACCCCGCAGCGCGGTTTCCTCGGGCAACTTGGTCACAAGGTAGGCATAAAGAGTCCCGCTGTACCGGCCCGTCTCCAGCACCAGCCCCACTGGCTCGGGAGCGACCCGGCGAAACGAATCCAGAACCCACTGCACCGTAGGCTGATTGGGCTTCTGCGGGTCACCATGCAGAATATGCACCAGCACCCGCTCGCCCCGCACCTTGTCATTGGCGACAAAGGTCTCCACCGCGCCGGTGGTTAGCGATTCCAGCAGTTCGTATTTTTCTCCGAATTTCATGCTCGATGTGTTACTTCTCCCAAAAGAAAGCCACTCGCCTCGACGCAGGATTATACCTCGCAGTTGCCAGCGAATCGCAAAGAATGCGGAGAGCCTGACGCGCGACCGACGTTGGCAATTAGACCGCTCTAAGCTCGATGCCGTGCCAGTTCTGCGGCCAGACGCGGGGGTATTTCCGGGAGCACCGGGACAGCCGCTTGAACCGGGATTTTTCTTGACTTGCACCCACGCCGGGGTCAGAATTGCCTTCATTCCCACGTCGCAGGCGGACATCTGTCCCAGACGTTTCGGCGGAGATTTGGTGATGCCTGTGGACAACCTAAGATTTCCTCCGGAGTTCAAAGTTCCTGTTGGTGAAGTCAAACTTGAAAACGATTTTCTCGCCAGGAGTTTGCGATGAATTTTGCGTCAATGAGTTTCGCGCCGAGGAGTTTTATGACCAAAAGTTTCGCGTCGAAGAGTGAAAAGATTTTTCAGCGGTCATTCCTTCTTGTGTTCTTGCTCGCCGCCCTGGTCGCCAGCGTGGGAGCCGATAAGAAGTCAGCTCCAGCGCCCAGGGCAGCCGCACCGAAAGCTGCGCCCGCGCGCCCGGCCACCAGCCGGCCCCCCACCAACCGGCCCGCGACCAATCGTCCGGCGACCATGAATCGTCCCAATACCGCGCGGCCTGGAACCGCGGCGGGGACAAGGCCCGGTGCCGCAAGAACGGGTGCGGGAACAATGAACCGGACTGGAAACGCCGGCAGGCCCGGCGCCGGTTCTCCGATGGGCAGAAACGGCGGGATGAACGCAGGGAGAGGTGGCGCGGGTTCCGTCTCCAAAGTTAACCGGCCTCTTCCCGGCAAACAAGTTTCCCTCAGGGGCGGCGGCACGGCGAGCATTCGTCCCAACGGACAGATCCGCTCCATCAATCGAAATGGAATGCACATCGAGCACGGCCTGAACGGAAGCCGCCGCATTGAGAGCATGCACAACGGCGCTCGCGTCGTAACCACCGGCAGGAATTCCGGCTACGTACAGCGGCCTTACGTCACCCGCGGCGGTCGTACCTATGTCTCGCGCACCGTCGTGATTAACCACGTGGCCTATGCCCGCGTGTACCGCTCGTACTCTTACGGAGGCTACTGCTGCTACTACGGTTACCATCCTGCGTTTTACTACGGCCCCGCCTATTACGGATGGGCCTATAATCCGTGGCCGGCTCCCGTTTATTGGGGTTGGGGATGGGGTGGAGCGCCCTGGTATGGATATTACGGCGGGTATTTCGCGCCCTATCCAACCTATCCTTCGGCCGCGTTCTGGTTGACTGACTACCTGATTGCCGCGAATCTCCAGGCAGCCTATGCGGCGCAAGCGGCGGCCAACGCTGCAGCCTCGAACGGTGCCGCCGCCGGCGCCGAAGCCAGTGGTGGCGACCAGCAAGCCGATAACTCTGGCGGTGGCGATGCCGCCGCCGCCGGCGGTGGTGCCGTGACTCTTACTCCTGAAGTCAAAGCCGCGATCGCCGAGGAAGTGAAAGCGCAACTCGCCGCCGAACAAGCTGCAGCCGCGCAACCAGCCGCGGCCGGTGACCAAGGGGGTGGATCGGCACAACCACAGCAGGCCAGTGGAGAAGTGCCGCCCGCGCTCGATCCCGCACGTCGCACCTTCGTCGTCGATACAGATCTGACCGTCGCGAGCGACGGCCAGGAATGCACCCTAACCGGAGGCGACGTCATCACCAGAATTACCGACACGCCCGACGATGACCGGAAAGTGACCGTAAGTGTGGCCAGCAGCAAGAAATCGGATTGCGCTGCCGGCAAACAGGTGGCCGTCGCCGTCGACGACCTGCAGGAGATGCACAATCATTTTCAGGAGCAACTCGACAACGGCATGAAGGAGATGGCCGCCAAGCAGGGAACCGGCGGCCTGCCGAAGGCTCCTGACACGAGCACTAAGGCTTCGGACGTTCCGCCTCCGCCTCCGGATGCGAGCGCCGCCAAGGCCCTGGAAGATCAGCAGGCACAAGCCGATCAAACCGAAGCCCAGGTTTCCAAGGAAGCATTCAGCCAAGGGTCGTGACCTTGGCTGGATTGCATCTCTTCGAGCGGGATTTACAGCAGTGGGATCGCCGGTAGCATGAAAGTACCGGCCGGTGACGTCTACCGGCGATTCTTGAGCAGAAGCTCTTCTGCTTTCTGCGCCTGCTGCGCTTTCTGCAACAAGTCTTTTGCCCCCTTGCTGGGGTCGGCCTCGGCTGCTTTGGAGTAGCACGCGATCGCTTCGTCGTATTTCCCGTCGTCCATATATTTGTTTCCGTCACTGACCAGCGAGTCGTAGGATGGCGCCGGAACGATGACCGTTCCCGGGGCGGGTGTCACCAGGATTCGATTGATCACCTGCGTGACGTCGGGAACAGCGCCCGCCAGGTTCTCTGCCGCTTTGCGGTCTTCGGCGGTCAACACGTTGCCATCGAGAATCACTTCGCCCTTGTTGGAAACCGATACTCGGAG
>Ga0187805_10000264_pt1 | contig 16502 bp, 19 predicted proteins | sample NC_wetland_sal_i_6_FD_132965 | JGI IMG/M metagenome (GOLD analysis project Ga0187805, IMG submission 132965) | Wetland sediment microbial communities from Neuse River Estuary, North Carolina, USA - Control_5 | ecosystem: Environmental > Aquatic > Freshwater > Wetlands > Sediment | place: USA...
TCGATGAAGCTTCAGTCTCTCGGCCTGATTTTCGTGTGCTTGTGTCTCACGGCGTGCAGCGGAACAGCAGGTCCAAGTTCATCTTCCGCCGGTGGCACCGTGCTCGCAGCCGGTTTCACGGCCAAGAGCGTAAGCGGCGGATACGGCTTTTCGATTCTTACTTTCGGCGCCGTCGCATCGGGTGTCATCACGGCAGACGGAAACGGAAACATAATCGCAGGTCAGGAAACAGCAAATGTCGGCGGTCTCTCTTGCCACGGCACTTTAGCTGGATCCTACACGATTAATGCCGATGGCTCCGGAGCGGCCACCATGTTCTTGACCGAAGACGCAATTTCTTCGGCCAAGGGCTGCCAGCCGCTGGCTACGCACTATAGTTTGGCTCTAACCAACGGAGGGCAGCAAGTTCTTATGGCGGAACAGGACGCTACCATAGTCGCGACAGGGGTTGCAGCCAAGCAGTGATGAAGATACAGAGGGCGAACGGGCTGCATCCCCGCAAATCGGCTCGCATCGAATCATTTATGTATAATGGGCGCCGCTTTGAGGAGGGCAGTGCATGTTGCGCATAAACGACGAAGCACCCAATTTCACGGCCGAAACATCGCAGGGGACAATCAACTTCCACGAATGGCTCGGCAACGGCTGGGGCATCTTGTTTTCGCATCCCAAGGACTTTACGCCGGTGTGCACCACGGAACTCGGTTACATGGCCGGACTCCAGCCGGAATTCGAGAAGCGCAATTGCAAGATCATCGGGCTGAGTGTGGACCCCGTCAGCAGCCATAGCAAGTGGGCCGCGGACATCGAAGAGACGCAGGGACACAAGGTGAAATATCCGATGATCGGCGACCCCGAACTCAAGGTGGCCAAGCTCTACGACATGCTGCCGGCGGATGCCGGCAATAGTTCCGAAGGCCGTACTGCGGCCACGAATGCCACCGTGCGCACCGTGTTCGTCGTCGGGCCCGACAAGAAAATCAAGCTGATGCTCAGTTACCCGATGAGCACCGGCCGCAATTTCGACGAAGTGCTGCGAGTGGTCGATTCGATGCAACTCACGGCCAAACACAAAGTGGCCACGCCGGTGAACTGGAAACAGGGCGACGACGTGATCATCCTCCCGTCCGTGCCGGAGGAAGAAGCGAAGCAAAAGTATCCTGGCGGCTGGAAGGCTCCCAAGCCTTACCTGCGAATTGTTCCTCAGCCGAGGTGACGGTCGGCGATTGCGCGCTATCCATAATATGGTTCGACCGTGACCACCTCGTCTGATTTCTTTGCTCGCGCGCAGAAAATTCTCGTGGGCGGCGTCAATAGCCCCGTCCGCGCGTTTCGCGCCGTCGGCGGGGAGCCGCTCATTATCGACCGCGCCCGCGGCTCGCGTATCATCGACGTGGACGGCCGCGAATATATCGACTACGTCTGCTCCTGGGGCGCGCTCATTCTTGGCCACGCCGACCCAGAGGTGGTGGCCGCCGTCGCCGACCAGGCTGCTCGCGGCACCAGCTACGGCATGACCTCGCCGCTCGAGATCGAGCTCGGAGAACGCATCGCCGCTGCCGTGCCGTCGATCGAGCGCATTCGCTTCGTCAGCTCGGGGACGGAAGCCGCCATGTCGGCCGCGCGTCTCGCCCGCGGTTTCACGAAGCGCGACCTGATCCTCAAATTCGAGGGAGGCTATCACGGCCACGCGGATGGTTTTCTGTCGGAGGCGGGCTCGGGCCTCGCCACGCTCGGCATCGCCGCAAGTCCGGGCGTGCCGGCCGGATTCGCCGCGCTCACGCTCAACGCGCCATATAATGATGCGGCTGCCGTCGAACAAATCTTCGCCCAGTATCCGCGCAAGATCGCCGCGATCATCGTCGAGCCGGTCGCCGCTAATATGGGTGTCGTTCCGCCGGCGCGTGGATTCCTCGAATCCCTTCGCCGCACAGCAGAACGCGATGGTGCGCTTCTCATCTTCGACGAAGTAATCACCGGGTTTCGTCTCGCTTATGGCGGCGCGCAAACAGCTTTCGGCATTCGCCCGGATTTGACCGTCCTCGGGAAGATTATCGGTGGGGGACTGCCGGTTGCGGCTTATGGTGGGCGCCGGGACATCATGGATATGATCGCCCCGCTCGGCCCCATCTACCAGGCGGGCACCCTCTCAGGCAACCCGCTCGCGATGCGGGCCGGTCTTGCCTCGCTCGCTAAGCTAAGTGGCACCGGCTTCTATGATGGCCTTGCCCGCAAGGCCGAGCGTCTCGCCTCAGGTCTTCGCGAAGCGCTGCGTGAATCCAAGGTGCCCGGTCAGGTCAACGCCTCAGGTTCGCTGCTCACGCTCTTCTTCAATGGAGATTCGGTCCGCAATTATGGCGAGGCGAAGAAATCGGACACCGCCCGCTTCGCAGCGTTCTTCCGGGAGATGCTTTCCCGCGGCGTGTTTCTGCCGCCATCGCAGTTCGAGGCCCTGTTTGTCTCGGCGGCCCATGCTGATGAAGACATTGATCGTACTGTCTCCGCCGCCCACGCCAGCCTCAAAGCTACCTCGACACCGTAGGTTGCAATTGCCGGTTACGCGAGACGCTCCGGCTTCCTAACCCGACCTCGGCAAATGCCGATCCGTTTCGTTGCGGTCGAAAGGACGCCACCCCGGAGAAGCTGGCTGGCCCTGTCCATTATCCAGCACGGAGCCGCCACTTTCCCGGAAACTTTCTTCAGCACACCTTGGCGACAATCCGCCGCGGGAAACATAATATTCATTCGCGGCATTATAGCTGGAACCCTTGTAGGCCCGCCGCCTAAACCTGTCAATCCGTATTTTTGCTGTTTTCTGAAGATTCAAGTATGGCCACGGAAACGGGCGGGGCTGACCGCGACCCTGGCCACGGTCCTGCTCTTGCGTCACGGCAACCCGGTTCTCTCGCGGCCGACTTCTGCTGTACCGACCGGCCCCTCTCCGCTCGCTCTATTGTGGTATCTCAGCCCGTCGGGACATCCGGATTCAGGCTCGTCGACGACAAATCTTCTCCGGCGGTGCTCGGTATCGCTGGCACCGCCGGCTGAGTTGCGTTTGCCTGTTGCAGTTCCGTTTCCGCTTCGGCCAAGAACTGCGCCGCGCTGATCTGCTGCTTATGGTGGAAGTGATGGAATAGCGCGACGAACGCTTTCTGCACTTCCGGATCGAGGAGCTTGAACACCTCGATCCCGGCGTTCACTTCCGCCGCAAACAGCGCCGCGTTTCCGGCTCCGGCCACCTTAGAATCCCCACGACGGACTGACGCCCGCCTGCCGGCGAGGCAGGCCGACCCGCCGCGCCAGCTGCGCCAGATCGTCATGCGACGCGGGCACGACCGCCACCTGAGGAGTCGCCGTCGGAGTCCCGCCGAACGACGTGAGAGCGGCATTCACCCCCAGGATGATCGCGGTCACCCACAGTTGCACCTTGCTTCGCGATCCCGCGCTCAGCACGCGCAACTGGGCCAACTCGGCCGGGCTCGCGATCCCTGCCGCGAACGTGTTGAAGCACGCGAGAAACGCGGCCTTCTTCCCTCCCGTTGCGGTCGCGCTCGTGATGCATGTCTGCAGCTGTGCGTCGAGCGTCGTCCCGAGGGTTGTCCACTGGGTGACGATCGCGGCGTCCGGCGGCGGCAGCGCTGGGATTTCGGCCTTCGCGATGTTCAAAATTCCCGCGATGACGTTCGCGAAATCCTGAGCCGTCGTCGTTGCGTTGCAGCCTGCGGTCATCAAGAATAAGAGCAACAAACTTCCAGAGGCGAGCCTTTGATAGAGCGGGTGCTTGGCCACAGAACCCACCGCATTCGAAGCTTTTTTGCGCATTTTGTCTCCTCGCGGGTTGCCGTCTGTTGTAGCCGAGGTCAACTCCGTCATTCTCGAAAGAAAAAGCTCTTGCCCTTCGCGGCCTCTAAATTCCGCTCACGACCTGCAAATTGTGATCTGTGCCTTGCCAGGCGTCGACACGCAACGGACGTGCCGACACAATGCATCCGTGCGAGGCCTGGCCCGGATGCTCGATCGAGTCCCCGTGCCAGCGGAATCCGACGCGTCCGAACATTTCGTTTGCCGCGTCCGGCGCGAGCGTCAGGACGTATTCCCCGCACACGGGGTCTTGATTGATCAGCCCGGCAATTGTGTAAAAGCCGGACGGTATCGGGCCGACATTGGGGTCCGCTTGCATCGCCGGATTGTTTTTTCCGGTGCCGTTCCCCGAATATCCCGCGCCTTTCGGCTGACCGTCGTGAAGAATGGCGCCTGTCTGCTGAACGAATGTCCACATCCCTCTGTTCTCCCGCCGCCACGATGTCTTGGGCCTAGCCCGGGTTCGGCCCTGCTTGCTGTTGGATCCCGAACAGGGCCGCTATCCACGCCACTTGCGGAAACGTCGTTGATAGCAGGCGCGGCAGGTTGGTGACCGAATGGGCAATGTTGAAAAGCCAGCGGTACCACCAACTCGACGTCGGGCCCGAGCCGTTGGGCGTCGGCATTCCCGCCGCTATCTGCACTGCGACCCAGCAGGCACCCACGATCTCGATCTCGTGCTTGCGTGTCACAATCCATTCCCACATGGGACGACTCCTTGTATTCGCTATTCGCCGATTCGCCCAACGCGGGCGAGCGGCGTCAAATTCGTGTATGGAGGGGGTCGAGGTAAAAAGAGGCTTGATCGGCTATGCGCGTGCTTCGAGAAATGCGGCGAATGCGTCGGCGATTATCTCGGGCAGAACAGAACGATTTCGGGCGTTCGTAAGCTCGTGCCCCGCGCTTGCGACTGGGAACAGCTGCGTGCGCGCCGGGATCAGCTTCAATGCCGCCTTCATCTCAGCGATGGTGCCGAAGCCGTCGCGCGCGCCGTGAACGAACAACGCCGGCGTGTGAAGGGCGGAAAAATGAGCCGTCCGGAGCTGCGTAGGAGCCTTGGGCGGATGAAGTGGATATGACAGCAAGAGCATGGCGTCAACGAGCTCCGGGTCGGCGGCGGCCAGCATTGATGCCTGCCGCCCTCCGTACGAATGGCCGCCCAGAAAGATTCGGCCTGAAACTTGTCGCCTCACCAGTTCCACCGCGCGCCGCAAGCCTTTCTGGTCACGTTCCCCACTGCCCCTCTGCGGAGGCCCGTGCGGCCGCAGTTGACGGAACGGCAGATCGCAGCGGAGAACAGTGAGTCCGGACACGCAGAAGGCATTCGCGAGCGAAGCGAGGAGCGGCGACTGGCAGTTTGCCCCGGCACCATGGGTGAGGACGAGGCCATTATTCGAAGAATTGGGCGGACCGTGAAGGTAGCCGCGAACCGGTACTTCTCCCAGCGGTGTGTCTTCGAACGGGCGGACGTTAGGTTCCCTCATGCTTACCATCCGAGCCTGGACCCCCGCACCATATCGTCGCACAAAGGTGGCCTAGGAAGACGCTCGTGGGCGGCTGTTATTCGTGACGGCGGCCGCTGAGGTCGACCCAACGGATGGGTGGGAGTGGAGCGTGTTCGATTCCCTGCTGCTCGCAAAGCCTTTCGAGGCGCTCGTAGATGTGCGGCAGGTGGTTTGTCGCCATGTCGTGGACGAAGTTTCGCGTGATCTCATCGTTGCGAACACGGCGGTAGAGCCAACGCACGAAGACTGCGAAATGCGCGATCGCGGCAAGTGCGAAGGTGCACCAGTATGGATTGAGAAGTGTGTGCATGGAAGACGGGATGGAAAGCGGCTGTCACGATTCGTAAATCATGGCTTCTGGCTCGCGGCCACGGTACGTGCGCCGACAATGGCGGCGGCAGTCCGGCACTCAGCCGAAGAGCGACGCAATCCCAGAACCGAGGCCGAAGAGACCGCCCAGTCCGCTGCTCGAACTTCCTGAGGCTCGCTGGCGGACGCTGAGCAACTGCGCTGGGACGCCCATCGCCTTGCCTAGCAGGTTCGTGTCTATGCCGTAGGTCTGGCCCAGGGCGTTGAGTCCGGCTAGTTGTTCCTTCAGCTGCTGATTCGCGAATGAGATTTGATTCTGCTGGGCCTGACTTGCATCTGTCTGCGCTTGCTCGCGACCGAGCTGCGAGACGAGGTCTCCGTAGCCGGCACTGTTGTTGGTGGCGGCGACGCGATTGGCGGCGCGCTGACGAAGGGCGTCAAAGGCGGTATTGGCCGCGCCGAGACTTTGCTGCGTGATAGCAGACTGTTGCTGCGGTGTGTATCCCTGGCTGTTGAGAAGACTCGTGATCGTTGGCATCATCTGCGAACGGTCCTGTTGGCTTTGTTGGTCGGATTGCGAGATGAGCTGATTTTGCTGCGCGAGTTGCTGGTCGGTAAGCGCGCGTGTGGTGCGCTGTGCTCCGCGGGACATGAGAACCTCCGTTTAAGGAAGTGACCGGTCTTAATAAGTAACTTCTTACTGACTATGCGTCACGGTTGTTTCGGTCCGTGAGGCCGGGAGACGATGCAGCGAATCCAGCCGATCAACGGGCCGTGATGCGAGCAACTGCCAGACGGGCCGGTCGGCACGGTAATGAGGACAACCGCTGGCACGACGGCCGAGGCTTCGTTCGATGGCGTGCTCTGGAGTCCGGCGAGGACCGCCGTGGCCTGGTAACAGTAAGTCCCGGGCGGAACGGCGACGTCTAGGAAGCTGGTCGCGCTAATGGGCATGGTATTGAGCAACGCGAAGGTGCCCGAGCAGCCGGACGAGCGATAGACGTTATAAGTGAGCGAGGGATTGCCGGCGGCCGAGGTGCTTGCGGTCCACACGAGACTGACGTTGTGCTGCCCGTGCGCCGGTGCCGCAGCGAGCCCAAGTACACACATGAGCGCGGCAAGAGCTGGAATCGATTTTTTCATAGAGTTTCCCGCGTGGCTTGGCCGTGGATTTGCTGCCGCGAGCGCAGAGGGGAGACTTTCTCAGGACGCTCGGTCGATGATCAGGGTTCGCGCAGCCGTCGACAGTAGGGCGTCCATACGTCGTCGCGAGTCCAGCCGAGCGATTCGAGGCGTCGTCCGAAGCGCCGGGCGATTGATGGCGGCAGCCAGGCATGCGCATCGTCCAGGCCGCGGGCAAGAAGATCGTTCTCGCCAGCGCGATGAAGGGCGAGGAGGTACGTGTATCGTTCGTATGCCCCTGACTTCTCGGCGCCGCGGTTCCCTTCTCCTTCGCGGTCAAGCAGTAGGTACATCTCACAGGTGAGTCGGGCTAGCGAGGCCATCACGACTCGGCCATCGGTGTTCTCGACGACAAGCTTCGAGACGAAGATCGGGTCAGCAAGATTCGGGAAGGTGTAGTCGAAGCCCTGGCTGGCGTGCATGCGGCGCAACGCGCCGAAGTCCGAGGTGGTGTATTCGCGAACGAGCATGAACTTGGCGATGATCCGTCGGTCCGCTATCGTCCGTTCCGTTTCTCGACCTGTCAAAATACGCGGTGGCGGAGGAGCGGATGGATGCGCCCGATGGTTTCGGCTGCGTCGAAGGTTGTGGCGCCAGGAGCGACCCCGTGCGGTTCGAGCGCAACCTGCACGGTGGGCGAAAGCGGCTTTTGGGCGAGCGGGTGAGTTAGCGGCTCGAATGCGGGTTCGTCCTCGAGCGAGAGGTGCACGCCTTCGTCAGCCTCGATAAGCACAAGGATTTTCGTGTCGGCGCGCGGCATGGACGGATCCCCGGTAGTCTGGGCATCGTTGGCTGCGCTGGCGGACTCGTTCCCTCCGCCGAGCACGACGAAATGCGAATTCGCGAAACGTGCGGCATGGCACTGCCAGTCAGCGAGTGTCGTAAGGTAATAGGCTCTGCCAGTCATTAAGCTGTACCTGTTATTTGAACTGCTCGTCGATTTCGACCTGGTAGCCGGCGGCGAGGCGATTCGTTTCGTTGGCCATGCCGACGACAGCCATGAGCTCGTGAGACATCCCATCGGTCATGCCGCGCTTGCGCGCCGCCGCGGTGTGCGACGCGATGCAGTAGCCGCACTGATTCGTCACGCTCACGGCCAGGTAAATCATCTCCTTGGTGAGCGGGTCGAGCGCACCGGGCGCCATAATCTGCTTGATCGATTCCCATGTTCGCCGAAGCGTGACAGGATCGTTGGCGAGCACCTTCCAGAAATTGTTAATCCAGTCGGTCTTGCGCGTCGCCATAATGTCATCGTAGACGGCACGCACATCGGTGCTCGCGTTTGCGTATTCGACTAACCCGTTGCTGGCCATGCTCGCTCCTCTCTCTCGATTAGTTCTTCCGAAGGATAGCAGAGCGGTGCACCAGCAGCTTACACATTGCATGTCGAAAGGACTCCCGAAACGTGTGATAGCCTGAACCAAGCGAAGTCAGGGAATCTTAAGTGCGCTTGATTGGAGGGGGTCGTGCTCGAACAAGAGATCGAGATCAAGATGGCCGACGGAACATGCGATGCCTTTCTCTACCAGGAGAACGATGGGCGACGCCGGCCCGCGGCCATTCATCTGCCTGACATCGCTGGAATTCGGCAATCACATCGCGACATGGCGCGCAGGGTCGCTGCGCAAGGTTACGTCGTGCTGGTGCCGAACATTTTCTATCGAACGGCGCGCACGCCCGTCTTTGACTTCCAGCCTAAATTTCCGGACGAGCGCACGATGAAGCGTGTGGGCGAATTGGCAGGTCCGATGACGCCCGAAGCGATGGAGCGCGACGCCGCAAGCTACATCAATTACCTCGCGGTGCACGATTCGGTGAGTGAAACGCGTATGGGTGTGGTCGGATATTGCTTTAGCGGCGGGATGGCGGCGCTGCGCTTTCCTGCAGCGCGGCCGGATCGCGTCGGTGCAGGTGCGTCATTTCACGGCGGCGCGCTTTACACCGATGCGCCGACCAGTCCACATCTTGTCCTGCCACACATTCCGACTTCGGGTGGCCCGCGACTCTATTTCGGTCACGCGACGAACGATCAGTTTATGCCGCAAGAGGCGATCGGGAAACTGGACGCCGCGCTCGCGACATGGGGCGGCAAGTACGAAAGCGAAGTGTACGACGGCGCCTTGCACAGCTGGACCGTCCCGGATTCCCCGGTGTACAACGAGCCGCAAGCCGAGCGCGCGTTTGCGAAACTTACGGAATTGTTCGCTGCAACGTTGAACTAGCGGTGTCCGCGAAAGACGTTACCGTGCCTCGCTTACGTGTAATTGGCTCTGCACTCAGGATGAAAATGTGTAGTTATGCGTGAGGACGGCGGCGGCGAAGCGCCCGGCAAAGAACTGGTGCGAGGGGGCGCAGCTGAGCGTCACTTTTTGGCTTTTTTCGACCACTAACTCAATTTTGGAGAGCGTAACGCGGCCAAATCTGCCCACCAACACGTCGCACATGCAGAGGCGTTCGGCGCGCAGCGGAGCGCCGTCGGCGAGCGTGAAGATGTGGTGCGGCGTGACGTCGAGCGATTCGGCATTCGAGAAATGCAGGCGGAGAAACGTGTCGGCGTCGCGAACTTCGATCCGCAAAATACGCGTCCAAGCTTCGCCCCCGCTGGCCGACGGGCATCTGAGATGCTCGCCAATGTTGCACGTCTCGATCGCAATGGTGCCGCGCTCTTTGGTCAGTACGACGCTGCCCGCTCGCAGACAGCTTCCGCTGCCGCCGCCCGAGCCGCCGCCGGTGCCGCTTGTGGTAGTGGCTGCGGCGACCGCGCCCTGCGAAAGCGGGACACGCCCTTGAAGCGCCTGCTGCTGCGCGGCGGAATTCGTCCTCGCGGATTGTGCATAGGCTGGCGTGCCCGCGCCGCCCGCTACCCAGCCGAGCGAGGACGCTCCATCGTCCCAATAGGGATAAAAGTAGTAGGTGGTGCCGGCTGTGAGGCCGCCGAGCGCGACCGAGCCGTTTGCGACAGCGGTGGTAGTGCCATCGGCGCGGGAGATCGTGAGCCCAGACCAACTCCACGTGATGTTCGAGGTGGTCGAGACGTAGGTAAACGCGCCGGACCATGTCGGCGGCACGGAGCCCTTCATCAGCACGCCGGACTTTGAGGGATCAATCTTTCCCGATGTGAGCGCGCCGCTGACCACGCGCGCGTAGTCATTACCGTCCGTAATCTGGTTGTCGAGGCTCCAACCCTGATTAGGGCCGAGCGACACACCGGCTAGGCGCTTCAGCGATTCGTAGAGCTGCGGGTTCGCTTTGCGAAGTGCCTCGATTTGAGGGACGGTAAGCATCTCGGTTGCTCTCGCTGAAAGGAGGGTAGCAATTCAGGGGACATTTGCTTCAGCAGCGGGATGACCCACTGTTGTGGCGTCGGCAAACCCGCCGCTCCACCGCTAGGCAATCACGCGTTCCCGCCCCGAACAATCGCAAACGGATCCGGCTTGGCCCACGGGACAAGTTTCGTCAGCGAGAACCATGAGCCCGCGGCGTTGGTGCCGAACAGATACGAAGCGCGCTCAGCCAGCACGTTTGTGAATTGCTCCATATCGCGCGAGGCCGGCGAGCCGAGCGTCCAGGATCCGAGCTGGAGCGAGAAGGCGTCGCCGGGCGTGAACGCAGAGATCGCGAGCGAGCCCGAACCTTGAACATAAGCAGTGAGGTAGCCGAAAAGATTGCGCCCGCTGAGGCCCGTCGCAGCGAGGAACGCGGTCGAGTAATATGAATTGATGGCGACGCCGTCGTCGGAATATGTTCCCGCCGTGAGTGCATAGATTTTGCCGCTGGAATTGTTTGATCCGAAGAATATTTGCGCGACGCCGTTTGCCCGCTCGATCAGCCCGCAGGAATTCGCGGAGATGTTCCAAGGCGCCCACTTGCGCGAGCGCTCGGGTGCAGTGAGCATTGCGACGAGCGGATCGCCGAAGCCTTCCGTGTAGTCGAGCATGAGAATTTGATCCGGCTGGGTGGCTGAGCCCATCGGAACACCGACGAGAATGCGTTTGTGCTGCGTATCGACCTGTACCCAGATGAGTTTGCCGTACTCCCAGTTAATCGCGTCCCACGTGGGCTGGATTTCCTGCGAGATTTTCGTTGGTTCGCTCCCGTCGAAGAGGTACAGGCCGGAGCGCCCTGCAATCACTACCCATTCCTCACCGATGCCGACGCCGTGCGCAGACGGCGTGCCCACCTGGTTCGACACCTCTTCTACCTGCCAGAGCGCCGGTTCGTTGATGCCGTCGTTGGCCGTGACATACATACTGCGTTCTTTAACGAAGTAGAGATTATTGCGAATCGTGAACGCCGCGCGAATGCCCTGCCCGTTGTTCTCAGCGATGCTCATGATGCCGGTGACGCCGTCGTAAGCTTCGGGTTCTTCGGTGCCGGAGCAGCGCACGAGCGATGGATTTTGCGCCACGTCGGTCGGGAATATTTCGATATTGTCGACAAGGAAAGATTCGCCCGATGGCGCGGGAGTGAGACCAGCGAAAACGCGCAGTGTGAGGTCGGGCGGCAGGGATGCCTGCGGAGGGCAAAGCTCGGCGGTGAATTCCTCATAGCCGATGGTGGCTTGCGCAGCCGTCACGGTAAGGCCGAGCCCGACTTGGCTCATCGTCGGACTGAAAAGGTTGATTTGCAGCGTGCCAGCCGAAAGATTGGCGCTGCGCTTGACGCGGGCGCGCACCGAGTAGTCGGTATTCGGCGCGATCAACGGATTCCCGGCTGAATCGGCGATAGCGCCCTGTGAAATGTAGCCGCGCGCCGCTGAAACACCGTCAGCCGTGATGCGATAGGCATCGCCCCAGACCACGTCGCTCGATTCGCGGCTCCCGCCAGGCCCGAGAACCGAGTCAGGATGCCAGCCAAGCGGGCGCCCGCTCACGGAGGGATCCCAGCCTCCGTCGAACGAGAGGTTGCGCCAGTTGTCCATCTGTGCGCGTTCGCCCCACCAGAAGAGGCGCTCGGAATACGCAACGACCCCGAGTTGTTCGGGCAGTTCGATCTGACTGAAGAGATAGTCCATGCTTGTGCCAGAGAGCAGGATCGTATCCGTGAAATCGACGCTGAGCGAAGTCGTTGTATTGTCGTTGATCATCATGGTGGCGGGCACGTTGTAGAAATTCGAGCCGCCCGAGGCGGTGAACGCGAGCAACCGCTGAACGACGTTCGACGGGCCGGTGGGGATGTTGGTCAGGTTCGCCCTCCACCCGCCTCCGGCGGTCCACGAAACAACAGGTGAAGGAGCGGTCCAATAGCCTTGGCGTGTGACGAACACCACAGCCACCTGATGCACGCCGGGCGAAATGTTACCGCCGCTAGTGGAATCTACGACCGTTGGTCCCTCCCCTGGTCCGACCTGACTGACGCGATCGTAGTTTGAATCGTCGTACTGACGCGGCAAGTCTTGGCCGACGGAGCCGTCGCCAAAAGCCATGTACTCGCGGCCGAAGTGGGTGGTCGACGCGAGATAGAGATTAGGCCCTACGGCGCCGGCTACGATCAACGAGAGGACGCCGGGCGTGATTTCCTCGTACAGGTTTCCTAGCGAATCGAGGCCGAGCATGCGCTGCACGAGGTTTGTGGTGATGTAGGTCTTCACGCCGTTGATTTGCGGCGCGCTGGCGAGGGCGGCGTATTGCGAGACAAGTCCAGGGCGTGTACGCACACCTCCGGGGAAGAAATCGACATCAGCAAGATTCGGAGACATGCCCGCAGGCACGTCGGAGGGGTCGAGCAGCGTCACCCACGTGCCGAAGACATTGAGGGGCAACGGAGAGAAAGTTTCGATGCTCATGGGTTTCTCGGGTGCAGGAACACAGTAACTAGAATTTTCTGCTAGCCGCTTGGCGGGGTCCGTGGGTGGGGCACTCGCCACTGTGTTTATTACTGCATTTTCTTGAAAATGGCGTAGAAGGTGATCGTGTCCGACGTAATCGCTGAGGGATACGCACCAGAGGCAAGCTCTGGGAAAGCGCCGGCGCTCGCGCCCTGCTGAAAGATTTTCACCTTGCCGCTGTTCATGGTCGAGCCTGGATAGAAAGCGAAATCATAACCGGAGAGGCCGTCCATCCAAGCGGTGCCTTGAATAGGCGCTTGTGTCGCCGCGATGATGGGAAACTGCGAGAGATCGAGCGTATCGCCGCCGGTTGCGTAGTTACCCGAGGCGGTTACGGTGCCAGACACGTGAATGCGTTTGCCGTCGTCCCAAGTGTCGACGAGCGAAAATGTAAGTGCCATGTATTCCTCCGGTGGAAAAACGTGATTAGTGAGTAGCGGATTTGTAAGGCGCCATTCGAGCAGGCCATCCCGAAGGCCTCACCAATCACTAGTCACTATTCACTAGTCGCTGGTATGATGGGCGGCTTGCGACGCAACCCGAACGCCTGCATGTGAATCCAAAGCGTCGATATATCCCAGAAGAGGGAGAACTTGTGCGGCGACTGCTGGTCATCTGTGCTTTGGCGGCGGCTATTCTTGTCGTGTTTGGCGTGGCACTAAGAGGGCCCTCGCTGGCGTTGGCGGCGAGTCCCGGGCAGTCTTCACCAGCCAAGGCCATCGTCATCGCCAAGGGGGTCGCGGTTCGCGCCTTGGCCCTTGATCCGCATGCTGGGCCCGATCTAACGACGACAGCAGCTCCAAACCGCGTGTTTGCGCTTGGTAGTGCGGTAGCGCCACAAACGACCTCAGCGTCGCCTGCGACGGTGCTCAGGGCGATTGCCGGCGTTGGGCAGGCTGGATCCCTCGGCGACGGCGGCGCGGCGACGATAGCACAACTCGACCTTGCTCCGGATTCGCTGATCGAGCGCAGCGGAATCGCAGTCACATTCGACGGCACGTTCTTCATCGCCGATTCACAGAACAGCACGATCCGCAGCGTCGCTGGGCCAGCGAGCGGCGAACCTGGAATCATTCGCAGCGTCGCCGGACGATGGGCAGCTAGACAGAACGTCGCTCTCACCGATCCGATGGGAGTTACCGCCGACCGCGCGGGAAATCTCTACATCGCGGACCATGGTGCGGGGGCGGTCGACGTGCTTGTCGCGGCGACCGGTCGGCTCGAGACTCTGGCGCAAGTCGTCTCGCCCGCGAGCATTGCCGTGACGCTCGATGGCACGAAAGTCTTCGTCGCGTCGCCGGAAACGGGCGGAGTGTTTGCGATCACGACCAGTACTCACGCGATTACCGGCGTCGCAGGTTTCACGGCCACCGCCGCGGTAACCTCCTCGATTGCTTCGGGGCCGAGCGCGTGTCCTTCGATTGAGAATGGCACGATTGTGGCGCCAAAGGACCGGGCAATCTGTCCCGCAGGTTTGGCAGTGGATGGACGTGGAAATCTTTTCGTCGCAGACGCAAATGCAGGTCGAATTCTGAGGGTCGATGCGATTGCGAACAAAGCGACGGTCGCAGCGAGCGGTCTTAGCACTCCGGGCGAGATCGCCTTCGATTCGAAGGGCGATCTCTTCATATCCGAGCAGGGTCTAACCCGGCTGATCGAACTGCCGCAACTCGGTGATCCGGCGAGCGCCATCTCACTGACAACGCCCTCCGTATTTGCCGCTCCGTGCCCGCAGGTGAGCAATCCGTTTACGTTCTGCAACACTCCTTCGGGCGGCACATCGCAGCAGGCGGCTTTCACTCTGACGAACACTTCGGCGAGCATGGTCACGGGAGTGACCGTTGGGTTCATTCCGGCGACCACACCGGGAAATTTCACGGTTGAGAGCAACGGTTGCACCGCCTCCCTCGGCGCTGACGAGACCTGCCAGATCAACATCGCGTTTACACCGCAGACTACCGGATCGCTGACGAGTGCACTGAGCGTGACGGACTCGAATCCAGCGGACGCGGCTACGGTGGGCCTTGCCGGCACCGGCGATGACTACAGCCTGCAGTTGGCGAGCGGCCAACAGATCGAAGTCACCATTCCCCAGGGTGGAACGGCCGTGTTCAAAGGGCAGGTGGTGCCGGATAGCGTCTTCGGACAGGACGGCGAATCAGTCCAATTGACGTGTCCAAAGGCATCGACGATGCCAAGCAATACGTCATGCGTCATCACGCCGTGTCAGCCTATGATCACACCAGGCATGGCCACTCCCTTCACGATCACGTTCGTCACGTCGTCCGCGACGAGCGTCGCACCGGTACCGCCGCAGAGCGCGGGGTGCACTTCATATGGCCCGCCACCCACTTCGCTGGTCGCGCCGCGGCCGCGTTGGTGTGATCCTTTAGACGGCAGGCGATTTCCTTCCCCGCTGTGGCCGGCAACCTTTGCGGCATTGGCGTTATTTCTTGGCTGGTTGAGCATAGCGACAGGGGAACCGTCGGAACGCAAGCGCCTGCCGGTCCCTCTCGCAATCGCTGGATTTGCGGCAGCCGCTCTCATGGGTTGCCATCATGGCAATGGCAGTATTATTGGCCCGGCGACAACTGTCGGAACCACAAACATGATCGCAACTGGCAAGGCAATGGACGCGAACGGCAACTCGCTGAACACGTCCCGCTCGATGCCGCAGATCACGCTCGACGTCATCGCGCAGTCGACTGGCGGCGGGTTTCCCTGAGTTCCGCGGCCGTCGTGCGACGGTCGTCAGAGATAGATCACGCGACGGTGGTAGCTATAGGGCATTCGCCGACGCCCCTTCAGTTGTTCCGGCCGAACGTACCTCTCGATCAAGTTTTCCGTCGCCATCTGCGCGGTGCCAAGCAGATCCTGCGCGAGTGCTCGCGCGCCGCGTGATCGTGCCGCCAAAGCCGCCGTCGCGAATGCAAGCGGGTCTGTGGCCGAGCGAATCTGCACGGGATCTGTGCCTAGCGTGAGCAGGGGCAGAATTTTCTCATAACGGATGCGAACCGTAATTGATTGCGTCGCTCCCACCAGGTTGACTTTGTCCTCGCGCCACTCCCAGAGCCGGAGATAGGTGCTCGGCTGTAAGTTGAGCATGCTACCCCCGCTTGTGAATTTCTCCATCGGCACGAAGACGTCTGTGCTGTTCGCTGTGGCGCGTTCCCAGAGCATGTGCGGTGCCAGGCAGTCCGTTGGTAGTTGCGGGTTTGAGACGTCGCTGATTTCGGTAGGTGTCACGCCGCTGACGGGGTCGGTATCGAGTTCGAGATCTTGCTGCTCCGCAATCACGCTCACACCACATTCGGCGAGTTCGCGCTGGAGTCCGCGATATGCCGAGTTGAGAAACGGCATCAATACCGTGTCCGTAAAGACGGCACCCGCTGCGTCGTTGACGAGCGCGCGCGCCAGGTTCAGCGCGTCTTCCGCCTGCGAATATGCAGTGGTAGGGACGACGGGCATGTAATCCTCCGGGGAAAATTCGCTGTCAAGCGATTAGCGACGATTGGCGCGGATCAGGGGTTACTGATCGCGGGAGTGAAGGCAGATTGCATACGTGCCGCAGCCATTCGATCTGGCGAACAAAAGTGTCAACAGCCTACGAAACGCACCAGACGTGAATCGTGCTCAGTGCAGAATGATCGCAGGAAGGCCGTAACCGCTGTACGTCGCGCCAGCGGACGGAATCGAGATTGGGAACGCCATCGCTCCGCTCGAACTGGTTGCGCTGGAAGTCGCGCCAGAAAGTGCGAGGGGCGCGGTGCCGCTGTAGGCGATCTTCGCCGTCGTGGCGTTGCCAGTGAAGGCGAAGA
>Ga0187805_10000265_pt1 | contig 16495 bp, 11 predicted proteins | sample NC_wetland_sal_i_6_FD_132965 | JGI IMG/M metagenome (GOLD analysis project Ga0187805, IMG submission 132965) | Wetland sediment microbial communities from Neuse River Estuary, North Carolina, USA - Control_5 | ecosystem: Environmental > Aquatic > Freshwater > Wetlands > Sediment | place: USA...
CGATGACCGGCTTGTCGTTCTTCAGGACCTCCACCTCGAAGGTCTCGTCCGTCACGACCTTGGTCGCGCCCACTGCGATCACATCCCTTTGCTTGTTCTGGGTAATTCCTGTCACGCAGGCGGTCAATGTTCCTTGCTCGCCAGCCAGCGCTCCGCGTCCAGGGCGGCCGCGCAACCCGTCCCGGCCGCGGTCACGGCCTGCCGGTAGGTGTGGTCGACCACGTCGCCGCAGGCGAACACGCCCTCGATGGCCGTGCGCGTCGACGGCTGGTCGACCAGCAGGTAGCCCTCTTCGTCCGTGGCCAGCTGGCCGGAGAACAGCTCAGACCGCGGGTCGTGCCCGATCGCGACGAACAGGCCGGTCACGGGCAGCACGTGTTCGGTGCCGTCCTTGGTGTCCCGGATCAGCAGGCCGGTCACCTTCTCGGTGCCGAGGACCTCGGCGACCTCGCTGTTCCACAGGAACGTGATCCTGGGGTTGGCCAGCGCGCGCTCCTGCATGATCTTCGAGGCCCGGAGCGTGTCGCGGCGGTGGATCACCGTCACCGACTTGCCGAACCTGGTGAGGAACAGCGCCTCCTCCATGGCCGAGTCGCCGCCGCCGACGACCGCGATGTCGTGCCCGCGGAAGAAGAACCCGTCGCAGGTGGCGCACCACGAGACGCCGTGCCCGCCGAGTTCCTTCTCGCCCGGCACGCCCAGCTCCTTGTACCGGGAGCCGGTGGCGATGATCACGGCCTTGGCCAGGTAGGTCTCGCCGTCGGTCCTGACGACCTTGGGGCTGGCGGCCAGGTCCACCGCGGTCACGTCGTCAGGGATGAGCTCGGCCCCGAAGTGCTCGGCCTGCTTGCGCATCGAGTCCATCAGCTCCGGGCCCATGATGGCGTCAGGGAACCCGGGGAAGTTCTCCACGTCGGTGGTCTGCATGAGCGCACCGCCCGCGGTCACCGACCCCTCGAACACCAGGGGCCGTAGCTGCGCGCGGGCCGCGTACAGCGCCGCCGTATAACCGGCCGGCCCCGATCCGATGACGATGACGTCCCGGACCTCGGTCACCTCTGACAACCCTCATCAACCCCTCATCTGACAGGCATACCAGTGAACCGATCCTAGGGCGCGGAGATTCCCGGGAGCGTCGTCCTGGCGAGCACGCCGGCACTGGTGGCCGAGCAGCCCGGGGCCACCCAGCCGACGGTCACCACCCAGGCCACATAACCGCCGGCGCTGGACACGATGATGACGATGGCGGGCCGGCCCTGGTAATAGGCGCTCTCCACCAGCTTCAGGGTTCCCGGGCTGACGCCGCTGGCCAGCCGCAGCACGCAGGCCCCGAGCGGCTCGGCGGGATGCGGTGCCGAGCGCGTGGCCGCCGCGGCCTGCAGCGCGGCCTCCAGCTGCGAGCGGAGCGTGGCGGGCGAGAAGTCGGTGCCGTTCGGCACGAGGCCGAGGGTCGATTTCTGGGTGCCCGGTTCCCCGACGCGGGCCGACGCGCTGGGCGCGGTCAAGCCGTTCGCCTGCGCCGCGGAGGGGACCGCGGACGCCGCGGCCGGTTCCGCAGCCGATCCGGCCGCGGCCGAAGAAGAGGAAGACGACTGTCCGCCGATGAGGCTGAGGCCGTACCCGCCCGCGGCGAGTATCACCAGGGCGGCGGCCGGGACGAGCACGCGCGTCAGCACGAGCTGGAGCGTGGGCCGGCGCGTCGGCCACCGGACCCGCCTGCGATTCCGCGAGTGGTGAGCCACCGCTCGTTCGGCTTCATCCCGATGTGCTATCTCGGCGGTGAGCGCCGCGTCGAGCCGCTGCGCCACGCTGTCCGGCATGACCGGGGCCGGGATGGCGGCGAGCAGGGCGGAGAGCTCGGCCAGCTGCTTGTCGGCGTCGGTGCAGCGCGCGCAGCCGGTCAGGTGCGCGGCGATGGCACGCCGACGGCGCCCGGTGATCAGCCCCGCGCGGAACTCGGCCAGGACATCGGTGTCCAAGTGGCCCGTCTGCCGCCTCATGCGTCTCCTCCCTGCGCAGGTGAGACGCTCTCACTCGCGGATCGGTTCCCTCGCAGGTGCGCGACGTGGGGGAGCAGCCGGGCCCGGGCCCGGGCACACCGGCTTTTCACCGTGCCCTGGGACGTGTCGAGGATGATCGCCGCATCGGCCACGGAGAACCCCAGCATGTCCACGACCAGGAGGGCGGCCCTCTGCTGCGGGGGCAGGATCTGCAGCGCGGCGTGGATGTCCAGGCGGGTGTCGGTGGTCCGGGCGGGATCAGAGTCCTGGGCCACCAGGGCCTCGAAGGCCTGCTCGTCGCCCGCCGATACGGCCGGCCGGGCGGCCTTGCGGCGCAGGCGGTCGAGGCAGGCGTTCACCACGATCCGGTGCAGCCAGGTGGTAACGGCGGAGTCGCCGCGGAAATCCCCCGCCCGGCGGAACGCGGAGATCATCGCGTCCTGGAGGGCGTCGCCGGCCTCCTCGGGATCACCTACCGTCCGCAGCGCCACCGCCCACAACCGGTCGCGGTGCCTGCGGAACAGCTCGCCGAATGCCTCGCTATCCCCTGCCACGTGGCGGCGCAGGAGCTCGGCGTCCGAAGGCGGCGCGTCGGCGCCCGGCATGCGTCATCAACCAGACTGGCTCACGGGCGAGCCGTGGACCACGATGTTGTAGATCATCACCTCGAAGCGATTCGAGGATCCGGCCAGCCGCGGCAGGTACGTGATCCAGATCAGCACGTAGCGGCCGGTCGCGTGGCTCGTCACGTCGAACGTGGTGCTGCCTACCACGCTGTCGGAGCTCTGCACCTGGGTGAACGTGTTCAGCGTGGCGGCGGCCGGGGTGTTATCGTTGCCGATCTCGATGTCGACGTGAGCGCAGCAGATCGTGCCGAACTGGACCACCACCTGGCTCAGCCGGACCTGCCCGCCCATGTCGAGGATGAGCCCGGTGCCCGCCTTCAGGTTCCCGAAGGTCGGAGAGCCGTCGTAGAAATCGGAGTGCCAGAAGGTGCTGGGGTCATTGTCGATCGCGTACTGCGCCTCGTTGCCGTTCTCGTCCTTGCTGCTGCCGAGGGGGTCGAAGCTGTTCGCCCCGGCCGGCCTGAGCACGTTCGAGGCCGCGGTGTCCGGCGCGGACGATGATGAGGACGACGAGGTCTGGCCGGATGCCTGCGGCGAGCCCGAGTGGCCGGGCCGGTGCGTGAGGGACCAGCCGACCACGCCCGCCGCCACCAGGGCGGCCGCGATCACGACGGCGAGGACGGCCCTGGCCGGCGGGAAGCGCCTGGGGGGCCGGGGCTGGCGGTAGGCACTCTCGTCGAGGGTGGTCCGGGCCTGATCGGCGGCCGGGTACGCCTGGGCGGGGCCGGTCGGCTGGTACCGCGGCGCCCGGCCGGGCGCGGGCTGGCGGACGGGTGCCGAGGCGGGGGCGGGAACCGGGAGGGGCGCGGGCGGGGCGACGCTGGCCAGGGCGTCGGCGAACGTCGCGGGGGTGCTCAGCGCCGGGCCGTGGCGGCTCGGCCGCTGGAACAGCGCCTGGCAGGTCACGGCGTCGATATTCGTCGGCACGTCCGCTGACACCTGGTGCGGCGTGCACGGCATCCCGTCGGCCTGCGGCGCAGGCGGGAGCCCGACGGATGCGTAGTCTGACCCGGGCTCGGGCGCCTCGCCGGGTCCGAAGGCCCGGCTGTACCCCCAGGGCTCCGGCCAGTAGCGGGTCAGGGCCGCGTAGAGCAATCTCGCGAGCCCGCGGGTGTCGGCTAGGTCGGGGTCCTCCCCGCCGTCCGCGGCGGCCTGGCCGCCGGTCAGGGCGGCGGCGATGCCCAGCCCGGTGATCTTGATCCCGCCGCGGGGCGTCCAGTGCACGCAGGCCGGATCGAGCCGCAGGTGGGCGAGCCCCGTGGCGTGCGCGGCCGCGAGCGCCTGCGCGGCCTCGGAGATCAGTGAGACGGCGCGCGGCGGATCGAGGGGTCCGTCGGCGAGCATGTCGAGCAGCGACTCGCTGGCGACCCACTCCAGCACCACGTAGGCGGACCCGTCGGCGTCTTCCACGTCGAAGACCTGGGAGAAACGCGGGTCGTTCAGCCTGCTGGCGGCCCTGGCCGCCGCGACGACCTCGCGCACCCGGTCGAAGCCCGCCGCGAACGTGAGCACGGTGACGGAGCGAGCGAGGGTTTCATCGATCGCTTTCCAGTATGTCCAGTCGGTCCCCCCGATCGCCTGGTCAACGAGGAGGTACCGCCCCGCGAGCCGGGTTCCTGGTTCCGACGTGTAGGTGCTCATAGGTAGAACCCCATGCTAGTGCCGCCTGCTCGGGCCGCCGAGCTTTGCCGCAATTGTCCGGGCGACGAACCCGAACTCGGCCACGCGCAGCGCCCTAGCGCTGAGCGCGTACAGCAGTACCGCTCCCCCGCCGCCCACCATGGTGACCACCAGTCCGTAGGTGACGCTAGGGTCATGCACGACGTGTCCCGCGCCGACCATGACGATCAGCGCGAAGGCCAGTCCCGGCACGGTGGCCAGGTGCATCCGGGACAGGCTCTTGGCGATCGCCCACCCGTCCAGGCTGCCCACCCGCCGGAGCAGCAGGGCCCAGCCGACGATCGCCCCGGCCAGGTTAGCGATCCCGTACGCGACGGCCAGGCCGGCCACCACGTCCGCGCGGGGCAGCATCGACAGCGCGATGTAGTCGCCCGCGATGCCGATGCCCATGCTGAGCAGGCCGACGAAGGCGGCGGTCCGGCTGTCCTGGAACGAGTAGAAGACCCGCAGCTGCAACTGGGTCAGCATGTAGGGGATCAGGCCGAGGGAGAACAGGCCGAAGACCTCGCCGATATACCTGGCGCCGTCGGCGTTGCCGCTGCCGTGAGAGAACAGGACCTCGGCGAGCGGGCCGCCGAGCACGGCGAGATAGATGGCCGCGGGCACGACGAGCACCGAGGCCAGCCGGACGCCGATCGAGAAGTCGTCCCTGACCAGGGAATACCGGCGGGCGCTCGCGTGCTCGCTCATCCTGGGCAGCAGCGCCGTGATCACCGAGATGCCGATGATCGCGTACGGCAGCTGGAACAGCTGCCACGCGTAGGAGTACGCCGAGTAGCCGTTCAGCCCTCGCTCGGCCGCGTTCGCGACGATCTGGACGATCAGGTTCCCGGCCCACTGCGAGACCACGTAGACCGACATCCAGGCCGCCATCCGGCGCATCTCGGTCACTTCGCCCGGCCTGAACGCGAGCGTGGGCCGCCAGCGGAACCCGGCTCCGCGCAGCGACGGGAACAGCGCGGCGGTCTGCGCGACGACGCCCAGCGTGGTGCCGATCCCGAGCAGCTGGACCCCGGACGCGGAGATGCTCTGGGGATCCTTGTGCAGGCCCACCGTCACGATGTAGAGGCCGCCGACCGCGATCACGACCAGGTTGTTGATGACCGGGGTCCACATCGGCGCCGCGAACCGGCCGCGGGTGTTCAGGATCGCCCCGATCAGCGAGCTCATGCCGTAGAAGAAGATCTGCGGGATGAAGAAGTAGGCCCACACCACCATCAGGTGGTGCTCGGCGCCGGGCAGGCTGCCCGGGGGACCGTGGATGGTCGGCGCGTACAGGTCGACCAGCGGGCCCGCCGCCAGCGTCGCCACCACGGTGACCACGAGCAGGGCCACCGCGCCCAGGGTGAACATCCGCTGCGCGTAGGCCTCGCCGTGGTCCGGGTCGCGCTTGGCCGCCCTGACCAGCAGCGGCACCACCACGCTGGTGAAGATGCCGCCGAGCATGAGGTAGTAGACGGTGTTCGGCAGCGTGTTGGCGTTGTTGTACGAGTTGCCCAGGTAGCTGATGCCGATCGCGTACACCAGCACGAGGGTGCGCAGGAACCCGGTGCCCCGGGAGACCAGGGTGCCGACCGCCATGCCGGCCCCGGAGCGGATCAGGCTAGGCCGCGGGGCGGCGCGGGCCCCGGCCGGCCGCGGGCCACCCGGCGGGCCGCCGGGCCCGCCCGGCGCGCGAGGCGGCGCACCGGAGGGCGGCGCACCGGAGGGCGGCGCACCTGGGGATAGCGCACCCGGGGGTGGTGCACCCGGGAGCGGCGGCGCACCTGGGGGCGGCGGCGCGCCGGAGGGCGGGCGGTATCCGGGCGGCGGGTACCGCGGCCTGCGGTCGTCCGGCGGCGGCCGGTACTCGGCGGGCCGGGGCACGCGGCGCCAGCCGGGCGGTGCGTCGGCCAGCCCGGTCGGCCCCGCAGGCCCCGCCGGACCAGCCGGCCCCGCCGGGCCAGCCGGGGTAAACCGGGGGACCCGGGGCGGCCGGGCGGGCGGGGCGGGCCACTCGAGCGCCAGCGGCAGTGTCGTCTCGGCCGGGCTCGGGCCGCCGCCCGGCATCGGGCCGTCCAGCGGCGGCAGCGGGTCGGCGTCCACGGCGTGCCGGCCGGGCCGGGACCGCGCCAGCTCGTCGGGACCCGGCTCGCCAGGCCCCGGCTCAGGCGTCGTCGGCCCGGCGTCGTGCCTCGGCCAGGTCATCCGGAGCCTCCGTCGGGTGTCGCGCGCCACTGGTACCTGTCACGACGGTACCTGCTGGGTCGGCTTCCTCGACGGTGACCCGGCCACCTGCGCTCAGCCACCGCCGGACCGCCCGGTACACGGAGGTGAGCACGAGGACGCCGATCGCGGCGCCGATGAGGAACAAGATGGCGCGGCCGTACCTGGTCGACACCACGGTGAATGACTTGTCGGCAAACGTCAGCGGTGTTCCGTTCGCGCTGGTGAGGCTGAGCCGGATGAGCGTGGACCCGATTGGCGCCGAGCTGACCTGCAGCCGCGCCGTGACCGCCTGCCCGGGCGGGACGGTGACCACGTTGCGGGCGTGGCCGAAGGTCAGCTGGGAGGGGCGGTCGGGCGAGTTGTCCGCGCTGGCGTTCAGCTCGACCTCGATGGCCTTGTTCCCCCGGTTCCTGATTGACACGGGGATCTGGCCGGAGGCGCCGCCCATCGACACCTGCGGCGAGACGACGATCTGGACCTTGCCTTCCTCGCCGTTCAGGTACGAGGACAGGCTGTCCGCCAGGGCCAGACCCTGGCCCGCGCCGCCGCGCCAGGCCGACGATTCGGCGGCGGCCCGCTCCTCGTCCAGGGACTGCAGGTAGGACGGGGCCGGGGGATACAGCATCGACTTGTACACGCCGAGCGCCGCATCGACCCCGCTGACCGTGCTCAGGTAGCCGCGGCTGAGCTCGCCGGGGCTGGGCCGGTTGGCCGGCGGGGGCTGGCGGGCTATCGAGGCGTAGGTGTCAGGCGTCTGGGCCAGGCCGCCCAGCGCGGTCGCGGCCAGCCAGGGCGCGTGGACGGTCTCGCTGAGCAGCTGGTCGGCCAGCGCGGCCGACGGGCTCCAGTCCGACGGCGGTGCCACCACGATCGAGCGGGACGAGTCGGGAGCCTCGGCCGCGATCATCGCGGTTTCGGCCAGGAATCGCTGGCTGACCGCGAATTGCGTGCCCGGGGACAGGGTGCCCGAGCCGGTGTCGCCCGCCGACAGGACGCTGGTCAGGACCGGGTCGGCGAGCAGGACGTGCATGGTCGTGCCGGCCGGCGTCCTGATCGAGGTGATCGCGTTGTCCTCGAACACGGCGGTGTCCAGGGGCGGCATCTCGCTGCTGGCCAGCACCACCGTGCTGATGTGCTCGGCGGTGGCGAGGGTGGTGAGCACGCTGATATCGGCTGTCCCCCCGGCCGGAACGGCGATCGACGGGGTGAACGATCGGTGCAGCACCCGGTCTGCCACCGCGTATCCCGTGGTGTAGGCGCTGGTCAGGTCGGCGTTCAGCCCGCTGTGGACGAGCGCCGAGACGTCCACGTCGGCGTACGGCGTGAGGACGGCCGCCTGGTCTGAGGTGACCGTCTTGAGGGCGGAGAGCCAGGCCGTGGCCGCCTTGCTGGCCGGCTGGGTGCTGTCGCCCGCGCACGCGGAGCTCAGATCCACCTGGTACGAGTGGGTCATCGTCTCCACGTCGCCGAGCAGGGCCGGGTCGATGACCCAGGTCAGGCGGGCGTCGGCGTTGGCCTGCCCGGCCGCGAGCAGCGAGGACAGGCGCCCCGCCGGGGTCAGGCTGGCCGCCAGGTCGTTGCTGGTCAGCAGGTCGTCGGCCGCGGGCTCGGCGCACACCTCGTGGTGCGGCTGGTCGATGAGCGGCCAGACCCAGGCGATCGCCAGCGGACGCTGCAGTCCGGCCGCCTGCCGCCCCGACCAGAACGGCAGCAGCGTCTGATCGGACGCCAGCACGTTGCCCGCCGGGTCGCTGACCTGCGCCGCGACCGGGTAGACCCCGAACGTGCTGATGCCCGCGGCGGTGACCTTGAACGAGGCGTGCCACTGGACGGTGGTCTCGGGAGCCAGGCTGACCGCGAGGGTGAAAGGGGCTCCCGCGGCCGCCAGGCCGCCGTCGCCGCCCTGGCTGAGGTACGCGTCCATCTGGTCGCGGGTGGTGAACGGCGCCGGCGACGTGTACAGCTGGACCTGGAGCCCGGTCTTGGGCTGGGTCGTGCCGTTGCTGACCGTCCCCGTGGCGCTGACCGTGGAGCCCGGCGTGGCGTACCGCGGGCTCATCGAGTCTATGGTTACCGATACACCGCTGGTCAGCGACGGGTGCACGGCGCGGGCCTGCGCCGGGGTGGTGGCCAGGGCCAGCAGGGCGGCGGCCGTCGCCGCGGCCACGGCGGCCACGGACGCGCTAAGGGACAGGACGCGCCGCATGTACTTCGCCGGTAGCAAGCCGTGCACACCTGGAATGGTATTCGCGCCGGGCGCGTGCGATCGCTACTCTCGATGGCCGTGTCCATGAGCGACGAACAGCGGAAGGCGGCGGCCGCGTTGCTGCGCGAGAAAGTCCCCGCGGCCGGGGAGATCGGCCAGCTGTTCGCGCGCCACGGCTACGAGCTCGCCCTGGTCGGCGGGCCGGTCAGGGACGTGTTCCTCGGCCAGCGGCCCACCGATCTCGACCTGACCACCGACGCCACGCCCGAGCAGGTCATGGAGCTGGTCCGCGGGTGGGCCGATCACGTGTGGACGGTCGGCATCGCCTTCGGCACCGTCGGCCTGCGCAAGCGCGGCGTCACCTTCGAGATCACCACCTACCGCAGCGAGCAGTACCGGGTCGCCTCGCGCAAGCCCGACGTTCGGTACGGGCGTTCCCTCGAGGATGACCTGAGCCGGCGCGATTTCACGATCAACGCCATGGCAGCCAGGCTGCCCGGTTACGAGCTCGTCGATCCGTTCGGCGGCCTGGACGCGCTGCGGGAGGGGGTGCTGCGGACCCCGGGGCGGCCGGAGGACTCGTTCAGCGACGACCCGCTCCGGATCCTGCGCGCGGCCAGGTTCGCGGCCAAGCTCGGGTTCGCGGTCCCCGCGGACGTGCGGGCGGCCATGACCGAGCAGGCGCCCCGGCTGACGATCGTCTCCGCCGAGCGGATCGCCGGCGAGCTCGAGAAGCTGATGCTCACCCAGGACCCGGCGCTCGGCATCGACGTGCTGGTGCAGACCGAGGCCGCCGAGCTGGTGCTCCCCGAGGTGTCCAGGCTGCGGATGGAGGCGGACGAGCATCACCGGCATAAGGATGTCTACCAGCACAGCCTGACGGTGCTCCGGCAGGCGATCGAGCTGGAGCCGCGCTACGGACTTGAGGGTGACCTGAGGGTCCGGCTGGCCGCGCTGCTGCACGACATCGGCAAGCCCCAGACCCGGACGCTGCTGCCCGGCGGGCGGGTCGCGTTCCACCTGCATGAGGTGGTGGGCGCCACGATGACCAAGCGCAGGCTGACCGCGCTGCGCTTCCCGAACGACGTGGTGCGGGACACCACCAAGCTCGTCGCGCTGCACCTGCGGTTCCACGGTTACGCCGAGGGTGAGTGGACGGACTCGGCGGTGCGCAGGTACGTCCGCGACGCCGGGCCCCTGCTGACCCGCCTGCACGTGCTGACCAGGGCCGATTGCACGACGCGGAATCGCGCCAAGGCGGAGAGGCTGGCCCGCGTCTACGACGACCTCGAGCGGCGCATCGCCGAGCTGAGCGAGCAGGAGGAACTGGCCAGGATCAGGCCGGAGCTCGACGGCAACGAGATCATGCGCATCCTGCGCCTGGCCCCGGGCCCGCTGATCGGTAAGGCCTACGACTACCTGCTCGAGCTGCGGATCGCCGAGGGCGAACTCGGCCACGACCGGGTGGTTCAGGAGTTGCTGGGCTGGGCGGCCGAGGTCGGCATCCCGGTCCCGGAGCCTGAGGCGCCTGAGGCGCCGGAGGAGCCGGAGCCGTCCGAGTCGCCGGAACCCGGCGAGGACTGACCGCGCCGGGTGGCCACCCAGTAGGCCGCCGCGACGAGCAGGTATCCGGCCGCGACCAGGGCGACGATCAGCGGGGAGTGGCCGCTGGACGGCATGAAACCCGCGCTCGCGGCCGCCCCGGCCACGTACGCGGCGTTGTACATCATGTCGTAGAAGGCGAACACCCGGCCCAGGTAGGCGTCCTCCACCTCCTCCTGCAGGATCGTCGTCGCGGAGATCGCCACGCCCTGCCGGAACAGGTACATGCAGAACCCGATGCCCAGGTAGGCGAGCTGGACGAAGGTCTCGCCCAGCCCGAGGGTCACGACGGCGCTGGCGGCCAGCAGCAGGGTGATCCAGGCCGGCTTGGACAGGCGCCTGGTCGCCGGCGGGGTCACCAGCGCCGCGCACGCGTAGCCGATCCCGGCCACGATGACGAGCACCCCGAAGTGACCCTCGGACACGCTGACGCTGGACCGGTAGAAGTAGTTCCGGTACAGCAGGATCGACATCAGGAACAGCGGCCCGAACATGAAGCTGAACCCGCCGGTGGCGGCGAGCGTCGCCGCCGGGCCGCGCCGCCCGAGGACGTACCGCGCGCCGGCCGCGAGCCCGGCCGCGACCGTGCCGATCTCGCGGCTCAGCCGGGCCGCCGCGGGCTGTCCCGGCGGACGGGCCGGGCCGAGCAGGTCGCGTCCCATGGTCGCCGCGACCAGGCTGGCCGCCACGTAGCACACCCCCCCGGCCAGCACGGTGATCGCGGCCCCGCGCTCGGTGTTGCCGGTGGCCACGTTGAGCCCGAGGGCAATGCTGCCGCCGATCACCCCCATGATGCCGCCGGCGGTGGGTGAGACCGAGTTCGCCATCACCAGCTTGTCCCCGGCGACCACGTGCGGCAGCGCCGCAGAGAGCGCGGACAGGAAGAACCTGTTCACGCCCAGCACGAGCAGGACCGCGACGTAGAGCGGCGCGCCGCGGTTGCCCAGCGCCATGACCGCGGCGGCCAGCACCACGAAGGCCGACCTGAGCAGGGCCGACCAGACCAGGATCTGGCGCCGTGACCAGCGGTCGATGAACACCCCCATGAAGGGGCCGACCAGCGAGTACGGCAGGTACAGGACCGCGAACGCGGCGGCGCCGGCCGCCGGGGTCGGGAACGTCTCCGCGTTGAAGAAGACGTACGTGCCGACCCCGGCGGTGATGATGCCGTCGCCGGTCTGCGAGACCAGCCGGGTGGCGAACAGCCGGCGGAAGTCGCGTTCGGCCAGGACGGTGCGCAGGTCGCCGAGGAAGGTCGATCTGCGCTGGTCCACCCGATTAGCTTAGGTGTTCCCGGCCCGGGGGCCCGCTAGCGGGCGACCTCGCCGCGGATGAACTTCTCCACCAGGTCACGGCAGACGTCGTCGCCGTACTGCTCGGGCGGCGACTTCATGAAGTATGAGCTCGCGGAGATCACGGGCCCGCCGATGCCACGGTCCAGCGCGATCTTGGCCGCGCGGACCGCGTCAATGATGACCCCGGCCGAGTTGGGAGAGTCCCAGACCTCGAGCTTGTATTCCAGGTTGAGCGGCACGTCGCCGAACGCGCGCCCCTCCAGCCGGACGTACGCCATCTTGCGGTCATCCAGCCACGGCACGTAGTCCGAGGGGCCGATGTGCACGGTCGCCCGCGCCATCTCGTGCGGGACTTGCGAGGTGACCGCGCGGGTCTTGGAGATCTTCTTCGACTGGAGCCTGCTGCGCTCCAGCATGTTCATGAAGTCCATGTTGCCGCCGAAGTTCAGCTGGTACGTGCGCAGTAGCTCGACCCCGCGGTCTTCGAACAGCTTGGCCAGGACCCGGTGCGTGATCGTGGCGCCGACCTGGGACTTGATGTCATCGCCGATGATCGGCACGCCCGCCTCGGTGAACTTCGCGGCCCACTGCGGGTCGGAGGCGATGAATACGGGCAGCGCGTTCACGAAGGCGACGCGGGCGTCGATCGCGCACTGGGCGTAGTACCGGTCGGCCTCATCAGAACCCACCGGCAGGTAAGAGACGAGCACGTCGGCACCGGACTCGCGCAGCACCCGCACCACGTCGACCGGCGGCTCGTCGGACTCGGTGATGATCTCCCGGTAGTACTCGCCCAGGCCGTCGAGCGTGGGCCCGCGCTGGACGATCACCCCGGTCGTCGGCACCTCGGCGATCTTGATCGTGTTGTTCTCGCTGGCGGTGATGGCCTCCGCCAGGTCGCAGCCCACCTTCTTGGTGTCCACGTCGAACGCGGCGACGACCTCCACATCGCTGACGTGGTACGGGCCGAACCGGACATGCATGAGGCCGGGAACCCGGGCGCCGTCGTCGGCGTCCTTGTAATACTCCAGTCCTTGCACGAGGGAACTGGCGCAGTTACCCACCCCCACGATGGCGATGCGTACCTTACCCATCAGGATGCTCCTTCTCGGAAATGTCTCCGTGTTCGCCGGCCTGCCGTTCAGAGGCGATCAGCTCGTTGAGCCAGCGGACTTCCCGCTCCACTGATTCCAGGCCATGGCGGTGCAGTTCCAGCGTGTAGCTGTCAACCCGTTCCCTGGTGCGCGTGAAGGCTGCCCGGATGGCCTCCATGCGTTCCTCGAGCCGGCTGCGGCGGCCCTCCAGGATCCGGAGCCGGACGTCGGCCCGGGTCAGCCCGAAAAACGCGAAGTGAACGCCGAACCCGTCGTCTTCCCACGTCGCGGGGCCGCCCTCGCCGAGGAGTTCCTGCAGCCGCTCCTTGCCGTCGGCGGTCAGCCGGTACACCCTCCGCGACCGCCGGCTCGTCCGGGATCGCGCGGTCCCGGCGGGCCCGGCCGCCCCGGCCGGCTCGTCCTGCTCGTGCTCCTCGACGATCAGGCCGTCGGCGAGCAGGCCCTGCAGGCAGGGGTAGAGCGACCCGTAGGAAAACGCGCGGAACGCGCCGAGTACCGTGTAGAGCCGCTTGCGCAGCTCGTACCCGTGCATGGGTGTTCGGTGCAGCAATCCAAGCACGGCGAGTTCCAGTACGCCGGATCGGTTGCGCCCCACGCTTCCCCCACAGGTGCCTGGCTTCCTATCGTGTGTATCCGTGCGATGCGTCGCGACGATATCTATATCCGTTACATCATCTCGATGTATCGCATCGATACATGTGGATAGTATGTGGTCCTCTGTTCATCCGCAACCCCGGCCCGCCCCCCGCGAACATGATCACCTCCGGTCTCGGCTCACGCCTGGTTCCGACGTAATCTGGCGGAGTGACGTCAAGGCGTTCGGTCGTGGACTACGGGCTTGCCCGCCGGGCAACGCTCGCGTCCGTGTACGCCGGGCACACGACCGTCGCCGACGTCTGCGACGCTCACCCTTACCTGCTGCGGGCCGCCAAGTTCCACGGCGAGCCCACCCAGGACCGCTGCCCGATCTGCAGGAAGACCAGGCTCACCCACGTCACCTACGTTTACGGCGACGAGCTGGGGCAGTACGAAGGGCGTGTCAAGCAGTCGCGCGAGCTGGCCGAGATGGCCGCGGAGTACGGCGAATTCCGGGTCTACGTCGTCGAGGTCTGCCAGGGCTGCGGGTGGAATCACCTGGTTTGTTCGTACGTGCTCGGCACCGGTGAACCCGTGGTGCGCCGGGGACGACGTGCGCGGACTAGCCAATGAAGATCCAATTCACGAGGTAACGTGTCAGTCGGGTGGGTTCCCGGACCGCTGGACCCGCCCTTCGGGTAGAGGCCGCACACCCGCTACCGCGGTCTCCGAGCCACAGCGAGGACGCGTGAGCAGCAAAGCCGACGACTTTGACATTCGCTATCACGATGTGCGCAACGGAGATTCCTTCGCCAACGGTGCCGGCGCAGGCTACGACAGCGGGGCCGGCGCAGGCTACGCCAGCGGCGATTACGCCGGCGGCGGCTACCCCGGCGGCGGCTACGACATCCCGGCTGGCCCCGGGAGCACCGTCGACTACGACCTCGGCTACGACGCTCAGGGCTGGGACACCCAGGGCTTTCGCAGGCCGCAGGAAGGCTATCCCGACGGCCAGGCCACCGGTTACCCCGATACGGGCCGGGACCCGGGCGGGCGGAACGGGCGCACTGGCAGCCACGCGCGGACGAGCGGGGCGCGGGACGCCGTTCACCCGGCATGGGGCGCGGGGATGCCCGGCCGCACCGAGGCCTGGATCCCGGGCGGTCCCGGCGGCCCGGCCGGTCCCGGCGGTCCCGGCGGTCCCGGCGGCCCAGGACGTCCCGGCGGTCCCGGGACCCGCGGTCCGGGCCGATCCAAGGTCAAGGTCAAGGGCAGCTGGTGGCGGCACTGGACCCCGCTGAAGGTCCTGGGCGCGTTCCTCGGCCTCATCGGCGGCTTCATCATGCTCGGCGCCATCGTGGTGGTCATCGCGTACGAGGACACGCCGGTTCCCACCGCGGCGATGGCGGCCACCGGCTACTCGCAGTCCCTGGTCTACTCGAGCAACGGCACGCTCATCGGGCGGTTCGGCACCACCAACCGGGTGATGCTGCCCCTGAACCAGATTCCGACCAACCTGGTCAACGCGGTGCTCGCCATCGAGGACCGCCACTTCTGGACCGAGGGGGGCATCTCCCCGAGCGGCATCGCGCGCGCCGCCCTGGCCGACATCAAGGGCGAGGACCTGCAGGGCGGCTCGACCATCACCCAGGAGTTCGTCAGGCAGTACTACCGGGGGATCGGTACCCAGCAGACGCTCAGCCGCAAGATCAAGGAGATCTTCGTGGCGATGAAGATCGCCAAGGAGAAGTCCAAGCAGTGGGTCCTGGAGAACTACCTCAACACGATCTACCTGGGCGAAGGCAGCTACGGGGTGGAGGCCGCCGCGGAGACGTACTTCGGCCTGAAGGTCGAGCAGCTCAGCGTGGCGCAGGACGCGGTCATCGCCGCCCTGATCCAGCAGCCGAGCGTCTACACGCTGCCGCAGTACCGGGCGCAGCTCGAAGCCCGCTGGCGGTTGGACCTCGACGACATGGTGCAGACGGGCACGCTGAGCGCGCAGGCCGCCGCGACGGAGAAGTTCCCCAGGATCGGGGACAACGTCGCGCAGAGCTTCGGCCCGCAGCCGTGGGATCCCTACATCATGTTCATGGTCAGGAACGAGCTGGAGCAGGTCTACAAGCTGAGCTGGTCCCAGATCTACGACGGCGGCTACACCATCAGGACGTCGATCGACGACACGAAGATGAAGGAGCTCTACCAGGCGGTCATCACGAACGAGGCGTCGATCAACGCCAGCGCCGACCCGTTCCAGTCGTACATGCACGTCGGCGCGGTGCTCGAGGACCCGTCTACCGGCGCGATCCAGGCCCTGTACCCGGGCCCGGGCTACCCGGGGTACAAGTACAACGGGGTCGGGCGCGTCATTACCGCGAGTGAGTGCAGGAAGATCGCCTGCGAAGTGAACATGGCGGTGTACAACCGCGAGCAGGTCGGTTCCTCGTTCAAGCCCTACATCCTGGCCACCGCGGTCAAGGAGGGCATGAACGTGAAGACCAGCACCCTCTACGGCTTCGACAACGCCTGCATCCCGCCGGACTCGGCGCCGAAGGTGTTCCCGGTCATCGCCGCGTCGCAGGCCGCCTGCCCGCCCGGCTCGTACTACTGGGTATCCAACGACAGTGCCGCCGAGAACGGACCGTTCACGCCGCAGACCGCGATGGCCGAGTCGATCAACACCGCCTACACCGACCTCTGGCACACCGTGGCCGGCGATGGCGGCATGAACGTCGTTGACGTGGCGCAGGCGTTCGGCGTGGATACGGACGCGGCAGGCATCACCGCCGGCCCGGTCATGAAGGACCAGGCCGGTCTCACGCTCGGCCAGGCGTCGCTGACGGTCAGCGAGCAGTCCTCGATGCTGGCGGCCATCGATGACAACGGCGTCTATCACGACGCCCACGTGATCACGTCACTCTCGAGGAACGGCGTGTCAACCCCGATCGTGATCACCAGCGATCAGGTGTTCAACCCCAACCCGACGATCAACGCGGCACAGGACTCCCAGGTCCAGTACGCGATGTCCGCGGACACGACCTCCTACGGCACGGCCCCGATAGCCGCGATGAGCAACGGCCAGGAGGTCATCGCCAAGACCGGCACGACGAACACCGCGCAGTCGGCGTTCTTCATCGGCGCCATCCCGTCCCAGGCCCTCGCGGTGGCCATCTTCACGAGCAACCAGACC
>Ga0187805_10000266_pt1 | contig 16458 bp, 18 predicted proteins | sample NC_wetland_sal_i_6_FD_132965 | JGI IMG/M metagenome (GOLD analysis project Ga0187805, IMG submission 132965) | Wetland sediment microbial communities from Neuse River Estuary, North Carolina, USA - Control_5 | ecosystem: Environmental > Aquatic > Freshwater > Wetlands > Sediment | place: USA...
CGACCGTCGGCAGAGATGAGGCGCATCTCGCTGTTCAATTCCCGGGCGACAGGGCGGGCTGCAATAGTTCCTGGGTAGAATCCAGGACGGTTGAGGGCGGTTCTCATGAGCTACGACTTCATGCCCGGAGGATAATTCTTCAGCAACTTTTTGACGGCTTTGGTCAGGTTCTTCTCTTGTTTATCAGGCTTGGCCTTTGGATCGAGGGTCTTACTTGCCACTCCACGCCAGACCAAGTCACGGTTTACGGAATCGTACATGTCCAACACCAATTGGCCCACATAGATCGTCGAGGTGGATCCCGTGGTGGTACTCATTCCCCCGCCTGGACCGTACCATCCGCCGCGGTACCAGCCTCCTCCGTATCCCCAGTCCGAACTGAACGACGTAAACTGTTTTTCCTGGCCAATGCCGGCTTGGTATCCGATGAACAGGTTCGCGCTGTCGTCATCGATTCTAGTCAGTCCCTTCCTGGCTAGTTCCGCATCGACCGCATCTCTGAGTTGTTTGGTCACCAAATCGTTGGCGGTTGGTGCGTCCTTAAGGATGACCCATTTATACGTCTTTAACTTTGAAAAGTCGGTGTTCTTATCGAAATTGTAGCGAACATCCTGTCCGAGGGCGCAGCTAACGGCAAGACAAACCAACGCGGATAAGAACGGAACCATTTTCATCTAACCTCCTATTTACAAGGTCTATGCGAAGCCCAGTATCGAGTGGCCACATCGCACGGGGTCACATGAAATTGAGGTCGACGGATTGCCTTTCTGCACCCAGGACCCCGGCACTTATGCTAAGAATGCTGAGGTACCGGAGGAACTGTCACAACTGACAGATGAAGGTACCCGGCTCCTCATCCGAGAACATTGTCACGTCTGAGAAATTAATTCTTGCGACGCACGCACCGAGAGACTCCACTTGACGTATAGAAGATACGGAGCAATACGAGCACGACGAAAACCACCACGAGATTGAATATCAATTGCGCCCATGCGACCGCCATTCCTGGATCGCCGGCTAGTTGCACGGTTCCCAGAGCAAACGGCCGCAGGGGGAATCGACTATGCACTTCCGCGAAAACCCGGCTTTCCGCCAGGGGTTTCAGGGTAAAACTCACGACGTCAAGACTCAAAAAATAAAGCCGAAATAGAATGCAACCTTTCCTAGCATTTTCAGCCGAATGGGAAGGGCACTCAGCAGGGCGCCGAAAACGATGAAGAACGGTCCGATGGACGTTAGCTTCAGCGAGACCAGCCATGCGGTTGAAGTGGTGCCCACATTCGCCCCAAGCAGGACGCCGAGGCTCGAGCGAAACGAAATGCTCCCTGCATCCGCCAGCGCCACTGTGAGAGAGGTCACTGCACTGCTGGACTGAATGATCGCCGTGGCCACGGCTCCCAATAGCACACCCGCCAACGGCTCTTCGTAAGCTTTTCCAGCCACTTGCTCAGGGTTGATCTTCCTGCCCTTTGAAGTTCGTGGCTGAAACCTTCAATACCGAAAAGGAATAGCACGATCGCAGAGACGCTCGCGCGGAAAACCCTGAGGTTGGACATTTCTGCTCCTAATCAAGCTCCAGCGCGGGATCAACTCAGTGATGCAGATCGCGTTCATTTGACAGCGCGTGGCTTGCGTTCGCTCCAGCGAATTCGGGAACGAGGTGGGCGAGTTTGTCGGACGAATGAGCCGCAAGATACATAGTTTGCGACGGAAATGCGATCTCGGCCCCCGCCTCTTTGACAATACCCATAACGCCCAGCAGCAACTCCTCCTGGGTACGGAGAAAATCGACCCAGTCGCGCGCGAATACATAAGCAAAAATGTCTACGTCAATGGACGAAGTGCTTAGACGAAGAAAGTTGACTCGCACTGACGTCGAGTCCAACTGTGGATGCGCGGTAAGCAGTTCGCGAATCCCGATGACAATCGATTGCAACTGCGCTGGCGTGGTTTCGTACCGCAAGGTAATAAGCGGATGGAACCAGAATTTGTCCCTTACGGACAGAGTTTCGAGGCTCATATTCGCAATCTGCCCGTTGGGCACAGAGACCACGGTGCGATCCAGGGTGCGAATGCGGGTTGAGCGGAGACCGACATCCTCGACCGTCCCCACGATATCGCCCAATTTCAAAGTGTCGCCCACATGGACCGCGTGGTCGGCGATGAGGGAGACGCCGGCGATCACGTTTTCGAGCGTCTTCTGGGCCGCGAGTGCGACGGCGATACCGCCCACGCCGAGGCCGGCCAATGCCGCGGTCGGATTAACGCCGAAGTGGTAGAGGCTGAAGAGGACGCCGGCAAAGAAGAGCAGGCCATTTATTACCCTCCGGGCAAGGCGCAACACCGCAGCCGATCCGCTCATTCTTGGACGGCTCGCCACCACGTAGCCCTCACCCCAGCGATTCAAGAGCATTAGCATCCATGTGCAGGCGATGATGAGAAGGATGAAGACAGCAGTGGCCCAGAATTGGCGGGCCAGAAGCGACAGACTGACTGTCGACATCAGCCAGTTGATAGAAAGAGCAACAAGTAAGAGGCGAATTGGTGGTGGCAAGGGCTGGGGGGGCATGGGAGCAGTACTTCGAAAGCGATACCGGCGGGATGCCTCGATGGCCCAACCGATAAGACGCCCTAGTAATCCTGTCAGAATGTAGAGAACCGGTACACAAAGAACCGCCAACCACTCAAAAAGTGGGATTGTTCCCAATCGATTCTTGACCAGGAAGTCCGGAAGAACCCTCTCTATCGCCGGAGTGCTCAACTCCTGAAAAACGTCGGGGATCGATGTAAGGGTGTTCCGGGAGAAGAGCCAGACCTTTCCCGCTTTGCCACGATCTATACGTTCGACCATAATGTCGAGGTCGCCGTGGGCCGTACTGATGGTTCCGACGAGGTCTTCATCGGGCTTAAGGGGATCTGGAAGTGAGCCCTCGGGTTCGTCGCTAAGCTGATTAAGTCGAGCCGGAAGCCGGCGGTCCAGAACAGCCGCAAGTTGGTACGCCAAAGCCTCGGCGTCTGCTCCACGAAGATCAGTGTTCAAATAAAGAGCAGCAATTTGATCGTTACCCTTCCGCGCAGCTGCAAGAAAGCCCAATACCGCCCCGCGCGGTGAACTGCGGCCCAGAGTATCGGCGGGTGTCTCGGGCTTCACTTCAACAGGTGCCGGCTTGGGAGGGGCGATCTGGGCCCATGCGAACGGAGAAAACATCATGATCAGGGCGACTATCGCAATTCGCGCCCGGGGGCTAACGGAGTTCGGTAGTCCGCTCATGAGATGCACTTGTCTGCCTCAGCCATCGCGCACAGAGCGCGCACCCGAGAATCTTCGTTCGGGAATGTAACCCCAGAGAACTGACAGAACTGCCAGTTAACGTTTGAGTCCGATGGCTTGCAAACTGATGCCATCGCTCCAGATATTTTCGTTGAGCTCGTTTGTTACATGGAGGCACCGCAGTGCCGAACGGGAAGAACAGAGAAGGAACAAGTCAGAAAAACAAGCTCACGAACAAAGACTACCAGCGTGAACTGCGCAAGCTTCAAACCAAACTGGTGTCGATGCAGGAGTGGGTCAGATCCAGCGGTGCCAAGGTCGTGATCGTGTTCGAGGGCCGGGATGCCGCGGGTAAGGGCGGGGTGATCCATCGCTTGATGGAACGCGTCAGTCCACGCGTGTTTCGTCACGTTGCCTTACCGGCGCCAACCGAGCGCGAAAAGTCTCAATTGTACGCACAGCGGTACATCAAGGAAATGCCGGCGGCCGGCGAGGTCACAATTTTCGATCGCAGTTGGTACAACCGAGCCCTCGTAGAGCACGTAATGGGCTTTTGCAGCAACAAGCAATATGCTGATTTCCTCCGCATGTGTCCCGCGTTTGAATCCCTTCTGAAGAACAATGGCATTTTCCTCGTCAAGTACTGGTTTGAGGTTAGCGAGCGGGAGCAACACAAGCGATTTCTTAAACGCATTGAAGATCCAATGCGAAGATGGAAATTGAGCCCGATGGATCTGGAATCGCATCGCCGCTGGTACGATTACTCACGCGCACGGGACGCAATGTTTGCGGCTACGGACACTCCACAATCTCCTTGGTACGTGGTGCAGACTGACGATAAAGAGCGGGCACGCCTCAACTGCCTCTCTCACTTACTCGATGTAGTGCCATGGAAAAAGGTACATATGGAGAAGGTTACGCTCCCCAAACGGCAGCGCCCAAAAGGATACAAAGCTCCCGACTGGAACTATCGCTGGATCCCTGAGAAGTATTGAAACGGCCGCTCTGGACCCCGGTCGGTCAGGGATCGCTCCATGGCAACGCTGAATGTGGCGAAGAGTCATTGGAATCCCGTCGCTCGTGGCGGGCGGCTTGCAACGACGGCTTCCACACTTGTTGTGTCTCATCCGGAATATTGGTCCTCGAAAGCGACTTCCTCGTTTACATTGTCACCTGCGGTGAGCCACACTACTGCCTCTCTTGCTGCGAGAGGTTTCGTCACGTGGGGTACTGAAGGCTGGAGCGAAGGGATAGGTCGTAGGGTGCGTAGGTTCTGTCTCGCCCGTGATCCCCGAGCCTCCGTTTTTCCATTCTGTGCGACAGCTTGTTTGGCGAGTTGTCGGGGATGTGGCACGTCGGTTGTGGCACTACCGTGCTGTACCGTGTGCATGGACATTCCACTACGCTTAGGCTGGCGTCAAATGATTGACGTTAAGGAAAGGATGCGACGGATGCTGCAACCCAAAGCGCCGATCCGGATCCTAGTAGCGGATGACTTTGAACCGTATCGTCGGTTCATCTGTTCGGTGATTCGGCAGCGAACTAACCTGACGGTTATCGCAGAAGTGCAAGACGGATTGGACGCTGTCCGGCAAGCAGAGATATTGCAACCCGACCTGATTCTTCTCGACATCGGTCTGCCACTGCTGAATGGGATCGAGGCGGCCCGTCAAATCGCGAAGGTTGCTTCCACCGCAAGAATTATCTTTCTGACCCAGGAGTCCTCTGCTGAAGTGGTACACGAGGCCTTTGCCCTGGGCGCGTGGGGCTATGTTAGCAAGGCTCAGGCTGGAACTGATCTTCTCGTCGCTGTGGAGGCGGTTGCGCAGGGCGGCACGTTTGTCAGTAGCGGACTGAGTGGAAACGACAGGACCGGTGTGGAATAGCAAAGAAAGTCGAGAGAGATCTTCTGCTGAGTGCTATAGTCGCGCATTACCCTGGCCACTTGTCTCAAAGCAAGAAACGTCGTCTGCTCCTCCAGCCCCGCTGATCCCTTGCCGCTCTTGAAGCAGCAACCCTCGATAATCTTGGAACAAGAGATTCGTGCAATGTGGTCCTGTTTCTCTTGACAGGTGACAGAAGACCGACGACGAGGGATAGTGGCCTATTCGTACGAGAGACCTACCAACGCCTCCGTGAATCGGCTTGTTCCGGTTCGCGGTCCAGCCCCGCCGTCGGCCTGCGCCCCATTCACGCCCACAAGTTCAGGCCGACGGCGTAACCCAAATCGAATCAGATTCGACTGCCTTAGCCTTACTGCAGGTTGTCCCAATAAATAAGAGAAAAGATGATCAGGCACGAAGCCAGAAAAACCAGGATCCGTAAGAAGGAATGGTTGGGGCTGTTCTCGGATGATTCCAGAATGGCGAGGCCATTACGGGGAACATTGCATGGATGGATGTGGTGCGGCGGCAGGTATTCACGGTAGTCTGTCGGGGAATCCAAATAGTAAATTTCTGACCAGATGTAACAGTCCTTGACGTGTATAGGACAGCCACCGATGCCGTCATTAGGAATGGGCATGACAGTACCCCCGTGGCAATCCTTTCTGCAGCATTAGTGGTTTCGTTATATGGGCAAACTGGAGTGACCTCAACTGGTAATGTCAACAGCAGCGAGGTTTGCCGCTGAAGGGATTCAGCAACCCGATCCCGCGTGGCCACTTGGGCACGGCCAAGTACTGTCTGTCTCTGCGCCTGTCAGCACTGACAGTTACGACTTGGCATGCTTTTTCCTAAGATTCGTAGTGCCAACGTAGACATTTCTTTTTCGCGGCAAGATAGAGGTGCCGCCTAACCGACCTTGCATGTCGACGTCACCAGGGCGGTGTGAAATGAAAGCTGTGAGCTGGACTCAGCGTCTGTTGTTCATCTTTGGGTCGTTTCTGATCGCGATCTATATCGCTGCATATGTGCACAAGGAGTTGTTTTCCCGGGTGCAACTTGAGCGATTTGACAGTCTTCGAGCCCAAACACCGGCTCAAGAAACGGGGACTCTGGTGCCAGAGTCTGGCTTCGCTGTTGATTTCAGGTTGTGGTCGGCCAAGCGGATCGCGGAATACGAACACAGCCTGGCGCAGCACGTTGCTCCACCTCTGGCAGTGCTACGTATCTCGAAGTTCGAGCTGTGCGTGCCAGTACTTGAAGGAACCGATGAGCTGACGCTCAACCGCGGCATTGGCCACATTGCAGGCACGGCCCGGCCCGAGGAGCAAGGAAACATTGGCATTGCCGGTCACCGGGATAGTTTCTTCAGAGTGCTGAAGGATATCAGTCCCGGCGACACGATTGAGCTCCAGACTATGCGGTCAACAGACCGTTACATCGTGGATCGGATTGTGCTTGTACGTCCCGACGATGTGTCTGTCCTTCAACCGAGGCCAGTTCGTTCGTTGACCTTGGTTACGTGCTATCCGTTTTATTTCATCGGTAGCGCGCCCCAACGCTACATCGTGCAGGCATCCATCGAGAGTGCTGATCGTGAAGGAGCAGGCAGAGCCACAGAGCCGAGGTCGTATACGTCAAAGCGTTAGATCACCGGAAGCTACGCATCGTTTGTTTCGACGAGACAACATGAATCTCAAATCCATCATCGATTTGCGTATCAAAGGAGCGAACTAGATGAACTCAACAAATGGGAGAACGAAAGTTGGTCTGATGCTGGCGGTGGGGGTGATTTGCTCTGCCTTCGCCATCAGCATGAGTGCGCAAGTAAAGACGGAAACCAGTACCACTAGTGGGCAGTCCGCACATGAGGTGTCGGTCGAGCGGGGCGAAGTCGTCCTGGTTCGTGGCAATGACCTTGTGGTGAAGATGCAGGATGGCACGATCCGGCATTTTCCCAACGTGCCGGAGAGCGCCCGAGCCACGGTTGAAGGTAGACAACTCGGGATTCATGACCTGAGACCAGGCATGAAGCTGGAGCGTACGATCACCATAACAACTACGCCCAAAACCGTCACCACGGTGCAGACCGTCACGGGTAAGGTGTGGCATAGCAGTCCGCCGAATTCCGTGATTCTTACACTGGAAGATGGAACCAACCAGCAGTTTCAGATTCCCAAGGACCAAAAGTTTAACGTGGACGGTCAGGAAACTGATGCCTGGGGGCTAAGAAAGGGGATGAAGGTCTCGGCCACGAAGATTGTCGAGGTACCCGAAGTTCATGTACAAAGTGAACAGCGGGTCTCCGGTACGTTGGCTCCGCCACCCCCTTCGCCGCCGCCGCCCGATATGCCAATCCTGATCGCCGAGTCGGCACCTGTACCTGTGCCAAGTGCAGCCCCGACAGAATTGCCGAAGACGGGAAGCGTCCTGCCCTTCATGGGCTTGCTCGGGTGCCTCTCGCTCCTGTCCTCCGCCGGCTTGGGAATAGTTCGCAGAGCCTTGTGACCATACGGGTTCGAGAGTAACCGACAGTCCAAGCCGGGACCTCGAACCCCTTTTTGTTCGTATGGTGACATCGATCGACTACTTCTGAGGCAATGCTGACCATCGAGATCTCGATCAGAATGAAGTCTTGTGCTCGGGAGACGAGTCCGCTGGAGGATACGAGGCGCAGCGGCAGGGGAAGGGGAAGACTTACGAAACTTCTTGCCCTTCCCCAAAAGGGTTCGGAAAAGCAGCAGTCAACAAATATTCCAAGTCAGCAATTCGGTCAGGCGGCAATCAAGTGCTGCCTGATTGCGTACTGAACCAGTTCCGCATTGCTCTTAACGTTAAGCACTTCCATGATTCGATACTTGTGAAAAGCGACGGTGCGGGTGGTAACGTTTAACACTCCAGCTACCTCTTTCATGCACTTTCCTTCCGCCAAAAGCTGGAGCACTTCGCGCTGCCTCTCCGTCAACCTTTGCCCTTCCTCGATCAGTTTTCTGTCCTGGCGCAGCAAGAAATCCACAGTGTCTTTGGCAATCATGGGCGATAAGTAAGACTTGCCCCGCAGCACCTCACGCACTGCGATGGTCAATTCTGAAGCCGCGCAGGTCTTCAGCAGGTAACCGGATGCACCACGACGAAATGCCTCAGCCGCCAGATCGGCATCATGATTCATAGTGAGGTAGACCAACTTAACGCTAGGCAACAGTTCCTTTATTTGCTGACCCGCGTCCAAACCGTTCAGCAGAGGCATGGAAACGTCAACAATGATAAGGTGCGGTCTCGATTCCACAGCAGCTCTGACCAGGGAGCGGCCGTCGCCGACCGTGGCGACGATTTCATAATCAGACTCGAGGAGTTTCTTGCATGCCTCAGCCACTAGCGTGTGGTCGTCAGCGATTATGACACGTGGCAGATTTCGTCTGATTATCATTGCTAAAACTCCCGGGCAAAGAGAAATCTCGGAGGGTTCGCTGAACTGAGGGATGTCAGTGTTCTGGCGAATGGTTCTGCAAAATTCCTAGTTGTCCTTTATTTAAAATAGAGTCTCTACACGACCAACCTAAGGTACTACTGATTAGAACGTCTGACACCTAGCAGTTTTACTAGGCCGGCGCGCCTCTCTTTTCTGACTTTCGAAGGATTTCAGATGGCCCCAGCGACAACAGACGTTGCTAGAGAAACATGCCGGCAAACCTAAGGGCGTTTCTTGTCTGCATATCCCCCACTTCACCAGTTGGTTGTGCCCAAGAGCGCTTTAACCCCATTCCTTCTGTTCAGCGGAAGGATGCGGCAAAGAGCGGCTGGTACTTTGGGATTGAGCTCAGCGGCCGCACACGCATCCGGCTCGAGCGGGTCGGAGATTCTCTGAAACTGGCCGCCGGGGCTGAATCCTAGCTCTGGGCCTTTTCGCACGCGCCTAGCCCCGGGCGAAGCATTTGAGTCCCCGATCGTTTTTCTCGGCGGCTTCCGCGACGGACCTGATGGCGCGGGGAATATTCTGCGGCGCTGGGTGCGGAACGTCCTCAACAATCCGCTGACCTGGAAGGTCGCCAACTATCCTCTGGTGGTCAACAACAGCCGGGGCGCCGGCATGGACGTGAATGAAGAAGTCGCGCAGCGCATGATCCTCGATTCCGCCGAACTCGGCATGGAGATGTTCCACCTTGACGCCGGCTGGTTTCGCGCAGTGGGCGACTGGTATCCGCACCCGCAGAAGTGGCGCGGCTTTCAAAAAGGGTCGGGAGTTTTGCAGCCTGGCTGGGACTGGTACGGCGGCAATGGTCAACCGGAGGCAAGGCCAAACTGCTGGGCATCAGTAAGCGGGGCAATCCGTACCTGCGCAAGATGTTCATTCACGGAGCACGAGCCGGGTCTTACGTCTAAAACGCGAAAGATCGAGCCTGAGACAGTGGATGGGCGGATTGGAAACCAGAGCTGCACGCAACGTGGTCATTGTTGCGACCGCCAACAAGCGGGCCAGAATCAGTTGGGCAGTTTTGGCCAGCGGGAATGACTATCAGCCACGGCACCGAGCCCTTGCTGCTTCCAACTAGACGAAGTGGTTGTTGAGATTCGCTGCACAGGGCGTGACGAGGTCTTTCACGACCGCGGCGATTATTAAGGGACCGGCACGTGCGGATCATCATCATGCGCCCGGAGACCCGTCTCCACTAGAGGCCGAATACATTTTCGCAGACTGTTCTCGTCGAAACCGATTCTTCTTGCACTTCAGCGGCGGACCATACATGTTACGCCAACGATCTCGATTGTCTCGGGCAGTGCTCCTCAATTGTTGGAGATCGTGAGGGTAGCCAGGTTCCAGGGATTTTGATAAGTCTCAATCTCGATCTGCTGCGTCTTCTTGTCCACCGTCAACTTGCATGCCGGCAAGACCCTGCCGGAGCCCTCCTTTCCATCGGGCGTTAGGACCAGGTCGATAACCCCGACACTGTAGTCACTCGAACGCGTGCCCCTGAACAGCTCGCCGAACGCGATGTTGCGATCGGTGACGAGACGGAATCGACGCCCGTGTCCGTTCTCCGGGGGCAATTCGATGATGTATTTGACGTCGTTACCTAGGCCACCATCGGTAAATCTGACACGGCCCTTGGGCTTCATGTCCTCCAGAACATGCACAAGTCCGTCCTGGCCGGATCGCCCGAACGCATCGATTAACGCTTTCTGATCGGCCGGTGTAGAAAACTGCTCGATGTAGATGTGGACGCTGTACATTTGGCCGAGTTGCGTACCCGTCCCGGTAACGGCCGCATGGATCGTCATCCGTCCCTGAGCTTGCACGATTGTGCCGATGCCCATCAATAACAAGAAGAGCAGGCCGATAGCGCCGCTACGGAGAAGTCCATTTATGTATCGCATAAGTGTTCTCCTTCTCGCGGTCAGCGCGTCCGCTCTGCTCGGCGACCTCAGTCAAATCATGACAGCGCGCCTTTGGCAAACAGACGATCAGTGACCTCACTGTTCGAGCCTAACCGGTCGTCCACAGCGCTCGGAACTAGCAATTAAGACAGGGCTTGTCGGTGAGAAGTAAACCGATTGCATGAAGTAGGTTGCGTTCGCGACGCGAGCACAGTTGGCTTAAACGGGCGTGTGGGTGTTGAAGAAGTCCGTGGATCGGAATGGACTCTTGGCAGCGATTATCGCTGCCATCGAGAAGGCTGACGGATTCGTGAGCCAAGAATCTTCTGCCGACGTAGTGGAAGAGGCCCTCAGCACTGGGCTATGTGGTTAAGATACAGGCCGCAATTGAACCACTAGCTGCCGCGGAGGCGGTCTGTCAGGGGCAGGCCGTTTGTCGGTTTGGCGGGTCACGTTCCTGCCGAGCGGGTGTCGAAGTCACTGCACGGATATTGGGAAGGGCATAGAATTTCAATTACATTCTGAACCTGTGCCTTGGAGGGCGCTGTCGATTGTTGACAAGACCGGGATGAGGTGGAGGCGCGACATGACCGAACTCGAACGGACTAGAGACGCACTAAAGGAGTGCGAAAAGAAATTTTTCAAGGCCTTACAAGAATGCCCTTTGGCTGTGACGTTAACCAGTGCAGTAGACCACCGCTATATCGAAGTGAACAGTACGTTCGAACATATAAGTGGCTGGAACCGGGACGAGGTCATTGGCCGAACTCCCTTCGATATCAATATCTGGGTCGATCCCAGCCGCAGGGTTGCTTTCATAAAACAGCTCTTGTCTGGGGTCGCCGTTAGAAATCTTGATGTGCATGCCCGCTTGAAGAATCGCGAGGTCTGGATAGGGTTGGGCTTTGCGGCATTGATTGAAATCAACGGCGAGACGTGTGTTCTCTCTTTGATTCAAGGCGTTACGGATTTCAAGGGAGCCGAGGAAACCAAGCAGGCTGAGGTCACACTCTCGGACATGGCACGCAGGTTGATCCATGCGCAGGAGGAGGAGCGTACCTCTGTTGTCCGCGAGTTTCACGACTACGTCGACCGCCTCCTATTGCTATCGATAAATTTAGATCGCGTCCGGCAACCTTTTCCCGAATCATCTGAGAAGAACGAGGACACTGTCGAAGCAAAGCGACAGATTGAAGACCTCGTGATGGATATCCAGAACTTGGCGAACCGCCTCCACTCATCGAAGCTGGAATATCTGGGGCTCGCGACGGCGGCCGGTAGTTTTTGCAAAGAGCTGTCCGATGAGACAAAAGTTGAGATTCAATTTTCATCCGAGGGAATGCCGGAACACCTGCCACAGGACGTATCGCTTTGTCTGTTTCGTGTTTTGCAAGGAGCTTTACAGAATGCGCTTAGCCACAGTGGTTCACAACGTGTAGAAGTCTTGCTTAGGGGCGGATCGAATGAGGTTTATTTGACCGTGCGGGATTCTGGCATTGGCTTTGATGCGGACGATGCTGCGAACGCACCCCGGATACGTCTTGCGATCATGAAGGAACGGCTGAGGCTGGTTGATGGGGAATTTTCCGTTCAATCTCAACGCGGGCGCGGGACAACAATTGAGGCTCGTGTTCCACTGCATGCCAAAATTGATACCGCGGAGGCAGCCGGATAAATAGATGGATCATCAGGGGAGACCCGCAGTCAGAATACTTGTGGTCGAAGATCACGAACCCTTTCGGCGATATTTTTGTTCGGCGCTGGAGCAACGTGCTGAATTTCAGGTGATTGGGCAGGCCTCGGATGGGCTGGAAGGTATCGAGAAAGCCCAAGAGTTGCAGCCAGATTTAATCCTACTCGATATTGGACTCCCAAAGGTGAATGGATTGGAAGCGGCTAGCCAGGTGCGTAAGCTCGCTCCGCTTGCCAAAATCCTCTTCATCAGTCAGGAGTTTTCTTTCGACATGGTTGAAGCCGCTCTCAGACTGGGCGCATCGGGGTTTGTCCATAAACTACGTGTGCACAGCGATTTCTTGCCTGCTATCGAAAGTGTTCTGCGGAGTAAGTATTTCGTGAGTGGGGTCATCAGGGGAGCTTTCGGTGAAGTCACGACCGATACGCCCGCCATCCGCCACGAGGTTCAGTTTTGCTCCGATGATGCAATCTGTGTCCAGAGCTTTACTGACTTTGCTGCTTCCACCACGAAGGCTGGTAAAGCGGCTATTGTAATCGCGACCAGGTCACACCGAGCCGCAGTTCTTAAGGGTTTAAGTGCCAACAAATGGGATGTCCGTAGTGCGATTCAACGGGGAGTTCTTATTCCGTTGGACGTCACGGAGAGTTTATCCACATTTATGCTTAACGAAGACGTTAACCCGGCTCGTTTCTTTAGTCTTGCGGCTGACTTGATTGAGGAAGCGGCGAAAGCGGCACAGCGAGAGCACGCTCCGCGTGTGGGCATCTGTAGAGAATGCTCGCCAGCACTGTTTGCGAAGGGTGGCGTGGCTCAAGCATTTCGGCTCGAACAACTTTGGGGACTGATAGCGCACACATCCGTCGTCGATCTGCTGTGCGGTTATTCATCAGCAATGTTTGAGATGCACAACGATATTTTCGAAAGCATCTCTGCGGAACATTCTGCTGTTGCGTTTGACAACCTGACTTGGCCCACCTGTGCTCATCACATTTGGCCCACCCTCGGTTGATGTTGATTCTCTGCTTGGCAGCATTCAGCGTCGTTGCTGCCGGAGCGGAGACCTGCGCTGTCCGAAGGACAGCGCGTTTAGGTCGTAGCGGAGGCAGTAACGACGCTGCCGCCGGTTCGGACCGCTTTCTTCTTGTTGCGCACCTCCAAGGTTCGCCGAAAACGGTACGAGTCCGTGCCGGTCTCGATGATGTGGGCGCGGTCCGTGATCCGATCCAACAACGCCTTGCATAGCCTCGGGTTCGGAAATACTTGCGTCCACTCCGAGAACGGCAAATTCGTGGTCACGATCAGGCTGGCGCGTTCGGCCCTTTCGGCGATGACCTGAAACAGAAACTCGGCGCCGATCTCGGCCAGCGGCACGTAGCCGACTTCATCGAGCGCGATTACGTCGTAGCGCATCCATCGCGCCAGCACGCGACGCACCCCGTTGTGTTGCTGTGCTTCGACCAGTTCGTTGACCAAGTTCGCCGCCGTGGTGAAACGCACGCGCCGTTTCTGACGACACGCCGCCACACACAATCCTGTGGCCAGGTGCGTCTTGCCCGTGCCACACTCGCCCATCAACACCACCGGTTCGGCGCGCTCGATGTAGCCGCCTTCGGCCAACTCGCGAATCTTCGCCGCTGGAATCGGCGACGCCTGGTTGAAGTCAAACTCCTCCAGCGTCTTCATCCGCGGCAAGTGCGCATCGTGCAGGCGCTTCTGAATCGCGTGCCGGTCGCGCTCTTCGGCTTCCATCGTCAGCAGCGCCTCCAGGTAGCCGATGTGGTTGCGCTTTTCCTTCACCGCCTGTTCGGCGAGCGAGACGAAGTTCGCGCCGATCACCGGCACGCGCAGTGCCTTGCAGTACTGTTTCACACTAGCGTGCTCCAAAACCTCGGTGGCTGGATTCATCGCGCCACCTCCGCCACTTCCTCGAGGAGCAGATCGTACTCGTTCATGACTGGCAGCGGACGCTCGTAGCGCTCCAGTCCGTCCAACGCGAAACGCTCCACCGGCGCATGCCCCAGTTCTCCGAAGACCAGCAGATGCCGCACCGCCGCCGCGTCCGTGCAGCCCAGATCCAGCGCTTGCTCGACGGCTTGCCGCAGCCGTTCCCAGCCCTGCTTGCTGCCTTGCTGTAACAACTCGATCATGGTTCGCGTACCGGCCTGCTTGCCCTCGCGCTGTTCCAGACTTTGCCACAAGCGGTCGAAACTCGGCGGCCACCGCCCGCTTTCGCGCCACTGCTGCAACGGCCGCGATTCCGCCAGCGCTCCCGGCTTGCGCTCCAACACATCGAGATAGTGTTCTAAGTCGAGCACCTGTTGATAGCGTTCGAAGCTGCGTTCATGCCGCGCGACCAACTCCCGCTCCTGCCATATCTCGACATAGGCCGGCAGCAAGCGTGCCCGCACCCGCATCCCTGGCTGTACCGGCGTCGAGTACCAGTTGGTGCGCACCTTCACGCAGCTCTTGCCATCGACGGTCGGGAAACTGGTCTCGGCCAACTCGAAGCCTTCGCCCGACAGCGCCAGTAGGTGTTCGCGTTCGATCTCCATCGCTTCGCCCACCGCCATCGGCTTGCCTGCGATCCTCCGCTCCTGATCCTGCCGACAACCGCGCAGCAACAGCACGTTCAACTCCGCCAAATCCGCGACGCGCGGCACCGGCACCAGATGATTGCGCCGGAAGTAGCCCACTTCGCCTTCCACGCCACCCTTCTCATTGCCCCGCGCCGGATTGCAGAACTCCGTCTGAAAGCCCCAGTGCGAACGAAAACAGATCAGTCGCTCCGTCTCTTCCCGCTGATGTCCGCGCAGAATCTTCTTCACCGCACTCTTCAGGTTGTCGTAGCGCAGTAACTTGAACACGCCGCCGAAGTAGCCAAACGCCAACTCGTGCGCTTCCAGAAAGGCTTGCTGCGTGGCGTGATAGTAGGCCACATGAAAGGCTCCGCCACTGGCCATCGAGCGCATGGAAAAGACGTAGACCTTGCACATCTCGTCCGCCACTTCGGCCATCGCCTCGTACCAGTCCACCTGGGCTTCGCCGCCCCAGTCATAGACTTGCGGAATAAAAGTCTCCCGCCGCATCTGTCCCAGTTCCTGCTTGCGCCGCCGCACATAACCGCGCACCGTAGCCTCGCTCACGCACGCCTTCGCGCGTTCTTCTCCAATCCTCAGCCAGATCCGCCGCGCCGTGTGCCGTTGCTTCTTCGGAGCCTGCTCATCGGCCCGCAGAATCGCATCGATGAACTCGATCACCGGCCCCAGACTCGGCTTGCTGCGAACCGCCTGCTTGCGTTCCGGCGGCACCGCATTCGCCAGAGCTTGCCGCACCATCCGCCGATGAACCCCTAGCTTCCGCGCTGCGCCCTGGATCGTTCCTGCCCCGTGGGTGTACTCCCGTCTGATCTGCTCGAACAGTTCCACCTTCGTTCTCCTGTCCATCGGCCTCCCTGTCGGCTTCGCCGACAGAGTAGCCAATTAGTGAGTGAAGGTGGGCCAAATGTGATGAGCGCGCATGGGCCAAATCAGAATAGCGAAATCAGCTGTTTATTCCGGATAAAGGGAACTGTTATCCGCAGGTGCCTACAGCGGGTTAGTGTCCTCATTTCGCAGCACGACTTCCAAGGTCAAGATCAATTGGGATTTGTATGCACACTCCGAGAAGCGCCACTACAATCAACATGACCACAACATCGGGGTCTGAAAAGTTCTTCTCGGGGACCACGGCGGCTGTGATATCGCGTTGCGCCGTGCCGACAAGAATCGCTTGAAACCGATCATGCTTGCAGCCTTATGCGAAGGCTTCTCTACGCGCCCTGACCAGCAACCCAAGCGACAACGGGATGAGCATCACGGTGACTAAGAGGCTTGGCGATAGCCCACGCACCCACGTGTGCTGTGGGAAGTAGAATCGGCAACACGATTGGCATATATACAATCGTGACAGTCATCAGCAAAAACGTCAGCCCAACGGCCGAAGGTGACATTGCTTCTGGCGAACCCGGCAAGCCTTGGCAAGGATGGTACCCCGGCACCTGCGCCCAGTGGCAGGATTCCAATAGCGAGCGTCTGAGCGAGCGCAATCACTCTGATGATGAAATAGGCCAGCTTAGCACCAATACAAAATTTGCAAGTAAAGCCGAGAATATAGGCGGGTTGAGCGGAGGGGCTCAAGAATTTGGGACAGGGACAACCCGAGTCCCATGATGAGCATGCTGGTGACCACGAAGATGA